>Ga0307515_10008827_pt1 | contig 19577 bp, 10 predicted proteins | sample 17_EM_MG_FD_194513 | JGI IMG/M metagenome (GOLD analysis project Ga0307515, IMG submission 194513) | Populus trichocarpa ectomycorrhiza microbial communities from riparian zone in the Pacific Northwest, United States - 17_EM | ecosystem: Host-associated > Plants > Roots > Unclassified | place... | reverse complement strand
AATGATAAGAAAAAAAATAAAAATAAAAATAAAAATAATGAAGACTAAAGTTGATACAGAAATCAAAATTTAAGGGAAGAAATTGAAAAAAAAAATTCAAAACAAAATATATAGCAATCAAAGATTGAAGACTAAATTTAATATAATCAATAAATAACAAGACATTTTTTATTTCTTTAGAATTTTTTTTTCATTCAAAATAAAATCAAAATTTAAAAATCAAAATTTTTTTTACTAAAATTTTTTTTTTATTAACTAATTTTTCTAATATTACATAAATACTGAAAATTAAAAAAAAAACAAATTTCATGAAATAAATAAGGTATCAATATATTTTACACGATATTTGAAGTCCGTTCAGAATATAATATCATTAACATGTCAAAAATTACGTTTTTCTCAGTAAATAGGGTGAAAAATAAGGTTAACGTCGCATCCCAACTCTGACTATCAAATGCATAGGTTTGCAACCGATGCCCTACTGTTTTGATTTGTTTATATATATATATATATATAGAAAAACAACTTTCTTTAGATGGAAGGAGTAGGGTTGGGATTCAAAATTAAGTTCCTCGTCGATGTCCTGCAGAATTGAGTGTCATTAAATTGAGCATTCATTCGTCATTCACATTTGAGTTGAAAGCTCATGCATGAAAAGAAAATGAGTTTATTTCATATTTCCATGATCCGAATCTTCGTTGCCATATATTTACTAAGCAATTCAATAAATCATTTTTTTATCGTCTTAATTTATAATGTAAAGATGGCACTTACTTTTTATGTAGATGAGATCATTAAGCTAGATAATTGTTTTTAAGTTATCTCTATATGTGTGTACGTATGTGGCGAAAGTCAAATCGCATTTGTGTTCTATTTTTAGTTAATTGTGTTCAATGGGACTCAAACTTGGTCCAATCCTTCCAAATTAAAAACATAATCTGCAAATTAAGTTTAGTTAATCAAAATTGAAACATAGGGCGCAAATGATTTTTCTGTCGACACACAACATATATAGTAGCTAATTCATTAAAATAACAGATAATTTGAAGAAGAGATAGCAACAAATTAGTGCCTTCACTTTACTAATATTTATATTTGATTTATTATACTTGATTTTTAAAAAAAATTTAGTCCATTTATATATATATTTTTTAAATCATCTGTTCTGAAATAACTTTGATATAAAAATAGTTTAATTAGCGTTGAGAAGGATATTTTCAGAACAAATATATAATGATATTTTCTTAAAAATATTCATGATGCAAGGATTTTTCTCCCCCCAAGAAAGAATCGAAACTCAAATAAAGTTTCCATAAACTATATTACGTATACTGATTATTTTTTTATAACATCTCATTCGAAGAACATATGAACGTCTATGAGTACCTTATAGCTCCCAACTATATTCTCATCTCACCTCATATACTAATGTAATCCCTCTCTTTTCAGCTCATACTAAAGCTTCAAGAGATTGAGAATTTTGTGAAGAGTTGATGAGATCGAATAAATACAAGCTACTTTTGAGGCTAAACCTCGTGACCATGATAGGAAAACTAGATGTAACTGTGATTGATCACATGCCATCGAAAAGTTGGAAACTTTGACCAACCCACCACCCTATTAAAGTGACTTCACACATGGCTATAAAAGGTAGGGTAGGATTGTGGGCGCATCAAAAGCTACAGTGAAAAGTAAGGTTAGCTGCTTTTGACCTCAGCTCTTTTCCTGCTCATCCCCACATACTGTCAATCTCTCAAGATCAGCTTCTCATGAACAGGACCCTAAAAGGGTTCCCATGGAATAAAAAGGCACAAAGCCCCCTCGGCTGAGAGGTGTTACTTCCTTTTTCACTCACGCATCTTTTCCTCCATGTTTAAGGTTTTTCTAGATAGGAAGTTTTAGTTACACGAGCAACATGGGGCAAGTTTTTGTCCTTGTCCTAATGAAAAATACAACATTAACTTTGTATATTAACAAGTGAAAGACTAATGCTCCCTTTTGATCATAATTGATAATCCTAGATAAATTACAATCCAAAAAGAAAGACGACAGACGCAAATAATTTCCGGATCTACGGACAATCAAAGCAAACACTAAGAACAACGGAGCACAGAATAGTAAAAAGGAAAACACTTTTCTCCTCTTCCCCATCTTCACAAATTACTTCAATTTTCTGTCTTTTTGTAATTGCAGACCTGCATAGTGGAAATGAAGAGAATTAAATATCAATAGCTGCCTTATTAGCCCTTATTTTCCTCTTTGATGTCTCTCCCTGTAAGACTGGCCTTCTTTGTTCATCTCAAACCTTAAAAAAATTAACCAACTTTGGCTCCTAATGAGTGCGCGCTCCTTATATCCGGGCTTCCACCAAGTTAAAATACTTCCACCTCCAAAAAACTTGGAGCTTTCGGCAAATTCTTTGTACTAAAATCTTCTTTGCCTGATATCGATTCTCCTGTTACTAGAAACTATATTTTGGCGCAATTATAATCAATATTGCTGCCAAGGGTGACACACAATCAGCAAGTAATCAAAATCCTCTTCATTTTGCTCCCTTTTAGGCTACCGCCGAGGAGAACTGATCACAGTCCAAGAAGAATGTAGTAAACAAGAGTAATTGGTAATGCTATCAACATTCCAAAGATAACCCTGTATAACAAATGGTAGAAAGAATTATTTTTTTCTCTTTTTTGACAAAGCACAAACATTTACTAAGATGTTGAATATTTTAAACTACCATCTTGCAATATATTACTTACCCAGTGCTAAGAATGGCTGGATGGACATTGTACTCCTTGGCAAACACAAATGGAACAATTCCTTGTGGCAGTGCAGCCTATTCAATAAGTATAAATCAATGATGCAACTTAATTAGTCAATTCGCAATAAATAATTATTTATTTAATTAGAATATCATTGCAGTTAATATTATGGAAGTAACTTTTACCTGGACAATAGCAACATGAAGGAGGGTACCACGCAGACCAACAGCAATTGATGCAGCAGCCATCACTGCAGGGCCAGTCAAGAATCGAACAGCCATGGCGAATGTGGCAACCGAATTTCCACAAGCAATTATCTTCGGTTGCAAAGCCATAAACAGACCTTTTACAGTATATACAACAACAAAATCAGTACATCCAAACAGAAACTGAATATTTTAAATCTTTTGAGTTCTCAATTCAGCTACCTTCACTAGTAGAAGAGCTGAAAGGGCTGGCATCTATTACTATTCACGACCTACACCAACCGACCCTGGACCGCAAGCTAAACCGGCCCCATATGTCGGATGGTCAATCTATTTATAGTCCAAGGACAAAAACCCTTTGATTTCCTGTGATAACATTGCTCACAACCCACAACCATCCATTCAACTGTGAGTTGGAGCACCCATACCCTTAACTTAGACAAGGTAAGACATTAATTTCCTTTTACCATCCTTGATGCCTTACCAGGCCAAATCACCTTTAGAACTGGTGTGGTAACAAACGTGCCTCATATTCATTCCACTAAGAGACCCTCTAAAAATTAAGAATTGAACCAAAAACTCTGTAGGAACTAGTATGTATGACTTCATGTTAGTGTATAAATACGAGTATATGTCCCTTTAAGGGTCCATTTATCAACTGAATGTTTTTTTTTTAAGTACTTGTATGACAGAGGAAGCAGGGAAAGGTTAATAAAAAAAGATAACGTTAACTGATGATTACTATAATTCTGACCCCTCACCTAAGCTGAACATAGCCATTCCAAGTCCGGCATCAGACAGTATGGAGATTGACTGTTTTATTATCTTAGGCATTTCCACATGCCACCTGCAATGAGAAAATAAGAACAACAACAACTCCTCATAGTTTAGCACCAAAAATATCAATCTAGTACTTATAATATAGAAATAAAAATTTGATTAATTTCAAAATGGTTAAACTAACCGGAAAGCAATTAGAGACCAAATGAGACCAATGAGACTAGAGTATGTGTTGGGGTTGCGAATAAGTTTCCGCCAAACCATGATCAATATCAGACGGGTCATAACGCTTGCCGGTGGCATCTGCTTACTGCCACCGGAATCTGGAGCGCCGACTGCTTTTGGGTGCAACTCGGCAGTTGAGCTGGACCCAAGTTTGTTAAGTCCAGTGGGACCCTCTTTTTCCCTCTGATCATCTTCTCCTTCTCCTCTCCCAGCAAAACTAAAGTCCTCGCCAGCAAAATTTCCAGCTTGTGGAATGGCTTCAAAATTAAAAATAAAAAATTAGACAAAAACATCAAAACGTGTAAAATGGTTAACTTATTAATTGTGCAGTTACGAATTCTGTGCTTGTATACTGAAGTAATATACTTTTGCTATCCCCATTTTGCGGGTGGTCAGCAACCAACATCCTGATCTCCTTGGCGCCCTGATCAGACCGTCCGGATTGTTCTGATGCCCCAAAATCAGTCCCGCCGAAGACGTGGAGCCCACCTCCTTCGGAAACTGGTGATGCACTTGAGCTCCACACAAACATGTGTAGTTCCTTAGCATCATGATTTACTTTGCTATTCTGTTGCGGCTGCGGCTGCAGCAGCTGCTGCTGGTGGTTCTGCTGCTGCTGATTTTTTGTGGTTTTAGAAGTGATAGTAGAGGCAAGTTCAGGATTCGGTGCTGGATAAGATGTAGGTACTGTCTGTGCTGGATAAAACCCGAATCTTGGAGAGGTTATAGTAGCCATTGGAGCACAATTTTCCTCGAAATTCGACGGCCTTGGAGTTGGCCCTCTTGAAGATTGTACTGAGTACAAATCAGCTGGACCTAAATTTGAATGCCTTCCCCCCTGAACTCCCATCATGGAGTAGAAATCAGAAGGGTTAAAATTGGACCCTCTTGGAGTAGGATTCCTTGAAGAACTCAGACTGTAAATCTCAGCTCCAGTAAGATTTGATGGCCGGGGAGTCAATCCAGAGAAAGAACCCGGGCCAAGAGACCGTCTGGAGGCATTAGATTTCCTGACCGTCACATGTAACTTGCCATCGTCACCGATTTCAGCATCAGTTTCCAGAAAATCTCGACCATCTAAAGATACCACATCAGAATCAACCTTAAACGAAACAATGGAGGCTGCAGTTTCAGGAAATTGCTCCATGATCAACATCTTTGCACCTCTATATTCGAAAAGAAACAAGAGGAGAGTGTACCAAATGATACACTGTAATACCACAACTTGAACCATCAGGCTTCCCGAGTAGTCGTCATACATGGCGATTAAAAGAGGAATGCCCATGACAAGAGTATTCGGAAGAGTCGACAAAGAAAAGATGGTAATCATCCATTCCAGGCTTCCATTTTTGGTGAAATTAGTCCAGATTCCCAGAGCAAACAGCATTATTATTTTTTGAAGCGTGTCGGCCGCAATGAACCTGAAGTTCATAGAATAAGGATCATTGGTGGAGATAAAATGAAATGACAACAGTGGCACTGCGAAAATCGCCACGAAACGGTTGATACCGGAACACTGGTCCGGGCTGAAGATTTTCCACCATCGAACAGACCCATAAGCCAAGATCATAGCAACATAAAGAGGAATAACAGCGGACAAAACGTTGTAGAGATCATTCCAACTAATCATGGTTTCTTAGGTATTCTGGACTGAAATATATAGTAATCAAGACAAGGGAGTGGTGATTTTGAAGAAAAGATCTAGCAGGGGAAAGGGACTAAATTCAAAAGAATGAAATGGAAAAATGGAAAAGCGAAGGACAAAAACCGTTAAATAACTAACTGGAGAGGATATACGTCTCTCTGCAGCGAACTGTTGCAGCCAGCTCCTTCTGCCTGATATTGCTGATGAGACTACAGAGAGAGAGAGAAATGATTTTATAAAGGGAAAGAGAAAGGAGGGATGGATAGCATTTCTATGACACAGCTAGGATAGCAAGGGGTAACTTTTAAGAGAGAAGTATATATAGACGAAGTGTGTGGATACGGGACATGTCAATGTTGACATGTGTGTGTGTCTGTGTATAAATGTAGAGGTGAGCGTGAGTGAGAGCATGTACTGGAAACGAAAGAGAAGGGGAATAGGGGGACCAGTGAAGTTGGGTTAGAAAGTAACCGCTTGATATAGTTAAGTGAACTAAACTTGAGTTGATGTCTGCTTGGAGTTACAGATGGCAGGTTTTGTTGTCGTATGGGGTTTTTTCAGTGACGAGCTGGGACACTTTCTTTTTTAGTTTTTCTGTCAAAGTTTTTGACTGTGTAAACAGGAAAGGCCGAAAGGGGAGCCATCTTGAATTGCAAGGGAATGGTATCATGCAAAGATGAATTTCCACCCCTGCTTCGAGATGTAGACATCGGTCTCATTATTCTTTTGGATCGAGTTGTAACGTAAAGAAAAAGATGCACTTCTTTTTCTTTTTTTCGAATTTTCCCTTTGCATGATCAGTTTCCAGTGCTCGGCACATCTTCAGACCAAACTGCAAATTTTGACTGATTTTCCCATCAGATTAATTAAAGGCAACGCTGTTTTTAACTCGGAATAAATTTGTAGCTCAACTGGTGTCTATGTATTTCTTTTTTCAAAGATTTGATGAGAAGAAAAACCACCCACCTCTTGTTATTCCTTTCTTTCCCTCCTTAGTTGAGATCATGAATTAATGTTCCATCCAAAACCAATTTTTATAATAATATTTGGTGGGTGTATACATGAATGGTAAATATTCAACATAAAAAATAATGAAAAATGAGGTGTTTATATTTAATATAAATTCATAACCAACTAATTTAGATTTTTAGGTTAAAAATTGCGCACATCATTGCATGCAAGTCGTCATCATATACAGACCCAATGAGAATATTAAAATTTATGTATTTCATCAAACATAAGCAACTTCCTAACAAATCAGCTTGATTTGGCTTGGAATGATTGTAATTGGATTTTCATGACTATGTATGTCTTCCATGATCAAAATAGTTAAGCTCTAAGCTCTGAATATTGCACTTAAAATACTTTAATTACAAAGTTAATTGTCTCCGAATGTACTAAACTCATATGTGAAAGAAAGAATTGTTAGGTGCACATGTTAGTGATAATTGTTCTACATTAAAAAGAAATGAAATGGTGAGGTGTTTGTATGCAAGATAGAATATAATTGACAAATAGCATAAGCACAAGCATAGCTTCCTAAAACAGAGAAATCCATTCTACTAAAATATGAAAAGAAAAGAAAACGTAGAACTTGACAAATTAATAAAAAAAAAAGAAGAAGTGATGGATATGTGATTTTCCAATAAAAAATAATAATAGATGTAGTGCTTATCCAATCAAATTAAAGAAGAGGAATCATCTTGATATAACGATCGACCATGAGAGACGTGATTGACCTCGGAAGACACATGTCAGAGCGTTAGTGTGTGGCCATGTAAATGGAGTGGTAACAAGGAAAAAAGTCGGAATAGCCTCTAAATTTTATAAATTTTGCTATCGACTACTTTGTTCTCTCCTTGTTCTCAAATTTAAAAAAAAAAAAAAAGAGTTCAGAGATGTTTCTTAAGTGTGGAAGTGGATGTAGAAGAGATTTTGGGATTGAGTGTTGAATACAAGAATAACAATAAAATCTTGTATAATTTATTTTCTCATATAATAAAAAAATAATTTGTTTTTTCAGATTTTTTTATTTTTAATATCAACATATCCAGGATTATTTTTAAAAATATTAATTTTATATTTTTTCAGATAAAAAATATTTTAAAAAACAGATTATAACACAAAAATAAAACAAACAATTACATTACTTATGTGACCGGACTTCTTTTTTTCCTTCAACAAATAGGTATTTGGTAAATTCAATTCATTAAAGAAAGTCAATACATATACAATACTTGAAATAGGAATAAGCATATGTCCCGGCATCCTTCCCAGTAACTAAAACCGAAGCATAAATGTAATCTAGATTGGTCATCTCAAAACCATCCAAAGAATACAATAAAAAAATAAAAAATATTTTGTTTTTTTAAAATTAAAATTATATTATTTTATAGCTCAAGAGTATTTTCAGAATGAAAAATATAATTAAGTCAAACAGGCAGGGAAAACTAACTAGTTCATCCTAAAAACTACCTCTACAGCTATATGTTAAGTCGTTTAGTGCTATATATATATAGGACGATAAAAATGGAACCGTAGGCGATGAAATTTTCTTCACGAATCCATCTTTTAATGACTCCAATCATTTTCTTTCGGCCGGAGATTCATATGCATACGATCGAGTAGTCCCTTTCAAATCTCCCCCAGCTCCCTAATCCCTCTTCCGAGTTTGATGGCTTTATTACTTTCTAGTTCTTGTCGTTTCACTTGAATTTCAATACCCTAGCTTGTTATCCATCTTCTGCTCTTTAGCATCTTCAATTCTCTTGATAAGTTTCCTTCGCATGATTGGGACATCCTATATGGGAAAAAAAGGCTCTTTCCACCCATTATTATTAATTATAGGTCGTGGGGTTTTGTTACAAAATACGTTTTGAATTCGAGATCTCTAACAAAGAAGAATGTTAGTGATAATTAAACTACATATCATTACCTGGAAGATTGTCGCTGCTATGTGGCTCACAAATAGTATCATCTCTCAAATGAATTTGATTTTACCCAAAAAATAATGATTAATATTTAAGATTAAATTAATATTGAACAATCAACACAACAATCATAAACTAGACACTGATATATATTAAATAAATTGCGAGTGTTCTTTCTAATTAAAAGGTTCATAATTAGGTGTTGATCATACAATTTTGTAATTTTAAATGATTATGATATCATAAAAGACTATCTACATCGGGATTCTTACATTCATGTCAACAAAAATTTCTTTCTAAACTTCAAGTCATAAAAAACAATAAATCTAATTAATATCAGCTTTAATTTCATTTGTGTTCTGCTAGCTATGCATTTATAATGTTTTATAATATAAAAGAACTAGCACCGCAACTTATAATTAAGAACTGGATTATATTATCTCTCCCGAAAACAAGTTGAGTGTTCTTTTGAAGCCAAAGTATAAGATTCGATTAAGTGGTTTTATGACTTCATAAAGAAAATAAAATAAACAATGTGAATGATAGGTTATAATATATGCATGCATTTTGTAATATAGTGTGTAAATGATATTTTTTAAGAGTATTTTTTAACTGAAAATATATTGAAATGATATTTTTTAATAAAAATATTAAATTATATAATTGACATCAAAATATTAAAAACATAAAAATATATATTTAAAAACAAATAAAAAACAATTTAAATACCAAACCAAGAAATAAAAAGTGTCTCCTGCAATGTGTTGCTGACGAGCGAAGGGTATCAATCTACAGCAGTAAAAATTTACTGTGGCACCTGCTTGATGTAAATTAGATCCATGTGCAAGGCGGTGATTCCAAAACCGTGGCCTTTTAAAGCCAACAGCTGATCCAAATCATTGAGTGGTTTCTATCAAATGATTGGGGCCCGCCTGTACCTAAGCACTCAAGCATAAAGCATCCAAGATGTGGGGGTAGACAATCTACCAAAACGACACGTGGCAGTGCACATGCACTTGCACTGCACACACTCATAAGCCATATAAGCAAAATCCTGTCTTCTGCTTGCTACCTTTTTCAATCTTGTGTAACTTTTTTTTTTCTTTCAAGAGAGAAGAAAATTTAAGGTATAATTATAAAGTTGTTAATAAACGTGTGCTTTACCAATGAGAAGGTTGAATTGCCGAATAAAGAATTAATAAAATAGTTCAACCTGAAAACGGGGAGGGAAGCATAGTTCTTTTGAATCAACGTTGGTTTCAGCGACACCGAATATCATATTGTAACTTTTTCCGATTGCTTAAACCCACAACTCAGCTATCAGATTTGAGCATTATTTTAGGGTTGAAAAAACAATCGAAACGCGAAGGAAGAAAAGGTAAAGCTGGAAATAACACGAGGGTCTGTGTTTGAGTGGTTCAAAGTAGCTCTCTTTTTACGCAGACAGCACGTCCATAGTAAATATAGTTGACTTTGGAGGCATGTGCGAGTCAAGAGGAATAAGCCCTGTCGGCCCATTGGGCCTCCCCCCCATCGCCACCACCACCTTGCTCCATGCCCTCCCATCCCCGTCTTCCCTTGAATTACTCGGCAACCGTCTGAAGATCATGTCGATTGTGCATATGTTGGATTTACTTTCAATATAGATATTTGAATCAAGTGGCCTTAATTTATATATGAGTGTCAATTTAAAAATGATCACACACCAACACCAATCATTTTCGTTGGAGGGCAGAAATTAAGTCGCATTTGGTTGTTGTTCCATGAAAAGAGGGATGGCGATATAAAAAATAGAAATGTGTCTAATTATGCAAATGATGATAAAAATCATTTTTTAATCTCCATCCTGAATATAACTTTTAATTAATTGGATAGATATAGAACATTGTTAATTTTTTCTACAAATATCAATTTAAACATCTCGTCATATTGTATTTATGATTTTATTTTTGAGTTTAATTATGCTTGTTTTTATCAATGAATTGGGTGAAATATTAGCAATTGTTTATAATGAATATGCTTGGTAAAATAATTAATTCATGGTGAGTTAATATAAATTGAATAATTAAAGAAAATAATTCAAAAATCGAGTCTATGTTAGTTATTATTTTGAATCTTGCTCCAATAATTTAAAAAAAAATTGAGGATTAAGATCGATTGACTGTAAAATCAAAATCCCAAATCACTATCTCTATTAAATACAAATATGTAGTTCAGTAAAAATATTTACATGTATGCATAAATGAATATATTTATTATTAAAATTAAATAATAATACAACTTACTTCACGTGTGATATTTTAAAATGATTTTTATATTCTATTTAGTATAAACAGCTTCTTATTAAAAAATATTTAAATATCAATTGGGATGGCTAGTAACTATAAAACTAAAAGATAATTATTATTTTTTTACCCTACATCTCTGAAATATCCTTCACAACGTATTTTAAATATCTTTGGTTTTTATGTTTCAAAACACTAACAGACTATCACTTAAGTGAAGGTTACCGATGTGACAGGGTTTAATTTGTTATCCAGAGTGCGTGCAAAGTCTTTGGCAAAAGGTACGTTGTTGAATAATAATTGTAAATTATTCATTTATCTTTGCGCGTAGAATTGATATCTTTTAACCTTCTATAATAATACTCGAGAGATTTCAGAATTTTTTTCTAAAGAAAAATTCGGAAAGTTATCAGATAGAACCATGAGTATACATCATATCTCATCAAAGAACTTATATACACTACATGGTGTCTGGCTAACGAACCTTGCCTAAACAAAAAGGAAGGGCAAACATGAGGGAAAGCTAGAATTTAAAACACAAAATCGGTCCCCTCATTTACAGTAAATTTTGCTAGATTTGACCATCATACCAAGGGCAAGGATGCAATAGTGTCTTACTTCAAGATGTAGCTCCTAATACCTGGAGCCCAGTGTTGCCTCTCAAAACTATGCATGCGAGGATCAAGTCCGTCCCACCCGTTAGGGAATTGCCTCCTCTTAATAGTAATTAAGACCAACCCTTTTTTCCTGAAATCACACAACCAACCACTGCTAGAGGTTATTTTTTTAATTCTGATATGATGTTATTAACCACCTTGAAGTGGACGTTAAAAATCGATTAGTTATGGATAATCTAGTTTAACAATCAAGATTTGATTCAATTCAGACACGGCCCAATATCTATTCACATGCCCTTCAACGTGAAACCGTTGAACAAACCATTGTTTCCTTGACACGGGACTCCACAGAATTGACCCAATCTCTAGCCGCGACAAAACTTCAGAGGGAGATTATTTCTAATCCTCCAAAGCTTGTTAACAACAACAAATATAAAAATCATAAAAATTGCTAACAACCACTAAGTTATATTGGAACCTGGTCTCATGCTTGTGGGGTTCTTTGGACATCATTCTCTGATTTATAAACTCCAAAGCCAGCCATGTGAAAGAACATTCTTTTAAGATGGTGCCACTTACCATCCCCAGAAAAAAAAAAGGTCGTTTGTCCTCTTTTCACCTTTCTAATTTAATTTTATCTTTCCAAAAGCCAGCTAAGGTCGTTGCATTCGATAATAATTTATATTGAGAAATCAAAAGTTAAAGGGAGCATATTTAATGGGGACTCGGAGACATGTTGAGTTTATGTTTTGACACATTTTGGCTGGAAAGGAAACTTTCGTGACATATTTTTCTGACAATGTCACAAACTCATATCTGTGGCCATCCATTTGTGAAAGAAACGCAAGTCTGTAAGAGCAGCTAGCCCCATGTGACATGGTTCAATTGGTTCTTGTGGTGAATTTATTCTAAATGTTCGGCAGGGAGGGAGTTTCCATTTAGCTGCTCAATATAATTGTCACAAAAGTACTCGGTTTATAGTTCGACTGAGTCAAGACCCAAAAATCCTTTTCTAGTTAATCAAATTTTACTTCTTGCAGGTTTAGATGTTAGCTCAAAAATCATGTCTTGAATCTGTTAAAGGTGCCAAAAGTTGGCAAATCCAAAGACCAAATGCCATAGTTTGCCAACTTATTTGATTTTATCAGTCCAAAAAAATGTAATTAATATCATGACCAGTCACCTAATACTAAAGTATCAGTAGCTAACCGCCACTTGATGGCTGAATGTTCTATCAAGGGACACCATTGATCCCTACTTCCTAATTGATGTTTGGCAAGTGTTGACTATGGAGCTCACTCTTGTTAGGCCGGTCACTTTTTCTGGCGACACTGAATCAGACCATTCATAACTGCAAAATTTAGTTGTAAATTGCGCAATGTCGGGTTCGGGACAGGGACTTATCTGGTTCCTCTGAATTTCAAAGAATTTATAATTTAAGTTACATTCTCTGATCAGAAGCATGACACCTCCAATTTTCATGATGGGGTGGACCACGTTTTCAAGAGCTAGAAAATCTACTCCTGATAAAAGAAACATTCCTATGCTATGAATTAGAAGTTGGATTTTGGGTGTGTCCTGGAGATATAGCGTTAGTTGTATGGCAAGTCTCTTCTCTCGGACAGGATCAAAGATATAACGGGGCTTCATTTTGCTCCATCTCTTGAGTTTTGAAACAAATGAATGGGCTTCGGCTAATCCCAGCTACCTGAAGACGCAGGGGATGCAGATGGGTAAAACAGTTACGATGAGTAATGTCAATGGCCCGCGAGGCCTGAACTATGACCTCATTTTTGAAGGCCATCGGGATTTAGACTTTCTGTGAGAAAGCGACCAGAAACACGTAAATGGACTAGGAATTTTAGTGATCCCGGTTTTGGGCCCATATCATTTCAATATCTACTAAATATTTTTATGACTTTTCTTTGAAGCTATCCTCGACAGAATTAATTCTCCCATGGACTCTTTTCGAGTAGGGTTCTTTTGTCAATTTATCCAAATGACTTTCAAGTGGACGTTTCCTTTACGAAGAAGAATAAATTTTATTAGTGAATAAATTCATGTAATTAATATGAGTTGTCTTTTCAAATATTTTATAACTTTACTAGGATACGTTACCATATTTATTTAATGATTAATGCATTATTAACATGCATGACAAGATTAGAAGAAGCTTTTTGAGTTGTGAAAATAATGGACTGAAAAGATATTTTGAGTTTGATTGTAAGGTTTTTCTTTTCCATGAATTTAAAGTGATCATTTTTTCATATAAAATTTAATTTAATTTATTTTATATTACTGAATTATATAAACACAAATATTATTCTTTAAAACTAAATTAAACATAATAATTACTCGATTATCACTACAAAAACGAGTAATAAAAGATAAAAAATAGCATCTCTTACTTATATTTCTAATTTCTTGCTTTTATAAATGAATTAATTTTTATCTATCTTCTCATGAGAGACATTATCTCAAAATCATTTTTTTAAACAGAGAGAAAAAGGGAAGCGGGGTTCTCTGGAGTATATATATATTTTTTTTTCTAAAAAAACTAGCTAGAAGAAAACAACAATTAGTGTTTCTTAGTCCTTTTTAGTCGCTGGAATTGAACTTTTTTCTTCGATCAACACTGAACTTGAACCTTGAACTATACAACAAGTTAAACTACCTCGTATATGTAACATATATATTACTAAGTAAATATGCCAAATATACGATTAAACCACATATTATCACCATATATATGACATCAAACGACGTGCCTGACCTCCATTTATACTCTCACTAGCTCCTCATGCAGATAAAAGTTACGCCTCGTTTTTATAGACTATTAATGTATGAAGTCTTGCTCTCAAAAGATTCATTTAGATGGTAAATAGAAGATTTATTTGATTTTAGGTATCAAGTTTAAGTTTTGCCACTGATTTATTAATGAAGAGACATACTTACATAAGATTAACCATATTCATGAAGATATCCTTAGTTTATGTTATGACATTAATGCAACGTGAATTTCTTTAATTATGTGTAGTTATTAATTGTATAACATCCTGTTTTTGGATGCATGGTAAACTTGACCGGTCTACTTTCGTTTTTCTTACTAAAAACATATGAAAGTAATCAATTATCATGCTGAAATGGTGCTTCAAGTTAATATCCATACGATCAAATCGAGATGGCAGCAAAAAATAATTTTTAATCCCTGTTAAGGCATATACACTATCTGTGCTTTTCACGTTTGATTTTTCCTTCCACCTTGAATCATGACATTGTGGAAATTGAATAAAAATCAAATGTGCTTTCGAAAAGTATTTCCGCTAAGTGTTGTTCATGGGTACTTCTTGTAACACTCCATGAAGTTTCGTCTCTCCTCAATATACACTGGGACGCACAACGAGCCACTTAACACATACACAGTAATTATCAATTATGGAGATAAAGTAGTTGACTCTAAATTCCAATTAATCTGCGCACCCTTCCTATACTAAATCAAAAATGAAAAACCAAACAGCACTCAACTAGAAAAGGCATTAAAAAGATGAAAGTGCTAATTAACAAGTAAACTAATTATCCATGTAGATTAGATACCAGATACCGTAGTATCTATCTCATACATTTGGTGTAAACTAGTATGAACATTTCTCTAACCTATATTCGTTCATATCAAAGTAATCAATGATCATTATAGCTGACTAACAAGCCGCAGAAGATTGCCGAGATTGGAGTGCGGGTGTCCCAACTTTAGAGGACAAGGTGGCGGCTGTTGTTGGGGTGGCCACAGCAGTGGTGGTGGTTTTGGTGGAGCCCTTGTCCAAGCCGGTGGTTGTCACACGCTCACAACTTGGACACATAGTAAGGGTGGATGCTGGAAGAGGTTCACAACTGTGAGGAGACATCACGGTTGGTGGACCCACCTTTAATGCCCTAAGCTCCTCTACTTCTCTTTGCAACCTTCTGTTTTGCTCGGTTAATGAACCAAACCATCTCTTCAAATACTCACACTCCATCTCTGTCTGCTTAAGCTTGCTCCTATCAGTGACCAGAAAAATGTGTTAATATTGCAAGACTGGTGCTAAATAATGCTTGATATTGCAATAAAACAATATGACAAAATGTTTGCTACTCCATTTTGTTCATGATCAGTTGGAGATGATCAGTTGTATATGTAATTAAAGAAATGCAAAAAAATTATAGTTTTTTGCAATTTTTCCTTTTTCCAACAAATAATTGCCAACAAAGGTGAGTTGGTAGGCATAATTAAGAGCTCGCATTAAAGTCATTGCCTGCTTCTCTGGGGTGTTCCTTAATGCTTTCTGATTATAACCATACATACAAGTTAGGCAGTTATTGTTGTATTCCATGTTGTTATCGTATTCATAAATGTTCGATTCAAGTTTTTTCATCTGTCTCATAAAGTATTTTAAGGTTTACGTTTCAGCACATATTTCATCTGTTCTAATATAACCAAAACAGCTTTAATTAAGAGATTAATGGAATTTACAGTTTTGGCTGCGTTTCTTTTGACTGATTAAATAGCAATGCATGGTAAGGAGAGCAAATCCTTAGCCTCGATCTCTTGATTTCGTTTAATAATTAATACATGCAAACAACAACAACAGGGGATATTTTATATTGCATGGCTAGTCTAGGAAAAGAATTATTAATAATGAGTCAAAGGAACACTTATTAGAGTTGTGATCAGACTAGCACACGAGGCCAAAGAACACATGCATCTTGATACCGACAAATCTTTTTATTCTCAATTTTGTGCAATGATCATTAGATGACAGCCATCATTATAGTAGTTCACAAAGGTGAGCTCATGAAATAACCCCATCATTAAGAGTTAATAAATTTGTAGAGCCACTTGTCGGTCACGTGTCTTCATTCTCAAACCGTATATATAGTATTGTAAAATTAAGTTTATTTGTATTTCCAATATCTTAGGGTTCTATGGCAAAAAACTAAAATACATAAGCTGACTTGCTGCTACAGATGTCATGTTACATGCATGTAGATGTCATTATTTTCATAACTTGACATGTGAGCAGTAAGGGTCTGCATCTTCTGTTCATAGTTGGTATTAGAATAATTGTTTGTGCCCTTTTATAGGTAGTCGGCAGGAAGAAATATGCTTCCATTTTGGACCCTATTGATTCAGTTTTGCGCCAGCGTCCAATGATCCTTCCAGATATTTAATTTGCAGTGTGTGTGTGTGTCTATATATATATAACTACACGGTTTCATGTCTACTCCTGCCTTACTTTACTGGCATGTGAGCAATCCGTCATTTCAACGGCAGAAAAACTACGTTCTAACTTCTTTTACTCTATAATATAACGATGAAAAAGACAGATTAACCTCCCCAAACAGGTTTTTAAATGCGGTCAAAAAGTTTGATAATTTATGGTGTCTAATTCCTTTACTTTAGCCACGAAGATGATCAAAGAATTAAAGCATCTGAATTTATACTAATAACCAATATGGTACTGAGGTTATATTAATGTCCTCTACTAAGAAAATCCCAATACTGAAAGATCCTTTTCTTCTTTTTAATGATATATGATCAGTGCGATTTTATACGGTTAGATATAAAATTTGATCCAAATTATGTTCTGTTAACTTCGATATATATATATAATCATCAGTTTTAATTTTAACAACCAACAAAATATATAGTGAAAAGAGAAAAAAAAGAATTTAATGTGTCAGCCAAGCCAACCATGAAACAGTATGTATACAAGATAGAGTACCTGGCCCTCCGGTTTTGAAACCACACCTCAACTTGTCTAGGCCTCAGCTTCAATTGCAAAGCTAATGCTTCTTTTTGTCTCTGCATATATGAAAGAATAATTGAACTCCATAAATTAATCATAATTAATTCAGAAAACATAGTTATTTTACTATAAATAGAGAGATAGGAGTGTTTAGTTACAGGGTTTAAGGTGTGATGTTGCCTGAAACTTTCTTCAAGAAGGCGAGACTGTTCCTTAGAGAGACGGAGTTTTTTGCGAGGTGGGCCTCCATTAGTGCTTTCCTCTTCATCTTCCATGCCCGCAGTGATCCATTCTTCTTCTCCTGTTCCTGATGGTAGTTGGTTTATGTCCAAATCTTTCACGGCACAAACCTCTTCACCCAATTAATAATTCATCACCATCATTTTCATAAATCAAGAAAACAAAATTCCTTGGATTCAATCAATATCAGTAAAACCATGTAGTACTTATCATCATATTTGAGAAAAGAAAACATAAGGAAGAATTCTTTATTAAGAAAGCCGGCCATGCAAACAAAAACAAAGCTAAGAGATCATAGAACGTCATTTAAAAACAAAAGGTAAAAGATCTTGTAAGAGGGGAAGAAGGAGATAGGGGGGATTTTGGGCTTACCAGATGAAGGACAAGGAGGAGAAGAAGAGAAGCCAGGCATAGATATGGTCAACTCCAAGCTAGAAATGCTTGAGGGTGAAACCGCCATAGGAAAGAAAGCACACAAGAAGGGAGAGGAAGAAAAAGGCTGATTTTATAAGAGAGAAAAGGTTAAAGAAAGAGGGAGGAAGAGAATTAAAACAAAACAAAATGGAGGAGACAAAGCAGAATATGAAAAGGTGGAAGAGGTAAAGGTGAGCTCCGAAGGTCAAATAATACTAGCGAAGACGAAAAAGAAAAGGAGAAATTGAAAGATTGGTTTTGTTTTAATTGCTCCCTTTGGTTTTTCTTGGGCTAGGGTTTTTGACTGTGGTCGTCAAGTCAAAAAGTCAGACCCATCTGATTCGCGACACGTGGTAGACTGATTAGAGGAATTGGGTGTAGGAGAATAACCGGCAGGTTTTCTGTTTAAGTGATTGGAGGGGTAGAGTCTTGTTGTCGGTTCAAATGTCAGCTGTTGAAATGATTGGGAGCCTAGACTGGTGCTCTGAGCCCTGCTGCAGACACCATTACTTGGCAAGCCCATCTTGATCGACCTTTAGATTTTTTGAGTCTCTGACACCCCCTTGACAGGAAAATAAAATATAAAGAAAGATCCCATAACTTAATTCACCTTTTTTTTCTTGTGATTGAATCTGGGCCATTCATCCTTTATCATCAAGATGTAGATGTTTGAGTTTGACGAAGTTAGGTGGGGCACAAGCGGGAAGGATTGAGGGGCCAGATGCGAAATGGCATCGAGTGTTTAATACTAGTAAAGAATTCAATGCTGCTTTACCTGCTTAGATAACAGGTACACAGAGAAGATAGGAATCGTAACGCTTGTGAGTTGTGACATTTATGCAAAGAGAAGAAGGCATGATTCGGGGACAAGGAGTGTGGACAAGAGTCATTTATTATCTAGGAAGTTCATGTTTGTGTGAGAGTAACTGTGTCAACACAAACTTCGAACCACAAGGTGGTGTTATGGATTCTGTGGCACTTATTGTTGGCATATCGGTTAGTGAGAATTGATTTCATAGCTATTAATAGCTAGTTGTGTTCATGTTGGAAGTGGGGTTTCCTGTCTTGACTACCGTATTGATGAATGGGTCTGTACAAAGATTTAGCATATTCTAATTCCTGTGGAACAACAATCATAGCATATATTTTGATCCAGTTTGTTTGGTGGAAAATATTTTTTTTTTTAAAGTGAATTTCAAGAAAGTGAATTCCGATAAAGTGAATTATTTTCTGATGTTTAACAATGTAATGAAAAATAAGTTGGAAAACACTTTCCAGTGTTTAGTTATATCATGAAAAATAAGTTGAAAATAACTTATTAATATTTTATTTTTTTCAAGTTTATTAAAATAATGAGGAACAAATCTTACAAATTAAAAAATTGAATGAGAGTGAAATTGAAAAAAAAATATAATTTCATAAATTATCTCAAATAAAATAAATAATAATTAAAATAATAGAGATCAAATCTAAAAAATAAAAAAATAAAAGATAAAGAAATTAAAATAATAATAATTAACATTTCATAAATTATTTCAAATAAAATAAGTAACAATCAAAAGAATGAGGATCAAATTTGATATATAAAAAATTTCAATAAAAAAATGATAAGAAAAAAGTAAATAACAATTATAAAAATGAGAACCAAAGTTAATATAAAAATTAAATTTTAAGAGATGAAATTGAAAAA
>Ga0307515_10008826_pt1 | contig 19579 bp, 3 predicted proteins | sample 17_EM_MG_FD_194513 | JGI IMG/M metagenome (GOLD analysis project Ga0307515, IMG submission 194513) | Populus trichocarpa ectomycorrhiza microbial communities from riparian zone in the Pacific Northwest, United States - 17_EM | ecosystem: Host-associated > Plants > Roots > Unclassified | place... | reverse complement strand
TATATAGCAGGATAAGAATTTAGTACGGTTTTTAATAATAGCTTACTTATATAGCAATAAGGACGTTAATAAAGTTAATTAGCGTTAGCCGTAGATATATAATTCCTTCCTTAAGAAGCTAGTAGCTAATATTTAAGGCAATAATTTAATTAAGAAGTTAACGCTTCCTAGGCTCTCTATTAACTATAATAACTAAATAGGCGGCGTTAATATTTATAATTAGCTTTAAAGCTACTATATTACCTAGATTACTACTATACGCACCTAGCTACCCTTATTTTTTAGGCGCTTAATATAGCTATAATTAACGCCTATATTATTAGTAAGAAGATCCTTTAAACGTTAAAAAAGCCCTTCCTCTAAACCTACTGCCGTTTCTATATACAACTAATGTAGAACCTTATTATTATAGGCAGTTAGAAGATAGGCCTAAATAAGTATAATACTAAGCGTCTTCTTTATTAAAGCTTACTAAAATATAGGCAATATTAATCTAGTATTAGGCCTAGTTATAAAAATAAAACGAATTAAAAAACTACCTACGTTACCGCTAAAACCCTACTACCTATAATTTAATGGTGTAAGACGCAAACTTACCGTTTTATTAAAAGCTTTATAAGGAAGTAAGGCTTTAAGAGCCTACTAAGGTGCTAGATGTATAGATGGAAGGAGGCAAAGAAGCTTATATTAAAGATTAGGTAAATAGTATATAAATGCAAGGCCTGTGGGCTTCTATACCTTTAGCGCTTTAACAACTTTTATTTAATAGGCGATAACTAAGTAACTATTTTTGGTTCTCTACTTCCTTATACCTCTAATATTAAGACTCTAAAGCTAATTAAGCCTTTACTACAGCGTCCTTCTTAGCCTCCTTTAAGCCCTCCTCTACTACCTTTAATTAATCCTCTATATTAAATAACCGCTAATTAAACCGTTTTACTACTTGTAGCACTTAATACACCTTATTTAATATATATAGCACGTCCTCCCTTATAACCTTAAGCTGGTCCTTTACCGGCTTATCCTTATTAAGAACGTATATAAAGTAGATAAGTGCGGGGGATAAAGGAGGATTTTCCTATATAATTAGTAGCTGGTTAATGGAGGAAGGGCAGAAACCTATAGTTATGACGTTATATATCGCGACTCTTTGCTTAACTTCCTTAAAAAAATATGTGTTTTTAGTGGTGGCCTTCTGCAGCATCTCATCGGCATCGCAATATTGACGTGTTTTGGTGAGGCTTGCTAACAAAATCACGCTAGCTAGGGTGCCTGTAGCATGCTAACCCAGGCAGGAGCGCCCAAAGCGCCCAATACGAAAAGTCTCTTTTGCCAGACGAAGGGATATGGTGCAGACGTTTACGCTTTTGGGAATAGCGGCATGTCCCATAGTCACAATACAATTCTAACTTATCATGGGGTTAATGAGGTCTAGATAGGTGTGCAATGGCTTTTATATATATATTTAATATCGAATCGCCCCCGATCTGCTTTTAATTCGATGTTGGGGCGCTATCGCGGCTGTCGCATATCGTCGTTGGAGTCGTGGTTTTCCCAAGTGTCCTCGCTTAGCAAGTGTCCAAATACAACCTGGACTTTTTGGTATTGTGTCAACAGATGTAAAAGTGAAAACCTTGAACGAGGGACACCTGACTGGGGAGTGGTTGAGTCACAGCGCACTAGGCCTGACAGTCTATGACCTGTGCAGAATTCAAGCCAGCTCATATGAGCATTGGACGTTCATTAAATACATTAAAGCCTGAAGCATATTGTAATCCAATAGGGCAGAAGAAAGAAAAGCAACATCATTTTTATCAGGTCACGTTAGACGTCTAAAGAAACTCTATCGGTCTCAGACCCCAACTGCCAACACAATTCCAGCAAAACCAAGTAGAGCTTCAGGAATGAGGTTCATCGCAGCTCCAGTAAACGGCACGAGCCCGGCAATTGTGGCGCTTGCTGTCTCAGTGACATTGGAAGTAGGACTTACAGGCGTAGGTTGTGCCCTCTCGTAGGTAGCGGTTGAAGAACCAGATGATCTTATAGAGCTCGCAAGAGTAGAAGATTCGAATGCAATTGTGTTATATGATGTAGCTGCTATTGTAACTGGATTGGTCTCTATCGCTGAATAGCTCATGGCTGCAATTGGAACAGTCACTGTTGTGAGGACTGTGGAGTGGGCAGGGCAGGGGCCGTTCGTCACCGTCTCGGCGCATCTTATTATAGTTGACAAATAGGTCGAGAAGATGGCGGTGAGTGATGGTACACCCGGGAGAGTTTGTGCGCAGCTATTTCCAGAGCATGGGGGTGCGGCGGTATAGTGGCAGCGATGGCAGGGAAGGGTGACTGTAAGAGTGTTGAGAATGGTGGAGATGGGATGGGTTGTAAGTGTTCGAGTTTCCGGACCGTCCGATACTGTAGTTACGACTGCTGTTGGACACACACTAGTATATGATGTAGTTCTGCAGAGTATTAGAGACTTCTGCATTGCTATGGAGACAACATAGATATAACTTACATAACTGTGACAGTAGGAGTGAAACCTGCATTGGTCGTAGTTGCGTTGAAGTAAAAGCCACTGGATGTAACGTTGATATAAGGGCTGGTCGATGTCGCGTTAGGATAGAGGCCAGTTGAAGGATTGGTATACAAGGCAGTGGAGTACCCGGAAGATGGTGAGGCGGTGGGTTCTGGGAACATGGTAGTTGTAGTTATGTTCTTGACTGGCATGTTTGTATCGATTGAAACAGAAAAAACTATATCTGTAGTTGTGTTACCAGAGGCACTCGAGACAACAAGCTCCAAGGCGGTGTTGGCCACAGCGTTGTAAGAAATCGACGAAGGTGCTAGACCGACTGTGTTCAAGGTGCCTATGTTGATATTCTGCCGGATGTCATGTAAGACTGCCTTCAGCGAGGTACCGGAGCTCTTGGGTGTCACAGTAAAGTTCAGTCTCTCACCAGCACTTGCGAGATATGAGAAAGTTCTCTCATCTGTGCCTGGCTGGAGGATATCTGCAACCGCGACACCAGAGACTAGGATCACGTTTCCAATTGGGGCGTCAACTTCTGTCGCTCCGCGAGCAATGACAAGATCTACGAAGTTCTTCTGTGCAGCCGCGGAATTAATGGTACCGAAGATGCCACCCGTCTTGAGGATTGCAGCCATAAGGTCCACACCAGGGTCTCGCTTTCCCAGCGATCGCTTGGGGAAAAGAGGTACCGGATTTGCTATCGGGTCCAAGAAGCCAAAGTTGACTCGGATGCCATGTAGATATGCGCGTCCAAGCTGGAGAATTTGGTTGGCTGGGTTGAAGTCCTCGCCATCTGTGAGAACGATCATACCAGAGCGCTTGGCGAATACTCCTGGCTGATCTCGGAGGATCTCATCAATGGCGAGTGAAATACCAGAGCCGATATCTGTGCCACCAGATGAATCAATGCTATCAAATTTAGCACCCGCTGGATCGCCCATTGGATATATAACGCGGGCATAGTCGTCGAAGTCGATGACCGCAACGTTATCTGGAACACCTTCGCCCGCCTGAGCATATGTGGTGAGCTTGGAATTGAAGTCCTTCGCAACTTGGATACGGAGATTTGATGGATCAGTCCAAGAGTTGGAGCCGGAGCTATCAACGACGATGGCGATCTTGCGGTTGCGGCAGTCCTTCACTGGATCATCACGGACAAGTGCACAGAGTATCAAATTCCCACGTTCAGCTCCGTACTGCAGTCTGACCTCTCGTCGGAAGTTGTCCCATTGGTTTTTGGAGTCACGAACTGCTGCATTCACGGCAAGCTCGAAGTTTCCTGGAACGCCACTCCGAGGAGTGTCAGTACCGATAGGACCGAAGCTGCCATCCAAATTGATGATCCCATGGTCTTTGTTAAGGGTATGGTGCGTAACTCGGTGTTTGCAACCCAAGATCCCCGGAGTCTTGTCCAAGCCGATTGTCGTAAAGCAGCCAGTTGTAAGGTTGTGAGGAATCATGCTAGAGATGTTGTTTTCTGCTCGGAGGTCTAAGAACTGTGCATTGTCTGTGAAACCAAGTCCCGGCGGATTTATGTCACTGATTGGTTGGGTGGTGTCCTCGTGGTCGGCCCAGTTGCTGTGGCTGTAGAAATCTTGGACTCCATGCAAGGCCCTTCCAAAACCTTCCAGTGCGTTGCACTTTGCTCTACCTAGCAAGTTGACTTGAAGGAAGGGAAATGAGAAGGTACATGAAGACGAAAGATCTACCATGCTCTTTCTGATCTGGTTGTCTGAGTCCAGTAGCCTTTCCGCGGTCTTCCATCCTTGTCCGAATCGATTTCGAAGATGGTCGGCGCATTCCTGAAGCTTTGTGTTCGCATCAACGCGAGAGTGGGGATAACCAGGGATAGCCAAGAAGTCTGCATCATCACAATGCGCTTCTCCTCCTTCAGGTATGGGGTCAAGTGTATCTGGGGATCCAACCGCGCCGTTCGTGCCCAAGCCTGTTACCGGCCCTACGTGAGTGCCTGCAAGCTGATTCAACGAGAGCTTTTCGAAGCAGATGCCATCTGATTTTTCTCCATCGCATGCAAATGCACGGCGAGTGATTTGCTCATGTTCGTTATGCTGGTCAAGTAACAATCCATCGTTGATAGTTCCAAAAGGGTTCGCGATAATCGATGACACAAGGAGGTAAACGACAAGTAGATTCTTGCGTAAACGAAGCTTCAGAGCCCTACAGAAAACAATGTTAAGGGATTTTTCGTTCAGTGGTACAGGGGAGGAAACCCAACATTACGGGAAACAGGGAGCGAGGTTTCTAAGTAGAGATCTGCTGAGCAAAGTACCTATGGAGAAGGTAGAACGTTCAGTTCGTCCCTTAGTGAGCGTTTGATTGAGTTGTATATTGAAGACCAAATTTTAAGAGAGCGACAAAACGAGTGATAGAATTCAACGAGTGATGATGCTAGAATTGAGCTATTTTTAACAGGATTAAGAGCAGCGAGAGGGACTTATATAGGGAAAAACACGGGACAATGCAAAGGAAAGGAGAATCGTGTGAGTTCCCAGCCTCAACTCTCTGAAAAGCTCAGCCTCAAGCCATTGCGAGACGCTCAGAAATACTGCAAGCCCGAGAAAGTGAGGCTTTCATGCAATACGGGTCCAGACTTGGAGAGGCAGAGGATAATAGAAACTTTTATGGGGTTGAATGCCAAGAGAGCCAAGTATTGGCAATGAAATTAGGCCTCCAATTTGATCCGGAAAAAGCTTTTTAAGGGGGTGGCTTCTCTATTAACCATGGCTAGCGGTAAAGGGACACCCCCTAATTGATATGCGGACACCCCCCAATTGATATACGGACACCCCCTCCTTAATTGGTTTAGTTTCTTCCTAATTAAGTTAGAATATTACGTGCGTTTAACTTGTTTACATCTACATCGCGAAAATTAAATTATTAAAATATAACTTTTATAACTATAATATTACAATTAAGTCTTAATTTTAGATATAGTATAAGTAGTAGAGTCTAAATTAGATTTGGAATGCGCTAAAGGAGCCCTTAGTAAAATCCTCCTAAAAAGGCAAGTTGCCTAGGCCTTTATAAGCCTTGCTGCTAATACCTTATAAGTTATTTATAGTATCTTAACTTCTACTACTACTTTTACTACCTAAAATATTACCTACCTGCTCCTAAGTTGATTGATTAGATTATGTAGTGCTTTAAGAGGCGTTACGCGAACTAATTTAGGTGCTGCCACCTCTGCTTAATATCTGTAAGTTGCCTCCGCGGGTACTCCCGCGCCTATAACTACAACTATAACCACGCCTATGTCCGCGTATAGTATATCTAGTATTTTATTTAAATGCTAATAGCTTATAGTAAGTCGATATATTAACCCGATTAGGAGTTATAGAGCTAGCTAGATAACTATAGTAACGCTTAATAATTAGAGGCTCTTAAATAAGTAGTAGAGGATTAATAGGTGGGCCGGTAGGAGGATCTGGCTAAGGGCAATTAAACTACTAGTATTTGTTAATTTTAGTAAGCTTAATCTTAAGTACGGAGGTAGCGCTTTAGTATAGCTATTGGTAGAGTATATAGTAGTAGGGGAGGCCGTATATAGTAGTCTAAGAGCTACTATAATTTAACTAGTAATTAGCAGACTTTATAAGCTTTAGTTAGGCCTTTAGATAGTAGAGGCCCTAGGGCGTTACTTTATATAAGATATCTTTAAACTTAGGCTCGCGAACGTTATATAGTGGGCTATCTTTATAGTATACTATTATTACCGTATACTTATTTATTGTTGGTCACATAGGGTGACTCACCAATAACGACTACTCGAGTAGGGTTACAGTGATGTTGGTTGATAAAGCTTATTCATTAGAATGAGGGAGGGCGAGGAGCTTAAGACTCCACGCCACGCTAGTGCCGCGGCGTCACGTGACGACCGCTTGCCTCATTCCTGACACTAGCAACTCTTCTTTTGTGGTTGCCATCTATATATAAATACTGCTTAACTAGCGTAATAAATATTAATCCTCCTTACTTACTATTACCATCGTAATATAAGTCTCGCTATCCTAAAGTTTGCCTCTAAGCACGTGGTGCTTTCTTACTTGAAGTTGTGGGTGGATATTGTGTTAGGGCCGCTAAGGCGCTAGTTATAAGCGAGCTAATAGCGATTTTCTATCCTAGGGATAGAAAATCCTGATTGGCTAGGTTAAGTTAGGGTCTATAGAATCTGGCTAATTAGATAACTTTAACCGCCGGTTAAAGTTCCTAGATATCTTAAGACCTTACGTGACTAAGAAATTTTTAGGGACTCCCTTTTAACTTAACCTTTAACTTATATACGTAGAGTATTTATATTAACAAACGTCTTTAGTGCCTTGTTTAGGTTCGCCTTCGTTATTATATCTACCAGGTTATCTTAGCCATTAATCTATTAAATCTTAAAGAGTTCTTAACGCTTGTAGGATTGCTAAAGTACTATAATATTAATTATAAGGCGCTTTTCCTTTGTGGTACTAAGCTTAACTAAATACTCGTAGAGGGAATATAAGTTGGTGCATATAATCGTAGGGATAATAGGAACTTTAAGTCGATTTATAATTATCTTTAGGGTAGTTCTAATTGTAATTGCTATATTAACTCCGCTAACTATTCTATATATCTCTAACGCTAGAACGCTTTAAGTGACATATTTACTCTTGGTTAAGCTCTAATAGATAAGATTACCGTAGATTATAAAGTTATTCTCTCTAATAGATTCGTTCGCGATAATGATCTTATATCCTAGCTAGGAGCTAAAATCTTTATTATTTGCGAACGATCTATTAATAAATACAAAGAGCTTAGTAGTGGGAAGATTAATAGGCACGTAGAGTAGTCCCCAATTAAAATAGTTTATTTACTAGAAAAGACGCTTATTTAGGGCAAGAACGTTATCCTTAGTTGGTTTCTAGTGTTAAGCGGCAACAGAGAGATTAAATAAAGCCTTAGGTTAATAGATAGAAGTAATATAAGCTCCGTAAGCGCGTTGCTCTATATATCCTTACTTTAGAGAATTAATATTAATAACGTTAATTTTCTTACCTTAACCCTTCTGGCGTAAAGTAATAAAATTCTTGTTTAGGGAGAGGATGCATCCATTAAAGAGTAATAGTGTTGTTAAATTAAGCTTTTCCTTTGGCTTTGCCATAAGATTTGCCTTTATTAGCTCGTCTTCTTTAAGAGCTAAGAACTAGTCGTCTCCTAAGATAATTGTATTGTTAGTTTATATGCCGACGATTCTAAATGGAGTTCCCGTAGTTATAATAAGGAAGTAGGGATTAAATATAGAAGTAGTTATTAAAAGCTTCTCTTTATGGTGCTTGCTGTAGGTAGCCCACTAATAAATTCCTGCCTCTGCGATTCTATATAATGGCTTAAGCACAACCATAATCGTATCTTTGGGATATTAGTGGCGAATTTGCTTTAGAAGGTATGCTAATATTAAGCGCTAAAGGTGCGTCTCTAATTGGGTGTAGGCCTAAGTAATATCTCGCAGATAGACCGCTATTCCATTCTTTATTAGGGAGGGAGCTAGTACAATAATAACTTGCTAACTAGCTCGTTAAATTATAGGAGATTGCGTAAGAATTACCTCCTTACTATTATTGTTGTAACCTTAGATAATAAGCCTTAATTTCTTAAATAGGGCGTCGGTAGCTTTGCCCTTAATCTTATTAACTATTCTTAACTTAAAGATACGAACTCTATCAAACTTAGTAGGGTCATACTTCTTAAACTTAAAGACTTCTCTTATAATAAGACTATCGATCTCTTGCTTATTAGATGCTTAGAAAGGAGCTCCTAAAGTTATAATACGACCTTCCTTTTAGAGCTGTTTTACGAGTTTAAAGTTAGCCTTCTCCTTAGCTGTTATAAAGGCCATTAATAGCTCAACTCTATTCTTAATGGCGGCAACAAATTACTCTTTAAAATTAATAAGATATTGGCGATTTTATAATCCCTTCGGGCGACCTCTACCGCGTTATAGTTGCGGCGTATCTACTACAATTATATTAGGATCGTGGTCGCCTTCTAGAGCACATTAATCGTGGCTCTCTTCTAAGGTATCTTCTATGGTATCCTGCAAAGGCTTAGAACTGTTATCTTTATAGTAAGGCTTAATAATAGTTAAATAGAATTAAGTGGGTCTATAAGGCATCTAAATAGTATAAGTTTAACTATTAACTATAATAAGTTGATATAGGCCTAACTATCCTCCCTTTTCACGCCATACGCGTACCTTAGACTAAAGTGGCAAATCGAGCGTAGTTAAGGTGTTTAGGCCGTTTCTTATTCCTAGTACGTTATTAACCTAGCGTATAGCGTAAAGACGTTGTACCTCCTTTGTTGCCTTGTAAATAGCCTTAGCTTATTATATAATAGAGGGAGATAGTAGAGAATTATTAGTTATTTAAGGGTAGGCGCCAAAGACTAGTAACGTAGGTACGAGTTTATCTGGGCCAGCGGAATCGTTAATAGCTTTAACAGCTATTTATAAGGTAAGTTCTTTACTAGCATCCTTTAGTTCTAAAGAGATAATCTTATATACGCGGCGTAGTGGCGCGTGGTATTATTTTACTTTTCTAATACTATTATATGCCTTAACAGGGACTTCCTTAACCTTAATTGCCATTACCTTTATCTGTTGTCGGAACTCCGTAAATAAAAAGTTCTTTCCTATATTATAGACGATTTGATTAGGGGGTCCTAGGTAAATATTAATCTAGCATAATTATAGGGTATCCTATGCGTTTTTAGCTAATATATCCTTTAAGAAACATGCGGCTTAAAAGGAGGTTAAGAAGTCAATAACTTAAAGTACTGGCTTGCCGCTAAGATATATAACGTTAACAATAATATAGAAGTTAAAGTTATAATTATCTTTAAGGGTGAACTTAAATCGGCCAGGGGACTTCTAGTTTATTTAGTAGTGGTAGTAGTACTTTATAAGATACTTAATTGCCTTAACCTTGACTTTATGGCCTGCTCGCTAAAGAACCCTAAGCAATTAATAAACGGATAGGTGGCCAAAACGACGGTATAGTTGGCGTAACTCTAACTTAGTTAAATGGCTCTAAGCAACACTCCTTTCTAGTTGTTAAAGGAGCAGCTAAGGGTAACCCTACTTGCGTATAATAGGCACCTAATTGTCTCTCTGCACGAGCATATTCTTAAGGTTATTAAGTTTAACGCCTAATTTATCTATATCCCTAATGTAGAATAAAAATGGAGTGTTTGCGGGAACAACGTGGAAAGTAATATATCCTAAGGGGGTTTAGACCCTAATTATGCCGAGAGAGATCGCGGTACCCTTGCTAAAACGTATTATATATTAGCCTGCCATTAATTAGTTAATCTAGATAGAAGTATTAAGTTATTAAAGGGCTTAAACTTAAGGTTCTCCTGCTATAGATACTCCTGCGGCTCTAGTATCTAGCATAATACTATAGAAGATATTCGCCGAGTATCTGTCGTCGAAGGAGAACGTAGAGCTCTTCTTTAGCTTATTAAAGATATCTAACTTTATAGTAAAATAGAGCGTAGATTGGTTATTAAGAATAGTGACGGTTTATATGCCATCTACCTTACTATACTTAGTGAAGTATTAGTCGGGTAAGTAGTTCTTAATTTCTATATCTATAAGGAGCTGTTTAGCCTTATTAACCTCACCCTTAAGATCTTCTACGCCTTTATATTAAACTAGGAAGCTTTAGAAGTAGGCCGTAATAACCTTATAATTTCCGACGTTTTTTATACTCTGGTGAAACTTGTTATATGCCTCCTTTCGCTTATTAAGAGAATACCTAGTTAACTAGCAATTCGGTTTCTTATAAACGTAGTACTTCTTTTAGCAATTACTTTAAAATAAACCTCCATAAGGACCTCCACCTTTACCTTATAGTTGTTAATTATACCCTCTGCCGTATTACCTACCCCGGCTACTATATGTCCAATTAGTCTAGTTATAATCGTATTGGTTAGGCGGGTTAATTAAAGTGGGTTAGAGTTAGGCGTTAAATTACTATACTTCTTAAGAGCGTAGAGCGGTGCTAATAGAAGATCTTAATTGAGCATATACTCCTTTGTAAGTATTTACAGGATTAAAGAGAGCAAGGTTATATTTTTTAATACCTTAGCATACGCTAATAACTTAATTACGTAGGCTAAAGTCCTCTTAATATAATTTGGATAAACTACGTTAAATCGTCTAAAGTTAATTAAAGAGCTTTTAAAGACAATTAAGCTAAGGGATACCTAGGTTTGTAGCAATAATCCTTAGGAAGGTAGTCTCTCTCTATTCTAACATATACTGCTACTTATTCTCTTCTGTTTTAAAGTGGCATCTTAACTTATATATTATGCGGTTAAAATCGTATCCTTTTTCTACTAAATAATTATAATAGAAGGTACTAGCTCGGCCCTTAAGCATAACGGAATAGGCGTTGTGGTATTAATTAGACTCTATTCCCACCTTCTAGCAATAGTCGTAGAAGATACGTAGTTTTAAATTAAGAATATTATATAATTCCCCGCCAAACTTCTTCTCCTAATCCGAATAGAGCTTTATAAGCTTTATAAGCAATTTTAAACTACCTCTAATTTAAGATTAGGATGGAGGAGGTGGGGGTTACATTACAGGCTGCAGTGAGGACGTAGGTCTAGTTAGTGGAGTCCGAAGGTTATTAAATCGCGAAGCAATAGGATCCTATACCTACTTTTGTTAGGGTATAGTATCTAACGTTAAGGTTACGGGTTAAATTGGATATAGAGGAGTTAAAGGCGGAGGTTGGTTCGTCTCTAGAGGTATATTGCTTAGGTTCTATTGTAAGTTAAGCTTCCTTATAGTGCGTAGTTGGTGCTTAATCTCTTATAGAGTCCATTTATGCTCTTCTTTTACGTTAATAACCTACTCCTAAATATTGTCTCTAATAGTACCCCCGTCCTTAGGGATAAATACTCTATTCTCCTAAAGGAAGTTACGGAAGTCCTATACAATATCCTTATTTACAGGGGCCTATATTTCCTTTATCTATCTAATAAAGTCCTCCTTTATACATTCCCATAGCGCGGTATCGTTGTATTTACTATCCTTATAATATGCCATATAGTATAATAAAAATCCATTTAAGTCTTATTTATTAGCGTTTGTAAGGTTAATTATAGCTTTGTTCTATATCTTTAGGTTAATATCTTCCTTATACTTCTTTAGGTAGGTTAACGCTATAGTAGGTATAGGATCGATGGGGTATCGTACATTGAAGGTAGGTAGGATTTTCGGTTTTATAGGATCTCATAGGTTTACTGTTAAGAGGTAGGCAATTCAAGATATTATTTAACGTGTTTTAGACATCGTTTAACGCGTTTCGGACGTTAACTTAGGACCCTAGGTTTAGTAACACTTCTAACCTAAAGTACTTAACCAAATCTTCGTAAACGCGGTTGTTCTACATAATAGACGCAACTTGGTATCTCCTAGTACTTAGTGATACTTCTATTACTAGTTTTCCGCAAGTCTAAGGTAGCATAGTATTACCGGGATCTATTCCATATAAGCGCATATAGCACCCCTATATAAGACTATCTCTTCTATTCGAAAACCTAGCTGCTCTATAGTTAACTGTGTATTTAACCACTGATTAGTGTTGGTTACATAGGGTAACTCACCAATAACGACTACTCGAGTAGGGTTATAGTGATGTTAGTTAATAAAGCTTATTCATTGGAATAAGGGAGGGCGAGGAGCTTAAGACTCCACGCCACGCTAGTGCCGCGGCGTCACGTGACGACCGCTTGCCTCATTCCCGACATTTATATCGTTCTTAATAAAGTTCTTAATATTTAATATAATATTAAGTAGATTACTAGTAGAAACCTAAAAGTAGTGCTTTAATTTAGCGTATACGCCCTTAAGTTATAATATAACTCTAGATTAAAGAATATTTAAATTAGCTTTATAAGGTTAATATATTATATAGTATAACTTTTTAACTTACCTATTTCTAAAATATATATATAGATCTATATAGTAGGTAACAAACTCTCTATAGTATAGCTACTACTTATCTTTTAAGTAGTTAATTAGCCGTTCTTAATTACTATAGTCCTCTATAAGTTAGTTCTAGGCTATAGTAAACTTCTCTAATATATTTTAGCTATAGTAGTCTACCTAGCGTTTTATAAACTTATTATAATACTCTTAAATCTTTCCCTTCTCCTTATTAAATAAGTCTCCTTATATTACCTAGTTGCTTTATATATATATAAAAACGTTTTTAGTAATATACTATAGGTAAAGGAACTAAGGGACTCTAGGAAAGTACATGCGTAATATATTCTTAAGCGCCTATTCCTTATCCGTAATTATAACTTTAGGTATTAAATTATAGCGGTAGTAGAGAAGGTAGAGCTATTAAATTACAAAGCTATAATTGACTTCTATTTTACCTAGTAGGAAATAGTAAATAAGCTTAAAGTTGTAACGTGTCCCGCTCCACGTCGCCATCTGGCCAAAAAGACGAGAGTGATCGCGAATCTATCGCGACACTTGCGGGACCTAATATATGTACTCTTACAATTGCCCTCCCCTCTGCGCGTTTCGTACTCGAAACGCCAAGCCGCAGGGGGTCCACAAACCAAGAGTCGCATATATTAGTGTCTCCAGTAACGTAAGCGATCGGACCCACCCAATGCCTCATGCGTGCCTAGTATGGCCTACCATACCCCTATAGGCACGTGTTAGACTGTACCAAAGCGAAGTGCGACCATCGAGCGTTGAACCCACGACCCCCCAACAGCCCTCCACACCTAGCTCCAGTAGATTCGCGATTATAATTGTAACGTGTCCCGCTTCACGTCGCCATCTAGCCAAAAAGACAAAAGTAATCGCGAATTTATCGCGACACTTGCGGGACCTAATATATATACTCTTATAAAAGTTCTACCTAGTATTACTAACCCCTACTATATATAGAAAGGGCATCTTAAACTTATTTATTTTGTAAGTATAATTAAGTAGTAAAATATTAGGGTTCTTCTAGAAGAACTTAATTAATTCTAGATAAGCGAAGAATAGATATTTAACTTAATTATTATGGTCTTCCTTATGCGTAAAGTAGTATTTTAACTTAGGATTGTCACTACCGTACTTACTAAGAGACTTAATTAATGCTTAAATTAGGGTAAGGCCTCTAAGGAGTCTCTTTATATTTAACTTTTGTTTATTATAAATATCTTAAATACTAATTATAATATCCTTCTTTAGTAGATTTATAAGTATTTTAGTAGCCCTAATACTACTACCTAATATATCTATAATTATCCTATTTATATTATAAGAACGCTAATAGTATTATAGTAGAGTAATTAGATTAATAGCTACTAAGTAATTATAATTAGGATCCTTTACTTTTAAGCCCTATTTAATTAGTATATATATTAATATAGCTTTAAAAGGACACTTTATTATACGGGAGCTAGTAAGGCGATCTTTAGAGGTATTAGTATAGGCGCGGCCTTTAGCACATTAAAGCTATATCTTACGCATAGTAGGTAGCGTTTACTTATTAGTTTTAGATCGAAAAGTTATAACTATATAGCCTTACTCTTTTATAAACTTATTAATATTATTAATTATAAGCTCTAGGAAGTTATATACCTTTTAGGGGGGTAGGTTAAGGGCTATAATAAAGGTAGTAATAGGTAAGCTAAATATAAGGTAATATTTTAGGTATAGACGTGCGACGATTTCGCGATATAGATGTAAATAAGTTAAATATATGTAATATTTTAACTTAATCGGGAAGGAACTAAACTAATTAAGGAGGGGGTGTCCGTATATTAATTAGGAGGTGTTCCTTTACCGCTAGCCTAATAAAATTAATTAATATCCCTATAACATTTTTTAAAATAAAAATTATATTAAATTATTTGGGAGGCCTAGCTCTATAAATTATAAAATTTTAGGCTTTTATACCTTTATGTGGGCTTGTATATAAAAGTACTTAAAAGTTATAGGTTATATAAGGGGATATCACGTAGCTACGGTTCGTAGATAGTATAATAGTTGTTATTCTTAATTGATTGTTCTAAGAAAGGGGTGAGGAACTTAAGGTTCCTCACCACGCTAGTGCCGCGGCGGCACGTGATGGTAACTTGCCACACGTGACGGTAATATATCTTATATAGTAACTATTTGCCTTTATTCCCAACACTAGCAACTCTTCTTTTATGGTTGCTATCTATATATATATACCGCTTAACTAGCGGAACAAAAATTAATCCTTTTTACTTACTATTGCCATTGCAATATAAGTCTCGCTATCCCAAAATTTACCTCTTAGCACGTGGTGCTTTCTTGCTTATAAGTTATAGGTAAATATCTTATTAGTAGGGCCGCTAAGGCGCTAGCGGTAAGCAAGCTAATAGCGATTTTCCATCCCGGGGATAGAAAATCCTAATTGGCTGGTTTAAGTTAGGGTCTGTAGAATCTAACTAATTAGACAACTTTAACCGCCAGTTAAAGTTCCTAGATATCTTAAGACCTTACGTAACTAAGAAATTTTTAGGGACTCCCTTTTAACCTAACCTTTAACTTATATATATAGAGTATTTATATTAATAAACGTCTCTAGTGCCTTATTTGGGTTCGCCTTTATTATTATATCTACCGGGTTATCTTAGCTATTAATCTATTAAATCTTAAAGAGTTCTTAACGCTTGTAGAATTACTAAAGTGCTATAATATTAATTATAAGGCGCTTCTCTTTTATGGTACTAAGCTTAACTAAATACTTATAAAGGGAATATAAGTCGGTGTATACGATTATAGGGATAATAAGAAGTTCGAGTTAATCTATAATCATCTTTAGGGTAGTTCCAATTGCAATTACTATATTAACTCCGCCAACCATTCTATATATCTCTAACGCCAAAACACTTTAGGTAACGCGCTTGCTCTTAGTTAAGCTTTAATAAATAAGATTGCCATGGATTATAAAGTCATTCTCTCTAGTAAATTCGTTTGTGATAATAATCTTATATCCTAACTAAGAGCTAAAATCTTTATTATTTATAAATAATCTATTAACAAATACAAAGAGCTTAGTAGTAGGAAGATTAATAGGCACGTAGAGTAGTCCCCAATTAAGATAGTTTATTTACTAAAAAAGACATTTATTTAGGGCAAGAACGTCATCCTTAGTTAGTTCCTAGTGTTAGGCGGCAACAGAAAGATTAAATAAAGCCTTAGGTTAATAGATAGAAGCAATATAAGCTCCATAAGCGCGTTACTCCACGTATCCTTACTTTAGGGAATTAACGTTAATAATATTAATCTTCTTACCTTAACCCTTCTAGCGCAAAGCAATAGAATCCTTATTTAGGGAGAGGATACATCTATTAAAGAGTAATAGTGTTATTAAATCAAGCTTTTCTTTTAGCTTTGCCATAAGATTTGCCTTTACTAGCTTATCTTCTTTAAAAGCTAAGAATTAGTCGTCCCCTAAGATAATTATATCGTTAGTTTATATACCAACAATTCTAAATAGAGTTCCTATAGTTATAATAAGGAAGCAGGGATCAAATATAGAAGTAGTTATTAAAAGCTTCTCTTTATGGTGCTTACTATAGGTAGCCCACTAGTAAATTCCTACCTCTATAATTCTATATAATGGCTTAAGTACAACCATAATCGTATCTTCAGGATACTGGTGGCAAATTTACTCTAGAAGGTATACCAATATCAAGCGCTAAAGGTGCGTCTCTAATTAGGTATAGGCTTAAGTAATATCTTATAAATAAACCACCATTCCATTCTTTATTAAGGAGGGAGCTAGCGTAACAATAACTCGCTAACTAGCTCATTAAATCATAGGAGATTACATAAGAATTACCTCCTTACTATTATTATTGTAACCTTAGATAACAAGCCTTAATTTCTTAAATAGGGCGTTAGTAGCTTTACCTTTAATCTCGTTAACCATTCTTAACTTAAAGATGCAAACTTCATTAAACTTAGTAGGGTTATACTTCTTAAATTTAAAGACTCCTCTTATAATAAGACCGTTAATCTCCTACTTATCGGATACTTAGAAAGGAGCTCCTAGGGTTATAATACAACCTTCCTTTTAGAGCTGTTTTACGAGCTTAAAGTTAGCCTTCTCTTTAGCTGTTATAAAGGCCATTAATAACTTAACTCCATTCTTAATGGCGGCAATAAATTATTCTTTAAAATTAATAAGATATTAGCAATTTTGTAATCCCTTCAGGCGACCTCTACCGCGTTATAGTTGTGGCGTATCTACTACAATTATATTAGGATTATAGTCGTCTTCTAAAGCACGTTAATTATAGTTCTCTTCTAAGGCATCTTCTAGGGCATCCTATAAAGGCTTATAATTATTATCTTTATAGTAAGGCTTAATAACAGTTAAACGGAATTAAGTAGGTTCGTAAGGCATCTAAATAGTATAAGTTTAACCATTAATTACAATAAGTTAGTGTGGGCCTAACTATCCTCCCTTTTCACGCTATACGCGTACCTCAGACTAGAGTGGCAGATCAAGCGTAATTAAGGTATTTGGGCCATTTCTTATTCCTAGTACATTATTAACCTAGCATATAGTATAGAGACGTCACACCTCCTTTATTGCCTTGCGAATAGCCTTAGCTTATTATATAACGGAGGGAGATAGTAAAAAATTATTAGTCATTTAAAGGTAGGCGCTAAAGACTAGTAACGTAGGTATAAGTCCATCTAGGCCAGCGGAATTATTAACAGCTTTAACAGCTATTTATAAGGTAAGTTCTTCACTAGCGTCCTTTAGTTCTAAAGAGATAATCTCATATACGCGGCGTAATGGCGCGTAATATCGTTCCACTTTTCTAATACTATTATATACCTTAATAGGGACTTCCTTAACCTTAATTACCATTACCTTTATCTATTATCGAAACTCTATAGATAAGAAGTTCTTTTCTACGTTATAGACGATTTAATTAGGGGGTCCTAAATAAACATCAATCCAGTATAACTAAAGGGTCTCCCATACGTTTCTAGCTAACATATCTTTTAAGAAACGCGCGGCTTAAAAGGAGGTTAAGAAGTTAACAACTTAAAGCACTAGCTTGCCGCTAAGATATATAACATTAATAATAATATAGAAGTTAAAGTCGTAGTCATCCTTAAAGGTGAACTTAAATCGGCCAGGGGACTTCTAGTTCATTTAGCAGTAATAGCAGTACTTTATAAGATACTTAATTGCCTTAACCTTAACTTCATAGCCTACTCGCTAAAGAACCCTAAGCAATTAATAAACAAATAGGTGGCTAAAACAACGGTACAGTTAGCGTAATTCTAACTTAGTTAAGTAGCTCTAAGCAATACTCTTTTCTAGTTAATAAAGGAGCAACTAGGGGTAACCCTACTTATGCATAACGGGTACCTAATTGTCTCCCTAAACAAGTATATTCTTAAGGTTATTAAGCCTAACGCCTAACTTATCTATATCTTTAATATAAAATAAAAACAGAGTGTTTGTAGGAACAATATAGAAAGTAATATATCCTAAGGGGGTTTAGACCCTAATTATGCTAAGAAAAATCGCAGTACCTTTACCAAAGCAAATTGTATATTAGCCTACCGTTAATTAGTTAATCTAAACAGAGTTATTAAGCTGCTAAAGGGCTCAAACTTAAGGTTCTCCTACTATAGATACTCCTACGGCTCTAGTATCCGGCATAATACTATAGAAGACGTTCGCCGAGTATCTATCATTAAAGGAAAACGCGGAGCTCTCCTTTAGCTTATTAAAGATATCTAACTTCATAATAAAATAGAGCGTAGATTAGTTATTAAGGACAGCGACGGTTTATATGCCATTTACCTCACCATACTCAGTAAAGTATTAGTTAGGTAAGTAGTCCTCAATTTCCATATCCATAAAGAGCTATTTGGTCTCATTAACCTTACCCTTAAGATCTTCTACGCCTTTATATTAAACTAGAAAGCTTTAAAAGTAGGCCATAGTAACCTTATAATTTCTAATATTTCTTATACTCTAACGGAACTTATTATATGCCTCTTTTCGCTCATTAAGGGAGTGTCTAGTTAACTAGCAATTTGGCTTCTTACAAACATAGCACTTCTTCTAGTAATTACTTTAAAATGAACCTCTACGGGGACCTCTATAATTACCTTATAGTTAACGTTAATTGTACCCTTTACTATATTCCCTACCACGGCCACCATATATTTAATTAGTCCAGTTATAATCATATTGGTCGGAAACGCTTAGTTAGGTAGGGCTTTCGGTATAGAGCTATTAAGATTCTTATATTCGCATTACAGTACCTACGGCAGAGCGTAGCTCGGCACATACTCCTTTAAATATATCCGTAGGTTTATATAGCGCTAAGTTACACTTAGGAACGCCATAGCATGCTAAGATAACCTAGTCCCTTAGGCTGTTTTTATTTTAGTAAGTTTTAGTAAGGCCACATTAAATTTTCTAGAGTTTATTAAAGAGTAGTTAAAGGCACTCTAAATAAGTCTTTATTAGGTTAGAAGCAATAACTCTCTAAAATATAGTCTCCCGCCATTCGGACATATAAAGTTAGCAATTCTTATTAGTCTTAAAGTGGGCTCTAGTAAGCTAAAGCATTACATTAAAGTTATAGTTTTTACCCGCAATATGGTCGTAATAAAATGTTACTACCCATCCCTTTAATATAATAGAGAAAGCGTAATAGTACTAGTGGTGTTAAATTTTAACCTTATTGCAATAGTTATAAAAGACCTATAGTTTTACTCTAAGCATATCGTACAGTTCTCCTCTAAACTTCTTCTCTTCGTCCGAATATACCTTTATTAGATTTGTAACTTCTCATAGTAAAGGCTTACCGGTTAGCTAAAGTAGAGGAGGTAGAGACGGAGCAACTCTAAGTAGGAGAGCACCTCTAGGTGGGAGAGCAGCTCTAGGTAGGGGGTTAGCGTTCTAGGGGTTTTAATACGAATTAAAGTTGCCTTCCAAAGAATATAGGTTATTT
>Ga0307515_10008825_pt1 | contig 19581 bp, 12 predicted proteins | sample 17_EM_MG_FD_194513 | JGI IMG/M metagenome (GOLD analysis project Ga0307515, IMG submission 194513) | Populus trichocarpa ectomycorrhiza microbial communities from riparian zone in the Pacific Northwest, United States - 17_EM | ecosystem: Host-associated > Plants > Roots > Unclassified | place... | reverse complement strand
AAAGGAAGGGGAAATTGCTTTTCGCGCGGTCCTCCGTAAAAGGTTGGAGGGCTTTGCAGGGCGGATGACCTACATATTGTCTCACATCCTATAGCAAGCCGTGCAGGAAGAAAAGCTGTCTAGTGCAATCGTCAGCTTCGCCAGCTTCATCAGCTTCATCAGCTTCATAGAGTTCTTTTGGCTCAGATATAGAGCGGATAATCAAAGAGAATTGCTTTTCGGGGGGTGTCGTGACCTGTTCCTCTCGGCGCCCCAGCCGCTGCGACGGGATGAGTGGTGGACAGTGGGCCCTCCCAATAGGGCAGCTGCATCCCAGTGTGCATCAATTCGCGACTTTGCCCTGCCATAGTGACGTTGGGCATTCTTAAACCCGCACCCGCCCAACAAGTAGTGCCAAGGTGTTCAGCCCGATGTTTCGATGCTCGACTGCCCGCCTCGATTGCGACCGTGGGCTGTGCGCTCTGATTGGTCGGCCGCCAATTTCTTTGTGCGAGCGACAAACAAAGCACCAATCTGCTGTCCCCGCGAGACACTGGCGACGAAAGAAATTCTTTGACTGGTGGAGACTCTTCGAATGAGCTCGTCCGTCCGCTCACTGCATCCCACACAGCAACATCGAACGGCTGGCTCGACGGTCCTGATGTTCGCAGATGCCAAGTATTTTTAACTTTGGCATGGCCCTCGCACCGCCTTTCCTCTCGTTTCCACACCCCCTTTCTCGGTGATAAGCGTCGCCAGAAACTACCCTGCCGACCTCGGTGGCTTGGTGACTTTGTCGATTTCCCTCTCTGGGGGCAAGATGAAGCTGCTCCATCAGCCTCCTGTAGGCTCGAGTAGCCCTCTTGAGCTGACATGGCCACCGTTTGCTTGTGTCTTAGACAGAGTCGCCTTACCCTTTCCTTCCTTATCCCCATGGTTAGCACCACTTCTACATCTTCCTCTCCTCGTTAAGAGACATGTCTTTGACTGTGAAAGCCCTCAACGGTGATACTTCGTTCCTTCTCACCTTTTCGCCGCCCGTAGCTCCTATCTCCTCCCCAGGCCTGGTCCCTGGCTCGTTTACCGTTCTCATCGATCCATGGCTCTCCGGCTCCGCCCAGATCCTCAGCCCGAAGTTCTCCATAACAGAACGAAAGGCCCCACCATGTATATCCTCGCTGAAAGAACTGGATGAGGAACCGGACATCATCTTGATATCTCAAGACAAGCCGGACCACTGCCATCAAGAGACTCTCTGTCAGCTACCGCCGGATAGTCTCTCGACCATACTAGCAACTCCCGCAGCTGCCAAGAAGATCCGAGGATGGAAGCATTTCGATCCATCCTGCATCCATACGTTGACAAAGTACAATGAAGAAAACCCGAACTCCATATATCGCCTTATCTTGCCACCATTCTCTCCAAGAGCGTCTCCCGGTGAGGTCACCATCGCTCTTATGCCTGCGAAGAGGGATATATCAGGCTTGCACAACGCCATTGGAATAACCTACCGACCACCTTGCAGTGTACTGTCCGCTCTTCCTGGCTCTTATCTGGACCTTCCGCCCACTCCACCGGCATCACCGGGTTCGCCGAGGACGATATCATCCACCCCTCGAACAATTGTCCCGTCTCCTTATCATGATCGCGAGAAAACCTTATCGGTTATTTACTCTCCACACGGCGTGTCCTATGATATTATTCGGCCATACGCTTCATCACACCTCGTCTCTGAAGCAGCGCTACCGCTTAGTCTGCTTATACATTCCTTCGACCGTGTTGAGAATCCATGGTATCTAGGAGGTAACATCGCGGCTGGCTCCCCTGGCGGCCTGGAGATTGTGCGGAACCTGCTCGCCAAAGCTTGGATTAGCGCACACGATGCGGACAAAGTCAACAAGGGTCTTTCCGTGATGCAAATGCGGATGCGAAAGTTTGGTGTGAAAGAAATCAAGAAAATGTTAGGAGAAAGTAGTCAGACTTCTGGACCTAGACTTTCGGACCATACTGAGGTCATCAGCCTTTCTTCAGGAGAAGAGCATAGAATAGGCAAGAGCTGAGCGAGCGTAACACGCAGACGATTTTCTACAGTGCACAGCGCGTTTTGGAACTTTTCGAGATGCTGCCCAAGCCCTTGTTGGCATGTAACTCTGTTAAAAGGCTTCAGGATGGTTTCCGCGGCTCGAAGAAAATTCGAATAGCTTTGCAAATCTGCTGAGAAACCTTTATCAAGCCTAAGTCTACACATAATTGTGTGGCGTGTTCAGGTGCAGGTCTTGAGTATAGATTTAGTGAGACAAGTCTTACTATCAAAGACGGATGGAGAGCCCTACAAGGTTCGCTTATGACCTTTAGTCCTCTAGTGTCAACCCAGCGTCAAGAGCCAGGAAGGTTGAAGAACATTCAACGCGTCTTGGCATGCCAGTCCTATACGAACTGGATACCTTGAGTTCTTCTACCGTACGGCACAAAAGTATCCTATGACCATGGTGTTGTGTATTATGGCTGCCGCCATGAACTGCAAATTCTCTAGCCCAAACAGGAGCAGGTACGTCTAGCATCACAGCATCCACGAAGATGTGGTAATAACTCCAGCTTATATTCGCATAACCAAGTACTTATCATATCCAGTACTTCTCCCGTGTAGACGGTGCGTCCCTCCACAAATCGCACACACTAGTTTGCCAACCGTTGCGTACCTTTTGGCAGCCCCGGAGGTCTCTCGCAGCAGAGAACCTTTCACGGAGATTACGGCAGATACTAGTTTTCTTAATCTCTCTCTGGAGCTTCGAGAAATACTCTACAACTACGCTATAGTAGGATTCTAGATTGTTCTCGCTAAATTCAAGCCGATTCTATGCAACATGTCCGTCTAGGAGGAGCATTCAATTCAGAATGAAACAACATCTATGTGCAATATCTGGCAAGGTTAGCATTTCCTCACTCCGGACAAGCAAGCCAATCCGCTCCAAGGCATCTACAGTATTTAATCAGGAAAACGGTTTCGCATTTCTCCAACACCCATATTTTCCCGCCGATCTGATTTCCTATGTTGCAGAATATGAACTATGCTTCCCTGCCGGCCAAAACTCTGGCGTCGTTTCGTTCACGATAGCAACAAGACTTCAAAGGCCTTCCCAAAATCTACAAATGTTCCTGGTCCATGTGAAGAGGCACGGCACCTACCAGTGAGATGCATTCCCCCACAAGCTTCCGGCAATCATACGGAAATAGGGATCGGTCGCATTCGAAGATTCATCCGCTTCACAGCGAAGTCAGACCAGGACAACGTAAAGTACCCATCCTGTGGCCTTTTCATTGTGTCTAACTGGGCAGAGGACGAGCCGGAATACTATGGTATGGAAAATGTTGATAGCGCTATGGGGATTTCTAAGAAACGCCAGTTTTTAGGAGGGGTTCCATTGTTCGTAATATATTTGTGCCTTTTGCTTATCGCCGAACACTCATCCTCGAACAGTCCTGCTTGGGGTTGAATTGGTATGAAGTTTGGCTATTCGCTAATAATTGCCACACTATCCTTATTCAAAAGTTTTTGTATCATCGAATTTCTCCCCAATCATCCCATTTGGAAAATAGCTGGATTCACTATACAAAGCACGTGTAAGCTATGAGAATGGCGCAGCGCTTTTATCGCGAGGTTTGCTGGAACCAGGAATGCGCATACAATCGCAAGAGCATGAGCGAAAAGACCTGAATACCAAAACGCATCTAGCTCGCTACTTACGCCATAATGTAGCAATGAGGTTTCAGCGTTAATAGAGATATATTTTCGGACTAAAGAAATGGAAACTAGGTTCCGACCGTTGGTACGCAGATCTACACTCGATGTGTTAAATCAATAGCAAGTAGAAACTTTAGCGCACTATACCTCTTTACGTCCGGTTGAAAGCATATTGTCGATCGGTAGTCCGTGCACCGATGAGTAAGTAAAGAATGAGGACTCTGTCTATTCAAACTATGAAGAAAAGAAGCTATTTATACATGAGGTAGGTCCAGGCACCTGAGTCAACTACCATAGACAACTGAGACAAAATAGGTAATAGAAACGGGTGGTGAGACCTAGGGTACTAGGCATCAAAGACAGTAGTAAGATGGTGGTAAGGAAACCCGATCTGGATCGACACATATAATCATGCACTACTATTTTGACGTATCACTGCCTGCTTTGCACGGTTGGAACATGCGCCGTTCAATCGCCAAGATCAACAGCACTCTCAATTGGACGTAAAGAGGTGCTGTGAGATCTTTGGACCGACTAGTGGCCATAGCGAATGCAAGCCATGGAAGTGAATCGCTTTCTTGAAGCTACTGTCTCTTGGAGGATCAAGTGTTAATCCTCGACTGCAGTATGGAAATCATCTTCAAGGTTGAATTCTAAGGCTTTGGCACCATGTACTGGTAGACCGAAGCAATGCCCGCCAAGATAGTTATCAACCACCCAGGCGCATCTGGTTTGAACAGACGGTGCATATCAAGTAGTTTCTGGTCACCAGTGCGATTATCCTTCTAGTATATCCAGATCGCTGACGCGCACTGAATTTGCTCATGGTGTTCAGGGACACACGAATCTCCATTAGGTTGTACGCTATATAAAAGTCTCGTAGAATACGCACAATCCTCTCCAACGAGAGAAACATGTTTTCAAGAGAGAGCAGAAGACTAGACTCATTCGGTCATGTTATATTAGGGAAGGTGATACCAAACGACATAAATGCATGCTCATTTCAATCAGCACGCACAGCCACTTCAACGTATCGCTACCTGCTTGGGCATGGTTCTGTATCGAAAGATTGAAATTTACACCGCGATCGGCATACACTTTACGAGATGTAAAAAGGTGGTGCAGGTATGTAAAGCTACATCATGTGCTTCCTTACATATTCGGTCAGCTCAGCCAGGCGTATCAATACATAAATAGGGGTTCGGCACTCTGTGTTAAACGCCAATTGGCACCAAAAAGATCCTTATGACAACGCCAATTAAGATAATATACACCACCCTGGCACATCCGGCTGAAAGTGCCTTTTTAGCGCTGCCGATCGTTCGGAGAACGCCGCCTGTTTTACTAGTTAAAATGGGGTTAATCTCCGACAGATCGGCATGCTTAAAAAAACGCCCATATCAAAATTAAATGAAGCTTTTCAAATCAAACGATTGTGAGGGATTTTGCCTATATACTAATTTCTATAGAGGAGCAATTAAGCGATCGTTAAATTGCTAAACAAGTATCCAATTCCTTCCTTTAAGCTCTTACCTTAATCTACTACTTAGTAGTGCCCCCTTCGGCTGCAATTATGTCGCATATGCGTTGCCTTATAGATGCGATGAGTCGGAATAGATCTTCTTATGTAATTTTATCCCACTTCTTCTAAATTGCCTATTGCATCTGCTCTTCCGTATAAGGCTTATTACGATACTAGGTAATTCGCTTCTTTATTATCTTCTAAAGAGCTTTAATTAGATTAAAATTAGGGCTATTTAGGGGCTAATTAAGTACTTGGATTTGGTTAGCTGTAAATCTAGCTTTAGTAGATTAAGCGTTGTGTATAGGTGCGCTATCCATTTATACAATAGATAGGGTAGGATTAAACGGCTAGGGGGCGTTAATATACATATAATACTCCCTATTGTAGTATTCGTAGAAGTTCTTTAGGCTTAGGTAAATATAATCTTAGAAACCTTAAGCCGTAATATTACCCCATTTTTACTTGTTTTAAAAGACTAAAGGCCCTTTTTTAACACCCGTAAAGTAAGCCTAAATTATTATATAAGGTATATTGTGGAGTCTTAGCCAAGGGTAGTAGGGGTAAAATTATTTGTAAGACCGTTAAGTTACAAAAACACGCTAGTAGCCGCTATAGTATATTATAGATTCGTCTATCTATATAATCTTATACTAGTCTTTAATCGTCTACGAGCTTACCTAGTAGGCGAATGCAAGTCGCTCTTGGCGCTACCTTTAGGTAAGCTATAGCTTTAGATAAGCGATATATTGCCGGAAGCCTTCCTTTTTTAGTAATCGCCTAATTATAGAGTTGGAAGTATAGAGTCCTATTTTAGTAGAGAGCTCGGCGTAGGTGGCAGTACGTGCCTAATTATAAGATTTAATAAAGTCGACCAAGCGTTAGCGCGTAGGCGTGTCGTATTGGAGGCGATTTCTAAAGCTACTATGTCGCGGAGTTGATGGCTTATTATAGATGGCGTGTACAGTTGATAGAGGCTCTCGTAAAGTAGTTCTGATAGTAGTAAAAGGCATAGAGAGAATGTTTCGGAAGGCCTTAATTACGTACTATATTTTGTATGGTACGGAGCCACGTTAGCGAAAATCGCGCGCTTGTATAATTACGCTCTGCCGATACTCATTAATATGGCGGTAGTATTACTTAATCCTCTAATCTTTGTGCCGTAACTCTCTCTAGGCTTTGTGTAAGGTGTCCTAAACAATTTAATTATAAGCTCGACGCTCCTAGCGATTAGGCGTTAAAGGAGGTGCCCGAGGAGAGGTAGAAAATGGTGCTGTAGATGTATCTAGTGACGCCATATTGGGTATTATAGTTGTATTAAAAGTAGGTCCAGTAGAGGCCTAAAAAGGCGAAATTAAACGGAAGATAATATTAGAAAAGCTAGGTAGAGCTCTTTAATTTAGCTAAATATTACGTTTAGTATATAAGGGAGAAAGGGTAAGAGAATACTTAAAAGGTATACTTAGGGGTCAATTTTCGTCCAAATTTTCGTTGGAGGCTATATCTAAAGAAGTGTATATAGATCAGTGTTGGAAATATTTGATTTTGGTGTAAAAAGGGCTGATTTTAATAAGAGCAATATACTGTCCTTTTATATAACCTTAAGCTCGCCATACCTGCCAAAAGTTATCTCCTAAGTCGTCCCCTAAGTCGTCCCCTAAGTTATCCCTCTAACCCAATTGCTTACCTAACCGCTCACCACCACCATTACCACCTCTCTACTTTGTTATAACCTCTACTATTACTAATAAGGCCGCTTAAAGAGGCGTATAAGTCCTCCTATATAAAGAAACGCGTTAAGTATTATAAATATTAGTTAGTAACATAAAATTAAGAAGAGCCTTATTATGGCTGTACTAGGAGAGCACCTGATTATAGAGCTGAAGAAAATGAGTTAAAGGCGTCGCGGTCGTATCACGAGTTGAGGTTGTTCGGATATTTCCATTTGATATTGGCGATCGATCTACATACGGCTAGTAGAAGGCTTGATCGACACGCACTTACAACGAGATGTGACAAGGTGGTGTATAGCTTTAAATTCCGGTCAACACTCTGCCACACGCCCACCGCACCCTGACTCTCCGAAATTGGCGTGGCGCAGTAAGCACAGCGCCTGTCACCCACTTTATTTGTTAAAGATCAAGAAGGCTGGGCCTAAGAGAGGCTACACGGCATACTCACAAAACTTGCTTCTTTAGTAGTTTGGCTTTCATAAAATCAGTTCGTCATGCCCCCGAGACTGGAGTAGACAGCTCATTCGCCTGACACTCACTGCTGAACCGCTCGCCCTGCTCCCGGGCTGAAATTTCAGCCCGGAAATTAACTTTTCGCATGGGGGGATTCCTTGACAAAAAGAACTCTCAGGGTTACATTCTCTGGACTCCCCACGCCTTGAGCCAGCCTTATACACAGCCTCTAGCCTTGAGAACCTACGACTACCCGATGTCTCAAACCATGAAAGCGGCAAGTATTGGCCAAAAGCCAGAAACAAATTCAGGAACATGAAGAGATAAGCTCTTAGCCTGCCACTCCCTGGACCCAAAACTGCGTCATGGCAGATGAAATTCCGTGAGCTTAACCTTCTGTGCCGTTTCTGAAGTTTTATTCTCCTGCTCCCACATCCCACTCGTATTCCTTGTAGAACTTACTTCACTAGAGTGCGCGTTTCTAGACACACTTTTGCCAATCATGCTTCATGTTATCTGTTTTGGATCCTTTTTCCTTCTTCTATGTCTGTCGAATGCATTCAATAGAAGAGGCCCGGACGGACCCTCGGACTGGTTCATCATCCATCCGCGCTCCTTAAAGGCCTGTTGTCTCCTCTCGTTTGTTTAACCGTTAGGTGTCTCTGCATTCATCACTACTTCTACCTTGGCACTCATAAGCAGTAGTCTACTTGCACACAAAAAAAAGATCAACAATCGTTGCATTCTCTGATGATACTCCAGATTAAGATTTTGTCAGTCCCGGGTTCATAAATTCTTGTTTCGGCGCTGGGCTGGAACTTCGCACCTTAGTCAGTTTTCGCTGCCCCAATGGCAGAAAACTTCCAGTTGTCTCCTGAAGACCGGCTGTGTGTCCTTACTTTATCAACAAAATACCCCGAGCATGTTCTTTTTAAGGCGTGTTGCGAAGGTTAGTTCTACTTCTTTGCCACCTTATTCTCGGTCAATAGGCTAATACCTACCAGCCTACACATCCAAATCAGACCCGTCCTTCCATCCTTCAACATTGCGGCGGTCATTAAATATCTCAGGCCTTGGCGAGCTTTCTAGTAGTGCCTTGGATTACCCGACAGCGTCCAATTTATCTCAAAAACAGTCCATCGATGCTCAAAGTGGACAATACGCTTTAGAGGCCACTCAGCATCCTTCATCGCCTCAATATAAAACCCTCCAGGATTATGAGGCATTCAAGCAAAACTCTATCGCTAGTCCAGCGGTCAGCCAAATAAGCCACCTCGATATCAACTCATCTACTATTGCTCAGTCAACTCTCCAACAGAATACGAAAACGCAGAGGTTAGACGCTAAGTTCTTTTGCACCTTTTGTGCCGAGAATGGAAAGTTAGAGAACAACAGGTATGGTACAAAGTCAGATTGGAAAAGGCATTTGATGAAATTCCATGAGACCGGAGAGGAATTTCCATGTTCAATTTGCGCCGAGGTTTTTAAACGCTATTATGATTTGCGTCAGCATTTTCGACGATCTCACTCTGGCCAACCTACACCGCCAGCCACCGATATTAGGGTGCAGATGCCTGACAAGGACAAGAAATTGGCATATGGATGTGGTTTCCTAAAATGTAAAGCAGTGCTTTCCGCGTGGGAAGAATGGTGCAAGCACGTAGCAGGACACATTGAGCACGGTGGAACAGTGTCACAGTGGCGCTACTCCACAGTTATTCGAAACCTTCTTCGCCAGGAAGGCATATGTGATGACGCCAAAGCCTTTCTCACACATGCTTGCAATAACTGGAACAAAGACCGATCCGAATTGGAGTGGCGTCCAGAAGATTCGATCACCAGGATTCTCAGACAAAAGCTCGAATGCTGTGACTTTGGCCCTGACCGTGATGCATTCCTGGAGTTGTCGTTTATAAAGGGTTTCAATATGCCATTCGGTTTGCCTGTCAAGCTCGGAATACCGAGCTCGGATTCTATTTCAAAGCACGATACTTTAAATGTATATGAGCTGGATGACATTCATACGAATAGCCTCTCAAATTCCTACTCTACCTCGCAATTTGAAAACGCACCGCCGGAATACCAGCTAGCCTCTTCTTCGCTGGAGCAACCTCAGTTAGGTTCTACCATCACGGACGCTGCGCAGCGTCAGACTCCCAACCATGAGCTATCTCTCAATGCAATCCCTCACCATGCCCTCACCTCTACTTCCCCGAATCCCGCTATTCACCCAGGTTTCAAACTCAACAGCCAATTTCAGCATCAGCATCAGCATCAGCATCAGCATCAGCATCAGCATCAGCATCAGCAGCAACAGCAACAGCAGCAGCAATCAAACACGGAACCTCGGAATAGTAAGAAAATATCCGCTCCAAAACGCTTCATGGAAGGGTTTAAAAGGTCTAGAGTGCCTAAAAAGTCACAACGCTCCCAAAGCGCGGTGGGTCGCAATGCGCAAATTGTCAATTCGCCCAGGCAGTGGCCTATGGCAGAAGTCAATGGTGCCCCACATCAGCCAGGCGGAGATCAGAATCCCAATTTTCTGTTTGCGGATCCTCCACCACTGAGCGGCCTTCCCGGACCGATCCCAACCCCAGGCAGTGCCCGCGATGGTACTCGAATCTCGCAATATTTGCCCACGCAATCCGGAGCTCCCATTGCCACAGATGAAGTGATGCAAGGAGCCGATGATGTTCTACCCCAGCACAATGCCTTTCAGGCCCGACAGCAAGTACCTCCTGGAGCCAGGTCAGCATCAGATAGGTCACGCCAACGTGCTATCAAAGCAGCTGCTCCAAGCCGAAATCTTAGAGGCGGCGGGACCGCCCACAACCTATCCTAAAATGGACATTTGAGGACATGACGAGCTTTCCCATGTTATCCTTACTGCAATGTTAAACACGAAGTGGGTGGGTGAAGCTTACATCTACCTCCACACCTACAAGCCATAGCGGCTTGTATTTGACCTTTGATACGATTTCCTTATGTCCATTGTTAGCTGTTATCAGCTTAGAGCCACTCATGCGGCCCAGAATCCTTCCTTGTTCTTATTATGAGAATCTTTTGTGATCTTACCACCTTGTCCTGTCTAAGGTGCCTTTATTTGCACTCACCAGGGCCATTCCAAGACCCTTCCACAATCTCCACGATTCCAACAACCGGGAGTTTATAATTTTCAGCCCACATTTCTATCGTACTAGCGTTACTCAAATGTGGTCCTAACCCTAAAGCACCCTTGGAATATCTATTTACTATTCACTATGTCTCTTCTTAAAATATCTTGACGCTAAAAATAGGTCGATAGGACCATAGAGCTTTAGCTAGAGCAAAGACTTTTTGAAATAAAGAAGAATTTAGGTTCCATCCCGTTAAAGAATAGAAAGTACATCAATCAGAGATGATCATTCCGTTCAGGAAAACACAGAGTTGAATATACGTCTCACGTACTGACCCCCCCAACAGTATGACTTCTATCCCAGTACATCTCATGTTTTATCCCTTGGACTGGTACAATTCGTCCTACCGTTATCGATAAGAACTAGCTAATAAGATCAATAGGATCAAGGCTCCGTGATGAAAAATATGAGGTCGTAGAATCTGCTAATTTCCATATCATTAGAAGTACGATTGGAGGGCATATATAATATCTGAATCTATGTAGTTAATACGCGTACTTTTGATTCTAGTGTTTTGGTGTTCTGCGCACGGTCCAATTATCGTAGGACGCTACCAGCCCAAGGGATAGTCGGCGATGAGCGGTTCTCGATCAATGCTGCAATGATACCCACCGTCCTTCTCTGGTACAAACCAAACTCTTAAGTTCTCCTCTCGTTGCCATCGCGCCGACAATCGCATCAATCGGCATCTCTTGCTTGCCCAGAAGATCCATCGGCAGCCGTCTCTGATACGCGAACGCAAGGATGGACGCAATGGTCTTGGGGGGGCGAGGCAGGACGAGCGGGCTCCGCAGCGTGTATGCCAAAGCGGTGGTTGCTAGGAGCGAGACCAGAATGGTAATGGAGACGGCAAGGGACCACCAGAACGACGCAAATGTCTCTGCCTAGCTTTCCGCCTTGCGTTGACGTAGGTGGCGCTACATGACACAGAAACGCGTTACCTTTCAGAAAAAACGAGGAGAGACAAACAGTGAGCGCTTCGGCTAGTACACTATTAATGCTAATGGTGCAGAGCAGGTGGTGCTTGTTGCGGAGCGCTTTCAGGGACAGGACATACAATACGACTACGGTGTAACCGAGCCCCAGTATACTATGTTGCGCACGGTGGCGTGCTAGGCGGTACCAAGCCTTCATTGTGCGGATAGAGCTGTCGAGCTGGCTCCAGTAGAATTTGAGGACGACGCCGCGGCGCTGCTAGGATCTAGGGTATTTTCTAGAGGAGCATGTTTGCTTTGGAGAAGGTTAGGTTGGGGGCCATGACAAGCATTAACAACTGTAGAGCAATGGAGGTGTTAGTGGAGAATAGGCTAGAGCATTAGCTGCTCGGGGATGTTCTGGATCTGTCTGAGCTTTGAATTTGGGGATCTGGTTCTTGGATGAGTTTTCTTTGCCCCTGCTTGGCTTTAATTATATATTTTTTAAAAAAAAAGGGCACATAGCGACGGTGCCCCATAGTATTTAAAATGGCTTTATTGTGGGTAATTCCTATTGATATAATATGGAACCGCTCACACGATAACCCACGGCTTGGAAATCATTGCCGTGCTATAACGAGAGCAACTCTGTGTCTAGGGATTTTTGTCTCCGTTTTTAGATACTTTGCTCGCCACTTTAACATACACTTATACTATGACTAAGACTAGAACTTAACAAGAAATAGGGATAAAGACAGGAGGTAGGAGGTTTGGCGGGACCGAATAAATGGCGATTACGATTACTAATGAGTGTGGATTGCACGTGAAGTCAGGTTATGGAGCAAGGGGGTAGTAGTCATGCATCAAGCAGGTAGGCAAGGCTCCTGCTTTTCCTTAAAAGCGAGTTAGTAAGGCCTCCGGCTGTAAAAGAAGAAAGCGCTTAAAGATACTGAGATGGATTGTCTCAGTTGCCTAGTACTTGTTCCTGTTGCCTGCACCTACACCATGTATATATATTCTCTTTTCTTCATAGATCAATCTACACACGAGTCCTTCTTTTATGATTTAACTGCCCGTTCGACATTAAGCCAGAGTCTCTCACCTAGTACGAGTCTAACTCCAACCCAGACTCCAAGCTAGAGCCCCTACCACTGCCGCCGGCGGTGGAGCTAAGTTGAATTAAGCTTTATGGGGAGTTGTTAATCCTGACGTTAATAAGCTATACGAAGAAGCTGTTGCTAAGGCTACCGCTGAAGAGAAAGGCAAAGTTACGGGCGAGGTAGATATATAAGCCGGTGGGCAGCAAGCTGAGCGGGAAGACAGGCAGGAAGATGAGCAAGAAGATGAGGATGATGAGGATGATGTAGTTAAGTATACGATCCTCGACGACTGGTTTGAACCTCAACACCATGCCAAGACTCACGATTGTAATCTAAATATATTAAATTTACTTGGATTCTGGATTATCTAGATTATCCGGTTAAGATATCCGGTTAAGAGGATTGATCCTATGTTTATATTAAATTTGAAGTGATTTTTGTATCTAATTTAGTCTATTGACAACACTAGTCAATATCTCAGTCGGTATTACCACTCCATTAAGTCAGAAGGGAAGGGAAAGTGAAAGTGGCTTGTTTTTGTGGAAAGAGCCTATTGGTAAACGATGAACCTGGCCCGTCAATGTAGAGATCCTTGTTGGTAGTAGCTCCTAATAGATAAATGGAAAAGGCTTATAGGGAAACAAAGTCTAATGTCTCGGAACTTGACTAGTTAAAATTTGCTTGAGTTACGGCTGAGAAGACAACATTAGATAATAGAGGGATGCAAAATTCAAGCTTACTCGCGTGGTTCCAACTACTATTTAATAAAACTCACTTCCTACGTCTAGACTTTTTGAGAATGGCCAGGCCATTACCTAGTAGAAGAGTATTGGTAAAGATAGGTTGTAGGAGCATGCTTCTGTTTGCTCATCAGTCTTTCTATCCTACGGCAAGGTTTATCATCCCAACGTTGAGATGCACATCCGCATCAGCCCGTCATACTTGAAGCTCCTCACGCGAATCTAATTCACTAACATGCATCATCATCGGGTTATAAAGGACAGCATTGCCCTAGTAGTGGTGAGACAGTGTATAATGTTGGGGCAATTCATTAGCTCCCGCTGGCAGATCACAATTGGCTTCTAGAAGCTAAGTGTAATTCTGACCAGAGAACCGCCAGACTAATATGTTTCCAAATTTCGTCCGCCCCCTAAGCCCTCTTCACAACTAGCTTCCGTATGCATCCTGCTGTCGAATCTTTAATTGATATCCAGCCGCAGACTTTCATGGAGATTTTCTCATCACGAATGCCCTTCTGACTAATCGGTTCGTTATCGCGGCATTTATCAACGTACAAGCTCCACGTGTCTAAATCATTACAAAGTCTCCCTGTGATCGGTATTATTTGGGATTTTGTTGTTGGTTCTTTCTCTTTAATCGTGGGCCAGGAAAGGTAGAGATGTGATTGAGAAGGGAGAGGATGTTAATAGTACTGAAAAAGGTTCGCTATATTTTATTTACTGCGGAATTACTAGGGTATTTTTTAAAAGGAAATATTAAATATAGCAGTTTACCTATATAATGGAACCTATGTAAATACGTCCTAAGACTGTGTGTGTTGGCAGGAGGTCGGTCCCCTGCGTAACTTGTGATGTCTCCATTTTGTGAAGATTTCAACCGAGAATGTAAGGATAGTAGGAACTAGATGCAAAGCGTGATGAGATGCTGAAGCAGTAAGTGAGTCGCACGCTTGAATATTAGTTGTGAATAGGATCGGGGATACGTTATTTGTGACTGGCGGGCCGAACACGCGTACTGAACTCCCTCACCGTATTTCTGCAACTGCAGATCTAATTGGAAAATTTCGCGGAAGGACTTTCGGAATCACGAGCTCATTAGAGAAAATGTAAATAGACATTGAGAAACCTGCATTAAGATATTGGAAGAAATGCTCCGATTGGGTAATTCCGTGACGCCTCCAATAATCAACTGGCCCCCCTTTCCATGACTGTTCTCACCAACCAGGTCATGATTTGAAAGCACATTGGAATCAATGCAGCACGAATGATTGCTCACTAATAAAGCCTGGGAACAGGCTCACAAGACAATCTCTCTATCACACATTTAAGTTAGCCACGCCTCATCACTTCCTCAAACAAGCATACAATTTAGCATGGAATACAAGTAATCACATTTCCCACAGCCTTAAGTATGCCAAATCTCGTAATCAAGAGAGCTAGGTAAGAGAAACATATTCGCCACTAATGGAAACCCCCATAACCCGTAATACGAGTTTATCACATTTCTGTCATTTCCGCATTTTATTCCTTCGTCCGAGAAAAATCAAACCAAGCCCTCCTACTATACCTGTAATGCAGAATTGTAGAGGAATGAAGCAAGGATACTTTTCTTGAGCTACATTGAAATCAACATCCAAGAGGGAAATAAATTTACAATTCATTGTGTCCTTCTACGACCTCGTCGGCGTCATCAACAGCTGTCTTCACGGCCTCGGCGGCCTCGCTGACGGCGCTCTTCACGCTCTCTTTGGCGCCCTCTGTTGCGGCGGGTGCCTGGTGGGGCATCTCGGACTCCTCGTCCCTCAATTCAATCTTCTCGGCCTCGGCTGCCTCGACCTTATGGGAGCCGTTCTCCTTGATGAAGGCAGCGAGGTCCTCAATAGTCCGGGAGCCGCTGTAGTCAATGGGTGAGTCCTTCTTGCCAGCTGGGAAGAGCTTGATGGTGGGGAAGCCCTGAATCTCATCGGGAACGTCGTTGGCGGTGGCGTCGACCTTGGCGATGGTAACGAGTTCGGCGAGCTCGGGGGAGGAGTAGAGGGCGGCAAGCTCTTCATACTTGGGAGCGAGACTGGAGACAAAAAGTTAATACAAATGCTGAGTATAGGTGCGGGGCAGATCATAAATGACTTACGCCTTGCAGTGACCGCACCATGGGGCGTAGAACTCAAGGAGAACATCCTTGTCGTTGTCAATCACAACCTCATCATAGTTCTTCGCAACGACAACGGTGACAGGGCCTTCTTGCTTCTCTGGGATGGGCTCAGACTTGATGCTTGGCTCGACCTTTCCGGCGACGAAGTCATCAACGAATTGGCCAATTTCCTTCTCAGTGAGCTTCTTGGACTGGTCATAAGGAAACTTCTGGTTCTTGTCCGTATTCTGGATAGCGAAAGCAGGGAACTTGCCGACCTCGAGGTTGAGGTTGGCGGCATGCTGACCGAAAGCCTTGGCGTCAATAGTGGCGAAGTTGATGGCGCCCTTGTGCTTGACGGCGAGGGGCTTCAGCTCTTTGGCAAGCTCTTCACGCTCTTCGGCGGTCTCGGCGAAAATGTAGGCAAGGGGGATACCAGCCTATTTAATTCCGTGAGTATCAATTGAATTATTTCAAGATGGGATTGTAATGACCTACAGCCATGTAGCCACTGTATGTCTCAGGGCCGACCTCTCCAACCAACGGGACAGCCGAAATCTTAGCGAAAGACTCAATAGCCTCCTTGGTGAACTTCTCGGTGAAGGTATCTTTACCCTCATCGAAGGATTTGTAAAGAACAATGGCAGGCTGAGTAACACCTTCAGCCTTAGCTAAATCGGCGTCGCTGGTAGCACCAAAGAGGTAGTTATCCCGGAGACCGTTGGCAACAGATGTAAAGGTCTTATTTGATGCCTTATCATCGGCGGCGAAGTATGCGATTAGAACGACCTTGTCCGCGGTCTTGAACTCTTCGATGGTGTCCTTGTCGATTGTGGAAACGGCTGGGAGGGATTGCTTTGTCATGTAAGAGATAATGCTGTACAAAAATTAGCTTAAAGCCTCAACGGGGAGCTTCATATCTTTGGAAATACATACGCATCTGCTTTCCTCTGGCCAGTGTATGGTGTAATGTTGTCCGGTCCTCGGAAGACCTTGAGAGTTGGGTAGCCCTCAACGCCATAGCTTTGGCAGAGGTCTGACTCCTCTGTGCAGTCAACCTTTGCTAATAGGATGTCTTTCTCCTTCAGTGTCGTTGCAGCATCTTCATATTCTGGGGCAAGTGCCTTGCAGTGTCCACACCATGGGGCAAAGACTAGAAAAATGTAGTTAGTGTCGCAATTCGTGCAGCGAGCTGTTGGAGCTGGGCTAAAACTTACACTCTGCAAGGACGAGATCATGTTCCTCAACAAAAGCCTTGAATGTGTCTTTCTTGAGCTCATGTACGTCCGAGGCAATGGCGATAGAAGCAGCCCCTAGGAGCCCGAGGGCGTAATTTCCAAAGCCGCGCATTATGGAAATGTAGGAAGAAAAAGAAGATTTTTTTTTAAAAAACAAAAGGGTCCTACGTTGTTCTGCAGGAGAAATGGTTTTCAGCTGCAGAGGAATGTAAGGGGTCTTTTATGAAAAGAGGATGCGGCAAATTGTAGCTATGGTCAGAGGGCAAGGTGTCCACTTCGGAGCTTGTTAGAAATCGAAGGCGGCTGAGGGTCCAAGCACAAAAGCCAAGCCTGGAGATGTGGCCTCAAAACCCCAGGGCGCAGCCCCAAATTCACACAACGACCCGGTATTACTATAATTATTATGCTACGTATCTCTGGTCATTGCTGCCCGGGCCGAATTGGTGAAGTCGATTATTGTCCGTTTTTTGTTTTATTTTATTTAAAACAGTACTCACCACAGCTGGCTCTCCAGGCTCCATACCCGTTCTATCCCTTGCAACGCTGAATTTCGTGCTCGCTTATCGATAAGGATATAGCCAATAGGATCCTTAGAATCAAACCCCCGTGCTGGAAAGGTTGTTGCGCGTACTTCCAAAACTGACGTTCGCGCACGGACCACTTCCTCTGCGTTGCAAGGGATAAGCAGGCCCCTGTAATACGAAGGATGAGACCTTATCGTGGGTGCATCCTATCAGCTCGTAGGGAGAGGTGGCTTGTTTGCTCATCCGCTCCGTGCGCGGCCCACAGTGAATATGAAACTTACAATGGCGCCGCAAAGTCCATTTTTGAGCTTGTTTCTAGCAATATGCATAACTGGTGGCTGCAATTCAAACAACTTGCGGGATTACTATAGAGATGATGAATAGGAATAATATTACACCACTATTCCAGTAAATCCACTTCAGGATCCTCTCAGTTACTTGGGCAAACCGGGGTTCTTATGCTCTGGTTACCTGGAGGAATAATAAAGCCTGTTTCATCTTTATTCGTTTATTTATCATGGTTCTCTTATCAACTGCAACTCACTTGGTGATAACCACTTCCCCGCGCAAAAACTGCAGGTGTAAGAGGCCAGTAAGACTTCCGACTAGAACGTATGATTATCTAATCGACAGTATTGAATGAGAGTCGCGGGTAAGTCGAAGGTAAGTCGAAGGTAGAACGAGCTTTACGTGTTTAAAGGATAATTACTAGTTCTTCTCTAGAGGAGAACTAGCTTTCTTTATAATCCTTCTAAGTTACTAGTAAAACCTTTCGCCCCTTATCTATCTAATTATATCTCCTTTAGGACATTAGTAAAACCTTTTATTGTAAGGGTTATTTTAACCCTTACTTGGGTGCATGCCTAGGAGCTAGCCGAAGGCTAGCCTTGGCACCTCCTTATAAGCTCCTTGGGCTTGCAGCCCTCCTGTCCTCCTTATCGATTCGTCTCTGTACTTAGGCTATTGCCTACCCTCATTACCATATCGTCCTCTTCCATCAACTCTCCCTGTGACTTATTCTCGGCCTGCCTGCTCCCTACCGTACACCTAGGCAATATGCCTTATACTTATTTATCTAAGTCTCGTCTAATATACCTTTTAGAGGGTGTGACGGCTCGAACCATTACATAAATGCCTTAACGGAGGCTTGAACAAATGCTTCCAAGGTGAAGCGAACGAATGCTGTATTACGAAGATATTAAGCTGAGGAGCAAGAGAAGGTGGTGAGGCCACGTCTATATACATATGCCAAGTCCTAAGTGAAACCCTGACTAGGTAGGTGACGCGCCTAGCGCCGTCACAGAGGGGCCCATTATAGTAGGCTATATAATCCCTTAATATATTAATTAATAATATAGTAAAGAGTTATAAAGTTTTAAATAGTAAATATTTTTTTAATATATAGCTGTCGGTAGATATTCGTTTTATGTATTACGTGCGTAGAGCACGTGATCTACGCGAGTCGCGTATATATATTATTAGGACGTGTAGATAGAATAATAAGAATCTACTAACAACACCGTATAGTATATATCATTATAATATATATATTCTGCACGTTATTAATGTATACTAATACTAATTAGTAAGTGCGCACAGATTAGGAAACACGTAGATAGCTTAGAAGACAGTTATACTATCCACCTTATAGTAGATTGGAAGATAGTTATACTTATCCACCTTTTGTATTAGCCTATTTTAGTTAAAGAGAAGAAGAGAAACTACTTAGGAGTACTTGTTTGGTATCCACAACGACTTCTAGATATCTCGTTCTATCTATTTTAGAAGAATTACTGCGCAGAATACCTTACCCCCTTAACCAACTCGAACCGCCCCCTAAACCGCCTCCTTAACTACCTCCTTAACCACCTCCTTAACCGTTCCCTCTACCCCTACCTACGAACACCCTTACCTACTTAAATAATATAAGATATTAGAAACGGAGCAAGACTGGGAGAAAGAAGTAGCTAAATAGGAAGATGGAATTAATCTAACGGAAGCCTCTAAGGATGACCTAACTAACTACGTATAATGTAAGATGTACGTATATACGGAGATATATAACTAGCTAGACTTAATACTCTAGGAATCGTTCCAGGGAGATTTTAAGGACTTTACGGTTAATATCTTTACGCAAATCTATTTATACTGGCTTTAAAAACTATATAATTGTTTAAATACCAGAGGAGTATAGGTTAACTTTAACTATAAATAAGGCATAACGCTTCCTTAGTCTTTATATAATATAGTATAAGAAGAAGACCAAACCAAATGGAATAGAGAGATAATTAAATTAGCTAAGAATAAGTACGGACTGACGCTATCTAGA
>Ga0307515_10008824_pt1 | contig 19583 bp, 21 predicted proteins | sample 17_EM_MG_FD_194513 | JGI IMG/M metagenome (GOLD analysis project Ga0307515, IMG submission 194513) | Populus trichocarpa ectomycorrhiza microbial communities from riparian zone in the Pacific Northwest, United States - 17_EM | ecosystem: Host-associated > Plants > Roots > Unclassified | place... | reverse complement strand
CCATGAGAGAATCGAGGACCTTATGGAACGAGTAGGGCTTTGCAACAGACTCAAATTTTCCTGCATCCATTCGATTGAGGTCCAGTACGTCATTTAGGACTGAATGGGTTGTAAGGAATCTCAACTCAGAGAATCAAGAATGAATGCACCTTTTGACATGACAGTTAAGGAGCCCGATAACGCATTGAATTCCTGAATCCTCCTGATCAACTCCTAGGAAGCCTCACAGCAACGAAGTGGACAAACCAGTGCGAGCGGCTTCTCAATGATACCGGATGCTTCGATGTTCTGGACCGCTAGCACTTCTTACGGTCAGCGCTGTGCATCACCTTCCACTCCAAGTGCACAACTCACTGGCAGTGTTAAGCGGTACCCGAACCTCGTGGAATATATAGCTTGTTAATCGTTGCTTTGAAGTCTGGATCTGCTTCTCCTTCATCTGCAAGCGGTGTCGATATAGGTACGCGTCTTTGATCTGTCTGCTCATAATGAAACGGTCGCGGTCGATCTGTGAGGAGATGATGAGGTCGGTGGCACCAATTACGGAGAAGAAGAACACTGACCATCTCTCTCTTCCAACTGATGTAGAGCAAAAAAAATTGATAGCAGATCTCATTTGCGAGCAACCTACCCAACGCTACCGACGATGAGTCTCCCCGTTTCAACTGAAGAAACGAACCAGCTTACAGTGTCGCTTCGGCACTATGAGTGCCCCTAAAAGAATAATGTGAGTCGTCGCAGCAAGGGCAGCGGGTAAACGCCATTGTCCCAGAGCGAATAGACCAAGAACGGGCATTCCTATTATGAAGCTGTATCGATAATTAGTGCACCGGACTTTGCATCTGGCTACACCCACTAGAAATTTCCCAAAAAGTCCTTGCTATTCAAAAGGAGGTCAACGCCCCAAGCCAGAACAGGTGAATGAAACTGGTCCTACCTTCCACAACTGAACACACCCTGCCGAGGGTTCCCATAGTAGTCACATAGATACATGCTGAATAGGTACCAGAGCGTCCAGCACCAGAGACTACAAGTGAGGTAAATTTGGTAGAAGGTGGGTCTAGAAATGGGTAAGAAAAAAGGATGGCAAAGGATGAAAACCAAGTACCTCGTAAGAGGCCAATGCAATAAGATGAAAATGGGAAGTGGGGCAGTCAACAGGGTAGCAACCCCGTAGTGGAAAGCTTTGTCAAAATCCACCCATGGTTGGGGAACGAGCTAGTTCACAACGAATTAAATACGCAAAACTCCAAGGTAGGACATACCGCGCATGCAAGGACCCAATTGAGGACTAAAAAGCCAGAAGACACCAAGGCGAGCATCTGCTCAGAGATCAAAGGCTGAACGGCTAAGATAGAAGGCCATTATACCTTAGAAGAATGCCATTCCTGACTCTTGAAACGACGTTCGAGTTCCTCGTCATCGAATCGCGGTTGGAACACGCCCACAAGAAAATGGTTGAGGCTGCTAAACCAATGTGATGGCTTAAGAAAGCGGAAAGTAGATTGACCCGTGTATGCGAACGACGAGGTTTCGCGCTGAGACTGATTGCTATGAGGTGAATCTCTCAGCCTCTCTGGCGACATTTAAAAGAACGGCCAGGAACACACTTGCTAGAGTTCTGGGTGACTCCGTCGTGCTTGTCTTTAGGATCCCACCCAAATGCCATCCCAGGTTTACCTTGTCCGGGCTGCATGCTGACATTCGGCAATTGTTCTACACCACCGCTAGGCTCTGTGAGAGACTCTTGTGGAGCTCCGACTTCAAAAGAATTGTCAACAACGACTTCGTCGACTTCTCCTATCTCCTCTTCCGTTTCTGCAGGGCCGCCGGCGTCTATCGGTATCGGCTTGGCCTTCTTAGCAGTTAGCTGGAGGAAACTCTCGTCTCCGTCTTCACGTCGTTTCCGCTGCCTACCCTGGTGGAATGGGATAGCATAGTATGCGTCTTTGCGTTGTCGGTAGTCTTCAAGGTCGTCCTTGTCTCTTGGGATCTGAGATATGCTCTCTTGTCCAGAAGGGTGCGTATCGGAGGCGTCGATAGAACCACCTGGCATTGATGTCGATGAACCTGTGTTCCTGTCACGCCTGAAGCGGGTCCATTGGGTTTTGATGGTTTGTACAAATCCTATTCGCCGCCAGTCAATGAGCGATTCCCTTGCCGCCGTCGTCACTGGCGGCGGCAGTTGGTCCGGCATTCACGCTGTCTTGAAGACGCGGGTGAGTGCCAAGGTACGTCGGCGCTGGACGCGGCCGTGGTGAGAAAACTAAGGGTTCAGGTGTCTTTGTTGGCAACACTTTGCTTTCACTTTCATCATGTCCGTGAACCAGATGGAACAGGTGATTTCGAGCTCCATAACTGCAACTTATCCGCATGTTCTTCCTGTGAAAACCGCCATTTGCCGCCACTCTTCCCGGTCTTCGCGGGTGGCGACAAGCTACCGGTCCGGCGACCTTCTCTGCTTTGCTCAAGAGACCTCACTTTGTCGTCGACTTTGTTAATTCGCAAAGGGCCGAAGGCGCCTTCAGTTTATGCAATGCTCGAAAAAAAAGGCCAGAGTGCTGTGCGTGATCAAAGTTGCTCATGCTCAGGGCTGCAAGGTTGCTTCTCATATAACCACATCTCCCTTTATGGTAACAACGAAAACTGCCTTGTTCCATGCGCAGCCTGGCACTGGAGTGGAGGATGGTTGGCACTCTCCGATGGATACCGGTACCCTCGGCTTTGATCACCGCAAGGTCGTGAAGGGCGACGGAGCATAGTCAACAGGCGAAGCAACCTTATTTGTAAACCTCATAGTCCCCATAGAATGGGCTAGCACGCTAGTTTACCACTAACCAACGGGCTCGGATTGTCGTTATGCCGAAGCCTTCCGGATCCTTCTGGACACCGGGAGGCACTCCAGAAAGCTGACGCAGTTCCTGGAAGTTCGGCGAACATGGCTTCTTTGTGATAAGTGAGCCTCTGCCGAATGCAACGGAGCTGAATTCATAATAGCTATTGGTCTTTTCGGTAAGCGAGAGCTTTAAGTATGGGCGTATGTCCACGGGTTTGCATCTACCCGGTAACACTATATCAATGCCCCTTTCGGCGCGCCCACTCAATACGCCCCTATCCAGTCACCACAATATCGGTTGGGTTGTAGGTCCGGAGATCCGCCCCTCGCACCACATAGTGCCATCTAGCGAGTAGCAAACCACCTAATTTTCCATTGACTCGGGTACAGATGGCTCGAGTGTGCCTGCTTTGCCAGCCCGGTTAAGAACTACCCAAGCGCCCTATTGGGGTAACCACTCCTATACAAATGACGTCACAAGTATCCCGAATCCCGGCATAAAAAAGCTACACTGACTCAGCACTGAAAGCGCTTTCACGCAACAAGGACCGATACTTACCATATCCTTAGCACTGCCGCATATTCGGGCAAGGGCGCGCCCATGTAAACACGCATCGATTCCTGCCATTCAACTCCGTAGGCTGAATCACTCCCTTATAAGTCCCTAGTGTCCGAGCTCTGTGGTAGGTCCACCAACACTTTCGTACCCACGAGCAACAATGTCTAATCAGCAACCTTCTGGGTCCAATAGCAACAGCACGCCACTTGAAACTGAATCAATACGATTTGAAGACATCAATGACGATTACATCGCCCAACTGCTTTCGGGTTACTGGCCACAACCTCAGAATGCACCATGGGCAGCATCCCAAAACATGGACATCCCAGTTCCTTTCTCTCAAGCCACCATGAACGCGTCCACTTCCAGCTATCAATCGTCTCAGGATACATCTGCTTTACCCGCTCCGCCTGCTATCGTACCTAGCCAAGGGTATCATCAATACACGTTTGATGAGCTCATGCGCCAAATCGACCGCGAACGTGAACTCGCTTTGGTACCTCAACCAGGTGACGCGGCAATATTATCAACACGAACTTCCTCCCTTCAGCGAACACAGCAGACTCAACGGTCCGTTAAATTACTTAATAATGGTTTGGCTTTTATAATGAAACCATTCCCATTGATTCTTTCAGTGAAGCACCCAGTTCAAGTTCCCAACTCCCCAGGTTCCAAGGTCACCCCACTCAATCCACCGGTTCGAATTCCTTCCCAAGCACCATCATACCGGACATTCGCATTCTAGCTGACAATAATTTAGCAGCGCCGACCACACAGACGTCAACAACCGCCTCCAGGCGCGGTTCTATTTCCGCTCAGGTAGACATCCTCAATTAACAATTAAATAAGTGGTAATTAATGCTTTTCTAGGAACCTCCGCCGGGGGCCGGTGAGTTCCTAATGTATCCTTGCGACCTCTGTCCTGCCTCCTTTGCCCGGAAGAGGGACTGTCAAAGGCATAGACGAGGGCATACCGGGGAGCTCCCATACGGATGTGAAGCATGTGGTGAGAGGTAAGTATTGCCCCACCCCGCAGGACTTGGGTTTCATACTGCCATTTGGCTCACGCTAGTTCGGTCGACTCTCACCAGATTTGTTCGAAGTGACGCACGTGGTAGACATTTCAAGAACAACCCAAACTGCGACCAAGAGCATCATGCCAAGCTTAAAGGTCGATCAGCCTAGACGGCGGAATGCAGAAAGGAAAAACGGCCACCTAGAGCCTCCAGAGCAACACCACCTCTCTGTTATATAGCTTTACATTTGATCTGCCGTTTTTATGAATACGGGTATTTGTACTTACGGCGGATGGTCCTCAGTTCACTCGATCACCTCTTACTAGTCAATACATACGATTGCTATTTAGCCACTACTTGTTTAGGCTCGTTCGAGAGCCTATGAACCTTAGATCGGGGTGGTACTCCACCGCCTTGGCCTCCTCCATTACCACGACAGCCTCATTTACTGGTCGCCTTGCGGGATCATGGCCAAAGTCACGCTTGGTATCCTGGAGGAAGTGACCGTCCCGATTGCGCTCGAAGTCTTCCCCAAAGGCCTCACGGTCCACAGGCTCCAGCTCGATACCGCCGCGGTTGCGCACGATATTGTGCCGGGTCCTTACGACGAGAAGAGTGTACCAAGCAAGTACGTGAACACCGTCATTGGACGGTACTCGAATCGCATCCCTGTTTCGTCTGAGGGTTACACGATCGAGAAAGGAGGATACAAGAACGTCGTCAAGCCGATTGCCAATGGTACGATGTGCTCCTAAACTAATACGGAACGAATTAAATGTACACATTGGAGGACAGAGGGTGAAAAAGCGTCCCTTCACGGAGGGCCAAACGCGCTCGACAACACAGAATGGACGCTTATTCCGACATCATCATCCAAGCTGTTCACTCCACCTGAACTCGAGACTCTCGCGAAGCTTGAAAGGGACAGAGACGCCCTGGGCCTCCCAAACAAACTGCGTGAACTCTTCCGGTCAAGCGCAATCTTCACTGCGACCTCTCCAAATGGACACAATGGGTTCCCTGGCACACTCTACCTTGAGGCGCTCTTTGCGGTGCTCCCGCGGGCCAGCACCCCCGACCCATCGGCACCCGAGTATCAACTCGGACAGGTTCTGATCGCCTACCGCGCAAAGCTGTTGGAGCCAGGTATTGTATCACCCGTCAATCTTACTCAGGTATGTCCGGATCGATGCTCTTTACAAGCCCTGATAGAAGGCATGTCCATGCAGCATTGGGGCTTTAACCTCGAAGCATCGATTCGAGATGCCCCTCATCTCAATATACGCGATCACTATGCCACCGTCAATGCGGATCATATCGTCACGGTCGATACACATCTCTTGCCGGATGGCACTCTTACATCAACAGCGGGAACAGGCCACTGGCACCAAGGAAAGAAGATTGGAGACCAGTTTGTCGAGGGAGGGTATGGTCAGTTCGCCGTCTGCTTCCTAATGCCCACTCGTCATCGAAGGACTATCAATAAAGCCTTGAAGAGGAAACTGATCGTGTGAATCTTGTATTAGACCACTTCTACCTATTCCCGAAGGCAAACTACGAGGCTGTGACGAAGACGCAGCCAGCGAGTTTTCCTGTCAGCAACACAAGCATCAACCTCCTCAGTGAACTTCTCGACCGGTCGCCCCCAAGCGCTGAGAAGTTGCAAGTTGAATTGTGGTCGGAGAGGACGGGTTTCAGGCTCCAATTTATCTCGAACCGTACGTACATTCTCCGTCCCATTTCTTGCTTTGCTCCGTGGAAGGCGGTGCACGGAAGGACCGGCTTGTGGTGCTGATTATATTTTTTTCGTACAGAGAGCGGAGCGCAGTTTTACACCGCGAATTCCCAGACGGGTGCAGGCACGAGAAAAAAGATTCATGGCGGAAGTGGGAAAGAAGGAGACGGGTATCCCAAAGAAGGTATGGCTATCTCGAGTGGCAAGCTGTTTCTGACGTATGTCCGATTATGATGTCGTAACTAGCTGCGGTTTACCTGGAATTCCATAATGTGAGTTACTGCCTCTGCTTACACTTGCGTAGTGTGTAGTGATGGACTGATGGCTGATGATTCCCACCAGCCTCTCTCGGCATTTTTGTACCCGCAGAATGGGATCGACACACTCTTGACATCGGATGAGGTGTACCACAACTATGTCAAGGTGAATGTGCATTACACCAAGCCGAACCGAGACGCTTGAAGGCGGGTTCGGTTCGGTTTGGCTCGGTTTTGTCCTGTTCGGTTAGAATGTTCTGTGTTCATAAAACGTGTTGTCGCTGTGCTCGAGTACGATGTACGATTTGAAGCTGATAGGTGATAAATACTTGATTGCGGAGCGGGAGAGGGTGTGCGGGTGCGCGGCCGTCTCGATTGGTAGGAAGGTGTGTCTGTCTCCAGGGGGAAGACCGCGGAGAGATTGAGGATTGGTTGGGGATTGGGTGTGGCGTCTGAACCTGGTTGACGTTGACGTTGATGAGCCAATGTGGACCCAGCGTGGGGAAGGCAGGAGAAGGCAGGGGAAGGCAGGGAGGCAGAGAAGGGGAAGAAGATGGACGACTACTGGCTGGCTGGGAGCGGGAGGGAAAGCGGGGAGACGAGACGAGAGGAGCGTGCGATAAGGTTTTGGTATCAGAACACGTGTAATACTTATAAATGAGGCTGGGTGAGAAGGAAACTAAATACGTCAACCGCTGTTTATTTACCCAACTTGGAATCGTCCACCTCGCCCGGCCGCCTTCTTGACTTGCAGGGAGCAGACAGTCATGAGCGAAACAGACGACGACTACCAGGATAACGGCTACCCCGTCGTCGCCTCGATTGGTGGCGACGACAAGGATGTGCCCCAAAACAAGAAACGCAAGATCCAGCGCGCCTGCGATGTCTGCAGACGCAAAAAGGTAAGCAACCACTTGGATCATCGATTCTATCACCTTGCGCATACCCGTCCACCCGTCGTCCCTCGGCGCGAGAAACCGAGTCCGGCCCCCGCGGCTGGGCTGGGTGGCCACTCTTCCACGGCCGCCTTGGGAGACCCGATCTCCCATTTGAGGACAGTGTCGTTGCATGGGCCCGTCTGGTTGACGATCCTGCGACTCCTGCGACTATCCTTGCGCAGCAACGAAGCCGAGGGCTTGCGCGTTTCCGTCCTTGGGTGCTCGATGTCACTCATGACGAAGAGCAGCGCAGCTGACAGCATTTTGAGAACAGATCCGCTGTGATGGCCCAACCCAGTCAAGCAGCAAGTGCTCAAACTGCGGTACGAACCAGCTCGACTGCACGTATGTCGAGGTCGCAAAGAAACGCGGTCCTCCAAAGGGCTACGTCGAGTCGCTCGAGAATCGACTTGAAAAGATGGAGGGTCTGTTGCAGAAGGTACGTCCTCCTCTTTTTCTCCTTTCCGCCCACAACCTGGTGCATACCTTCTCTCGTTTTCCAACACTATCACGTGTCATTCACTCATCCCCTCCCCGCCTTTGTTTTCGTTTTTGTAGCTCTATCCTGGGGCGGACTTTACGTCAGAGCTCGGCCCTCCCATCGAACGTAACATCTGGGCTAAGGATCCCACTGCCTTTCCTGCCCGGGCAAAGGCGACAAATGCTTCCCCTACCCTCTCAAAAGATCCCAAGCGCGCCCTTTCCATTACTCCTCTCCCTGGCCTTGGACCTGAAATCGCAAAACCCGAGCACTCTGATGAAGAAACGAGCGGACCCTTTGGGAATTTTGCAATATCTGAGGACTTGTCCCGTCTCTCGCTGACAAATATCGCGAGACGGTACTACGGTCGCTCCGCCATGTTCATTATGATCCAGGCTGCCGTGGATCGAAAACGCGAATACCTAGGAATGAATGGGAGTCCACTCGAAATGATGGACAGCGCCACGTCCCCTGGTAGCGAAACACTCCTCCCCACATCCCGGCCTGAGTACTGGGCTCCCTGCCAGTGGGAACTCGCGCCACCGCACCCTCGCCAACTCCACGAACTAGAATTCCCCCCGCCCGATTTGATGGAAACCCTCATTGAGATTTATTTCCTATCGAATAATTGCCATTTCCCACTCCTTCATCGACCAACCTTTGAAGCTCAATACCGTGCCGATCTACATCTTACCAACAAGAGCTTTGCTGAGGTCTTGCTGCTCGTGTGCGCTACTGCGTCAAGGTGTACAGACGATCAGAGGGTACTGATCGATCCTATGCTTCCGCATTCGGCCGGGTGGAAGTATTATGAGCAGACCAATGTCATGGATCGGTCCTTGGTTACAAATATTACATTGTTCGACCTTCAGGGCTTTGTGGTACGTGGGACCATACTGGAATAGTTTGTTTAGGACTCACGAACCATACAGTTGGCTGCGTGGTACTTGCTCGAGTCATCTGCGAATCACGCCGCTTGGACAGTAGCTGGCGTTGGATTACGCTTCGCGCAGGACGTTGGTGCACATCGACAAAAGGTATACAGCTCGCCAATGACACCTGACGACGAGCTCTGGAAGCGGGCATTCTGGTACGTCCCGCTCAGCGATACTACCAATCCGAAGTCTAAAGCGCCACCAGGTGCTTGATTGTCCTCGACCGGATGTGCAGTTCGACCATGGGCCGAGCGCCTGCTTTGTATGACTCGGATATCGATGTCGATTTACCGCTCGAGGTTGATGATGAGTACTGGATCCACCCCGACCCTTCCCGAAGCTTCAAGCAACCACCCGATATCCCTTCCCGCCCCACTGCATTTATTCACCTCACGAGATTATGCAGTATCCTCGCCTATGCACTGCAGACCTTGGTGAGACTGAACCACCGCTTCGTGGGAGTTTTGACTGACTCTGAATATAGTATGCTGCCAATAAGAGTCAAATCCGAGGCGTCAACGGTCCTATGTGGGAACAGCAAGTGTTAGCTGAACTAGACACGTCGATCAACAAATGGATTGCGTCCATGCCGAAACACCGTCCGTCTATAAATTCCGCGTCCTGTTCGAATACTCACGTTCAGGTTGAAACTTAGTCGAATGGGAAAAACAAATGCAAGGCGACCACCCAGTTTTCTTTACACAATCGACTTCACTTTACGCCTTACTCTACCACATCCAAATTTTGATCCACCACCCATTCGTCTCCACACCCAAGCGTCCCAACCCGGGTACATCTTTCCCCTCACAACAAATATGCGTCAATGCTGCGCGCTCGTGTGCACACGTGGTTGATGCCTACCGTAAGCGATCTAGGTATTTCGCTCCATGGTGCGTTGTTGGGGCTATCACGAGTGCAATCGTCTTGCTACAGAGCGTGTGGGGCGCGAGCGGTGCGCAGGGAACACAGATCGACTTACAGGAGACGATGAATGATGTCGATAAGTGTATGCAGGTGATTGTGTTTGTGGAGAGGAGGTGGCCTTCAATGGGTCGAGTGCGGTCAGTCAGGACTTTCCGTTTTCCCGTTGTTACAACTTCTGATTCAAATTACTTGCACCATCAGGGATGCGCTCGCATTCTTACTGTCGTCTGAGGGATTGCCATTTCCTGCCGCTTCGCCAGTAGCGGGCAATCCCAATGGCAAGCGAGAGCGCGAAGAAGAAATCTCGTTACCTCCTGGTGTATTCCAAGCACCCGTTCGGGCAGCCGGCGGAAATCCTCTGCCACCACACTCAGCAGGTGGCCCTCGCCGTCGATCTTCCAGGGGGCGAATGAGCAAAAGTGCTAAGGTGCAGGTAGCAAACGGCCAGCCTCAACCTCAGACGTCAACTGTGATGCAGTCACAGCAGCCTCCGGCTCTGCAAGTTGTACCACCGGGCACGATGGAACAGTCCCAATCTTCGGCGGGCGTTCCGATGGACACGGGAGGCTATTATCCACCGCGTGCCTACCACCAACCGAAAATGCCACCTGGGTACTCTTACGGGCAGTTTAGGGTGCAGCCTGCCCCACAGACAGCGCCAGCGAGCGGGACGGCCCCTGCTGCTGCCCCGGGACCAGTGCCACCACCGCCTTTTGGTCATGCGCAGGAGAGTTACCTCAGGAGGGGTGATGGTAGTTGGAGTGCGTCAGGTCCTGCGGGCGCTGCGGGTGGGGAACAGTACGGGTGAGTCCGAGGCGGTTTGAGGGTACTTGGAAAACTGACCAAGCACGAGTCGAGCTTGGCACTGACGAACGTGTTTTTTTGGTGATAGGTGGGACAGGGATTGGTCGACTGCGTACATACATCATAGGCCAAGCCATGCGGGGCCAGTACCAGAAGGCGAGGCGCCCGGTCCATAAGAAGCTCGTCGGATAGCCCAGCCCGAATCTCTGGTCTTTTGTAGGATGCTTCCAGTCGACTGTGAGAGCTCCTCACGGGCTCAATCGAGAAACGCAACCGGATTCGTTGAATTTTTAGTCTCGGACCTTACCATGGCGCGAATGACCTCACATCTAACCTACTGTACTGCTTACAGCCCGTTTTGGAATCTTTTCCGTGTTGGTTGGCCCTTACACCCTTACTTTGCAAGCACTTTCATACCCATGCGCGCTTTCGCGTATTGCGGCGCGATAATTCTGCTATATCCACTCGAGATCAGAGATGTACCTAATACACCTTTCGTGATATAGTCCGCGCTGTTGTTCAGCTGTTGCGCTGCATGCACCGCCCGGGGGGGATCTGAGCGGCTGAGCGGATCGGGGGTGGAGATTGGACGCAACACGAGGCGAGGCTCGACGTCGAGTCGAGATGGCGATGGCGATCCGGGATCCGGGCGGCCGCTTAATTGGATGAATAAGCTTACTGCTTATTGCGGGGACCTTTTTCGGATTTTATTGCCACGCGATTCTGAAGCATGAATCGCCTGAGCTAACAATAAATCACACGAGGTGTGAGACATCATATCGAGCACCGTCAGCGTCGGCGTCGGCGTTAGCGTCGGCGTACGTTATTATGACGACAGAGTAACTAGTTTATTCTATCGGCGGAGCGAGGATAGATAGAGGCAGCAGCATAGCGGTGGGGATAGGGGATAGGGGATAGGGAATTAGGGAAGGACAATGAGGAGAGCACGAAAGCATGCATAGTTGGCTTGCTTGAAGCCGTCTATTGACCTCCCCGCGTGGACGACGGATTGCCGGCATCTCGCTGTCGCTGGCATCTAGCTTGCTGCGGCTGGCTGGTGGCTACAGGTGGTTGCAGCACTTTGTCGGCGCGGGACCGAGTGTGGCTAAGATAATGGTTCGGAATACCGGAGTATTGGGAATACGGAATGGGATATTATAGTAAGAGAAAGGTAGGGTAGGATAGCCACGCCACGCACGCCACGCACGCCACGCTCAGCCGCTCAGCCGCTCAGCCGCTGAATCAACCGCTCAGCTCAGCCACTCGGTTAAAGTGTCCTCTGTTTTCCATACTTGGGACACAAAAACTCTTTGGGCGATATGCCTTCCCTGCTGATATGGACATCATGTCCGGCAGCAGCAGACTCTTGGGCTTGGGAGTCCTGTTGTCTGACGCCGCGTGTGCACGTCTCGCACGTCTTCCACCCATTTAACCATCAGCTATCAGTCCCCCGCTCGCTCCCCTCCCCCGAGTGGCTGTCCAACTTGCACCACCAGAGCACCACTCCCGGCCTTTCCCTCTCTCGATCCCCGCACAGCATATAGCGAGCGAGCAGATTACTCGACAACCCTCCAGCACTCCAGCACCTTGCCCCCCGCGCATCCTACCCAGCGGCGTCCGGCGTCCAATCAGATCATTTACCATTTACCACCTACCCTGAATAGGAAGGGCAGGACCGACTGGTTGGCCCCATCTTTCTGTTTGCTCGAAAGCATTCTTGTACCTCGACCACAACCCCTGCAGCCCCCTCCACCATCCACTTGACCCCTCTCTCCTTCAGGCTCCAACTCCTTTTTCCTAGCCCGAGCCGCCACCGCGATCCACAATGTTTCCCAGAAACCACATGGGCGTTGCCCCCGCCGCCCCCGCCGCCCCCGCCACCATGCCCCCCAGCAGCGTCCCACAGCATCACTCGATCCCGCTCGTATCTCCGCCTCTCCAACCCCTCTCTCCCGCCTTGTCAGTCTCACAAATTCGATCTGCTTCCGGTGGTGTAGAAGCCCACCCCCTGGAAGATGACATCCCACTCCAGTACACCATCGACAAACTACATTCGCTGGGCCGGTACTACTGGCACAAGCCGGAGACCACAGACTGCTGTATACGTCCGTACCTCCCTCCCCCTCTATTGGGCAACCCCCCATCTCCATCTCACCTCCCTGACCTTTCCCGTAGACGTTCCCATGGACTCAAGGCGATTCTCTCGCACCCCCAACTTTGACACGTTGGCCAATCCTAATCCCGGTGTCTTTTCAAGTCCGCCACTCGACCATCGGCGCGGTTCCGAACCCGTGTCCGCGGACGTCCCGACCCTGATGAAGCTCCATGTGCGTGTCATTCCATCCCACTCAGTTTAATCACTGCCTCTGACATTGCGCCGCTAGTTGCATCAAATGTATCTCTCCACGCAGTCAGGCCTCCTCCGTTCCCTCCTTAGCGGTTCGTCCGCTCTCGGTTTGCATTCGGGGAGCGCCCCAACATCGGCTCCCAGGATAGAGCCCATGCCACCTGTTGCGTCCTCCTCACGTCCCCGACAAAACTCTATGGCACTCGTCAATGCACGAATGCCACGACTGCTTCCCTCGAGCACCGACTGCCCTGTCGTCTACCTTCCTCTTCCAGACCCCCAGTCCTTCCCCCATATTATTCACTACATCTACCACGGCTCCCCGACCTTCATGCATGAAGCCCTCGACAAAAACCTAATCCGATGGGAAGGGGTCATGCGGAACATCGAATATCTTGGTCTCTGGGACGCCCCTCAGCGCAGTATTAGAACATGGCTTCTCGTATATCGTGAACATCGGCAAAGCAGCTATGCCAATACTGTCATGGAGGAGAGTGAAGAGGACGACAGCGAGTCGGATGGCGAGTCATCGGACGAATTCAGCGGTAGTGAGGAGTGGGACCTAGAGGCAACCATGCAATCCATATCGGACATGAAAATGTCCGACCCTTTTGCAGCATGTCTTCCACCCGACGCCTCTCCTGGGGCTTTTGATATGACCCAGGGACCTCTCGAGGTCCACCCTGTTGCTAGTTAACAAAAAGGGACGTGTTTCAGCCCGCTGGTCGTCTCTTTTATTCATATATGGACCCAGTTGAATGGTGAGTCTTACGCTTACGGCTCGCGATTTGGGTGCAAACGAGTGACGTTACTTGATTAGTTATACGGAGCTATCTATTCTTCTCCCAGAGTTCTGTTCTCGATCAATACCTCCCCGTCTCGTTCCCTGCCAACAACCTTTGGTCATTTCCTCACGACTCGCACGCTCTCTCACGCATTCCTCGACATAACCATGTTTCCCGCCGCTCTTCGGACCTATTATAACTCCCATCAGAGTTATTGCCCTCCGCTTTCACATACCCTCGAGTCTTAGGATAATCACAACTCCGTCTCCCCCCCGTGTACTTGCTCTTGCTCCTCCTGTAATCTCTCCACTCTCTTCCCATTCGTTCCAATCTCCGCGCGCCTTCCTACCCATACTAGAATGGAAGCCCCTTTTCGTCCCGAAGACTTGGGTTTGTCTGTCTCCTGATCTGATGACCGCGTTCCTCCGCTGTCTGTCTGGATTTGGTCTGTAATAGCGATCGAGGGTCAATTCAAGTTCCGATTCGTGTTTCTGTTTGAACCGTTGTTTGTGTGCTGCCGGGTGTCCACACGTTTCGGGGACTCATTTTTATTGCGAACCCAATTGGGAAGTAGCCACCACGGAATGACGTCCACGCAACCTTGCCACGTGTCATAGGACGGGTCCCTTGTGGGCCTTGTCAAAAAAAATACATTTCGGATTAAATCCGCGCCACCGTCAACCACAAGAAATCGGTCGTGTGGAGGGTGGGAGTTGGTTTGGACGCACCGGAAGAGCAAGAATTCCGGACGTGCCTTCGAGTAAACCCCCGTGAGCGTGTACAGTTGCTACGTAGGCGTAACAGGTACACAGGCATCCCCGGGACCCGGTTGGAGGGAAGCCCCGCCACAGCGGGGGATTGTCGAACCATGTGAAACGGCCACGATGCAATCGTTTGGCGAGGGGTGCACATACAGAGAAGATCATTGGGCGACAGCTAGTGCGGATGTCGAAAACACAAAAATGCAAAACCAAAAACCAAAAAAAACAAAAGTCAGTTCGGCGGCGCTAAACGCCCAAGGTAAGGTTTACATCATGGCTTATTTGTCACCGCATTTGTCAGATCGAGCTCTTACAGGATCATCCCATACCTTCTCACCTGCCCGACCATACCCGTCATGTGCACAGCAGCATCACCATGCCATGCCACGGAAGGGGTGGGAGAGAGAGACTGTATCCCGAACGAGGTAGACAATAAGACCTTCTTTTCGTTGGCCCTTCTCTCCCCCTGGGTTCACGATGCGGGTGGTCGCAACGCGATCGTACCGTACCGTTTCGACGAAACGAGAGTGTGGCCCGCCCGGAACCCCCTTGCTAATCTTTTTTTGAGCCTAGCTGATACGGGCACCCCTGATACATTCACAAAGCAGCATTCTATCGTCTCATGATCAAAGTGGCAGGCGGGTACAAAGGAGTTACCTTTTTATTTTTTTTTGGGTGGCGGGTTAATGGGGTTGGAAGAGGCCTTCAACCATGAACGCAACCGGTCTACCGGCGCCTGGGTCGTTCGCTGCCATCCTTAAGCAGTCAAAATTTGCGACATACCACCCAAGCATTGGCCAAGTCTACACCGTTTTTGGCGGTCATGCGCAGCGTGGCGACTGGGGTCTCAAGCGTGCCCTGCCGGAACGCAAACGACACCGGCGGTTAAACATATCCGCGATAGACACGCGGGAACAGCAGTCGTGGTTTGATAGTGGCGAGTCAAACGCACGCACGGTCGCTCGGTGGGACGAAATTGGGACGAGAGTGAACGTGGCGTATAATAACGGGCGCTGGCGCGAGCAGGGCTTTACAAAGCTTGCTGCTAGGGCTATCCCCAACATCGACTCGGAGTTTGGAGGCTTTGCCGTGCCCCAAACTGGTCAGGTCGACCCCGCACTCGGGCTGCGCTATGATTTCAACTCAAAAGTCTTCCCGAATATCCACAAGATGAGCGACTCCGGGTTTGACAAGTATTTAAAGAAGATCGAAGGTCGCAGATCCGACTTGCGTGCCCACGTTCAGCGCATGGAAGACAACGACCCGAGGAGGGACACAAAAGGGGTTCCAATCTCCCTGTACAACTACCGAAACAAGTCACATGAAGGTTTCGGTCGTACCGGCAACGACTTTCTCGAGCTGCTCGCCGAGGATGAGATTACGAAGGAAGGAAGTAGAATTCTTCAGGCCGTCCCGCACCCCAACGGTGCACTTTCTTACACCTCACCCTCATACCTCCAAACTCGCCTCACCACTCCTCCCATCAGATCCCACGTGGTCTACGCATATAAATCTACCGCAATGGCCGTTGTTGGGAGTGTCATCGCCAAGGTTGCGCCTAGCTGGGGGGGCCCCAATGAAACCATGACTGTCGATTTTCGCCGGCGCGATCCTCAACGGGGGACCTATAACATGCGCGTCATCGATGCCCACATGCAGGATCCTCCGCAAGTGGTGAACCGACGGGGCGTTGGAGGGGTCGATACTATGATGAGGATGGACGTCGTGGTGCATCCCGTAGACTCTGACGCAATGGACCACGAACGCGCCAACCCATACCCCCCCGGGTCGGTGCTGTATTGTTTCAGCGAGAGCGGTCGCGCTGTCAGTGTCCCGCGAGTCCCATTGAAGCCCCCAGCACCACGCATGAGCAGCGCGGCTAAACGATGGCAGACGGACAAAGACATGTCCGTGCTCAATCGATTGCTGCTGCGACGTCCCAATCGCGGACCGTAGCCCCTCGGTCCTCCTCGCATTTCTTGGGTGTTAGATCATACATTGGAGCCTCTTTTTTTAATATAACATCGTCTGTTGGAATTGTAATCTGAGATCGCGGTGACCTCCGCAACTGCGAGGGGTGACTATAATCAAGCGCGACGGGCAATGGGATAGGGAAGGTCAACTAAGCAATGTTTACTCTGACCATTACTATTTGCGGTTGCTCTAGGAGACCATAGCCCCGTCCCCATCCTTCAAGCAGCAGATGACAATCCTTGACACTTTAATTTCACGTTACGATTACATGGCTGAGAATGAACTTGCATATAAAATACTTATAATACTGGCGGTTGTAGAGAACTCTACGTCATTATTCCAGGCCTTGCGTTGCGGATGTGCCTTAACCCAAAGGAGGTCCCCACAAATACATTCGAGAAACGGGGTGCCCCATCCACCTTTTTCCCCCCTGTGTCGGCTCGTTTCGTCAATCAGATCTGCAATGGAACATGAGATACTTTCGTTCTTTGCTCTGTCGTCCCCCCATTATGAACGCTTGTTTACCCAGCCGAGGTATCTTCGCTGCGGTTCTGTGTGGGAGCAACCATCCTATATCGGTTGTTGTCCAGGAGGTATCATGTACTTCGCATAGCCAAAAAAAACTCGTCAGCCTTGCTCACACCGAACCACTGGAGTTGAAGACTGGCTCATTGTGGAACTGGGTGGACCACATGTTGAAATGAACAATCGGCTTTTATACTTGCCTATATAAGGATGTCTTGGCGCCCCTTTGGCGCACCTGGATGCCAGGACTTGCTTAAAAAAATCTTGGACGGCAACTGGGATGTAAGAACAAAGAGGCGCGGTCCTTCGATGGTAAGTGTCATCGCTCTCAGGCTCCTTTAGCAAGTCCTAGCATCTGCAGCCTGCCGAACCTACCTCGACGGCCCAGAAGTCGGGCTGTTTCATGAAACTAGATTCCGATCCCAGCTCACCACCTCGACTGCACACGAGTCTCGCCGTTTTTGTGTTGGGCCTCCAATCGCGAGCCGTGGCGGCGTTCGACAGGTTCTCTCAGCGTAGCTTCGTTTCGTATTTCTACGAGTGTGCAGTTCGTGTTGGGCATGTACACGATTAATACGACGGCACTCTGCTCTGGGGGGAGAGGCATTGGATCTGCCAGGAGAAGATATAGAGCTCTCCCAAAGAGACTGAGCTCTCCCCCACATCATAACGCCGTCTCTTGCGGGCCCTGACGTCAGAATTCGCTAAGCCAGAGGTTGGGAATAATGTGAATGCTGCAAGGACCGAGTAAAGAGTGACTCGTGGATGTAGCCCCTCCTTGAGTCACAAAGGCATGAAGGAAGTATTGGTTCAGTGCTTCGACTTTGACAATTGGGCGACTGCAGTTGCGTTGGGCCGGTGGGCCGGTGGCACGACGGTCGTGGTGATGGCTTAGTTGGGCTTCGTATAGGCTTTACTCGGTGTGAAGGAGATGGGGTATAAACTTTATTTCACCTTGTACTATGCAGACCCCGCCTCTGGGAGCACCTTCTGACATTGAAGAAAGGCAGCAAGGGGGGGCTTCCAGGTCCACGGGAGATTACTTGCCTCTGCTTGGCTTGGGGGGTATCGGTCTCGTGCATGGAGAATAGCCCCGGCCCTCGCGCCACGCGTGCAGAGCGTGCCGGTCCAACAGTCCGAGGAATTAGTAAAGGGAATCCTCGAATATGGAATTTGATGAAAGAGTTGGACTGTGAGACGTCGAGCCTTACTCTAGCCGGTCAATTTCGGGTGCAGGACCAACATTGATCGAGTTCACCCCGCGATCGGACAACATGCTCGGCGTTGACCCTTGTCAGCCATAACAACGATCACAAGCCCTCAAGAATGGTTTACTGTAACATGAGGACTCCGTGCATGACGGAGGTCAAAACTCCTTGCGGCTCCTTGTGTTCAGTTCGGGACGGTATTCCGCCTGGCCCCCAGGGTCAATGTACTGTGCTGCTGAAGGTTCCGGTCGAAAATATAGTACAGACCAGATGTCGGGAGTACCCCAAATACCTCTTCTCAAGCAGGTGAACCACCTGAGAATGATATACGAACAGGTTCACATCCACTCCGAACTCGCGTATGTACCTGCCCCGGGTAAATAGATTGAGCAGAATGTCGGACAAACGCACCACGCGAACAACCTGGGATCCGTCGCTATCGGTCGAGTCTCAGGGGCAATCATACATGAGCTTTGTGGTATTCTTCAAATATGATCTCACCTATCGGTAAGGCCTTTGCAATTTTGCTCATAACATCAGTTGTCCATGTCATTTTCGGTGATCCCCTCGCTTTCTATCATAATTCTCTCGACATCCAGGAACGTCTGGCGAGCGTGAGTAGCTTATCAGGATCTGACGCTCCAGCTTCCTCCAGGGGTTCGGTATCTGGCGAATTCAATGAATGCCGGATGCTGCAAAGGCGTACGCACCTCCGACTGCTCCGAACAAATTTCCAATACCCCGTTTCGCCTTCATCCCGTATTCGTGTACAGCCTGACCTAGTTGCCTCCTGAGAAAAAAAGGAAGCAAGACGACAGCTCAATGGTATCGAATCTCGTCGGACATGGATCGGGTGCCTCGAATGCAAACAAATGTGCGACAGTAGGACAAACTTTCTTTCTTAAACCGCCACCTATTAGACAGTGCCCAGCCATCATCCCTTCACACGTGGAAACTGGGTGATGGTGGTTGCGAAGAATAATCGATACGAACGGAGACTATTTAGAGCCCGCGCACCCCTAGACGCCAGTCTTTGGTTTTTCAAAGGACGCACGGGTGTCAAAAATCCCCTACATCCAAACCATTGACATAGGCACACCTGTAGAAGTGATATATTCAATTATCAAGTGTGATGAAAGCTTCTTCGAATTTTCGTCGTAGACCTCCTTACTTCATGTCTGACGTAAGAGGCTGGGTACGTCTTATCTGACTGTACAGAGCTGGGTACGTAATGTCTGATGTCAACGGTTGGGCTTTCGTGCCACAAAATGCTTTGTGCAGCCCGTTTACTGCGTGCCACATATAAGGTCCCACATATAAGGTCCCTTTCGACCCCACCAGTCAATCCAACTCGACGACATATACTGTCAGGGAGTAGCCAAATAGACGGTCCGCGCTACGGGCTCAACCTTCTGTAGAGAATTGTAAGAAATTCATAATATATTGTTTATGTTGAAATCCTGTTGTACACCGAAAGTGGGAGGTTCGCCGGCCCTCA
>Ga0307515_10008823_pt1 | contig 19583 bp, 14 predicted proteins | sample 17_EM_MG_FD_194513 | JGI IMG/M metagenome (GOLD analysis project Ga0307515, IMG submission 194513) | Populus trichocarpa ectomycorrhiza microbial communities from riparian zone in the Pacific Northwest, United States - 17_EM | ecosystem: Host-associated > Plants > Roots > Unclassified | place... | reverse complement strand
GCCGTCTCGTCGGGCGTCTGAGGGGGTAGAAATGCGCGTCCTGCTGGTCCTGCCCGCCGAGAAGAGCATCTTCAACTACCTGGTGCCGGTCACCTGGGCGCTGCGCACCGCCGGCCACGAGGTCCACGTGGCGAGCCTGCCTCGGTTCGCGAGCACGATCACCCAGGCCGGGCTGACGGCGGTCCCCGTCGGGCACGACCGGGACCCGTGGCGCATCACCGAAAACCGGCCGGAAGAGCGTGCCGCGCTGCGGGCCGGCGTGGCCGCGCCCTACGACCTGTTCGACGCGCCGGGCAGCGCGTCGTGGGACTACCTGCGCGAGGGGATGACGGCCGCGGTCAACGGCTGGCACCGGCTGACCAACTTCCCGATGATCGCCGACCTCGTCGAGTACACGCGGTTCTGGGAACCGGACCTCGTGCTGTGGGAACCGCTTTGTTACGCCGGGGCGATCGCCGCCAAGGCGTGCGGCGCGGCGCACGGCAGGCTGCTGTTCGGCATCGACGTCTTCGGCGCCACCCGCGTCGACTACCTGCGGGTGCAGGCCCGACAGGCGCCGGCCGACCGGACAGACCCGCTGGCCGACTGGCTCGGCGGGTACGCGCGGAAGTACGGCTTCGACGCCGGTGAGGACCTCGCCGTCGGCGACTTCACCATCGACCAGCTGCCCGCGTCGCTGAGCCTGGACGCCGGTCTCGACACCGCGCGTGTGCAGTTCGTTCCCTACGGCGGCGCCGCTGTCGTACCGGACTGGCTGAAGCGGCCGGCGGAACGCCCGCGGGTCGCGCTGACCCTCGGCCTCACCGCGACCGAGGTCTTCGGCGGCTACAACGTGCCGTTGTCGGAAATCCTTTTAGGACTGTCGTCATTGGACGTAGAGGTCGTCGCGACGGTCGCCCAGGACGTCCAGGAGCTGCTGCCGCCGATGCCGGAGAACGTCCGGATGGTGCCATACGTGCCGTGGCACGCGCTCGCCCCGACGTGCGCCGCGGTGGTGCACCACCGCGCGGCACCCGGTGCCGCAGCTGGCCCTGCACTTCCACTTCGACCAGCCCTACCTGGGCCGCAAGCTCGCCGAGCACGGCGCCGGGCTGGAGATCCACACCGGCGACGCGACCGGCTCCGGCGTGCGGGACGCCGTCTCGCGGCTCCTCACCGAACAATCCTTCAAGGACCGCGCAGCTGACCTGCGCGACGAGATCTTCGCGCTGCCCACCCCGAACGAGCTGGCCGAGACGCTCGAAGAGCTGACCGCCAAACACCGCACCCGCTGACCGGAAAGGAGCACCATGCGCGTCCTGTTCGCCACCACGCCGCAGAAGAGCGTCTTCCTGTACCTGGCGCCGATGGCGTGGGCGCTGCGCACCGCCGGCCACGAAGTCCGCTTCGCCAGCCAGCCCGCGCTGACGGACGTGATCACGCAGTCCGGCCTCACCGCGGTGCCGGTCGGGCACACCCGCAACCGCCGCCTCAGCGACGACGACGACCGCGAGGAGGGCCGCGCCGGCCTGCCCGCGCCGTACGACGTCTTCGACGACTACGAGCGCGCCACCTGGGAGTATCTCGAACCCGGGATGGCCCAGGCGGTGCTCGGCTGGCACTGGCTGACCAACCACCCGATGGCCGGCGGGCTGGTCGAGTTCGCCCGCGCCTGGCAGCCGGACCTGATCGTCTGGGAGCCGTTCTGCTACGCCGGGCCGATCGCGGCGAAGGCCTGCGGTGCCGCCCACGCGCGTCTCCTGTTCGGTGTGGACGTCTTCGGCGCTTCCCGCGAGCAGTACCGGCGGCGGATGGCCGAAGAACCCGGCCGCGCCGACCACCTCGGCGCCTGGCTCGGCCGGTACGCGCGGATGTACGGCGCGGAGTTCAGCGAGGACATGACGACCGGGCAGTTCACGATCGACCAGTTCCCGGCCAGCTTCCAGCCGGAAACCGGCCTGGACGTCCTGCGCACGCAGTACATCCCGTACGGCGGCCCGGCCGTGGTGCCCGGCTGGCTTTCGAAGCCGCCGGAGCGCCCGCGCGTCGCGATGACCCTGGGGCTGACCGCGACCGAGCACTTCAACGGCTACACCGTCGGCGTCCAGGAGGCCCTCGACGCGCTCGCCGACCTGGACATCGACCTGGTCGCGACCGTCGCGGAGAAGGCCCAGGCCGAGCTGACGCGCATCCCGGACAACGCGCGGATCGTCTCGTACGTGCCGTGGCACGCGCTGGCGCCGACGTGCTCGGTGGTCGTCCACCACGCCGGCGCCGCGACCATGGCCACGACGTCCCGGCACCCGGTGCCGCAGCTGGCTCTGCACCACCACTACGACCAGCCGTTCCTCGGCCGCAAGCTGGCCGAGCACGGCGCCGGGCTGGAGCTGCCGACCCACCGGGCCACCGGCGCGCGGATCCGCGAGAGCGTCGAACGGCTGCTGACCGAACAGTCCTTCCAGGACCGAGCCGCTGACCTGCGCGACGAGATCCTCGGGCTGCCGTCGCCGAACGCGATCGTCCCGGAGATCGAGGCGCGCGTCCGATGAAAGTCTTGCTGACCACCTATCCGGAGAAGACGTTCTTCTACCACCTGGTCCCGCTCGCCTGGGCGCTGCGCACGGCCGGGCACGAGGTGCGCGTCGCGTGCCGGCCGAAGTTCGCGCCCGTCGTCACCCAGGCCGGGCTGACCGCGGTGCCGGTCGGGTCCGACCGCGACTTCTGGCGGATCACCGAGACCCGCGCCGGCGGCACGGAGGCGATGCGCGAAGGGATCATGCCGCCGTATGACGCCTTCGACGACGTCTCCACGCCGAATCTCGACTATCTGCAACCGGGTCTGACCGAAGCGGTACGCGGCTGGCACCGGGTGAGCAACTTCCCGATCGTGGCCGACCTGGTCGAGTTCGCCCGGTCCTGGCGGCCCGACCTCGTCGTCTGGGAACCGCTGAGCCAGGCGGGCGCGATCGCCGCGCGGGCGTGCGGCGCGGCCCACGCGCGGATGCTGTGGAGCATCGACCTCTTCGGCGGCGTCCGCGACCACTACCTGCGGCTGCGCGACGGCGAGCCGGACCCGTTCGAGGAGTGGTTTTCCGGCTACGGCCGCAAGTACGGCTTCGAGTTCGGCGAGGACATGGTCACCGGGGACTTCACCCTCGACCACCTCCCGGGCAGCCTGCAGATCGAGGCCGGCCTGCCGTACCTGCGCTTCCAGTACGTCCCCTACGGCGGCCCGGCGTCGGTGCCGGACTGGCTGCAGAAGCCCGCCGACCGGCCCCGGATCGCGCTCACCATGGGACTGAGCGCCACCGAGATCTTCGGGGGTTACCACCTGTCGCTGCCCGACGTCCTCGACGCACTGTCCGATGTGGACGTCGAAGTGGTGGCGACGGCGACCGGGCTCGGCACCGTCCCTTCGAACGTCCGCCTGGTCTCGTACGTCCCGCTGCACGCCCTGGCGCCGACGTGCGCGGCCGCCGTCCACCACGGCGGACTCGGCACCCTCGCGACTTTCGCGCGGGCCGGCGTCCCGCAGCTGTGCGTGCCGCACCACCTGGACGAGCCGATCTTCGCCGCCGGGCTGGCCCGCGCCGGCGCCGGGATCGACCTGCGCGAACCGACCGCCGACACGATTCGCGCGAGCGTCCGGCAGCTGCTCGACGACCCCTCTTTCGGGCGTGGCGCTTCGGACCTCCGGTCCGAAATGGACACTCTGCCTTCGCCGAACGAGATCGTGCCCGAACTGGAAGACCTCACCGCCAAGTACCGCGCTCGCTGACCGGAAGAGAGACCATGCGCGTCCTGCTCACCACCTACCCGGAGAAGACCATCTTCCAGCCGATGGTCACGCTCGCGTGGGCGCTGCGCACCGCCGGGCACGAGGTGCGGGTGGCGACCCAGCCGGGCTTCGAGGACGTCATCACCGGCGCCGGCCTCACCGCCGTCCCGGTCGGCCGCCGCGGTGTCGGCAACTGGCGGCGGCTCACGGAGGCCTACCCCGACCTGGCCGAGGCCGAGCGCGTCGGGCTGCCTTCGCCTTATGACGCGGCGGTTTCCGGCGTTGGTACGCGTGAGGAGATGACCGACGGCTACGCGTCCATTTTGGAACTCTGGCACAAGCAGAACAACTTCCCACTGGTCACCGGCCTGGTCGAGTTCGCGCGAGCGTGGCAGCCGGACCTGGTGATCTGGGAGCCGACGACGTACGCCGGCGCGATCGCGGCCGCGGCCTGCGGCGCGGCGCACGGCCGTATCTTGTGGAGCATCGACGTCTTCGGCGCCGCCCGCGAACGATTCCTCGCCCTCGGCCCGGGCCCCGACCCGCTGGCCGACTGGATCGCCGGATACGGCCGCAAGTACGGCTTTTCCTTCAGCGAGGAAATGATCACCGGCCAGTTCACGATCGACCCGGTCCCGGACCCGATCCGCCTCGACACACGGCTGCCGACGCTGCCGGTGCAGTACGTCCCCTACGGCGGCGCGGCTTCGGTACCGGACTGGCTCCAAACCCGTGGCAACCGCCCACGCATCGGCCTGACCCTGGGTACAACGGCGACCGAGCACTTCGGCGGCTACACCGTGAGCGTGCCGGACATCCTCGCCGCGCTGTCCGATGTGGACGCCGAGATCGTCGCCACCCTGCCGGACGCCGAAGCCGCCAAGGTCCCGGAAGTCCCGGCCAACGCCCGGATCGTGCCGTACGTGCCGTTGCACGCGCTCGCGCCGACGTGCGCCGCGGTCATCAACCACGCCGGCCCGGGCACCTACCTGACGACGGCCCGCTACGGCGTCCCGCAGCTGGCCGTCCCGTGGGAGTTCGACGAGCCGGAACTGGCCCGCCGCGCGACCGTCCACGGATCGGCGCTGACCCTGACGGGCGCGGAGGTGTCCGGCAAGGCCGTCCGCGCGGACGTCCTGCGGCTGCTGTCCGAGCCGTCGTTCACCACCCGGGCGCGGGAACTGGCCGCGCGGATGGCCGCCACGCCCTCGCCCAACGACGTCGTCCAGGCGCTCGAAGACCTCGTCGCCCGGAGGCCCGCATGAGCCCCGACCGCCCCATGTGGCCTTGGTTGCGTCACACCTGGATCCACCGGTCGCGAGCCGCCTCCTGGTTGGTGTTGGGGTGTTGTCGGTGTGGCTGGCGGGGTTCTTGTGGTTGTCGTGCCGGGTCGTGATGCACCCAATGTGGCGTTGGGTGCGTTGGACGCACCCAACGCCACATTGGGTGCATCTCCCTGCCGCCGCCAGAGATCGCGGCCCACGGCGGCCAGGCGGAGGCGACCCGCGACCAAGACCATCGGTGGATCCAGGTCACACGCACCCAAGGCGGCCTTCGGTGCGTCTGACGCACCGAAGGCCACATTGGGGCGCTTCACCCCGCCGCCGTTCCCGGCCACGCCGCCGACCGCCGCACTCGCACTCGCACTCGCACTCGCACTCGCACTCGAAGACCACGTCGCCCGCTGACCGGAGGAAACCCATGCGCATCCTGTTCGTCTCCAACCCGCCCCGGACCGTCTACAAGTACATGTTCACCATCGCCTGGGCGCTGCGGACGGCCGGGCACGAGGTCCGGTTCGCCAGCCAGCCCGAGTTCGTCGACGAAGTGCTGCAGGCCGGGCTCACCGCGGTGCCCGTCGGGCACAGCCGCGACATGCACAAGGTCGCCGCGCGCACCCGTGGTGTCGAAGGGGAACGCGCGGGCATCCCGGCGCCCTACGACGTCTACGAAGAGCCGGAGAAGGCGACCTGGGAACACATGGTCTCGACGATGGCCAACGAGGGCATCGAATGGCACAAGTACGGGAACTTCCCGATCATCTCCGGGCTCGTCGAGTTCGCCCGCTACTGGGAACCCGACCTCGTCGTCTGGGACCCGCTCAGCTTCGCCGGCGCGATCGCGGCCAAAGCGTGCGGCGCGGCCCACGCGCGTCTCCTGTTCGGCGTCGACGTCTTCGGCAAGGTGCGCCAGCAGTTCGTCAAGCTGCGCGACGAACAGCCGGCCGACCAGCGCCGCGACCCGCTCGCCGAATGGATGGGCGCCTACGCCCGCAAGTACGGCTTCGACTTCACCGAGGACATGTTCACCGGCGACTTCACGCTCGACCAGTTCCCGCTGAGCTGGCAGGACGAGGCCGACCTGGAGTACGTGCGGACGCAGTACATCGCCTACAACGGCGCGTCCGTGGTCCCGAAGTGGCTGCAGACACCCCCGGAGAAGCCGCGGATCGCGATCACCATGGGCAACAGCGCGGTCGAGGTCTACCGCGGTTACAACGTGCCGCTGACCGACCTGCTCGATTCCGTCGCCGACCTCGACGTCGAGGTGGTCGCCACGGTCGCCGCGTCGCAGCAGCCCCTGCTCGGCAAGACACCGGACAACGCGCGGATCGTCGACTTCGCGCCGATGCACGCGCTGGCCCCGACGTGCTCGGTCGTCGTCCACCACGCCGGCGCCGCGACCATGGGCACCACCGCGCGCCACCCGGTGCCGCAGCTGGCCCTGCCCTACCACTACGACCAGCCGACGCTGGGCAAGATGCTGGAGAAGCAGGGCGCCGGGCTGTCGATCCACGTCTCCGACGTCACCGCCGACAAGTTCCGCGGCGCGATCGACCGGCTGCTCACCGAGCAGGTGTTCAAGGACCGGGCGGTGGCCCTGCGCGACGAGATCTTCGCGCTGCCCACGCCGAACCAGGCCGTGCCACGGATCGAAGAGCTCGTCGTGAAGCACCGGGCGCGGTGACATGCGCGTCCTGCTGACCACCTACGCCGAGCGGACCCATTTCCTGATGATGGTGCCGCTCGCGTGGGCGCTGCGCACCGCCGGGCACGACGTCCGGGTGGCGGTGCAGCCCAAGCTCGCCGGGGCGGTGACCGGGGCGGGGCTCACCGCCGTCCCGGTCGGGCACGACCGCGACCTGTGGGACCTCCTGCGCCGCACCGGGCCCGAGCACCTGTTCGGCGTCGAGACGGGCTGGCCCGCGCCCTACGACACGGCCGCACTGTCCACACCGGACTGGGACCACGTCCTGCGCGGCTACCGCGACATCGCCGTGCGCTGGCACAAGACGAGCAACGTCCCGCTGATCAACGACCTCGTCGACTTCGCGCGCTGGTGGCAGCCGGACCTGGTGCTGTGGGAGCCGACGACGTACGCCGGCGCGATCGCGGCCAAGGCGTCCGGCGCGGCGCACGGCCGGATCCTCATCGGTGAGGACGTCTTCGGCCTGACCCGCGACCACTTCCTGCGGTTACGACCGGACGGCGCGCCGGACCCCCTCGGCGAGTGGCTGGGGGCGTACGCGCGCAAGTACGGCGGCGAGTTCAGCGAGGACATGGTCACCGGCCAGTTCACGATCGACCAGCTCCCGGCGTCCCTCCGCCACCGGGCGTCGCTGACGCACGTCCCGATGCGGTACGTGAACTACGGCGGCGCGGCCGTGGTCCCGGACTGGCTTTCCACACCACCGGAGAAACCACGCATCGCGCTCACCATGGGCTTGACCGCCCACGACCGCACCGGTGGCTACCCGGTGGACCTGCAGGACGTCTTGGACGCGGTCGACGGCTTGGACGTCGAGTTGGTCGCCACGGTCACTCCCGAAACCCGGCTCAGCAGGGTCCCCCAGGGAACGCGCCTGGTCCCCTTCGTGCCGTTGACGTCCCTGCTGACGACGTGCTCGGTCGCCATCCACCACGCGGGCGTCGGCACGCTCGCTTCGACGGCGTTGCGCGGCATCCCGCAGCTGACCCTGCCCTGGGACGTCGACCAGCCGACGCTCGGCGCCCGGCTGGCGGCCCAGGACGCGGGCATCTCCATCCACGCCACCGAGGCGACCACCGAAGGCATCCGCGACGCGCTGGTCCGGCTGCTCAACGAACCCGCGTTCACCAAGGGCGCGGCGGACCTGCGCGAGGAGATGCTCGCGATGCCGACACCCAACGAAGTCGCCAACCAGCTAACCGAGGGATGAGGCCATGCGCGTCCTGTTCACCACCTACCCGGAGAAGACCCACTTCCTCGCCATGGCGCCGCTCGCCTGGGCGCTGCGCACCGCCGGGCACGAGGTGCGCGTCGCCTGCCAGCCGAAGTTCGCCGACGTCGTCACGCAGGCCGGGCTCACCGCCGTGCCCGTCGGGCCTGACCGGGATCTCTGGCAGCTGATGGCCCGCGACACGAACTGGTTCAGCGTCGGGCTCAACGGCCTGCCGGTGCCCTACGACACCGTCGACTGGCGGCCCGAGGACGTCTCCTACGAGTACCTCCGGGACGGCTACCAGCTGCACGTCACCAAGTGGCACAAGATGAGCAACGTCCCGCTGATCCCCGGCCTGGTCGAGTTCGCCCAGGCGTGGCAGCCGGACCTGGTGATCTGGGAGCCGTCGACCTACGCCGGCGCGATCGCCGCCGAGGCCGTCGGCGCGGCTCACGCGCGGCTGCTGTTCAGCCTCGACACCTTCGGCGTCACCCGCGACCACTTCACCCGGCTCAGCCCCGAAGGCGCCGAGGACCCGCTCAAGGAGTGGCTGGCGCCGGCCGCGGGCAAGTACGGCGTCCCCTGGCGCGAACGCCTCGTCACCGGCGAGTTCACGATCTCGCTGCTGCCGCCGTCGCTGCGCGCGCAGGCGGACCTCGAGTACGTGCCGATGCGGTACGTCCCCTACGGCGGCCCCGCCGTGCTGCCGGCCTGGCTTCGGACGCCGCCGGAGAAACCGCGCGTGGCGCTCACCATGGGCATCAGCATCGCCGAGTCGAGCGGCGACATGGTCGACCTCAAGGACCTGTTCGAGGAACTGTCCGATGTGGACATGGAGCTCGTCGCGACGATCCCGGACACCGTCCAGGAGAGGCTCGGCAAGGTGCCGGACAACGTGCGGATGGTCTCGTTCGTGCCGCTGCACGCGCTGGTCCCGACCTGCACCGCCGTCATCCACCACGCCGGCTACGGCACCCTCGCGACGACGGCGTTGCACGGGAAACCACAGGTCATCGTGCCGTGGAACGCCGACGGGCCGGCGCTCGCCAAGCGCGTCGCCGCGCAGGGGGCCGGGCTGGCACTGCACGTCCATCAGGCGTCGGCTCGCGGAGTGCTGCGCAACCGGCTGCTGCGCGTGCTCACCGAGCCGAAGTTCACCGAGGGCGCCCACCGGCTGCGCGACGAGATCCTCGCCATGCCGACGCCCAACGAGGTCGCCGACCAGCTGGCCCACCGAGTCGCGAACGTGGCCATCGCATGAAGGTCCTCTTCGCCGCCAACCCCGAGAAGGCGCACTTCCTGCCGATGGTGCCGCTGGCCTGGGCCCTGCGCACCGCCGGGCACGAGGTGCGTGTCGCGTGCCAGCCGAAGTTCGCGCCCGTCGTCACCCAAGCCGGGCTGACGGCCGTGCCGACCGGCCGCGACGGCGACCTCTGGGACCTCATGCCGCGCCACCCCGACTACCGCGGCACGAACTGGCGGCCGGCCTACGGGCTGCCGGTGCCGTACGAGGTCGCGGAGTTCCCGGAGAAGGCGACGCCGGAGTACCTCGAGGAGTCGTACGCGGCGATCCTGCACTACTGGCACAAACCGGCGTCCTTCCCGATGATCGGCGGCCTGGTCGAGTTCGCCCGCACCTGGGAACCGGACCTCGTGCTGTGGGAACCGCTCTGCTTCGCGGGCCCGATCGCGGCGCTGGCGTCCGGCGCCGCGCACGGCCGTCTGTTGTGGAGCACCGATGTCTTCGGCGTCACCCGCGGACACCCCGCGGCCGGTGATCCCCTGGGGGACTGGCTCGGCGCGTACGCGCGCAAGCACGGCGGTGAGTTCACCGAAGACCTGGTCACCGGGCAGTTCACGATCGACCAGCTCCCGGCGTCACTGCGGCTGCCGACCGACCTGGAAACCGTGCCGCTGCAATACCTTCCGCACGGCGGCCCGGCGTCCATTCCGGACTGGTTGCGCAAGCCGCCGGAGAAGCCGCGCGTCGCATTGAGCATGGGCATCAGCCTCACCGACCACGAGGCCGGTTACTCGGTCGCCGTGCAGGACGTCCTGGATCACCTGGTCAAGCTGGACGTCGAGGTCGTCGCCACCCTGCCGGACGTCGAGAAGGCCAAGCTGGCGCGGATCCCCGACGGCGTCCGGATCGTGGCCTACGCCCCGCTGGAAGCCCTGGCGGCGACGTGCTCAGCCGTGGTCTCCCACGGCGGTTTCGGGACCTTCCTGACGACCGCGCGGCACGCCGTCCCGCAACTGTGCGCGCCCTGGGACTTCGACGGTCCGGTGTTCGCTCAGCGCGCCGCGGACCAGGGCGGCGCGCTGACCGTCCGGGCCGACCAGGCGACCGGCGCGGTGGTGGCCGACGCCGTGGCCCGGCTGCTTTCCGAGGCCACCTTTGCCGAGCGGGCAGCAGTACTGCGCGAGGAGATCCTCGCCATGCCCACGCCCAACGAAGTGGCCGACCACCTGACCGAACTCACCGCCAAATACCGCTGGGGGTCGTGATGCGCGTCCTGTTCACCGTCAGCCCGGGAACGACCGTGTTCAACAGCATGGTGCCGATGGCCTGGGCTCTGCGCACCGCCGGCCACGACGTCCGGGTCGCGAGCCAGCCCGCGTTCGCCGACGAGATCACCCAGGCCGGGCTCACGGCCGTCCCGCTCGGGCGCGACCTCGGCATCCCGCGGCTGCTGCTCGCCATGGGCATGGACAGCGCCGCTCTGGAAGTGGCCCGCCGCGGCCTGCCGGACCCGTACGCCGTGCTGGACGAGCCGGACTCGACCGACTGGGACCGCGCCCACCGCGCGTTCACCGAGGTCGCCGAGGGCGCGCGGTTCGAGACGTTCGCGATCATGTCGGCCCTCGTCGACTTCGTCCGCGACTGGGAACCGGATCTTGTGGTGTGGGAGCCGTTCACCCCGGCCGGCGCGATCGCGGCCAAGGCGTGCGGCGCCGCCCACGCCCGGCTGCTCTACGGCGTCGACGTCTACGCCTTTGCCCGCCGGCACTTTCTGAGTATCCAAAATGGACGAAATGACCCGCTCAAAGATTGGCTCGGCGGGTACGCGCGCAAGTACGGCGCGGACTTCAGCGAAGACATGACGGTCGGGCAGTTCACCATCGACCAGATCCCGGCGAGCCTGCAGACCGAGTCCGACCTGCACTACCTGCGCACGCCGTACATCCCGTACGGCGGCGCGGCGGTCGTCCCGCGCTGGCTGCAGCTGCCCCCGGAACGCCCGCGCGTCGCCCTCACCATGGGCCTGAGCGCCACCGGCTATTTCTCCGGGTACACGGTGAACGTCCAGGACATCCTCGACTCCCTCGCCGACCTCAACATCGAGCTGGTGGCGACGGTCGCCGAGGCCGAGCAGGCGAAGCTGGCGCGGATCCCCGACAACGCACGGCTCGTCCCGTACGTGGCCCTGCACGCGCTCGCACCGACGTGCACAGCCGCGATCACGCACGCCGGTTTCGGCACGCTGACGGCGTTTGCCCCCTACGGCGTCCCGCAGCTCACGTTGCCGTTCCACTTCGACGAGCCGACGCTCGGCCACCGCCTCGCCGCCCAAGGCGCCGGGCTCAACCTCGACCCGACGCAGGTGACCGGCGCGAACGTCCGCGAAGGTGTCCTCCGCCTGCTCAACGAGCCGTCCTTCACCACCGCGGCTCGGCGGCTCCAAGACGAGATCCGCGCGTTGCCCAGCCCCAACGACCTGGTGCCCGAGATCGAAGCCCTCACCCGCAAGCACCGCACCCGGTCGTGAGCGGCAATGAGGGTTAGGGCGGATCCGCATTGGGTCACCTGCGCACCGGCGGCTTGGGTCTCAGCGTTCGTCGATGGAGGAATCTGGCCACTGAACGTCCCACATCCTCCATCGACACCTCACGGCCACGCCCCCAGCCGGAAAACTTCGCGCGAGCGGCGCCTACGCACCCAAGGCGGCCTTCGGTGCGTGAGACGCAACCAAGGCCGCCTTGGGGCGCACTTGCCGGACCCCTGGTCAACGACCCTCAGACGCGCAGTGAGACGTAGGTCGGCAAACGTGGCCGGCCAGAACCCAACTTGCCACTCACGACAGCCGCGGCAGACCCGGAAAGGAGGTTTGATGCGCGTCCTGTTCGCGGTCAACCCGGAAAAGAGCACGTTCCTGTACCTCGTGCCGATGGCGTGGGCGTTGCGCACCGCCGGGCACGAGGTGCGGGTGGCGAGCCAGCCCGGGTTCGCCGACGTCATCACCCAGGCCGGGCTGACCGCCGTCCCGGTCGGGCGGGACGTCGACAAGTGGCGCGGCACCCGGCCCGAGCTGCTGGAACAGTCCCGCGCCGGGTTGCCGTCGCCCTGGGACGTGCTGGAAACAGAAGAACCGGCCTGGGACGAACTCGTCGAGAAGCAGGAGCACGCCGTCGCGTCGATCCACCGGCCCGACAACGTTCCGATGCTCGCCGGACTCGTCGAGTTCGCGAAGGCCTGGCAACCGGACCTCGTGGTGTGGGAGCCGTTCTGCCTCGCCGGGCCGATCGCGGCCAAGGCGTGCGGCGCGGCGCACGCGCGGATGCTGTTCAGCGTCGACGTCTTCGGCCTGACCCGCGAGCACTTTCTGCGCGCGAAACAGGGAAACGACCCGCTGGCCGACTGGCTCGGGGCGTACGGCCGCAAGTACGGCTTCGCCTTCACCGAGGACCTGACCACCGGCCACTTCACGATCGACCAGTTCCCCGCGAGCCTGCAGGAGAACGCGGACCTCGACTACGTGCGCACGCAGTACGTCCCCTACGGCGGCCCGGCCGTGGTGCCGGACTGGCTGAAGCGCCCGCCGGAGCGTCCGCGCGTCGGCCTCACCCTCGGCCTGACCGCGACGGAGATCTTCACCGGCTACACCGTCCCTCTCACCGAGGTGCTCGCCGAGCTGTCCACTTTGGACGTCGAGGTCGTCGCGACCGTCGCCGAAGCCGAGCAGGAGAAGCTCGGGACGCTGCCGGACAACGTCCGGGTCGTGTCCTACGTGCCCTGGCACGTGCTGGTGCCGACCTGCGCGGCGATCGTGCACCACGCGGGCGCGGCGACGCTGCTCACGACGTCCCGCTACCCGGTGCCGCAGCTGGCCGTGCACTACCACTTCGACCAGCCGATCCTCGGCCGCAAGCTCGCCGAGCACGGCGCCGGGCTCGCCCTGCACACCACCGAAGCGACCGGCGCGGCCGTCCGTGACGCCGTCCAGCGGCTGCTCACCGAGCCGGAGTTCCGCCGCCGGGCCGTCGCGCTGCGCGGCGAAGTCCTCTCCGTCCCGAGCCCGAACGAACTGGTGCCGCGGCTCGAAGAACTCACGGCCCGGCACCGCACCCGCTAGGAGACCCCATGCGCGTTCTGTTCACCGACACCCCCGAGCCGACGACGTTCATGCCGATGGCCCCGCTGGCCTGGGCGTTGCGCACGGCCGGGCACGAGGTCCGCTTCGCCGCGGCCCCGATGTTCGCCGACACCATCACGCAGGCCGGGCTGACCGCCGTCCCGGTCGGCCGGGACGTCGACATGTACCGCCGCCTCAACGCGGTGATGGGCGCCCTCGACCACAACCCGGACCTCAAGGCCGAGTTCGAGGGCGTCTCCGACGAAGACGCGCTGGAGCTGCTGAAGCTCGAGTCCGGCATGCCCGAGCCCTACGACGTCGCCGAGTTCCCCGAGCGCGCCGACTGGGAGAAGATGCTGCCCGCCTACGCGGGCGCGGTGTGGACCGACCACAAACCGGAGAACTTCCCGATGATCGCCGGGCTGGTCGAGTTCGCCCGCGACTGGGAGCCGGACCTGGTGCTGTGGGAGCCGTCGACCTACGCGGGCGCGATCGCGGCCAAGGCCTGCGGCGCGGCCCATGGACGGCTCTTGGGCAGGCTCGACGCGTTCGGCGTCACCCGGTCCTGCTACCTCCGGCTGATGGCGCAGCAGCCGGAAGACCAGCGCTACGACCCGTTCGCCGACTGGTACGAGGGTTATTGCGAGCGCTACGGCTTCGAGTTCGGCGAGGACATGGTCACCGGCCAGTTCAGCGTCGACCAGTTCCCCGGCTCGCTGCGGATGGCCGCCGACGACGTCGACTACCTGCCGATGCGGCACGTCCCCTACGGCGGCCCCGCGTCGGTGCCGCACTGGCTGTGGGCGCCGCCCGCCCGCCCGCGCGTCGCGCTCACCCTGGGCAGCACGGCCGCTATCCGGTTCGACGGCTACACCGTGGACGTCCAGGACGTCCTCACCGCGCTCGGCGACCTCGACATCGAGGTGGTCGCCACCGTCGCCGACAACGTCCGGGGCCGGCTGACCGCGGTGCCGCGCAACACGCGGATCGTGCCGTACGCGCCGCTGCACGCCCTCGCGCCGACCTGTGACGTCGTGATCAACCACGCCGGCGCGGGCACCTACCTGGCGGTGGCGCTGCACGGCGTCCCGCAGCTGACCCTGCCGTGGGACCTCGACGAGCCCGAGCTGGCCCGCCGCGCCACCGCGCACGGGTCGGCGTTGATGATCCGTGGCGACCACGCGACGGGCAAGGACGTGGCGGACGGCGTCGCCCGCCTGCTCGCCGAGCCGCGGTTCCGGCAGCGGGCCGTCGACCTGCGGGACGAGATGCTCGCGCTGCCGTCACCCAACGACGTCGCCGGGCAGCTGGAGGAGCTGACCGTGAAGTTCCGGACGCGCTGATGCGGATCCTGTTCACCGTCATCGCCGAGCGGACCATCTTCTGCTCGATGGTCCCGCTGGCCTGGGCGCTGCGGACGGCCGGCCACGAGGTGCGCGTGGCCTGCCAGCCGGCCTTCGCTTCAGTGGTGACCCAAGCCGGGCTGACGGCCGTCCCGGTCGGGCGCGACGCGACGATCTGGCGGATGGAGAGCCTCGACCCGGCCCTGCTGGAGCAGGCGCGGGCCGGGCTGCCGAGCCCGTGGCGGGTCGTCGAGGACCCGGCCGACCCCGACTGGGAAGACCTGCGCGAGGGCCACCGCGTCGCCGTCGACGAAGGCCACAAGCTCGAGAACTTCCCGCTGATCAACGGCCTGGCGGAGTTCGCCCGGGCGTGGGAGCCGGACCTGGTGATCTGGGAACCACTGACGTACGCGGGCCCGATCGCCGCGAAGGCGTGCGGCGCGGCGCACGCCCGGCTGCTCTGGAGCCTCGACGTCTTCGGCGCGACGCGCGAGATCTTCCGGCACACCCGGGACGCGTACGGCGCGACCGACGACCCGGTCGCCGCGTGGCTCGGGAGTTACGGGCGCAAGTACGGCTTCGAGTTCACCGAGGACATGACAACCGGGCAGTTCAGCATCGACCAGGTGCCGCCGTCGATCGGGCTACGAGCCGACGACCTGGACTACCGGCCGATGCAGTACGTCCCCTACGGCGGCCCGGCCGCCACCCCGGACTGGCTGCACACCAAACGCCCGCGGATCGGCCTCACCCTCGGCACGACAGCGACCGAACACTTCGGCGGGTACGTCGTGAGCGTCGAAGACACCCTCGCCGAGCTGTCCACTTTGGACGTCGAGGTGGTGGCGACGGTCAAGGATCCCGCGTTCCCGATCCCGGACAACGCGCGCGTGGTGCCCTTCGTCCCCTTGGACGCCCTGGCCCCGACGTGCGACGTCGTCATCGACCACGCCGGGCCGGGCACGTTCCTCACGGTCGCCCGCCACGGCGTCCCGCAGCTGACGGTCCCGTGGGACTTCGACGAGCCCGAGCTGGCTCGCCGGGCCGCCGCGCAGGGCGGGTCGCTCACCATCCGCGGTGACCAGGCGACCGGCGCCCGGATCCGCGAAGGCGTCGAACGGCTGCTGGCCGAACCGTCCTTTGCCACTCGCGCAAGAGACCTGCGCGACGAGCTGCGCGGCCTGCCCTCCCCCAACGACGTCGCCGACGAGATCGAAGCCCTCGTCGCGAAGAACCGGTGAGACCGATGCGCGTCCTGTTCACCACCTACCCCGAGTCCACGGTCTTCCAGCCGATGGTCCCGCTGGCCTGGGCGTTGCGGACGGCCGGGCACGAGGTCCGCGTCGCCGCTCCCCCTGTCTTCGCCGACACCATCACGCCGGCCGGGCTCACCGCCGTCCCGATCGGCCGGGAGCGCACGAACACCTGGCGGCGGCTGCTGTCGCTCGACCCGGCCGAAGCCGAGGCCGACCGTGCGGGCCTGCCCTCGCCGTACGACGCCGCCTTGCGACCGGTGGGCGTCGAAGAAATGCGGGCCGGCTACGAGCGGATGATCGAGCACGGCCACAAGCTGAACAACTTCGCGCTCGTCCCCGGGCTCGTCGAGTTCGCCCGCGCCTGGCAGCCCGACCTGGTGATCTGGGAAGCCACGACGTACGCCGGGGCGATCGCGGCGAAGGCGTGCGGCGCCGCCCACGCGCGGTTCCTGTGGAGCCTCGACGTCTTCGGCGTGACGCGCGAACGGTTCCTCGCCCTCTCCCCTGAATCCGACCCCTTGCAGGACTGGCTCGGCGGGTACGGCCGCAAGTACGGCTTCGACTTCGACGAAGACCTGATCACCGGCGAGTTCACGCTCGACGCGCTGCCCACGTCCCTGCGCCTCGACGCCGACCTCGACTACCGCTCGATGCAGTACGTCCCCTACAACGGCCCCTCGACGGTCCCCGGCTGGCTGCAACGGCCCCGGGACCGCCCGCGCATCGGCCTCACCCTGGGGACGTCGGCCACGGAGCAGTTCGCCGGGTACACCGTGAGCGTCAAGGACATCCTCACCGATCTGTCCACATTGGACGTCGAAGTGGTGGCCACCGTCGCGGAAGACCTGGGCCCGGTCGACGCCCGGGTGGTGCCCTTCGTGCCGCTCGACGTCCTGGCCCCAACCTGCGACGTCGTCATCAACCACGCCGGACCCGGGACCTTCCTGACCGTCGCCCGCCACGGCGTCCCGCAGCTCACCGTGCCGTGGACGTTCGACGAGCCCGCGCTCGCCGCCCGCGCGGCCGACCAGGGCGGCTCGCTCACCCTGCCCGGCGACCAGGCCACGCCCGCCGCAATCCGGGAGCACGTCCTGCGACTGCTGAACGAACCGGAGTTCCGCGAGCGCGCCACCGCGCTGCGCAAGGAAATCCGGGCCCTTCCCACCCCCAACGAACTCGCCCACGAACTCGCCCGCTGAGGAGCACCATGCGCATCTTGTTCACCACCGCCAACCAGGGCAGCATGTTCCAGCCGATGGTGCCGCTGGCCTGGGCCCTGCGCACGGCCGGGCACGAGGTCGTCGTCGCCACCCAGCCCGACTTCGTCGAGGAGGTCACGCAGGCCGGGCTCACCGCGGTCCCGGCCGGGCGCCAGGTCGACCCGCGGCGGTTGCTGGTGGCCATGCAGGTCACCGAGGACATGCTCGAAGAGGCACGCGAAGGACTGCACCCGCCGTACGACGCCGTCGAAGACCCTTCGCAGGCCGACTGGGAGAGCATGCTCACCGGGTACGTCGACGACGTCGAGCGCTGCCGCTACGAGATCTTCTCCATGATCGGCGGACTCGTCGAGTTCGCCCGCTCGTGGCAGCCGGACCTGGTCATCTGGGAGCCGTTCACCTACGCCGGTGCCATCGCGGCCAAGGCGTGCGGCGCCGCCCACGCGCGTCTCCTGTTCGGCGCCGACGTCTACGGCCGCGCCCGCGAGATCTTCCGCGGCTTCGGCCAGGCCGAAGACCCCCTGGCCAAGTGGTTCAGCTCCTACGGCCGGAAGTACGGCTTCGAGTTCACCGAAGACCTCATCACCGGCGACTTCACGATCGACCCGATGCCGGCCAGCCTACAGTGCGAAGCCGACCTCAACTACCTCCACATGCGCAACGTCCCCTACGGCGGCGTCGCGATCGCGCCGTGGTGGCTGGAGATCAAGCCCGACAAGCCCCGCGTCGCGCTCACCATGGGCCTCACCGCGACCGGCCACTTCGCCGGGTACACGATCGACATCCAGGACGTCCTCGACGCGCTCGCCGACCTCGACGTCGAGCTGTACGCCACGGTGCCGGAGGACGAGCAGGAGAAACTGCGCAGCATCCCGGAGAACGCGCTGCTGATGCCGTACATCCCGCTGCACGCGCTCGCGTCGACGTGCTCGGTCGCGATCAACCACGCCGGCGTCGGCACGCTCTCGACCTTCGCGCTGCACGGCGTCCCCCAGCTGACCCTGCCGTACCACTTCGACGAGCCGCTGATCGGCCGCCGGTTCGCCGCGACCGGCGCCGGCCTGAACATGCACGGCATCCCGATCGACGCGGACACGATCCGGTCGAACGTGCTGCGGTTGCTGGAAGAACCGTCCTTCACCGAAGGGGCCGCGCGGCTGCGTGAGGAGATGCACGCACTCCCCACGCCGAACCAGCTGGTCGGCGAGCTGGAAGCACTGACCGTCAAGCATCGCGGAGGTGCCTCGTGAAGGTCCTGTTCTGCGCTTTGCCGCAGCTGACGCACTTCTACGCCACGGTCCCGCTGGCCTGGGCACTGCGGACCGCCGGGCATGAGGTCCGGTACGCGACCTCGCCCGACTTCGCCGAGGCCGTCACCGACGCCGGGCTCACGGCCGTCCCGGTCGGCCCGGCCGACGCCGAGGACGACGAGGAGATCGCCGAGGAAGCCCCGGCCGGACTGCCCGCGCCGTACGACCTCGCGGAGACGCTCCCTGGCCCGGACGGCTGGACCGACGGGCACGCCGAGGCTTTCGACGCGATGGTCACCTACGCCTTCGGCGAGTTCAACGCGCCGATCCTCGGCGACCTGGTCGCGTTCGCCCGGTCCTGGCAGCCGGACCTGGTGCTGTGGGAGCCGTTCACCTACGCCGGCGCGTTCGCCGCGGCGGCCTGCGGCGCGGCGCACGGCCGGGTGCTGTTCGGCACGGACTTCCTCGGCGCCACGCACGAATGGATCCACGCTCAGGTTCCGGACGACCGGCTTACCGAGTGGCTCCGCACGACCGCCGCCGCGCTGGGTGTTCCGTTCGAAGAGCACCTGCGGTCCGGGCACTTCACCGTCGACCAGCTGCCGTCACCGCTACGGCTGGCTTCGCCGGAACTGGAGTATGTCCCGGCGCGGTACGTCGCTTACGGCGGCCCAGCGGAAGTTCCCGGCTGGCTGCGGGAGACACCGTCGCGGCCACGGGTCGCGCTCACCTTGGGCACGTCCGCGACCCTCGAGTACGGCGGTTACACCGTGCGGGTGACCGACCTGCTCGCCGCGTTGTCCACAATGGACGTCGAGGTCGTGGCGACGATCGACGGGCCGGTGCCGGGCAACGTGCGGGCCGTGCCGTACGTGCCGCTCGACGCCCTGGCCCCGACGTGCGCGGCGGCCGTCCACCACGGCGGCTTCGGCACGATGCTGACGTTCGTCCGCCACGGCGTCCCCCAGCTGACCCTGCCGCACGACTTCGACGCGCCACTGCTGGGCCGCAAGCTCGCCGCCCAGGGCGCCGGGCTGACGGTCGACCCGGCCCAGGCCAGCGGGCGCCGGATCCGGTGGAGCGTCGAACAGCTGCTGGGCAACGCCGGCATCCGGTCGGCCGCGGCCGGGCTGGCCGAGGAGATCGCCGCGATGCCGAGCCCCAACGACGTCGTCGCCCGGCTCGAAGAACTGACCACAAAA
>Ga0307515_10008822_pt1 | contig 19583 bp, 17 predicted proteins | sample 17_EM_MG_FD_194513 | JGI IMG/M metagenome (GOLD analysis project Ga0307515, IMG submission 194513) | Populus trichocarpa ectomycorrhiza microbial communities from riparian zone in the Pacific Northwest, United States - 17_EM | ecosystem: Host-associated > Plants > Roots > Unclassified | place... | reverse complement strand
TTGAGTTCTTGTGGTTTATACTTGCCACTATCAGCCACTCAGCCACAGAATTCTGACCAATAAGAATCGAAAAAGACACATTCCGTGTGCTTATATGAATAATGTTAAATTGTGCGATACTGATGAAGCTCTTAATCTATCTCATAATAGACCTATGCCTCATACAATGAGAGTTCGGAAATCCCGCCGGTCCTCGGAAGCTGTTAAGAGTGGCGATCGGGGTAGCGATCGGGGTGGCGTTCGGAGTGGCGTGTGGTAGACTTGTCAATAGTCCATCCCGTCCGGGCAACACCCCGCCCCACCCCGGACATACTTTCGGGGCAAGGTATATCCCGGACTACAAGGGCTAGGGCATGGAATCCTGGCCCCGAATACCTGCAGGGCCTTATAGTCTTGCCCAGTCACAGTATCCGGCAAAAATACAGCAAGAATACGGGAATTGGGGTGGAAATGAGCCGGTATTTTAGGATCCCGGCTGCAGGGAGGTGACGCTGCAGTCGGTATTTCTTAAAATGAGATTGTATCATCTGTTCCGGCAACACAATTTCGGTAACTAAGACTCTGGTCTGAATATGGAAAACCCCGGCCGCGCTTGCCAGTCACCTATACCGGGCCCTGGGCTTTGCGATTTCGGCCCGAGACGGACTAGGGCGAGAGAATGGTGCCCTGCCCTGGACGGTAATCTTGGGCCCTGAAGACCCCAGGGCCTCCGGACCGTTGAGAACCCTGGCGTGTGGAAGGTGGTAGAATAGCGGGTGGCAAGAGTAAGAATCAGTGTAGGCGTGTACCGACAACTCCGAGAGACCTCGTTCTAGGCCTCTAGTAACAATCCGCGATGGCTGGTTTGTGAGTGACAGACTATGATGTTGACAACTTTCTCCTTGTATGTACTAACAAGCGGGAGAAAAAGTTACAATGCCAGCCGATCGCGTGCATAAATAACAGCAGCGTATCAACGACAAACACAATTTATGGAGAACATAGAGAAATGGGGATACAAAATAAAAGTGCTGAATGGCACAAAAATTAATAAATTCCACTCTCAATTATTAAACGTAATTTTATAATTTCTAAACTACTCCATAAAATGTTGTTAAATTGCTGCAATTGTTAACTTGAGTTGTCAAGTCACACATTAATACAAAATACTCCATTGTTAAACTGTCTCGGATAATCTAGAAATTTTTATAAAGTAAGAACGTTATTGTTTAATTATTGTGTTACTCGCAGAAATTGTGCGCTTGGTGGTTCACTTGAAAGAGTTCTACTTTTTTTGAATTATCACATCTACCGTAGCGGTGTAGAGCCTCCACTGGCACTGAAAACCAATGCACGCGATCGGCTGGCAATGTAAACTTTACTTCCGAGATAGTGAATCAGTAATTAGCGATGGGAGATTGCCGGACACGCTAAGATCGTGAGATCTTAGTGAGAAACGGGTCGGGCCGAGCATTCCATGCGTCGATTGGCTCCCCGGTGAATGATCTGGATGGTTTTGGACCCCACTTCACTTTAGCCCCCTTATCGATGAATCAATTTGTTTCATTGTGATAAGAGCGGCTAGCGCGGCTATAGATTCTGACCTCCGTTGATAACCCTTTTCCCCTATCATATCGGCTGTTGCATGCGGAAAATACGGAGCTTCATACCCGGGAATATATGAATGAGGACACGGTAGTAGTTGTTGGGAGCTCTCCCGGCCTGCTAATACCACACAACTCTAACCCCCTGCATTCTCACCATCCCCTCCCACTCTTTCCTTAGCTCCTCGTCTAATCCCGACTCCGCTTGGTGTCCACAACCGTCCACCTTCTCCCACCTTTTCTCTGCCAACTATTTCCTCATATCAGATATCAGGATATGCAACTCGAGTGATGGTTTCTTGACCGACCGAAAGGGCTGTTGAAGCTAAGTATTGAGGTCATTATCGTTTTTCTCACCATCACACCAGCCTGCTCGGACGTGTGCGAACCATTATCTTGAACCAATACGAGTGCCCAGACTGGATTAATATGGCTCACAACACGGAAGAGCTGAAAAGGGGAACAATTCGTCTACGGGTAGAAGATAGCTGCAGCAGTATGGAGTAGTGGGAATTGACGGAGCTCTTAACTGGAGGATGTTATGACCAACACCGTAGAAGGGAAACTGAAAGGGTACGATGCTGGGAATAGTGGTAAGGATGCCTGTGGTAGTTAAGTTCGGTTTGCATGTAACATGTAACCATCGCAAATGATTATAGGTTACGATCGTAGAGCAGGTGAGAGAGCTCATATCGGAGGAGTAGGGGGAGAGCTTGATTTTCTCGTGCCTAGACTTAGGTAAATGTGTAACGCATCTGCTGAGCCGCAGCCTCGCAAGTTCCGGCGGTTCATGCAGCTCAGTGAAGTAAGGTAGGAGCTAGCGTGTGGCTGGCCACGCGACAAGAACTTTGGATGATCTTTATTATGGTATTCTCAATAGCCATTCACTACATAGTATCGAATAAAAGACAAAGATAATGGGGCTAACATTATGAAACCACCAACCCCACCCATGTCTAATTATAGTTCGCTAGTTTTCTGATTAATTGAACATGGTTCAATAGGTGCGCAATGCGCAACTTTAGAATCCTGCGCTGCAGCAGGATCTGCCAAGAGTTCAACGGACGTGGCCGACGCACATTGGCTAAGCCCCGCATTAATTGCAGGTGATCGCTTCAGGCTCTCGTCTGAACAAATTTCACTCCTATCCCACAATCGACGCGACATAAACGGTCTTCAACCCGAAATGGACGGCATCTCTGCCGCAGCGTCAGTCGTAGGTCTCCTTCAAGTGGCGGAAAAGGCCATCAACTTCATTTCCACCGCGGCCGAAGCTTCCAGTACAGCGCGCGAGGTGCTAGCCGAGGCCAGCGCACTCCAGGTAATATTTTATCACCTGCAGGACCTCATCCTCGATTTCGGAGACGCAAGTCGCGAGGATCGAAAGTCAATGATATACGTCGATCATTTGGTCGCAGTGCTAACAGGCTGCGTCTGCGCATTCAACGATCTGGAAAACGTACTGGGCAGCCTCTCCGTCCCCTCTGGGATCGATCTGTGGAGCAGAGCGAAATGGTCATTCTATGACAAGGACCTTGGTCGGATTCTCAATAACCTGCAGAGGCATAAATCCTCACTGGGCACAATGATGACAATTATGACTTGGTTTGTAACTGCCAGATGTCATGAATACTTGGCTGATGTATGGCACCAGTAAATCAACCAGACAGGCACAGCGTCATACGGCACGGTTCGCACAATCCGTGGAGTCTGTTGTGGCCTCAAACTCTAATCTTTCCGCACGCATGGAAGCATTTGCTTCCAGTTACGAGAGTGAAATGCATGCAGACGATCGCCAATTCGATACGTCGGACAGCAGGGGTTCGGATATCAGGTTCGAGACGTCCTCAATTCGTTCCATGTCAACCATTTCAACTCTCAAAAGCTTCCGCACAGCGGTATCTTTTTCATATGAGCGTATACTCGCCAGAGCCCGTGTTTATGAAAGAGTGGCCGGCATCAAATCGACGCAGTCTTTCAATTCCATAGTTACTTCCGAGTCTAGGTGGTCGCAGCTCACCGGACTAAGTCTGTCCGAGATCTCAAACATCTCAGTCATCTGTTTACCAATACACACCTACGAACTGCATAACAGCTATCTTTTCGACCATACGAAGACAAGGAACAGCGATAAAGCAACAATTCTACATGATGCGGCAGCGAAAGGGAATACTACCACAGTTCGGCTTCTTGCCAAGAAGTTAGGTGCGAACTTGGAGGCCAAGAACAACAATGGGTTGACGGCTCTACACTGTGCGGCATACAACGGCCACGAGGACACCGTTCGACTACTGGTGGGTGAGCTAGGTGTCGACAAGGAGGCCAAGGACATTGACGGTTGGACAGCACTTCACCGCGCGGCATCTGAAGGCCACAAGGGCACTGTTCGGCTATTGGCTGAGCTTGGGATCGACAAAGGGGCAAAGGACAACGACGGGTGGACAGCACTACACGTCGCAGCATCTGAAGACCACAAGGACACTGTTCGGCTGCTTGTGAAGGAGCTTTGGGTCGACAAGGAGGCTAAGAACAATGATGAATGGACGGCACTACACTTCGCGGCATCCGAAGGCCACGAGGACACTGTTCAGCTGCTTGTGAGGGAGCTTGGGGTCAACAAGGAAGCCAAGAACAACGGTGGGATGACAGCACTACACCTCGCGGCATCCGAAGGTTACGATACCACTGTTCGGCTTCTTGTGAGGGAGCTTGGGGTCGATAAGGAAGCCAAGAACAACGAAGGGATGACAGCACTACACCTCGCGTCATCCAAAGGCCATGATACCACCGTTCGGCTGTTTGTGAGGGAGCTTGGGGTCGACAAGGAAGCCAAGAACAACGGTGGGAACACAGCACTATACTTCGCGGCATCCGAAGGCCACGAGGACACTGTTCGGCTGCTTGTGAGGGAGCTTGGGGTCAACAAGGAAGCCAAGAACAACGGTAAGAAGACGGCACTACACTTCGCGGCATCCAAAGGCCACGAGGACACTGTTCGGCTGCTTCTGAGGGATCTTAAGGTCGACATGGAAGCCAGGGACAGGGAAGGGATGAGAGCACTACACCACGCAGCATCCGAAGGCCACGAGGGCACAGTTCGGCTGCTTGTGGACGAGTTTGGTGCAGACAAAGAGGCAAAAAACTACTCCGGGTGGACAGCATTACACCTCGCGGCATCCAAAGGCCACAATACCACTGTTTGGCTGCTTGTGAGGGAGCTTAGGGTCCACAAGGAGGCCAAAGACAACGAACAGTGGACGGCAGTACACTTTGCGGCATCTAATGGCCACAGTTCCACAGTTCGATTGCTTGTGGGCGAGCTTGGGGTCGACAAGGAGGCCAAGGACAACTACAGACAGACGGCAGTACATCTCGCGGCATACAATGGTCACAATTTCACGGTTCAGCTGCTTGTCAGAAAGTTCGCTGTTGATAGAGAGGCTAAGGATAACGAAGGGTGTACGGCGCTTCACTACGCGGCTTCTAGTGCACATGATGCGACGGTTCGACTGCTTATCAAGCTCAATGCGGACAAAGAGGCCAAGGCCAGTGACGGGTCGACAGCGCTACATTCGGCGGCTTACAACGGGCATAATAGCACGATTCAACTGCTTATTCGCGAGTTCGGTCTTGACATGGACGCGAAGGACAAAAAAGGGAGAACGCCGCTACACCGCGCCGCTTCAAAAGGACTCGATTCCACAGTTCGGTTGCTCCTCCAACTCGGTGCTAACAACGACGTTGGATCTGTCGCCGGCATGAGGCGAGATATCCAGGAACTTGGCGAAGAGAGTGAGGCCAAGCCTGACGGCAGGTGAGAGGAAACGAGAATCTATATCACGGGATGATTGCTGAAAATTTAGCGTCTGAAATGGATAGAGATACGGATCGTCCACATAGGTGTCGCTCACAGACTACGCAGAGATGGAGAGAGTATTCGCACATCGAACCCGTGATTGTGATGATGGATCGCACAATTTTGTTCATTCGTTAGGATTTGGCTGGATCGTGGAGTGGTGTGGAGAAATATTGCGTATGCAAATTTGAGTTAGCGGGAGGATGGAGTACGGTCTTGGTGCAGCTGGTTGTGCGGTTTCTAATTCTATACGGTTATGGACAACATTTGTGGAAGATTTCAAGGTTTAAGTTAGGGAAGTTAAGGCGCGAGCTAAGTTATCAAATTCTTTAATGCTCTACATGATCCAACACCTAATTGCGTACTGCTCTCATTGTAACTCGTAACTGTCGGACGGCTGCAATTGTGTCAAATGATACTAAACCATTTAAATGGATTGACGGGGAATGCCCAAAGTATACAGGTATGCACCTGCACTGGCCGGAGTAAAAAAGTTACTGATCAGTGATCATCGATGGATACGGGAATCGGAAGTGGTAGATATCGTCAACGCCCCGAAAGCTCAACTTTGGGCTACCCTAAATGTAGCGAAGATAAGAGATAGTTAACCAGGCTATTTATGAACCAGCAGAGAGTGTAACGCATTCCTGAGAATGACTCACGCTCGGAAGTTGCCGGTATTCTCAGTCTGCCACGTGTCTTGGGTAAGATAAGATCTGCCGAGATTGCCCATATCCATCGACAGTCGGGTTTCTCACGTGGGTAGTAATTTAAAGGTACGATCACATGCCATTTGGACCTCAAAAAATGCCGGTGGTGTGGCGATGCTGCCACTTCCCCGGAAACGGAATTGAATGAAAGTTTTAACTATCCTCACGCGGGGGGTTATGAGTGGCGGATGAAAAGAGCCGGAATCTACACATCTTCCTTGCTGCTGTTCGAAATATTATCATCTAGAAAAATGAGTTCGCACTCGAGGAATGCCACTAGTGCGCTCGAGCAAGAATTTTCCGCGCTCAGACCAGTTTACCTTGCTCAAACTTAGTCGTCTCGCTCAGACTTATTTGTACCGCTTAGACTAATCCGTCTCGTTTACACTTGTACTCGATTATGTAGTTCCAGTTTCATGATCATTACGCATCTGTTAAATGATAATATGGCATATATTCACTATCTATATCTCTATACATGTACATATGGTTGAACTGGGCTAAGGGGAGACGGTACTAATGTACACTTAAAGACGGTGCTCACACTTTGCGCACTTAGAGGGGCTGGTCGAGAACACTCGGACAGGGGTGATCGAGCGTACACACAAACGATAATTAAGCGGACTCGGAGGGAGGTGACCGAGCGCACTCACAGGGTGATCGAGCACAAGGGAGTGCACTCAGTGACGGTGATAGAAGCGTATTTACAAATGATGATCGAGCGTACTTGTAGTCGGTGCTCGGGTGCACTTAAAGATGAACTTGGAGACGGCGGTGAAGCCTACTTAGGGGTGCACTTGGAGGCGGTTGATTAGGGCTGGCTGGAGACGATCGATCTTGACTGCGACTGTATTCAGAGGTGAACTCGGAATTGTGGGGGTGGAAGTAGAGATGACTTCACCTGTGCTCTCCGGGAACTTGTTGGGAGTTGATTGAAGATAATGAATCGGGATCGGCTGGAAATAATCATGCGGAAATATGCAACTCCATACCTGGGAATAATGAATATGCAAGAGAATACGGTAGGTGGGAGTCTTACTTCAATATCGGCGTTTATGTTGAAACAGAGATTGCTAGAGAAGCTTGTATATTCTAAACTACGGGAGTTTGTGTGACTTTATATACGGCATTCAAAGTATGCGTTGTATGCATGCTTGCGCATTCAGCTGGCATCTCCAGCTGAGTCCGGAGCGACCATCTTCATCAGTGTTCTCAACCGTCCGTCCTAGGGCAGGACGGAAACGGCGCCGTCTTTTTGGAGCAGGACGGTGACGGACGGTTAGGACGGCCGATGACGGAGTTTTCACCGTCTCCGGCCGTCAACTACCGACATCCATGGATGTTGATTTCTCAGTATACATAAAAGATAATCTCATCGAAACATCCATTTGTAACCCTTGTCCCATGCAATTAGGACTCAATTATCAATCATGATTGTAAATTATCTAAATATATTCTGTAACCGCCCAATGACGGTAGGGGACGGTGGATGTCGGCCGGGGACGGCGAAAACACCGTCGTCGGCAGACTACGGCCGTCCAGCCGTCATTCATATGCTAGGACGGGACGGTTGAGATCACTGATCTTCATCATGAGACTATGATCTCCAGCTCACCAGCTAAAGCCCATAAGCGATACAAAGAGGGGCGATCCATATATGCAACAATTTATGTTGAAATACTGATTGCTAGAGAAGCTTGATTGTATTATCTAAGAGGGCCACATGGCCATATATACACGGTACGAATATGTATTTATCTAAGTATAGTGACAGCTGAACTCTGTCAGCCCATACGAGAGCCGTCAGCCTGTATGAGAGCTAGCTCAGTAAGCCCGTATGATGGCAAGATCTATTTATGCTATTGCATAATAGGTCTCAGCCTTTGTATGACCGGAGATGAGTCTCGTATGGCTCGAAAGAGTACAGGTATGCCAAAGCTCGCTGTAATTCAGGGGTTGCAACCAAGTCAATTAATATTACAGTATGCGGTTATGATTGTCAAATAGCACAGTGACCGACATTTATCTTAAATGCTCTCACGGCATTTTTCAGTCACCGCCCTTATTGTCCCAAGGTGTTGCTTTGAGATATATATGAAGATAGTATATAGAGAAGACTCCTTCTTGGCCTTCCGTGTATATACACTTTGAGAGCTCTGACAACCTCTAAAGATGGCCATGTACCCAGGAGGGTAGGTTATCTATGTATGCATACGATGTACTACCGAGTGCTATCTACTGTCCGGGTGATCAGCAATTCTGGAGGTGATCCCACACTATTTTAACTTTTCTCATGGCAATGCACCATCACTGCTTTATCCTCTCCTTTCGAAATGTCCTACACCTTTGGTAACGCGAGAGAAACCCATCAACCATCACACATCGGATTCCATTCTGGACCAGAAACATCTCGATCATCTGTGTCTGCATTCTCGCCCTTAGTTTCCTAATAACTGCCTGCAAACTGGTATTGATGGTAGAGGATGGCCGGGCAAAGTTTGTGACTGATCACGACTGGTGGGTCCGACTTATATCAGAGCGCAGCAAATTGCCTCCTGGTTGCTCTGAATTGCATGTATGGACACATTTTGAATAGTTGTGAGATTAAGGTTCTGGATTTTCTGCATTAGTTGACTGAATTCAGGCGTGAGTGTTCCAATATCACTTGGTTTCTACATGTCTACATATCTGACGCAGGCTGTTAGAACATGGGCAGACAGTAAATGTTCTAGTCCATTCGCGGAGGCGGTTCCTCCGCGGAGTACCTAGTCAGTTCACTGAGGCCCACCTTCCGTGAACGAACCGTCCATTCACGGAGTCCGTACCCCACCTCCGTGAACTGACTAGTTCATTCACGGAGTTAATGAAAAATTATAAATAATCTATACATCATCGTGATCCCTACAATCAGATGCCTCTTGGACGTCCTGATGCAACTACAATTACACTGTGCTCCATGTGATCGTTTGAAACCGGCTCATCTTCCTCATTTCCCTCGTTGCCCTCCTCCTCGTTGCCCTCCTCCTCATTGCCCTCCTCCTCTTGTTGACACGAGAAGATGATGGAGAAGAAGAGAAGATTGTGAATTGTCTGTCGATCCAAAGAGAGGGAAAACTATGAACTTATATACGAAAGAGAGAGAAGGAAAAGCTCCATGCCGACTGCCAGAGCCGGCGCCCGAAGCCGAGCATCAGTGCCGAGGCTAGGCCTCCTGCTCAGCATGGGGGCAGGCAAGGCCGATGGGGGCAGGCGGGGTTGGTGGGGGCAGACGAGGCTGGTGGGGGCAGGCGAGGTGAATGGGGGCGGCAAGCCACCGGCCTCATCCCCGAGTCCACCAGCATCGATGACTAAGGAAGCTACCGGGCCAAATCCCTAGTCAACACCTCTTCCTCTTCCTCCCCAGTGACCCCTTCCTCCTCGAGAACCTTCTCATCCTCAGTATCCAGGTCTGTCAAATCACTGCTCTCATTGGCAGTATCCTCCGTAGATGTGGGATCAGTATCCACTCAAGCATCTCCTTGTGTATTGGCTCGATGGCGTGTTAGATTGTGACTTGGCTACGGTGGAGCTGATCTTGTGTTTCGTTCGAGATTGAAAGTACCTGATAGCGCAGCAGAAGGTCCAGTATTTATGCACTGTGCACCACCAGTTCGGCCATGGCAATGAAGTGTGCACTCGGCTTTTGCTTTGAAACACTTGCAACGAACAGTCGTGCAGTTGCCTTTACACCTAGAACGTACTTGGATGAGCTCAGCAGGGGACTGAAGACGAGCAGCTTCCCGAAGAGTAAGTTCTCGATGGCAACCCTTTTTGTTGTAATTTTTGACTGACTCCGCGAACGAACTAGTCAGTTCACGGAGGTGGGGTACGGACTCCGTGAATGGACGGTTCGTTCACGGAAGGCGGGACTCCGTGAACTGACTAGGTACTCCGTGGAGGAACCGCCTCCGTGAATGGACTAGAACAGTAAACACTAACCGACAAACCGCACCAAAGTCGAAACCAACAATGACCTCCAAGTAAATCATTTTTTACGATACAACAGAAAGGTGATACGAAGCAACGGAAGTATGAGACTCGGAGGCCCCTGAAAGTTACCGGCGTGGTTGTTGTGCTGTTATCCATTGGTGCCGGTTACATTCTATTAGAAACCGTCATATAAGTGGTGGTATCCGACAGAGAGAAATATATTTACCTGATTACGCCCAGGCAACAACTACAAAAATGTGCTCCGACCGTTTAAACGAGAAACTCTCGTTGCATTTGCAACGGTGTGGGAAAGCGAACACGTAAAGTAATGAAAAGAGTTGCCCCTGAACACCAACTCTTTCGGGAGCGAGTCGGCGCTAGGTTCCTCTTCGCTTAGTGCTAGCATGCCCGCCATGCTCCGATCTACGGCGGGGTGAATCCCCGTTCCGTTCCGTCGTGATTTGTATGTAGGGATTTCCGTTGTGGTTGTGTTCAATATCGCTGTTTAGAGTTGGTGAGGTCTATTTTACCTCGCACTTCCCGGAAGCTAAACTTGCATATCACTAATCTGACAGGCCTCGCTTATCAGGCGAGCCAAGGAGTTAAAACGGGTTTATCCGACACTCTAAAGGTGTCGCTCAACTATCTGATTGCTACTTTGCAACCATCGTAAACGATAGGAATACTGGACGTGACTTTTTCAGACGTAATAGACTGAGGGGTTAAGTTTAGCACATTTACGATTATTTCGGTGAAAATGGATGGTCATAATGACCCGACTGACATGTTGCGAGTGATGTACCTGTAGTCGATAGATTCCTTACGAGAGCCAACTAAGGTAGATGAGACAAAATCTAGGTGTTTTTTTGCCTCCCGCTCACCGAAAAGGTTTGCATATAAGTTCCTGCATTAGTTTGAGTTAACAAACGTTGCGGATTAGTGATTAACATTGGATGGCGGAATTGGAAGTGGTAGATATTGGAAACGATGAGAGATGGAGCACCGGGCTATCTGTATCAGCGGAGGTTAGATAACACATTTCTGGATGCGAGGATTAGATCGACACACCATTTGTACGATTAGATATTTTCCATATTCTGACTACGCCAAGTGTGCTGGGCACGCTAAGATCTGCCGGATCGGACCGGGTCTCCTATATGTTGTATTAAACCCAGGGGAACTGTCACTTGTCATTTTGCCGTTGTATATTTGTACCCAGATCCGAAGAGCAGGGAAGCTTCTGTAAGTTTAAGGTGGACTAAGTGGGTTGTTTACTCGTGCCGATGAGAGCTGTGGAACTAAGTATTGCATATACAGGTCTCAGCCGGAGATGTCTCGTATGGCCGGAGACGGAGATGTCTCGTATGGCCGGAGACGGAGATGTCTTGTATGGCCGGAGACGGTGATGTCTCGTATGGCCGGAGATGACTGTTGACTCTGGTACGAGCTGATGGCATTCAGTCGTACTTGTACTTTCATATATATACTGGCCTTGTGGCCCTCTTAGATAGAATACAACAGCCTACAGCTAGTGAGTTCTTCGGTTGGGAAGTGTGATTTACAGCTCAACGAATATAAAGCGCATATACTTAACACTAGAACTAGGGCCCGCTAGAGGTAACCGTAAAGGGGGAGGAGGGTAGAAGAAGAGGAGCTCCCCCACTTAGCTGGCTATCTGGAGGGGGAGAGAATTAGGCACTGCCATATTCTAGTTAGAGTGGATGCAGAATAATTAATACAAAAAACAGATAACCGTAGTCTTGAGCAGGGTCGGATATAGTATATCCCGACTCCGGAATGAGAGTTCTAGGAACAAAACTATCTGAGATGAACTTGTACCGAATCGAGAGATATTAAACTGCATTAAATTAGTGCAGGGCAAATTGTTAGACTGCAAGGGCACCCTATTAGAGCGGGATCCCATACATAATGGATAAGTACGTATACCAGAAATGCGAGAATTATGTACATGTTAAGGAACTAAGAAAGTCTACATAAATATTGTATCTCTTCTTTAAAGTTGAATTAATTAGGCTCTGTGCGAGCCTTTTAGTCATAGCAAAAATTCAAAATCTATGAGACACCATGGCATATGCAAGTTATTGATTTTCAAAGAAACGAAGTTTTTCCGAGAAAGGTTATAGTGAGGAGCGCGATGTAGTCGTACATGTACATGTTGCTGATTTCGGATTCCAACTCCACCATATTGTTAGCTTAGTCCTTCGCATGAACCTTCGGAAGACAGGCGAAAAAAACTTAGTAGTAAAACAATGGCGTGCGGCCAGCGTGATCGTACGGGGAGGGCGCGGTGAATTATCATTAGAATCTGTAGGAGTGTAGTAAGCATTTAATCGGAACATGCAAGCTGTCAGACAACTGAACCTGGAGGGGTAAGGTTGAATGTCCCCCACCTATTTGGTGTTCAGGTACACTCGTCTTGGGGTGCATAGACGTTAAAAGTACCGTCAGGTTTAACGCCTGGCGTGAATCCAGTGTATCTAATCCGGTCATTATTTCAGGTTGCGGGATTCTCCCCCTGCGGCAGGCGTTGATATGAAAAGTAGTCCGCATCGATGATACCCAGGAAAATACGCTTCCTAATAGGGGAACCAACATTTGTCCAGCGTCCCTACACAGCCTTCTGTCCTGTTATCTTTCCAGTTATTTTTGTAATAACAGGCTTTGTTCAGCCTCACAAGCTCTGACACGAACTGCCAAGAAATCAAAAGAAATAACATTCGCCACCCCCTGATGTAACTTCTCGTCAGTACCCAGTCGCTCCCTCAATACCCCAATAACGATCCCCAAACTGCAACATGGATGGTCTTTCAGTCGCAGCGTCAGTCGCAGGCTTGTTTCAAGCCACTACAAAAGTTATCTCTTTCATTTCAGCTATGACGGAATCTTCCAGCACCGCGCGCAACGTGCTTGCCGAGGTTAAAGCGCTCCAAATAATCTTCTCTCAGCTGCAGAATTTCATAGACAACTTTACAGAGAGTACGGAGGGTACAGACGACAGAAAGTCGATGATATCTGTCAACCAATTGGTCGCCACCCTAACAGGATGTTTCTGCGCTTTCACCGACCTTGAACAGGTGCTAGAAAGCCTTAACACAAATGAAGATTCCAGTTCACTATTTCGCTTATGGAGCAGCGCAAAATGGGCACTCAAGGATAAAGATCTTAGTCGAATTCTCAGCTTCCTACAAATTCATAAATCATCACTGAGCCTAATACTGCAAATTATTTACTGGTTTGTATTCGTTTCATCCCCGCCAACGCCAAGCTGATGCATGTATGATGCTAGTGAATCCTCGCAACGCGCTGAGCGTCATGTGGCAAAGTTAGAACAAAACATAGAGAAATTAGTAACCTCAGACCCGAATCTCTCTGCGCGCATGGCAGCGTATGAACCCCAACCAGATATTAAGACTGCTCGGTCTTCGATTTTATCCGTACCGACCATCAGATCAGCAGTGGTCTCCTTTGAGAGTACTCTCGCCCAAGCTCGGGTTTATCAAAATGCATTCGCAAATACGTCGACAAGATCCTTCAAAACCATGGCCACCTCCGAGTCTAAGTGGTCGCAGTTCACTGGGCTGAGTCTCTCCGAAATATCAAACGTCTCTGTCATTTGCCTCCCTATCTCCGCCCGCGAACTGTGCAGCAGTCACCTTTTCGACTATAAAGCGAAGTCCGGTGACAAATCCACTGGGTTATTAAACGCGGCTGCAAAAGGACATACTGCAACGGTCCGGCTCCTCATCTCGGGCGGTGCAAACATGGATACCCAGGACTCCATGCAGTCAACAGCGCTACACCATGCAGCTGCCAACGGGCATACCGACACAGTCCGGCTTCTTGTTGCACTCTTGGGCGCGAACAAAGAGGCGAAGGACATCAATGGGTGGACCGCACTACACAAAGCAGCTTGCAATGGGCATCATGTCACAGTTCAATTACTTGTCGAACTCGGTGTTCATAAAGAGGCCAGGACCAACAAGCACTGGACTGCTTTGCACCACGCAGCTTTCAATGGGCACAATGATACAATTCGGAAGCTTGTCGAACTCAATGCTTACGAGGAGGCGATAGAAAGTGTTGGAATGGTAGCACTACATTTGGCAGCTATCAAAGGGCATATTACCACGCTCCGGCTTCTGGTTAACGAATTCGGAGCTAGTATAGAGTCTAAGGACGACAACCAGTGCACAGCCCTACATTGCGCGGCTGGCCACGGCCAGACCACCACAGTCCGGGTCTTTGTTGAGGAGTTTGATGCCAATAAAGAGGCTAAGGACATCGCTGGGCGCACGGGGCTTCATTACGCTGCTGCGGAGGGGCACCAAGCTACAGTTGAACTGCTTCTTGACCTCGGCATCACAAAGCAGACCAAGGATAAGGATGGGATGACAGCACTACACTACGCGGCACGTAATGGACATGATGTCATAGTTCGATTGCTTATTAAACTGGGCGCAAACAAGGAGGCTAAAAACACCGAAGGGAGGACGGCGCTGCACTTTGCGGCTCTTTATGGCCATCATGCCTCAATTCTTCAACTTATCGAGCTCGGTGTCGGCACAGAGCCTACGACTATCTACGGGTCGACACCGCTACACTTCGCAGCTTGTTTCGGTCACAACAATATTGTGCGGTTGCTTGTCGAGTCTGGAGTGGACAGGGAGGCGGCAGCCAGTAACGGAAGGACGGCACTGCACAGTGCGGCTCACAATGGGCATGAAAGCACAGTTCGGCTGCTTGTGAGCGAGTTCAATGTCGATAAGGATGCCAAAGATAAGCGAGGAAGGACAGCGCTACACCATGCAGTTTCGAGGGGTCACAATACCACAGCGTGGATGCTTATGGCGCTCGGAGCCTATAATGAAGTTACGCTAGCTGAAACAGGATGTTAGGATATTCAGTCTTGAGAGTGAAGCCGGATAGAGACACAGGTGAGAGGCAAATGTCTATAATATCCCCGGACATTTGCTGAATGATAACTCTGTATCAGATTAAGAAAGAGAAAGAGTTTGGTATGTTCGACAAGGGTTTAAAGAATGTTCTTGCCAATTATCCCCCAATTTCTGAGATTGTGAGGTCGCAAAATAATTTCCAAAAGTTGGTATTAGCTGAGATATAGAGGGAGAGATGGTACACGCAAGTTTCATTCTGCGTAAGAATGGAGAGAAATGTTTCCCGGGCGACAACGGACAATGCTTAGCGGTGGATATATAGGTATGGGCTGGGCGAATGACATGTACGAGGTGATTGGGGTTCGGTGTATTGTGTATGATCCACTTAAGTGAACGACCGTACCCTGATCGCCAGAGCGGTGGATATCCATGCATTACTTTTCGCAATTCCAACCCCCCCCCTTAAGAACAAACTAGTCGCTAGCGTTCCGCTTTCTCAAAACCCTAGGTTGCCAACCTTTAAAAAATGACCTATAGCAGACAGGGAAACATGCCCCCAGTAGCGTCCATTGGCAACCATCCCGGGGCATAAACAACTCAGTCATGCAATTCTATATTCTCACCCAAGCCGTTCCGGAGGAGGTCCTTCAGTTGGATTTGATGGAGAAGAGGTACGGCAGAGACCGACCTCAGCGTTCTTCGGCTCATCCGTGATAGGGACTTGTTTAAACCTTGCTTCGGCTAAGATACACCCACGATATGTAAACTCGCTGTTGAATATCCGGTGGTGGCAAGAGCGGTGACTCGGAGGAGCATATGGTGGCAAAGGCATACCTGATGATTCTCAGTATATATGTCGACTCTTTCTTCTTCTCTCTTCTCTCTATACCTTAAGTCAATACACGCACACGGTTCTCCCCTTCATATATCACAACACTCGTGTTGCATGTGTACCCGCATAGTGAGCCTCACAGCTCAGATCCGTCTGATATACAGTTGGTGTATGAAGATATGCCTCAGGAGAGTGGCTCATATCAGTGCAAACGGATATGCAAACGGATAAGAGATATGGAGACGAATATGGCTGTGAATATGGGAAACAAGTCTGTATATATACGGGCCTTCTGGCCTCGAGAGATCAGTCAATCAAAAAGTCTAAGAAGCATCCAAAGTAACAGGTTATGAGCCAGACGCTCACTCTTAGTTAAAACTCTATTTTCACTTCACAATCTTCAAAGAGCCTCAAAAACCCTAACCCTCTCATACCTCAAACTCAACACCATCACAACTTTTTTCCTTATACCAAACCTCCAAACGATGGCTGCTGCTCTCACCTTTAACAAGGCTGAATGGGGTAATATTTTTTTACTTACATATCTTTACTATAATCTATGGAAAGAGACTATTCACGTCAATTTGGAAGCCATGAACCAATACGAAAATATTACAGGTGAAAAACCTGAATCACTGCTAATGGACCTTGACTACAGCAAATGGAGAGCCAGAGCGGCCAAAGCTATGACTATAATATATCTTTAATGCTCTCCCAATATACAGTCTCATGTCCGAGGCCTTAGGACTCCAGGGGAGATGTGGACTAGGATGCAAACTCACTTGGAGAATACCGGAACATACATCAGGAGAACTACCATTCAACATATATTTTGTGCCTGCCAGTCTCCGCCGGAAAAAATGACCATGTGCGACGCGCAGCTCATAGAGAAGCTGTTTCTGGGACAGTAATCCATAGCATATTTGACACTTGGCTCTATGCGGTCCTCTGGACCTGCAAGTTGACTAGATTACTATGATACGATGCGATTATGTGCGCTTGATACTATACATCATGCTGCATACAACAAACTTGAAACCAACCTGCCAAATGCACTTTATTGTACACTCCCATGTACGCTCTGAAGTACACTCCTGATTGCACTCGATGGTACACTCCCAGCCTGCTGGACTGTACGCTCCCAATTAAGCTCTCAAGACGCTCCCAAGTACGCCTTCGAGTATGTTCCCCAGCACAACCTCCAAGTACGCTCTCAAGCACACCCCCGAGCATGCTCTCAAGTACGCTCCCAATTGCACTCGATGGTACACTCCCAGCCTACTTTGCTCTGCGTTCCTAAATACACTCTCAAGAGGGAAGACACTCCCAATCTCACTTGACTATATGCTCTCATGTATGCTCCTGCGTGCTAGATCCAGAGACATGCTGAGTTGCAGGCTCCGGGCACCGGTAGGCGTTAGGCTAGTGGCATATGGCGGGCAGTGTTTGGCGGACGGCGGGTTGCAGGCGGTGTGTGGCGTGTGGCATGTTGCAGGTGACAAGCGGCGTATGTTGGCCGCAATCATGACGTCGGTCGATATGGTAGTCTGAACCTTATCTTTAGCGCGGCCACCACGTCAAGATCTCACGATGCCTCATGGTCATGATGTTGACAATTGCAGCCTTAGATTCTGCAGGAAAGGTAGACAATTGGATCTTGTGGAGAGCAGATCTCCGACTCAGTTATCTCAGCGGAATCTGCAGCCATTTTCCCGTCGATTTTGGGCGTATGTGTGTGCATTCAGTCCAGGGCTGATGGTGATGGTGATGGTGATGGTAATGGTATGGTGACGGTGACAGTGATGGTACCGAAAGCACTTAGTCAAGTAGGTTGGTTACGTCAACGTCAATGTCAAAGCTTTAACAGACTTAATACCATCTATTGGCCACAGTTTACACAAACTCAGAGTTCAATCGGCCCTAAGATTCCTGTGGAATGCTACTCCTGCCGAAACGCGGCTTTCTCAAGCGCAGCTCTGAAGCAGGCTCTCAATCAGGCTCTCAATCATACTCTCAAGCCGGCCCTGAAGCCGGCTCTGCAGCGGCCACTGAAGATGCTCTCAATGAGTGTGTCAGCACTATCGAAGCCTGTCGGCAGTAAAGACTGGCTGAGGTTTATCGATGGCCAGCCATATATAGTCCCATAGTCCCACGAGCAGATGCCTATGGACCGACTATGGATGAAAATAGACTGCGCGTCGCGCAGGGGTACACGGGAAGCTTGCTATGAGCTGCGCGTGTGCATGTGTGCGTGTAGTGCAGTCTATAGTCGATTTGCACTTTTGCCGATGACTTGAGATGGACTTCTCCATGGCCATTCCAAGGACATCAGTGGAGCGGGTGAAGACCACAGAGGTAGTGATCATGGCCACACTGATGATGTCGCAGATGTCCATTGCAATCTGCCCGGTGACCATACTCGTCGAAGGCTCCCTGCCCGCACAGATTCGAGTTCATATCCTTCTGACGAGGGGGATACAATTATTCTCGCACACAGTAGTGATCATAGCATGCGGGAGGCACCGGCATCCAGACAATACATTGAGCACAGCCGACGTCTCTGCAGCAACAATCACACTGCCTGCAGGCAAGCAGTAGCCATGACCAAGAAGTCAACTCAAGGGCCACCAGTGTTCCTAAGCGGCCAGGCCGGCCTTAGCGGCGGCTTTCAAATGAAGGCCGGGCCGGGCCTGGCGGCTTTTCCGGCCGGCCTGGCGGCTTTTCTTGGCGGACTAAGCCTAAACAGAATATTTTGTTCGAAAGATTCTCTGCTGCCTTTACTAAGAAAATCTCCAAAGTACGAAACATAAACCATATCCAACTCAATCATTGTAGCCCTGCCATTGCCGTATTCCATCCATCGACCTGACCAAGGGTCAATGATTCCACCAGTCCGGACGGACCCGGTCTGGGGTAGGGCTCAGTCCGGTCCGGTCCCACCGGAAGGTTGGACTGGACCGGGCCCCAGACTGGCAGTCTTGGACTGGACGGGCTTGGTCTGGACCAGTCCAAACAGGATAATATTTATCAATTTCAAAGTAGATCTGAAAAACTAAAGAAGTGAGACAGTAATCTCTGCAACCCTAACTCAGACACAACGTCACTTCATAACAACCACCTGCTGCGAGCAATCACTATGAACCAACCCGCTCACTGCTAGCAAGCACCACTACAAGAAACCTAACCATACTAAATGTTGAGAGCAAAAGAGAAGGAATGAACAAGCTCAATTGTCATTCGATCTAAAGAGAAGGAAAAACTATAGACTTATATACGAAAGAGAGAGAAGGAAAACTCAATGCGGATTGCCAAAGCCGGAGCCCAATGCCGAGTACCAGTGCCGAGCCCTCCTCCTCGCCATGGGGGCAGGCGAGGCCAATGGGGGCCGTAAGCCACCGGCCTCATGCCCGAGCCCGCCAGCACCGAACACTAAGGAAGCCACCGGGCGAAATCCCTAGTCCACACCAAACGAGTGGTGAGTGGCAAGTGGCAAGTGGCAAGTGGTGAGGGGTGAGATGTGCATTGTGACTTGTGAATGGCAAGATGAGTCTACATGTATGAGTATATGTGTATGAGTCTATTTGTTGACACAGTGTATCAGTAACTCCCAGCGTATTCGGGCCGATTCGGCCCGAGTGGACTGGTCCAAAGCAGTCCAGGCCAGTTCAGTCCAGGTCCCGAAAAATTGGGGATTGGTCCGATCCCGGTCCAAAAATT
>Ga0307515_10008821_pt1 | contig 19583 bp, 10 predicted proteins | sample 17_EM_MG_FD_194513 | JGI IMG/M metagenome (GOLD analysis project Ga0307515, IMG submission 194513) | Populus trichocarpa ectomycorrhiza microbial communities from riparian zone in the Pacific Northwest, United States - 17_EM | ecosystem: Host-associated > Plants > Roots > Unclassified | place... | reverse complement strand
AATTGGTTTTCCATGGAGAAGGATGTAGTCCTCCCTATTTTACCTTTCCTTTGAGCGCTAACAATGTGTTTCTGCATTCTGGCTGTTAGCGGGAGAGAAGAAAAATGGCCTGGTACTAAAATTGCTCACAACTGATTCTTTTTCATTACCCTACTTTTGTTTCTGATGGAAATCTCTAGGTTGTTCGCTGAAGTTTGATGTATGTTTTCCCAATTACGCAGACCAAGGCCCCAAGCAAACTCTCTTCCATGTTCTCTGGCACCCAGGACAAATGTGCATCCTGTAAAAAAACTGTATACCCACTAGAGAAGGTTTCTTATCCAATTCCCTTTCTCTCTCTCACAATTCTTATTTCCCCAATTATTAACATTCATTCCTAATCCATTATATGTATATATTTGCACAAACTCAAATGGAAATGCAAAAGTCAGAATAACTCTCATTGATATATTTGTTGTACCATAACCTGGAATCAATATAATTTCATGCAGCAAGTAAGAATTATTTCAATTTAATAATTATTTAATAGTTTAAATTATTAAGTTAAGATAAAAAAATTTATATAATATTAGAGTCTTGTCAATCAAGTGATTACATGTTTGAAATTCAATACTTTCCTTCTAATTATAAAAACTAAACATGAGATAGTGTGAATATATACAAATTTCAAATTTAAATAATTTGTGTTTGAAAAAATATGTTAAATAACAATATAAAATTATTCTTGACACCTCATCTAACAACTTAAGTTTTTAAGTTAAAATATTTTTTGATGTAGTATTATAATTTTATTGATTAATTGACTATAAATTTAAATTTCATCATATTCATTCTATTTTATTAAGTTCAGATGGTTCAATACATTGAATTTTATCATATTTATTTTATTTTATTGAGTTCAGGTAGTTTAATAGATGGAGATCGAAATAACATGATCAAGTGAGAGTAAAAAGGCTTATCGCTGTAACCAAAATATTCTTGACAGGTGACTGTGGAGGGAGAATTCTTTCACAAGTCATGCTTCAGGTGCTCTCATGGAGGTTGCTTTATCACACCATCATCCTACGCTGCTCTTGACGGTATACTATACTGCAAGGCCCACTTCTCGCAATTGTTTAAGCAGAAGGGAAGCTACAGTTATCTCACCAAAACTTCCACGATGAAGAAAAACACAGTAAATTCGCCAGAAGAAAAATCTGAAGCAGAACAAAACCATTTAACAGTACCAGAAGCTAGCTCTGACTTAGCCATTGCACATGAGAATGTGCAGAACTAGTTATCAATGCTGTATTGTTCCTTTCACATGCCTCTCAAGGGGACATTGAGGTTACAGAAGTGGTTGCTCTCCTTGTTCCTTGGAAGGCATGTGTCAATAGAGAATGGGAACCTGTTAAACAAAATAAATGGTAAAAAGAAAGTCTTTTTATTTATTTTTTCTTGGCCATTCTTTCTCTAATTAGTGGTTTCAACAACAAAAAAAGGATCTCACTTGCTATCAATATAAACTTCTTCCCACATGAAGGATTTTAACCTGTTAGACGACAGTATCTACGTTGTAATTCTATAAGATGTGAATTTTACATTAATATAAAACCAAATCAGTTCATGTAGGCGTTAATTGATAATTAATCATATTCCAAACAAGCATAGTTTATGGTGGACATATAATATTATGTTGATATTAAACTATAACATCCAAACAAGCAATAAATGACAATTTTTACTTGAATAACTAGCCATTGCCTTGCTGTTGCACCGGGTGGTTTTTTTTCTTTTTTTATAGTTTAAAAAAATTATATCTTTTTATGTTTTAAAATTTGATTTATTTTAATTTGTTTCTTAATCCTTTTATAAAAATTATTTTTTTTAATTTTACCCTTCAATCAAGAATTTATTTTTAGATTTTTATGTTAACGTTGATTCTCTTTTTATTTTTTATTTTTTTTGTCCTTTTACTAAATTGATTTTTTTTTAATTCTATCCTTCGATCAAATATAAAATTTATTATGTATTTTAATTTTGATCCTTATTCTTTTAATTGTTATTTTTAATCCTTTTATATAATTGAATTTTTTTTTCTATTTTATTATTTTATTTTTGATTGATTGAGAATTGAACTCATGATTTTTCTAGATAGGGTGCTTCAAGTCTAATAAACTAGGTCACGAGTTTGAAAAGTTAATACGAATTAGTTTTTTTTAAAAAAGCTTTATAACTATCTTTTTTTTTTTTGGACTAAGGGTTTAGTGAGATATCCCGAGTTGACTCGACCCTGATTATCAGGGTTACAAGTTTGACATGCTAATTCGATTTAACCATAACTACTTTTTTTATATCTTTTATAACTCTATTTTATTTTTCTGTATCTAATGGATTGTAAATTAAAATATATTATTTATCTTTTTTTTAAAATAAAAAATTTCCTCGAGTTATTCTGATTATATTTTTTTGAAATTTAATTCATTTATTATTATTTTTTATTTAATTAAAATAAAATTAACTTATTTTAACTAGTTGAATTTACTATTCAATTCACTTTTTTTTTTGTTTTAAAATTTGCTTGCGGTATTGAACTTTATTTTTTACTTAAAAAAATATAGCAGACTCCCGGTGAATTGCTGGCAGTAAGGCTAGTGACATGCTATAATACGGCTGGGGTGACAACGTGGCATATGCTGATACGACGTAAAAGTAAAGTAGCAAAACCATAAAACGCTATCAAGACTCAAGAGAACTAGATAAAGCTCTTCCCTTCCCTTCCTTTTTTCTGCTCGAAAAGTCTCTTTATTTTTTTTCTTAAGCACAGTCACTGGGTGCAAAACATTAAACAAAGTTTAATGCCATTCACCACCATCTGATGAGATTACTCTTTCCAATCCCCCAAAAAAAATGGACTGTCTTGCTCTTGCCACCACCTCAGCCACTTCATCTTCCTTCTCTGTGAGAAAAATACTGTTTCCTTCACCATCAGTTGCAGTAAGAGCAAGAAGTAGCAGAAAAGAAATATGGTTTCCTAGGAAAAATGGGTTCTTGGTTTTGGCTGCAAAAGAAGAAGGACAACCAAAGCTGGACCAGTGGGACCAAATGGAGCTCAAGTTTGGTCATTTACTTGGTGAAGACCCCAAACTTACTCTTGCTAAGGTAATTGCTGTGTTGTTTTTTCAAGGAATGGGAAATTATGCTTATTTTAGCTAAAGTTTTCATTTGTAGTTCAATACTTAAAGTGAAAGCATGTCTATTTTTTGTAGGAACCCTTCAAAGTTCATTTTTAAAAGGGTGTTTATAAATTGATGCTTTGAATTTGATTATATTGGTGATTTTAAATTTGTGGTTTTGTTGCTTAGATAATGGCTAGAAAAGAAAACCCGGATGTTTCATATCTTGAAGTTGAGAAATCATTTTACAAGAATAAGGGTAGAGCAGTAGAAATAAAGGAGGTTCCTTTTGATGTTTCAATGAAAAAGAAACCATCCAATACAATAAAGGAGGTTCCTTTTGATGTTTCAATGAAAAAGAAACCATCCAATGTATTGGATGGTTTGAATTTAGTTCGGCCGGTTCCGAAGGAAGGATTTAAATTTCAAGAAGAGGATAAGCCAGTAGCTCCTCCCAAGATAAAGAAATCAAACCAACCTGTTGAAAAAGCAATGGATAACGCAAAGCGTAGTGTTCCAAATGTTATTTTGAGAAAGCCATCTTTGTATGTAGAGGATGATGTGGAAGATAGGCCATCTAGGAATAGGGTGAATATTTTACCAAATTTAACATTGAAAATGGGAAATGATCAAAATAAGGAGAAGTTTAGTGATATGACACTATTGAGAAAGCCACGACCAATGAGTGTTGATGAGAAGCCAGATTCTGGCAATTTGGGAACTGAAGTTAATCATGATGGTGCTGGAATGAGGGTTGAAAAAGAAGAAGGTGAGAATAGATATAGTGGTTTTACGCTGTTAAAAAAACCCAAAACTATGAAGATTGAGTTCAAAGAGTCTTCAGAAACCGGGGATGCCTCATTTGTGGAGGAGCAAGAAGTAGAAGATAACTACATATCAGGTAATAAACTATGCTGCTTTGTAACAATCCTTTCAGTCAGAATTGAATCTTTTTGGTTTCGTGTTGCTATTTTGTGGGGCTTCTTTTATTCTTTCCATTTCCTTTTTAATGCACGGCAAGATTCAAATATATAAGTGATCCTATCTGAACCCACCTTTTAGGTTCTAAGCTAAAGTGCATATCAGTGGCTTTTTTGTTGGAACTAGAATTGTAAAAATTAAGCACATATTAGTGGCTTTTTTGTTGGAGCTAGAGTTGTAAAAAATAACGCCATGCTTGATTTTTAAGGAAGGCAGCCATCGGAGAAGAGCAATATTGAGTTCACTGAAGAGGAAGCTGCCCTAAACCAACAATCTGGTAACAATTTGGTTGATTCTGCTGTCAAGATCTCTATGGAAGCTGCATTGCAAGGGAAACCAAAGAGGTCTGCAGAGTCATACATCAGATTTATATTCTTAATGTTTACCTGCCAAAGCATTTGTACGCTTATCCTAGTTTTCTTGTTAGATTTTCCTTATTTAACGTGCTGCTTTTTATAGATTAGACCAATATGTTGAAGCGACATCAGCCTCTAGAGTAGAAGATTTGAATCTTGTAAATGCTGAAAATCTTGGAAATGCTAATGAGGATGTCACTTCCATATCACCACTGGAGGTGAGATCGATATGTCTTTATCAAATCTTGTAATGCTTGTGATTGGTAACTGTTGAGTATTAATTCTGGGCAGTTTATGGACTTGTAGGATGCTGATTGGAAAAGGGCAGATGATTTGCTTAGGACAGGAGATAGAGTAGAAGTTGAGTTAATTAGCTTCAGCGTAAGAGGTTTCATTGTAAGTCCAATTTGACAAAGTAGTAAATGGGCTTTGCTTGGATTTGTTTTCTCCTCTTGTACTATGTTATTTGCAGAACAACAAGTTCTTTTCCATGCAACCTCTCTGAATTCCATGCAACTATTTGCAGGTATCTTTTGGCTCTCTGGTAGGATTTTTGCCATACCGTAACCTAGCTGCAAGGTGGAAGTTCTTAGCTTTTGAGTCATGGTTGAAACAGAAAGGCTTGGATCCATCACTCTACAAGAAAAACTTAGGAATAATTGGAAGCTACAATGTCCCAGAAAAGAACAGTTCTCTTGATTCAAGCATTGTTCCAAATATGGATAGAAAAATTGAGGTAGAAAATAAGCCGGATATGAAGTTAGAGGATCTTCTTATGCTATATGACCAAGAAAAACTGAAGTTCCTGTCTTCTTTTGTTGGTCAGGTTTGGAAATATTAACTTGGTATTTTAATCATAAACATTTCTCTTTCAAGTTTTCATGGACTTCTATTTGCAGAAAATCAAAGTGAACGTGGTTATTGCTGATAGAAAATTGAGGAAACTTGTAGTTTCTCTGAGGCCAAAAGAGAAGGAAGAGTTGGTTGAGAAAAAGAGACATCTCATGGTAAGGAGCATGTCCAGATGCACTAATTGTTGATGCTTATTGTTCACTATTTGTTTTATATGCAAGCTTTAAGTTCCTGAAAACATTTGTAACAGTTTGACAGCGAAAATTATTCTCACAATTTATGCAGTTTCATATTCAAGTTACTTCGATTTTCAGAACTGAAACTTGGATTTGCTTGTTGGGTTAATTGTGAGCTGACCCTTTTGTGGTTGAAGCAGTGTTGATAGAAAGAAAATGCACCATAACAATCAAAATGTTACATAATTGACATGAAGAAGCAAGCTTGTTGTTTGTTAGATTATCAGATGAATTTCAGGCCAAACTTTATCTCCTATACATCTGGATTTTGTGTTGTCCAAAAGCTTGTTGTTCATTAGCTTATCAAGCAAGCTTCTGGTCTTGATGTTCTCGTGCCATTTGTTTTTCCAGGCTACACTTCAAATTGGGGATGTTGTGAAATGCTGCATCAAGAAAGTAACTTATTTTGGCATTTTTGTTGAGGTAAATCAATAATTTTGCTACATTCATCAAAGTGAATTAAAGTTATGTATGCTGATAATTCTTCAAGCAAGAAATCATTGCATAGTAGGGAAATTTGAATATTTTTAGAGAAGATATGCAGAAAAAAGGGTTCAAGAGATACCATATTGACTGGTGGAGGGCTGAGTGGTTTGATTTGTGTCAATATCTTGAGAATAATTCCTTAAAATAGAGTCAAAAGTTTAGAGTTATGAGATCTTAGAATACTTGCACAAAATATTTAACCTAACTATACTCATTTAGGTTGAAGGTGTGCCTGCGTTAATTCATGCATCGGAGGTCTCATGGGATGCCACTCTGAACCCTGCATCCTGTTTTAAAGTTGGTCAGGTATGTTACCTGTTTTATGATTAAATTTTCAGACAATTAAATATCTCCATTGACTGTGTACATGTGCTGGATCCATAACGCACCATAAAAGATTGTCTATAGGCTCATCAATACGTGGATCTTCCAGAAAAATTCTGTCCTTATTCTGTGTGCTGTCTGGCATGAGTACTTTGCCTACAACCAAACCTTACTGAAAACTGGCTATGAAAAAAACTGATCAAATACTTCGCTTGTTGTAATGCTTCTTTTGCTGCCAATTCTTTCATGCCATTTCAATTTTGAAGAAAGCTATTCTTGTTGCAGATTGTGGAGGCAAAAGTTCACCAATTGGACTTTACCCTTCAACGTATTTTCTTATCATTGAAGGAGATTACAGTAAGTTATATTTAACTTGTTTATTCGATGCTGAATTTCTATCCTAGGCCAAGGCAATTCAACAATATGTCCATTGTACAATGTGTTGTTTCTCTTTCCCTTGGCAGCCTGATCCTCTGATTGAGACCCTGGAATCTGTCTTTGGTGGTCGTGCTCCCCTGGATGGGAGATTACAAGCAGCAGAAGCAGATTCTGAGGTTTTATTCTCATCCTTTGAGTAACACCTTTAGTCATCAACTCCTCTTGTCACTTTGACTTGCCAAATAAAAGGCTTTCTACTTTTTATTTATTTTTAATTAAGAAAAGACTGCAGTTCAATGTGATTATACAAAGACAATATGTGGATAGAGTAAGAGTTGCTGAACAAGAATATCTGCATCATTATGATTTTTGAATAAAAAAGAACAAGGAAATAAGGCCCGGACTAACCAAACTTGCTTCATAATATTCAAGCAAGATTCTCCAAATAAACTTATTCATGAAAAAAATTGATGATTGTGCTGATTCCAATATGACAAATTGATTCTGGTGATGTCTAATTTTAGAGCTAAGCTTTTACTGGTGCTGTGCCCTGCCATCTGTTAAATAATATTTTCAGTAAAATCCCCAAATTGTGAAAAGTAGGCTTTGAAGGTGGACGAAAGAAATAGGAGTGAAATTTATGGGATTTAATGATTGAAAGGTTTTAAGATCAGTTACAGGGGTTTTCGTAATGATTCATATGTTGACAGCCATGTCAGGCTGGCGATGGAAACACTAGCATTGTTATGTTTTCTCCATTTCATTACATGACGTTTATTTTTTGCTTCAAAGTTTGATTTGACAATTGTAATCGCACAATTACAATGCAATTCTGCTGCAGTTTAGGAAGATTGAGCAAGTTTGCCTTCCATTTCTCAGTTACTTACGGGGTACTTCCTATGATGCATGTATTTATGGAAGCAAGTATCAATAGTTAGTTGAATGATGCTCTATGTATTCCCTGCACCTCGTACATTGTGTTGCAGTAGCTATTCTTGAATTTTCTGACTTGGAATTCTGCAGTGGGCTGATGTTGAAACACTTGTCAAAGAGTTGCAACAAATTGAAGGGATCCAGTCTGTATCTAGAGGCCGCTTCTTTTTGAGTCCAGGTTTAGCTCCCGCATTTCAGGTACAAGGACTTATTAACTAGATATTGCACCAGAAGTTACAAATTAAAGGTGCAACTCACCCCTATAATCATGGTCATGATTTTGCAGGGTGTTAATAGCTGTAGCCAATGTACCATTTGTTAGTGTAGCCTTTGTTTCTTAACTCTGAAAGAAAGCACTGGTTTCTCACCTTCTGTATATTATTTATCCTCGACTCGAATCATGCTAGCTAATCCGATTCTCATCTATCTTCTGCTTCAGGTTTATATGGCGTCCATGTTTGAGAATCAATACAAATTGCTTGCTCGATCTGGAAACAAAGTACAAGAGGTAAAATTTTTGGAGTTTGCAGGTGTTTGTGTTATTGGATTCCTGATGGTCCCATTGATCTTCTTGATCAAGAGATTCACTTTTTGCAAATTGAAAAATGCATCCGTATGAAAGTTTCTTGCATGCATAAATAGTTGAAAGTTTGATCCTATTCTCGTATTAAAAGTATATTACCTTGAAGATTCTGCACTTCTTAAATCAGCATGTTTGAGCCCTGAACTTTTGCCTCGTACAAATAGCTTCATGAACTTGCTGAAGGTATTACAAGACTTCCTTCCTGACACTGCTTATAGTACCCTTACCCTCTTTCAAGTGAAAACAGGTCAAATGCATGAAAATATAAGCCACCCGAACAATCAATTTCAGTTGTTTTCATTTGAAGAGTTTGTTATCCGAGTTCGCCATCTTTACACTTCATAAAGTAATAACTTGAAATTGGCCATAAAGCAGTATAGCTTGAGAACAGGTATTCTGAATTCTTTCCAATAATAAAAATTGCAATCTCTTCAAGAAATTAAAAGAACAAAAAGATGAAATATGCTGGCTGAACAAGGTGAAAGTTAACGACTATGTTGTGACTGTATGAAGGGAAACTGATACTTGATAAGAAACAAACAGTCACGATCTTTCTTTTTAAACACCTTAAACAATTTTATTTATTTTTTGTGTGATTAAACCTCTATTTTGTATCAGGTGATAGTTCAGGCATCATTGAGCAAAGAAGAAATGAAATCTACGATTTTGTCTTGCACTAACAGAGTGGAATAGTTTTGTGCTGAACTGTAAATTCCTCTGACCTCCTACCCAGTCTACAAGTTGCCATATTTCAGACTGCGACGCTGGACTTTGCCACCATTAGCAAAAAAAAGAAAAAAAAGGGGTTCTGTTCAACATATTTTTATTCTTTACTACTTATTTTCTGTTTCTTCTTTGTGTGGATTTGGTTGGGCGAAGATTTTGCGGTATTACACAATCTCTGTTTTGCTGTCACAGGTTGTATTAGCGTAACTGTTGTACAAAGATATTCAATTATGGTATTTTATTAATTTTTATAGAAAAGATTTAGAAGCTGGCTCCGTTATCGCTTGTATAAAACACACTAGCTAGAGAGGACAGTTCAAATCACCATTGCTCTCACGTTTTACCTGATCCTCACAACTGGCATAGCTGCCATGCCTTCACTACATTAGCTCTCGTCTGTGCTGTGCCAGTCTCCACTGTCATGATCTGACAAATTAAACCCAAGATTTATTTCCCCTTTTCTGAACCGTTAGAAATAACCCTTGGAGTGACAAATATTTTCTTTTATATGAATGAAGGTATCGTGCATAACAAATTAACTGAGCAGCTTGTCTCAATCTTGCAACATCAAATCTGAAAAAGCAACCTATCTGGGATCATCCTCCTCCAGACCCCGTACCCTAGATGCAGGCTGCACTGCTGCTGCTGGGGATTATGCAGGTTATGTTAACATTGCAATACAGGGGGATCCATTTAACGTTATCCATTTGTTAGAAAAATAAGATTCCTTTGGTTAGCCTTGGTGGATACTTGATTTTTAGGTTGAAGCTCAAGATCCTTGAATTAACTACTTGCCGGCTCATCTCCCCTGGTCTGACTTGTTGAAATGGCCAGATCTTGATGCAGCTGCTAACACCGGCAAAAACTAAGTAAGGTTGTCAAAATCCGTAAGCAGTATCATGTAGATAAGATAATTCAATAGAAAGAGAAACATAAAAAAAACAAAGTTTAATTTTAAAAAGAATTGAATTTTGAACGAAAAAAAAAAGATAAAAAAAAAAAAGCAATTTCTAAAAAACCCGGGTCACCCGAATAAACCCCACTTAGACCATGAGATAGGGATAGCCTGATTGAAAAGAAAACTGAAGAACTTAACGAAGTTTATTTTTTAAAATGAACAACTTCGAAGTATATAATTGGAAAAAAAAAAATGACGTCAACCCGTGTTAACTTTTCAAACGAATGACCTCAGGTGGTGACTAAACTGGAAGCACTGTATCTGAAAAGCAACTATTTAAAAACTTGGTTCAGTCCGATAGGTGACCCATGTTCCAAGTGACCCTTGATTTAGACTGGCCTGAGTTTCAAAAGAAATTGGTCAAAAATCTGGATTGGCTAATGTTTTGGTTAACCAAAGAAAAATTCAGTCAAAACAAGGTCAAAACCCATTCAGTATTTTCCTTTTAAAAAAAAGGGTATCATTTTGACTTCTTTATAAAACAAAAGGATCTGATTGACTTGGATTAACTTAAGTCAACCCACTCAATTTGTGACCCGATAATTATTTCGGATTAACTCTTGGGAAAGGCCTAGAAAGAATAGGAAAAACTAAGGAGATCAAATCCCAATAAATAAAATATCGAATGATGAAATAAATAAAATTGAAGGATAAAAAAATAGCAATTAAGAAAATAGGAACCTCATTTGAAAAAAAAAATTGAGGATAAACTAAAATTTGGAATTAAAGGGCAAAATTGAAAAAAAATCAAATTAATAAATGAATCAAAAATAAAAAATAAAAATAAAGAGAATTAGGACCAAATTTTTTAAAAATAAAAAAATCAAGATTATGGATCTAAGGATGAAATTGAAAATAAATTAAAAATCGATTAGAGGCTAAAAATCAAAATTAAAAATCAAAACATTGAGGATCAAACGTTAAATATATAAAAAAATATTGAACTGAATGACAAAATCGAAAAGAAAAATCAAATTTAGAAAAGAATAATAAAAAAAACAAAGAGAACCAATTTTCAACGAACTCAATGATGATGAATGAAAATTTTAAAAATAATTAAAGCTAACCCGGTCCAACCTTTAGAATTTATAACACAAATCATGAGGCTAGATCATAACGTAAAAGGCAAATCTAAAAAAATAATGATGTAAAATTCTTAACCAACTAAAATAATCAGGGATAAACTTGAAAAAACAAATAAAAAAATTTTTGAATTAAAAAATGTAGATTTGAAAAGAAAAGGAACCAAATTTGAGACAACAAGAAAATAAAACCAAATTATAAGATATGAAATTAAAAAACAATTTCAATTAAGAAAATAATAAGAACAACTAAAAATAACAATCAAAAGAATAAATACTATATTTTATATAAAAATAAAATGTCAAGAGATGAAATCTAGAGATAAATTAATTCAATAAAGTATTCAAGACAAAAAACATCACAATTAAAAAAAATAAGGACCAAATCTACTATAAAAACAAAGTATAAAAGGATGAAATTGAAAAAAAAATTAATGTAATAAATGATCCAAAACCAAATACATTGCAATTAAAAAAATGAAGATCAAACTTGATTTAAAAATAAAATATCAAGGAATGAAATTGAAAAAATAAATTAACTCAATAAATGATTCAAGACCATATACAATGTAGTCAAAAGAACAAGGACTTAATTTAACTCAACAAATAAATAGCTAAACTTTTTTTTTTTTGCAATGACCAGCATAATTTTCTACGAGGAAAGAGAGAAAAGAAAAATGAAAGATAAAATTTCTTATTAAAGCTTCTTCATGTGCCGTCGGAGAACACCCACTTTATTACTATGATGGGGTGGTGAGCTGCATTGAAAGTCACCTCAAAAATGGTATTCAATGGTACGCGGAATTTTATTATATATATACACCAAATCACTCTTAGCCCCATATGAAAATTAAAAAAAAAAAAAAATTACATAGCAAAAAAACCTAAAATGATCTTGACCCTAATTTTTAAATAAATGTAATAATATGTTCTACAAAGAGCTCAATATTAAGAGTGGTTTAAAAAATAAATATTTTTTAAATTTTTTTAGTTATGGTTTTAAAAAATATATATTTGATTAAAATTATTATGAAATAATTTTTGTTTGTAAAATAAATAAAAAATAAGTTTTTATAAATAAAAAAATTATTAAAATTTTATAAAATCAAGATTTAAAATGTAATGTGATCAAATGCAAAACATAAAACTATTTAACTAATCAAATAATTAATTCTAAGTGATTGAAAAAAAATAGAAATCACTAAACGAAACAGTGTTTTAGCCAAATCAAACTCCCGCTCCAATCTCCAACCCGTCTAATAAAGTTACATTTCTACTATGATTATTTTGCATCATTTTGTTAATTAGATATTAAAACTGATGAACCTAAAAAAAAAAAAAAAACTCCTTCCCTTAATTTTATAGATTTAAATCTTGAGGTTAAAAAAGACTTTTTCTTTAAACCCTTCGTCTCTTAGACTTAAACCCCAGTAGCCAAAACCATCCTCATTCCCACTTCCCTTTCTCCATCATGTACCCATCACTCCTCCGCCGCTCCAAATTCTTATCGGAACAGCTCCGGACCCGGGTCGTCATTCGACTAATGGGTGGTGGACCCCTAAGCTTCCCTGGAGGTCTAAACAAATGGCAATGGAAACGTCTCCACGAGAAAAAAGCCAAAGAAAAAGAGAAACGGCTCCTTGATCAAGAAAAACAACTCTTCCAGGACCGGATGCGTTCCCAAATCCGCTCCAACCTCGCTGGCCAATCCCACCCTAACCTGAATCCGGACCCAAATAAGTACAACCCCATGAGCCCCAACGAGCACCTCAAAGCCCTCGCTGACCGTTTCATGAAAGATGGAGCTGAAGATTTGTGGAACGAAAATGATGGGTCATTGAAACCCCCATCGGATGAACAGACTGAATTCGTGGGGACTAATCAACAGCCAGGATCAATTCATTCGCCTGTGGATTTGAGAAAATTAATATCAGAAGGGCGTCATGTGTCGCAGAATCGCGAAAATGGGTTTAATTTTGTGAAAAGTAGAGATTATTCGATGCTTAGAGATTTGGGTTTTGAGTCTGGAGGTGATTCTACTAAGCCTTTAGCGCGGAGACAGAGAAAGTTTAGGATAAATGAGAGTTCTTCGAGTGATGATGATGAAGATCATGGGTTTGTTAATGACAAAGTGAAGAATTTCGTAGGAGATTCATGGAATGAGCGAGGAGGCGTGAGTAATTTGAGGAATGTGAGTGATTTCATGAAGAATAGGGGTTCTGAGACAGTAAAACAGAGGAGGTTTCAGAGAAATGAGAGTGATGATGAGGATGAGGATTTGGAGGGTGGGGGAGATAGGAGAGGGAGGAGTGCGACTGATATTGGGAGTAGAGCTGCTTTAGGAAAGTATGATATGAAGAAGACAAGAAGGGTTCCATTAAAGGAGCTTGATAAGAATGATTTTGCGAACGAAGTGGAGTTGATTAGATACGAGCTGGGGAGGAAGAAAAAGTTTGCCGGAAATGAAGGAGATAAGGAGGAGGAGGATTCAATTCTTAGCGAAAAAAGGTAAGTTTTTTTTATTGGTTTTAAATGGTGTCTTAGTCTTACTAGTAAGGTTGTTTCGGCATTCACGGGAAAATGTGCATTATTTTTTGTTTGGTTCCAATTCCCTCATTAATCTCTGGATATGAAAACTAAGGAGATCATGATTGCCGAATATGAGGGAAATTTCACCATAACCTGCAATAGAAGAAATTTCACCAGGTCCTGCATGGATGAAAAACGCAGTTTCATGGAATTGTGGGTCTTAGAAAGTTACAATAGAAGAGAATGACACCGAAAGTGTACGGTTAACATAAGTACAGCAATGAGAAGGGGACCCCGTATAAGATCTCTTGCGTTTCACAATATCGACACTGTAGTAATGGGAGGATACTTTTCTGATGTAATTGCTTTGCGAGAAAAGTAAATCAAAGAACTTTGCCTTTTTTGGAGTCTAGGGTAGAATAAAGGAAGAGGCTGTGGAATTATGTGTAATGTAAAGATCTAGTGTTTTACTTTTTAAGTGTTGATTTTGTGCTGTATGTATTTTTTTGCAGATTTGATGAATGTGGTCTGTCTCCGTTGACTGTCAAAGCACTTATAGCTGCTGGTTATGTTCAAATGACCAGGGTACAGGAGGCTACTCTTTCTGTTTGCCTTGAGGGTATGCAAATTGTGTTCTATGTTTCATCTCCAGTTATGAGAGTTTTGGTAATTATATAGTTAGTTCAAAAATCAGGGTAGACCAATATTGTTAGTGCGCGCGCTTATGTCAACGTTTTCATTTTTTGGCATGTGCGAGGCCATAAGCGTGTTTGGATACTTATAGCATCTCTTTTATTGTATTGTTATACTAAAGAAATACTCTCTCTGCTCCATTTTGATAATGCACGATTTTTTTTTCAAACTAGTCAACCTGTGCATGCCAAAAAATGATCTTTCTTGCACATTGTGAAGTTTGAATGATGGTTTTTACTTCAATTTGAAGCAGGCAAGGATGCTATGGTCAAAGCCAAAACTGGCACAGGAAAAAGCGCAGCTTTTTTGGTAAACTACAAGTCTCTTTGGCATTCCTGAAAATTAATTAATGGTATTTTAGCTTCTTTCTTTCGGTGCCATTGTTAAATGCAAACAGCTTCCTGCAATTGAAGCAGTTCTGAAGGCAACAAGTAGCAATGACAAGCCACAAGTGTCCCCTATATATGCTCTTATTCTCTGCCCCACAAGAGAACTAGCAAGTCAGATAGCTGCAGAAGCAAATGCTATGCTGAAATACCATGATGGAATTGGTGTGCTAACACTAGTTGGAGGAACACGTTTCAAAGATGATCAGAGACGCCTTGAATCAGATCCTTATCAGGTTTGCTCATGTGCTTGGTGTTTTTTCCTGGTTTAACTTCAACTCATGTCATGGCATGTACTTGAAAAAAAGAAAAAAGAAAAGAAATAAATATGCAGTTGATATTCCTGTGTTTTTCATTATTAATGCGTGCATATCATTTTCTGTTGCTTTGAACTTTTTCCAGATAATTGTTGCAACTCCTGGTCGGCTGCTGGATCACATTGAGAATAAAGGTGGTTTATCTGTGCATTTGATGGGATTGAAGGTGCTTATACTTGACGAGGCTGATCACCTTCTTGATCTTGGGTTTCGGAAGGATATGGAGAAAATTTTAGACTGCTTGCCCCGTCAGAGACAGTCGTTGCTATTTTCTGCAACAATTCCAAAAGAGGTTAGGTTTTTCCTCATTTTTCTGTTGATGGGTCAAACAAGCAGTTAAATTGTGTCACATGACTTCATTATGATTTTAGTTATGCATATACAGGTTCGTCGAATTTCTCAGCTTGTATTGAAAAGGGAACATGCTTTCATTAATACTGTGGGTGTTGGTTGTGTGGAAACTCCTGCTAAGGTATACATTAAATTAAGAAACTGTTGTGGTTAATTACCAATCAGGGAATTGCAGATGGCAATGACCTGATGTTGTTAAAAATGATCATGTTACCTGTAAAACGGTCCAGAGTTTGTCTTAGGCTGAACATTCTGGCACTGGTTTAATGACTAATTGATGTATTAAATATCTAATCAATATAAGTGAAATCATCTGGACTGTTTGATATTTGATTTTGATTGTTTCTAAATTGGGAAGCAAAAAGCATTAATGCTCGTTTCTGCTCCTTTAGATCAAGCAGTCTTTTCTTGTCTCTCCACACAGATTGCATTTTCAAGTAGTGCACCATCTTCTGAAGGAGCATATTCTGCAGGCACCTGATTACAAGGTAAGATTCTGTAGATTCTGGATTTCATTTATTTGCACATCGGAATGTGTGTGGCTGAGTCCTAGACATTTAACATGCCCCAGGTTATTGTTTTCTGTACAACTGGAATGGTAACATCACTCATGTATCTACTTCTTCGGGAAATGAATATGAATGTAAGGGAGATGCATTCTAGAAAGCCTCAACTTTATCGAACTCGTGTCTCTAATGAATTCCGGGAATCGAAACGATTGATTCTCGTTACATCTGATGTTTCTGCTCGTGGAATGAATTATCCTGATGTTACTTTGGTCATTCAGGTACTAACAACCATTGAAAAGTTATAAATTCATATTCTTCTTGTATAAATTGCCAAGCATCAAATCAACTGTGCCCAGTAGACAGTATCTCTCAAACACCCAGTATTTTGTATATTTCTTCTCAGTACTTGATTTGAATGCATTATTTTGTGTTACTGTAAAATAACGCACCAATTTTAATCATAATCAGGTGGGAATTCCTTATGATCGTGAACATTATATCCATCGGCTTGGAAGAACAGGACGCGAAGGGAAAGATGGAGAAGGGATCTTATTGCTCGCTCCATGGGAAGAATATTTCCTGAATGAGTTAAAAGACCTGCCACTCGAGAAATTCCCTTTACCACAAATTGATTCTGAAACAAATTTTAAGGTAATGCTCTAACTGATTACTTGCTTTAATTGCTTCTTGTTTTTATTCAGCATTATAAGAGATTGTAATTATGGTTTGATATTAAAAAGAAAAAAAAGAAAGAAAATGAACTCAGAGCAGAAGTATGCAAAGGGCACATGTGGTCTTCTTAATTAACATGCTGAAGTTCTAGAAGGCCATCCGCATGTTTTTCCCACTTCGTTAAACAAGATTTTTCAAGGGTGGATTCCTTATGTTGCATACTATGGAATTAACATCACTTGATGATCCATATTTGTATCTGAAAAAGGTGCATGGTTGAGGTCCTGATACGAACAGTAACTAAAACATTTAGTCTACCTCGATTTAAACTGCAACTTATAATGTTTTCCTTCTGAAACATCAAAATGCATGGCTTTCTGGGTTTTAGTCCCTCCTATCCGTTTGTTATTAGGGCATGCAATTGTGCAGGTTTCATATGGATAACCTTTAGATACTTGCTCTGTCTTGCAGATGGAGGAGTCAATGTCAAAGATTGATAGTAGTGTTAAAGAAGGAGCATATCATGCTTGGCTAGGGTATTATAACTCCATCAGAGAGATTGGAAGGGATAAAACGACGCTTGTTGAGCTGGCCAACCAATTTTCCGAGTCAATAGGCTTACATAAACCTCCTTCCCTCTTCAGAAAAACAGCTCTAAAGATGGGTTTGAAAGACATCCCTGGTATCCGGATCCGGAGGTAGTACTTATTGGGAGCATTGATGCATGCAAGCTGCTGGTTAGTGTTGCTGAGATTTAACTTGTGCTGAAAGACCAGCTTCAATTTTTATTCCACTTGAAGGCTGGTAATATGTGATAGGTCTAGCTCCTTCTTTCAATCACCATACTATTGTGTCTTCTAAGCTTTGTAATTGCGATTTTGATGGGTCATTCTGTTGCATTATCCAATGCAGCGTGTTCATGATCAGGGTTTTTGGGTTCTTTAGTTTGATAGCGGACTGAGAATGGCAATGCTTTCATACACATGCACTCCTGTTACCCTGTATATTGTTGTTTGGTAATATAATTGTTGTTATTAGTTTTCGTTGAGGTCCTTTAAGCTGCGTACCTTTTCCTTTAACAGCTGGGGTGTCCTTTGGTTTTGTTTTGAAACCCAAATGCACATTGAGAGAAGAGTTGAAAATTACCAACGAGAAGTAACTAAAACCTATGACCTTCGTACTTGTTAATCGATCTCTTTCAGACTTATTGATTGTATAACAATCTAATATTCTACGCAGATTAGAAATTAATAATAAAAAATCAATTTTATAAAAAAATTAAGAAAAAAATTTAGATAACCATAGTTAACTTGATTATTCTATTACCTGAGATATGAGATCGTGATAACTCAATAAAAAAAATTACAAAAAACAATGAAGCTAACAACTTCATAATGAAATCTCAAGGTCTTGAGCCTGCGATATTGTTGGCTTCTGCATAAAGATGCTTTGAAGATCACATTGATGCTCTTCGACTTCGAGGTACTCAACATATCTCATTCTGTCATCGTAGACACTCATCAAACAAAAAACCCATTTCGTTACACTGGGAGCGTGACTCGGTGACTGAAGCAAGAGCCTCACAGCTTAAGAACTTCTTTGCCTGTCAGAATGACGCTTGCATAATGTGCATGTATGCGTGCGTACAAAGACTTGGGACGGTTTAAATGGCATGAATATGAGGAAGGGGCGAAGGGCTTTGGCGAGATGACGAGGTGAGTTCCCTCGCAATTTAACCTGAGCATGAAGAATGTGTTTGGGACATATGAGCAAGTTGGTCAAAGTCTTGAGCCTCGTAAGGTAATCATGTCAGCTTATCATAAATCAACTTCTATGGTAATATATGTTTTTATCATGTTATATTTCTCTATGATTGATTATGTTGGGAAAAAACTTCTATGAAGACTAGATTATATTTGTTAGAATATATTGAGAAACCTGAAGAGTGTCCTGGTCTTGGGGATCGCCCAGAGAGAACAGAAGAACTAGAAATAAAAATCCAAAGAGAAGATGTGTTTAGTCCAGGAAATGGCTAAAAACGATTTAACTCATCTCAAAAGATATTGTTTCTGTGATTAATCTGTTATGGCAAAACCTATGGAACACTCCATGCTTCCCAAGAGTGAAGGGGACAACTGCGATTCGATCGGACAGTATCTTCTTTTTTACTCTTGCCTTTCGAAATGTTCTGGATTTTCCAACAAAATTCAACATAGCACATAAAAATTTGAGGTGAAAGTTGAGACAGAAATCACTTTAAAAATAAAAAGAAATTAAATCATATAAGAATGGGAAAAAAAAAGGAAAAACCTTCTTTTCATTTATAAATGAAATAGAACCCGCTTCCAGTATTATTTCCAGAATTTAACCTACTCCATGCATGGCAGCATGATTATTATACATCCTTATTATTTCCAGATCAGAAGTAAGAGACAAAAGCATACAAAAAATTAATGTAACATTTTATTAATTTCATTGTAAATAGTAACATGATGTTTACTTGTGATGAACACAAGTTGCAGATTCCTTCTGATCAATAATAATCTATCACCATATATTCAAAACATGTAATGGCATGGGATTCACACCCACTATATATTCAACATTCCTCAAAGTCATCATCCTACTTTTTTTACTTTGGATTATAGTTTAGCAGTTGCAGATTCAAAAATGTTCCTCTTCGACCCTATATAAAACCTTATCGATGTTTAATCCTACAACTTTTTTCTAGTATAACTCCTGATAGTTAAAATAGACAACGAAAAAATATTATTTCAATTTATTTTTAAATGAAGAACACTTTAAAAAACAATCACAACGGGACTCTCAAACAAACTCCATAAATAATAATACATGAAAAACCTTTTAAAAAAAAAATATTCGTTCAGGCTAGAGGCTAGGCATCATAGCTCAACACCCTCTAGGCCTGATGAGCTGACCATATATATATTTTTTCTCCCTCAACCCAATATTTTGATCCAGGCATACACCTCAAAGTATTTTTTAAATTCTGATAAGTCAAAACAAACCTTGCACACCACCAACTCGTACACACTTACACTCCTTCAAATTATCA
>Ga0307515_10008820_pt1 | contig 19584 bp, 3 predicted proteins | sample 17_EM_MG_FD_194513 | JGI IMG/M metagenome (GOLD analysis project Ga0307515, IMG submission 194513) | Populus trichocarpa ectomycorrhiza microbial communities from riparian zone in the Pacific Northwest, United States - 17_EM | ecosystem: Host-associated > Plants > Roots > Unclassified | place... | reverse complement strand
GACTTTAAAAATGCAAAGGATCTAATTAGTAATTTTTACTACGCGAACCTATAGAAACTAGGCCTAAGTAGAGACTTTATACCTAATCCTCTATAGGAGCCCTTATAGAGTTAAACCGTTGTATATTACTATATAAGGGTAAATTGCCATTAAATTGCCGTTAGATTATAGTAAAGTGCGATTACGTGACCGGAATATCGTTAAGATGTCTAGGAACTTTAACCGGTGGTTAAAGTTATCTAATTAGTCGGATTTTTAGATGCTAAGCCCTATTATATAACGTTGTTTTAAGCCTTTAGCAATACCCCCCTTTTTTTCTTTTCTATACCTTAAGTGTCTCTTTTATATATATATAGTAACCATAGCGTCGCTAGAGCTCCGCCTCTATAAGAGGGGGGGTAGTATTACGGAACCTTACCGTAGGGGCCTCTATAGGAGAGCCCCGTGCTCTTACATACACCTTACGTACAGCTTATATCAGCTACGCGTAGGTATATCACCTCCTTACGCCCTTAACCCTTACGATTAATTGCGTAACGTCTTGTAGACTCCTTAAATATATACGCTTTATAGCTACTGCCCCTATCCCGTAATATATAAGCTCTACCTAGGAGTTTAAGTTAGTTACTATTTTACTATTAGAGGTATTTAAGGGCCCTACAGCTGCTTCGCCGGCTACTATATTTCTTAGCATTGTGGTATAGTTATTAGGGTAACTTTTAGTAGGATTCTATAGGGGTTCTAGTCTATGCGTATTCTATAAATCTTATTATTCTTTTTTATTCTTTTAGTTCTGTTTTATTCTTTAAGTTCTAGTAATAGTCTTTAGGTCTATTTCTGTATTCTATTTTTATTTATAGTCTATAAATATTTTTAAGTTCATTTTTAAGAAGAAGAGGTAGTTAAGCTTTAGATAATATTAGCGACTTAGTTAATTAAGGCATGAGTATAGTAAGGGGGACGCGTAAGCCTATATAATTGGTAGTCTATAAATGAGGATTTAAAGCTAAAGAAAGAAAAGGAGATAGAGGGTAGCGCCGCTTAATGTTATATACGATCCTCTAGTTATGTAATAGTAACTGTTTACAACTATATAAAACTGTCTGCGACTATTTATAACTATCCGCTATAATTTACTAGTTTTTACTAGTGCTATAATAAATAGGTACTTGCTATAGACTATATCGCTATCTAAATATAGCTAGATCTAGATATTAAGGCGTAATTAAATAGTAAAGGATATGTAATAAGGAAGCTTAAGATAAATAGTTTTCTTAGTATAGTTAAATAATAACTTTAAGACCTAAAAAAAATCTACCTAATACTAAATAAGTAAGGCTTATTAGCTACCCCTAAGGAAATTAACTAAAGACTAGAAAGGATCTAACATTAGCATTTTATTAAGGTGTTAAGATCCTAGAGGCCTCCTAATAGGATTTTGACTTTCTTAGAGGTCCTAATTGTCCTAGTAGGCTCCTAGTAGGCTCCTAGTAGGATTTTGATTTTTTTTAATTGTTCTAGTCGTTTTAATAGGCTCTTAATAGGATCTTTGATTTCCTAATTGTCCTTTTATAGTCCTGTTAGGGTTTTAATAGGAAACTAGTATTTCCTAATCGTTCCTAATAGGCTCCTAGTAGGATCTTAATTTTCTTAATTGTCCTATCAGGTTCCTGACAGGATACCCCTAAGCGACACCCCTTCTAACCCCCCCCCTAAAGCGATACCTCCTATATACACCCCTTAAAACACCCCCCCAATGTGATACCCTTCCTACCGTGATACCCCCCCTAATGGGATACCTCCCCCCTAATGCGATACGACCTTATATGCGCGTGCGCGCGATATATAGTGCTATTAGGTCCCCGCTATATTCCTAATAGCCTATACATGCCTCTGCTAAGTTACCCCCTTTATAGTTACCCCATTCTTTACCCTTCCTTATATCCTCCCTTAGGAGGCACTAGAACGGTAGCTAGTAGAGGACCGTTGCTAAAACTAGACGACCGTCGCCGGAACCAGATAACCGTCGCCAAAACTAGACGACCGTCGCTAGAACTAGATAACCGTCGCTAGAACTAGACGACCGTCGCCAGAACTAGACGACCGTCGCCAGAACTAGACGACCGTCACTAGAACTAGACGACCGTCGCTAGAACCAGACGACCGTTATAAGAACTAGATAACAACCTTTTAAATAACCAGCTAGCGAAGACTACGAACGATTTAATTAATCGATTAATCGAATTTGATATTGGCCTATTACCAAATCGTATTAAGGCCTCCTAGGGAGGCACCTTAGACGACTACTATTTAAATATACAGCTAGCGAACGGCTATAGAGAACGACCTAGATTAATTAGAGCCTTTAATCGGGCCGACCTCTCCCCTAAATTAAATTAGATACTAATATAGGCAGGTAGGTAGATAGGTAGGTAGGTAAGTAGGTAGGTAGGCAGGTAGGTAGGCAGGTAGGTAGGCAGGTAGGTAGGTAGGTAAGTAGGAGAGGACCGTTATTAAAACTAGACGATAATCGTTTAAACGACCAGCCAGCGAACACCACGATCGATTTAATCGATCGATTAAATCGAACCAGAGCCTTAATATTAGCCTATTACCGAATCAAATCGAATTAAGGCCTCCTAGGGAGGCACCCTAGATAACTACCGTTTAAACGTATAGCTAACGAACGCCTATAGAGAACGATTTGAATTAATATAATTAATCGCAATCGAATTAAGCAGAGCCTTCGATTGGACCGACCTCTCCCCTAAATTATAGATATAGACAGATAGGTATAGATAGGTAGGCATGATAGGCACAGGCAGGTATAGATAGGTAGGACAGGTAGACAGGCAAGTAGGCAGGCACTAGGCCTAGTTAGGAAATCAGCACACGGCCGGCGGATTATTGGGAACACCGCCGATCGACAATTTGGAGCCTCTGTGAGAGGCTCCTTAGTCGATCGCCCAACGCCCGAGCGATCGTAGAGCTTTATAATAGACACAGGCGGTAGATAGGAGAGATTGATTTGGATTATTTAGATTATATATAATTAAATTAATTATATATTTTTTGACTAGCTGTAAATACTAGAGTGTTAATATACCTTATTTTTAAATTTAGAATTTTTATTGTTGTCTTGATGGTCCTAATGGTCCTAGAGGTCCTAGTGGTCCGGGCGACCTCCTAATAGGTTCCTAATAGGATACTAAGTATAAGTGTCTCCTGGAGCTCCTAATAGTCCTAATAGGAGCTGTTAGGAGCTGTTAGTACTATTAGGAGGCATAAACATTTTGCTAATAAGGCAGCGATTAAAAATAGACTAAAAGAATACTGCCCGGTTTTATATCCGGGCCCCTATATATAATATATATAGTCCGTATAATATATAGTTTTTATTACTAGCTAATAATAAGTAAGAAGGAAATATATAAGTAGCTATAACCCTAAAGATAAGAGATAATATAAAGACATAAAAAACTAGTTAAAAAATACCTTAAGAAAAAAAGTAAGGAATAACCGGAGACGGTTTATAAATAAGCTTACTTTTAACCTAAGCCTCCCCTATAATAAAGGCCTTTACGCTATAGCAAAATAGGTATAAAAAAAGCAGGATACCTAGTAGAAGACTTATACTTACCGCCCCTTTAAAGAGTAGAGGAATTATAGGCAACTAATAATAATAAGGAAAAGGCAAAGATTCCCATAGAAAGGTTCTTCCCTTAACTAGCTTTAGTAGACCTTAGCAGCATTATAGGTAAAACACTAGTAACTCGCCTGTAGGTTAATAGCGATATAATAATAGAAGAAATAGCCAGAACTATTAGCCGCCTTTTAAATAATATAGTACTAGGACTAGATAGGATTCTAAATAAGGCCTTAAAAACCTATAAACTATTTATAGCACCTTAGCTTACAGACGTAGCTAGAGCATACTTTATAGTAGGCTACTACCTACAACTTAGAAGATCTATAATAACGGTTATCTTATAAAAAGAAGGTAAAGTAAACTACTTAATCCTAGGAAGCTATTACCCTATTACTTTAGAAAACACCCTTAGCAAGATCTTAGAAAAGGTAATAGTAGATTATATAGTAGATACGGCTAAGGAATACGCCCTACTACCGCAAAGCTAAATAGGGGCAAGAAAGAATCGCTTAACGCTATTAGTACTTATACTGCTTATTACTACTATTAAATCTATATAGGCCATATAAAAGGACTTTATAGTATTAATACTTAGACTAGATATTAGCGGCGCCTATAATAATATACCCTATAAGCGCCTCCTATATATTCTTAGGGTAAAGGGCTTTTTAGAATGGATTATATAATTTATATAAGGGTTTATAGGCTAGAAAGAAATATTATTAGTCTTTAGCAGATACCAAAGCCCCCCTATTATAGTTATAATAGAAATACTATAAAAATTACCCCTTTCGCCTATACTCTTCCTTTTCTTTATAAGTAACTTACCTAATTCCTTTAAAGAAGGGGCGACCTTGGGGATAGGCTTTATTAATAATATAAACCTAATTATATACAGGCTAATAGCCGTAGAGAATTGCAAAATACTAAAGAAAGCCTATAATACCTATATAGAATAAGCAAGATAATATAGAGTCTAATTTATTACGGACGCTTTAAGTACAATGTTACAACTACTTAGAGAAGAGTCGGAGGAAGCTAGTTAGTTAATTCAGGCACGGTCTAGGATAGAGCCGATAGAACTATATAACGAGGAATGGTAACTAAGGTCACGTGATATAATCTATATAATCTATGGGATCTGCGTAATCCGTAATAAAGTAGATAGAGCACACGTATATTACGTACAAGAAGGATTTTATAGGAGTATAGTTGTATATTTAAGGACCCTTAGTCCCTACCTAGATAGTTCCTTTCTTATAGTAATTCTTAAAATATAATTAGAGTTAATTTATTAGGCAACCACTCTACCAGTTATTATTACGTTGTTAACTTTAATTTATATTACCTATATACCTAGCCCATTAATAAGCCTATTATAGTTCTCGCTACAAGGTTCCGTTATACAATTACTACCAAGTTATAGTATTAAATATAGAAAGTTAAACAATATGCCACTAAAAGCAGCCACTATAACGCTATTAACGGCGGCAACTACTTTAAGGTCAGGTAATACTAGTATAGCAAATACTAACTTATAGCAGCCGGTAATAGTTAAATAGTTATAAGAGATAGTTAACTAGTTAATGGAAAACAACGCAGTACTTAAAACTAGGATTAATGGGATAGGCACAGTAAAGGTTAAGTTACTATCGATTAAAAGATTCTTAGGGGAAAGATTGAAGCTTAAGGAATTCCTTACGTAAATGCACTTTAAAGTCGCGCAGGAAGGAGCTAAGCTGGCAATACCTATAGATTAAATAGCGTATGTAGGGTTATTCTTAATAGGAAGGGCACTTAAATAGTTTAAGCCTTACCTTATAGAGATATAGGTAAATGGAATAACGACTATAAACTAAGAGGTATAGTTTATATTCTTAAGCTAGAATAGATTTATAGAACGACTTACGCAAATATTTAGAGACCTAGAGGCAGTAACTACGGCGGAAAGAAAACTCTAAGATATTACGTAACGAACCTTAGCAATTAAGTATATAACGTAGTTTTAGACGCTAGTAATATAAGTTAAGTAGAATAATAGGGCGCTTATAGCATAGTATAAATAAGGACTTAAGGCTAAAGTCTAGGACGTAATTATCCTAATAGAAGATGCGAATACCCTAAGGGATTTAATAGATTAAGTAATTAAGATTAATAATTGGATCTATTAAAGGGAACAGACTAAGTAAGGTTAGGATAGAGTTCTATAGTTATATAAGACGTAAAGCACGTAACAACTAAAGCTAAGTTAAAAACTATAGTATAGCGCAGAGCTAATGGACCTAAGTAGTACTAAAGAAGCCTATAAGAGATGGAGTAAGAAACTATAGAAACCTAGAGGTTAAGGATTTAGTAATTATAGGACTAAAGAGTAGAGGCTAAACTAGGGATCTTAGTAGCAGAAGACGTTTAGGCGGACTTTATAGCAAAGTTAATGGTTTAAAAAGGGAGCTTATATAAATTGCGAAAAACAAGGTTACTTTATAAGGGATTATAAAGATAGTTAGAATTACTATATAATAAAGGGAACTAGACTAGTAGTAGGAGATACATATATATAGAGAGATAATAGTGTACTGCGAGGAATAAAAGAGTATTTAATTAGAAGTTTTGCGTTTTATTATAACAACGCATACTAAGTTTATAAAGACGCTAAATATAGCGTAAGCTATTAGCTATAAGAGCTATATTTAGCGGAATATAAAGGAACTAATAAACTAGTTCGCAGACCGGATATTAAGGATAATAAATTTAACGTAGGCGAAATATTTTATAATAATAAGGTAATAGAAGCAGCTTACTAGGAGCGTATAGGCCTCGGAGATGTTATATAAGAGGTAAAGGATAATTCCACTATAGAATAGGGAATATTAGTAGGGATCAAAACCCCACTAGACACGATATCTATCGCTTTATAAGATATAAGAAAAGTAAGACAGTGAACCACTTCGGCACTTAATAAAGGTAAAAGGCTAAAGGCTTAAGATTCTTAAAATAAGATAAAAGACGACCAAGATTCTTAAGACGAGATAAGGTAAGCTTAAGGACCTACTATAGATGATAACCGATAGAGCAGAGCAGTAGCTTAGTTTAAAGATATATAAATAAGTTCGGGACAAAGTTTTCTATAGGTATAAGATTCTTAAAATAAAATAAGTAAGATTTAAGACTTTTAAGATGAGATAAAAACACTAAGTAAGCCTAGTTAGACTAAGGTAGGGGCTAAGCTTAAGTTAAAAGCAAGCTTAGGATTAAAGAATTTAAGGGATTAAGAATTTGGAGAACGAATAAGGACACCTATAGGTAAGAGGTAAGGAGCTTCTTTATAGATTAGAGAATCTGTAATATAGACAGTAGTTAGGCTAGGAGACAGATATATAGACCTAGAAGACTTACTAAGAGAACATAGTATTTAGCTTAAAGATTAAAAAGTTAATATAAAAATTAAGAAGTAAGAAGACTTTAAGGATTTATCTATAAGACGCAAACTAAAGAAACTATAAAAGAATTTAGGCAAAGAATTATTGTATAGCAAGAGTAGAAACTAGATAAGAGATTTAGTATATTAGGACGTATAAGGGATAGAGTGCTAGTATAATAGATTACTAATAGGCCTAGAATAGGTATATTAAGAGCTAAGTAGCTTACCAAACTGGAAAATAAAGAGGATTTAGGGATTTTAACTAGGTTTGAGGAACGATATATAAAAGGCTATTACGATACAATAATAAGAAGATACTTCCTTACGGATAAGCCGTATATACTCTAGCAGCTATACTAAAGGTAGTATAGGTAAAGGCATAATAACGAGTAGGAAGATTTCTATATATAGTTAGATAAGAAAGTTATCTAAAACCACCTAATTACAGAAAAGGCTATAAGTTATATTAAAAGAGCCTTAATTATAATATTAAAAGACCTAAAGGAGTAATTAGTGGACTAAAGAAGCGAGAGGCAAATCTTAATACCTGCGAATAAAGTCGTAACGCTTAGATTAATATAAGAAAGGTTTAAACTTAAGGATAAAGATAAGTTAAGAGTTAACCCAAAACACCTAGCATATTATATATTAGTATAGATTATATATATGGATAATATATATAATATATATAGAGCACCTAAGGATAAAAATCAGAAGTATTTAATAAGGATATATTAGATAACGGACGAGGCGAAGTATTAAAACGCTAGGTATAACGTAAGTGACAGAGTTATGACGGCGATAGGGTTATGACGGTCGGCTACTACCGCCTTCCTAGTTGGGCTTAGGGTTTGGAACACCAAAATACTGCCCCCTTCAGCGACCGCGACAGTAATGTGCACGGCCAGCTTCCACCCCCTTTTGACGAGCGCTCCACATCCAATCTCGCTTGGTCGCCACTAAACGGTTATAGCTACGCGCAAGGACTATCCCTTCGTCTGGCAGCCAAAACCTCACGCTAGTAGGGGCCCTTGCACATACGCGTAGTACTATAATATTATTGGTCCTTACCTTATTACATAAGCATTCCAGAGAACACAAACGCGCCCTATAGTGTATTATCTTATTATACTTTAAAAATGGATTATAATTCTAGCTCCGATTCTAGCTTTAAACTAACTAGTTAACCTATAAAGCCTAATAAGCACAAATCTTAAGCCCTTAAAGATATACTCTATAAATTTAGACTAATTAAATAGGTATCTTATACGCTATTTTAGACCGAAGAACCACGACCTATAAAGGCCCTCTTACCCTTGACTTTTCCTACGCAACTACACCCATACGATTACTTTACGCTCTTTTTTACCCCCGATCTATTTTATACGATTATTATAAATACTAATTAATATGCGAATATATAAAGGATATATATAGTAGATAAAGGCTCGCGTGAATAGTCGGATTTGCTTATAGAGGAGCTATACGTGTTTATTAGGGCTATTATATATATAGGGGTATATAAGGAGCCTTAAATTCCTATATATTAGAATATAGATTTTAATAAGGGTCCTTTACACTTAATATTAAGGTATATATTACTCCGCCGCTTTAAGCAAATTAAATAATATTGCCATATCTCTTATTCTAAAAGTGATTAAAAGAAGGGATATTATTTACCCTTTAATAAGATCTGGTGGTATAAGGTTAAACCTCTAGCTTTAACTCTTTAAGCTTTCTTTTAGCGGTATTATTTACCTTTTTCTAAAGTAAGTATTAATAAGCTTATGGTTTAGTGTTTTGGCAAGTAAGTTTCCCCCCTTTTTACTCCTATTACTCCGCTAATCCCTTAGGTCTTTATATACTTATAAGATGCTAAATAAGCTAATTAAATAAGGTTATAAGGTTTATGGAATCGCGGATTACGGATACTTATATAATTTTGTTTAGAGCTCGCGAGAGAAGGGATTATAAGATGTACTTTACCGCCTAGGACTTACAAAAACGGCCTACCTCGTACGCAGCCTTGCCCTCTCCCTCCTATGACGTCGTCTTGCGATATATATAGATAATTACTTTATATCTATGCCCTTATTTACAGAGCTATAAGCTTATAAGTTTAGTGTAATAGGTACTATACGCCTATATAAAGAGCTCCCTACTAGATTTAAGGTATTTAAGATATAGTTCGCTATAAAGCTTAAGTGGAATACCCTTCTTGTAAAGGTAGTTAATAATACCCTTTGCTTAGCTTAGTAAGATAATAATATTATCTTAGCCTTAAGCAATATATACACTGTTTATACTATAAAGGACTTTTATAAGAAGGTTAGGAGACGCCCTATAAAGACGTTAACTAATAGGAGAATCGTATAATAAGTATTTAGTAATGCCTTAATAAAGGAACTACGTATTCCCTGTTTTATTAATAATTATAATTATTATATAGGAGGTATAGACTTGGCAAATTGGTTTAGGGAGTTATATAAGACTTACCAAATTATATAAAGGAATTGGTGGCCCCTTTTTTACTGGTTAATTAATATAGTCTATATAAATATATATAGATTATATCAATTAACTATAAAAGGAAAGCTCCTTACGCACCTACAGTTTAGGATAGAGCTTTATTATAAGCTTTTAGACTATTCTAGTAAGGCAAAGCTATAGGGCTTACGGATTGGACTTAGTGGGAAATGAGTATTTATGCCTAAATTACAGCATTTATACTATTGGGAAAGCTGTTTTAAATAGGGTAATTATAACGGAATCCCCTAGGAGGCACATATCCGATAAGACGGTAGGAGGTTTTATCTATATACTATCTATATTCTAGAAGATATAGTTAGATAGGTTAGAGGCGAAAGGTTTTACTAGCGTTTTAGAAGAAATATATAGGAAGCTAGTTCCCCTCTAGAGAAGAATTAGCAATTAGTCTCTAAATAGAAGTGGTTAAAAGCAATTGTCCTTTAATATGTAAAAACTTATTCTACCTTCTACTTACCTTTAATATACCTTTAACTTACCTTCTACTTATCGGTAACACTATTAATTAGATAATTATACGTTCTGGTTAAGCTAGCTTTTTACAATTCTAATCGCTTATAATCCGTTAGGAATATACAGCTATTAATTAATAATAACGGACTATACTCCTATACCCTATAAAGCAACGCCCTTACCATAGAAGGCTTAGAGAGTCTCCTTAGAGGAGCGCATTCCCTTTACTTATAAAAGAGTAGACTAGGAAGCTATGGCTAGTCTGTCTAACTTTATAAGACCCTTAAAAATAATTACTACTAGGGAGTTATTAGAGCGGTCACTACGCGAGACCCTATAAAAAAATAAAAGAGTTAGAGATATAATTAAGATAAGCATATTAGGACTACTAAGAACAATTATAAGGATAGTTAGGAGAAGTATAGACATCCTAGATATAAAGCGGACTTAAAGAGGTAACGCCACACTATACTATAACATTAGAAAAACCTAGATTCCGTATAAAGGAACCTAATAAGTATAATAGTAATAGTCTCTAGAACTATAATTATTTTATCCATTAATATAAAACTAAGTTTCGGCTAAATCTAAAATATTACTCTAATAAGTATAATTAAATACTAATTACTTCCACCTTCCTACATAGCACCGTCGAGAGTTTATAAACACGCTATAAGAAGAAACTTACTACACCCCTTAAATTTAGCAAACTTAAGACCTAGTTAGTTAATTAGGTCTAAGACCCTACTAATTAAGGGATAGATTACAACCAATAATACCATAACGCTAAATAGCAAAAAGGCTAGAGTGTGGTCTAGTTTATAAACTACTTAGAAGAGCTAGAAGACAATATACCCTACTTAGACCTATAGGGTAACGCTATATAACTTTATTAACTACTTACTAAGCTACGACCTAAGATTTAATAGGCCATTTAGGAGAAGGGCGAAATTTCTACCTTTTAAGAAAAGCTTATCTCTAAAGCTACTTAAATTAAAAATGCTAAAAGAGACCATCTAGGCAAGTAAAAGGAATAAGACGCTAGTGGTAAAGAGCGTAGGACTAGACCTAGCTTTAATAATAGGGGTAGATTCCAACCTAACTACTCTACGGAAGGATAACATAAGTAGGCCTTATAGCCCTAGAGCAACGCTAGTTAACCCTAAAATAATAATAGGCAGAGACCTAATCCGTAGAAGGGGAATTAGGAGATACGTACCTATTATAACTGCGGCAAGAAGGGCCACATAAGCCGCTTTTACTAGCAAAAAAAGCAAGAGTTAGCCTAATTGGGAAAAAAGACAGCCTAGTAGATCTTTACTCCCTTACACTAGGCCAGTAAAAGAAGGAGGGAGTAAACTACCGTATAGTTATTTCTATCTCTATTTAAGTTAATAACGAATAGGTAATATAAGACTGCCTTATAGACAGCGGCGCGAGTATAGGGTTTATTTTTTAATTACTAGTAAAGGAATTAGATTTAGACCTTAGCGGCTTATAAGTACGCACTATTTAAAGTATCGGAGGCTACCGGATTCCGTGCTACGGGGAATAGGCATTTCCCGTTACTAGCTAGAACTATAACAGTCTATAAAATACACAGAAGATACACTTCTACGCTGTAGAAATTAAGGGATATAACCTTATTCTAGGATACCTATAGCTTTACCAAGTCAATCTAAACATTAATTGGCCTTTAGCCTTATATTAACACCAGAAGTCTTAATCGCGCATTATAGTTAAGGATTAAGAGACTTTCCTAAGCCATATATAAAAAGAAGGGTAGGCATATACTATATATACCACTTTTAACCCTAAGAATAAAGATATAGGGTATTTATTTTTAGATGTCCGGCTATATATAGTTAAGGAACTAGAAATTCCACAGAAATATACGGACCTAAAAGAGGTTTCTAATAAAGAGGCTATATAGACCTTACCTAACCCTATATTGGTTAAGCATAAGATAAATATAGGGGATAAGCAACCTCCTTTTAGACCACTATATAACTTATTAGAAAACAAACTAGCTATATTATATTAGTATATAGTAGACAATCTTTAAAAAGGATAGATTTGGCCCTTTATAAGCCCGGCAGGGGCACTAATTATATTTATACTAAAGAAGGACGGAACCCTTCGCCTCTATATTAACTATTAGGCGCTTAATAGGATTACTATAAAGAATTATTACCCGCTACCCTTAATAGGGGAGCTTATTAATAGGCTGTTGGGCGTAAAAATATTTATAAAACTAGATCTAAAAGATATATACTATTAAATCCGGATTAAAGCCGGCGATAAGTGGAAAACAGCGTTCTAAATACGGTACGGCCACTTTAAGTACCTAGTAATACTATTTAGGCTCACTAACATACTGGTGATATTTTAGGCCTATATTAATAAGGCATTATTAGGCCTGTTAGACGCGATATATATAGTCTATCTTAATAATATTATAGTCTACTCTAATAACTATAAAGCATATACGCACTACGTATAAATAGTACTTAAAAGACTGCGGAAATACGAGCTCTATATAAACCTAAAAAAATACTTATTCTATATCACTAGCATTAATTTTTTAGGCTTTATCGTTAGCGTTAATAGAGTGTTAATAGAGAAAAGCCGGGTAAACGCTATTAGGGAATAGCTATACCCTATAATATTTAGAGAAGTATAGGTTTTCTTAAGCATAGCGAACTTCTACTAAAGGTTTATTATTTACTATTTATAAGTAATACTTCTAATTACTAATCTACTAAAAGGATCTAAGAATGGTAAGAAGTTAGGACTATTTATATTTAGGAAAGCTGCTAAGTAGGTAATAAACCGGTTAAAGAATTTGTTTATATTAGCACCTATTCTAATATACTTTTACTAGAAGCTATATATATACCTTAAAATAGACATATCCGGCTTTACCCTAGGGGCAATTATATCTTAATTAAAAGATAGAGAATGGTATCCTATAGCGTTTTAGTTAAGGAAAATAACCCCTATAAAGCAGCGTTATATAATATACGACTAGGAGCTACTTACGATAATTATAGTAATAAAGTACTAGCGATATTATTGTATGGGAAGCAATTATCCTATTAAAGTCCTTACAGACTATAACAACCTAGAATACTTTATAACTATAAAGATATTAAGTAGTTAATAAGCGAGATAGGCAGAGGCACTATTGTAGTATAACTTTAAAATTATGTACCGTTTAGGAAAGATAAATCCTGCTAATAGGTTATTAAGACGTCCGGATTATAAGATAGGGAGGATCTAGAATAGTATAGGGGAAATAATCCCTATATTGCAAAATTTACTTAGGAAAAAAGAAGACTCTTTCCCTAGAATTATAGAATTTTGTAGTAGGGCAAAGGTTCTAGTAATATAGCTGTGAAGTAATATAATTATAGAGCCGTAGGATATAGTTATAAACTAGGTTATAGACTAAGCAGATATTATAAAGTTAGCGTACCTTAGAATTAGCGAGAATTCTATAGAATATTCTAGAGGTGTTATGGCACCTTTAACTTAACGGCATATTAGCTATAAGTTTTCGGATCTAAGGGGGATAGGTAAGATACCTATCCGTAGCGTAGCACACTATATAACGGTAGGAGAATTTACTAGCACTAATAGTTTAAAACGTTTTGTGCCACGCCTTAAGTTTATAATAGTGGTAGGCGAAATAAAAGTAAGTAATTTATATAAAACCTTTCCGGATCTTCTTCTTTAAGCTTAATAAAGGGACGCCTTCGCCTTTAGGGAGAGGTAGAAAGATATAGTGGAGACTAACTTAGCCGGAGTTACTAAGAAGCTATAGTAGCAAGACTAAAAGGGTCTATTGCGCTTTAAGGGTGCTATATATATTCTAAAGGACCAAGTAATTTAAGATAAAATTCTAAAGGTCTTCTATAATAACCCTCTTAGGGGTTACTATAGTACTAACAGAACCCTTAAGGCCGTTTAAAGAAAATACTTTTAGGACAGAATATCTAAAAAGGTTAAGGACTATATATTAAGGTATAATATATACTAAAGAATACAGATATCTAGGTATCGCCTATATAGTAAGTTATTAGTGCTTCCTATTCCGCAGGGACCTATATTAAAATTAATAATGGATTTTATTATAGGCTTACCCCCTACTAAGATAAGAACTAAAGAGGTTACTAATGCTATCCTAGTAATCGTTAACAGGTATACAAAGTTTTTAGAATACTTTATTATTATAATAACGATTACAGCAGCAGAACTAGTAGACCTGTTTTTAAAACGGTAGCTCTTATTTAGTACGCTAAGGGGAATTATATCTAATAGAGGTACCGTATTTAATAGTGCATTTTAGTCTTTATTCTATCTCTTATTAAAAATACGGCGAAGGATAAGCACTACCTTCTACCTATAAATAGATGGGCTAATAGAGCGTCTAAATGCGTTATTGGAACACTACCTCCGCTACTATATTAATTATTAACAGGATAATTAAACATTGTAGTTAGCTTTAGCGCAGCACGTGTATAATATAAGCATCTATAGTAGTATAAAAATAACCCCTTATAAAGCATTATTTAGAGTAAAAGTAAATAACCCCTAGAATATTAAGGACATTATTCCTAAAAGAGAGGTACTAGTGGCGTCTAAAAGAATTAAGCAAATAAGAATTCGCAGAGAGGAACTTAAAAAGTACTTGCTAGACGCCTAGGCCGTATAAAAAAGGTACTATAATAAAAAATATATACTAAAAGAATTTAAGATAGGAGACGAAGTTTTACTATTTATAAAAAATATCTAAATAAAACGTATTAAAAAGAAGCTGGATTACCAGTAGCTTAGACCCTTTAAGATAGTTAGGAAAACTAAAGGAAACTAAGCCTATAAATTAGAATTACCGAAATCTTATCCAATATATCCTATATTTTATGTTTCCTTACTAAAGCTATATTGGAGAAGAGATAGTATAAAACCGCCCCTACCTAGCGAAATTAATAGGGAACTGGAATAGAATGTAGAAGATATTTTAGACTAAAGATAGCGCCAGAAAAAGTGCAAATTTTTAGTTTATTAGGAAGGATACTCTTAGGCGTATAACAGTTAAGAACCTAAGGAGTACCTTTAGCTAGGATATAACACCACAATTAAAACCTTCCTAAGAACTAAAGGTAAAGATTTAGAAATGGTTCTAGATATACTATAGGTAAAGTAATAGGGAAGACTCTATAAATCAAAACTATAGGATTAAGTATAGGCATTAAAAACGGAAACGTTTTACTATTATAATAGGGATCCTAGAATCCTATAAGAGGAAGCCTATAGGAATCTATAGGAGAACTATTAGGGATACTATTTAAAGAAGACGCTGTTTAAGAAGGAGTAGTAGTACTATAAGAAGTGGCCTCAGTGATTTAGAAAGATCCCCTAGAGATAAAAAGAGAGTATCCGGCCTAGCACTAGAGATACGTAGTAGAGTTAATAGTACGAAGAGGAGCAAAAGGACAGCCTATAAAGAATTAGAAAATTTAAGGAATTATAAGGTACTTATAGAAATACTACCCGTTTATTACATATGGGGATTATAGTAGTGCATTATATTTATATAGATTATTACTAAAGCTTAAAATAAAGGCATCCCTAAAGTATAAAGTTAATTTCTAATAATAGGGCATCCTAGAGGCACCTAAGAAGCACTATATAAAGCTATTCTATAAGAAGAAGGAAAGAGCTAGGTAATAACTTAAATACTAGTAGTAGTAATAGGAGCCCCTTTTTCTATCTTAACGTCATTATTAACGGTATTATTAGCTCCTTTATCCTTAGAAGTATTAGCACTTCTACTAATATTCTTCTTAGAATAATGGGTACTAGAAGGACTAGCATAGGTGGGAAACTGGCGAGGAGAACATTTATTTTAACCTTCGTCGCTATTTTTAGTATCCCTAGGTTCCAAATTGGCGTCTAAGTATGGATTAGAAAGACGTTGGCTAAAGAAGTTAATATAGTTCCTAAGTAAGTCACTAAAGAAACTTACCTAGCTAGAGTAGCCTACGTAAGAGTACGAATATTATTATTAATAAGGGTAAGCTATTTGCATATATGCTCCTAAACACTATATGTTTAAAATTATTACGTCTTTATAGTAGTAGAAACCCTTATTAAATTAAAGAGTCTGTAAGTAAGGGAAAACACCTTCTATCCCCGCCTATTACTATTAGAATATTAGCGGAAATCTTAAATAGCGTAATAGAGCCTATAAGTCTTATACGCATAGACAGCGGGGATTTAGTATAATTAGCGAAATCTAAAATAGGATAGAATAGAAAATACCAGGATATAGGTCTTTTTCCTACTGCAATAATAGGAGTACTTAGATTTATTTTTGCTAAAATAAGGCATCTTATAAACGTAGGAAGGATCCTATATAAGAGTATAAACGCAGCGACGATAGCATTTTAGGGAAACTGCTATAGGAGTAACAGACGCTGTCTAGGGCGTTACTAGAAAAGGAATAATACTACTACCGGTTTAGGGACGCGTAAAAGGACCATAAGCTATTATAAGAGAATACTCTAAGAAGTTAGCATTGTTATAAGAAATAAGGTGGGGATCCTATTACTTATAGACGCGTTAAGAAAAAATAATAAGGTAGTAATAGAAGTACGGCTAGAGATATAAAAGCTAAAAGGCGAGATATAATAAAAACAGCCTATTTAAGAATAAGATAAATAGTGTTATTAATAGAAGGATGAGTAAGAAATAACGACTTATAAACAAAAAGAAATTAAAATAAAAGACGTTATTATTAAAGCCTATTTAGGTAAATAGGGATAGTAGTTAGTTAACACGTTGCACCGGATAACCTCTAAATCAATTTATAATAAATTCCTAAAATTAGAGAGGTAAATCCCACTAAATTTTTATTACTATTATTAAAATCCTATTATAAAAGCACTATAAGGAGCTAGGGTGGAAGAAGAGCAGAGAAATAAAAGATAAAGTAAAGTTCTATGCTAGTAAAGAGCTAGTAATAAGTCGCATTATAGAGTACCTTTCCACTAAGGGTTTCCCTAGTGGTTTTAGCCAGAACTCTATAAAAGCTTAGTAGAGGCGAAGTTTTAGAGGACTAAGACCTTAAAAGGGGAGGTAATTATAACGGAATCCCCTAGGAGGTATATATCTAATAAAACGGTAAAAGGTTTTATTTATATTCTATCTATATTCTAGAAGACATAGTTAAATAGGTTAAAGGTAAAAGGTTTTACTAGCGTCTTAAAAGAAATATATAGGAAGCTGGTTCCCCTTTAAAGAAGAACTAGCAATTAGTCTCTAAATAGAAGTAGTTAGAAGTAATTGTCCTTTAATATATAAAAACTCATTCTACCTTCTACTTACCTTCTACTTATTAATAACACTATTAATTAGATAATTATACGTTCTAGTTAGGCTGGCCTCTTATAGTAATTATATATAGTGTTTATACGAATTAAGGTATAAAAAGGTCCTAGGGAAGGAGGTAAAAGGTAGGGTAAAACGGTTAAGGGGGGGGTGTGTATTTTATAATATGTCCCTCTATAAGAAGGGGCATTATTAGGAGCGCTTTCATTCTAATAATGCTAATTGCTAGTAATGTATTATGTAATATGCATTGAAGCGATGTCACTTGACCCCTAGAACCCCCCCTTGCTAGCATAAGGTTTTAGCTGCTAGACGAAGGGATACCTTAGAGAGTTATTCTAGTTAGCTAGGAGAATGAGCTTAGAACTTGCCTAATATATACTTCCTTAGTAAACATTTCCTTTTTTTTTTCTTTTACTTATATAAGATTAGATACATATACCGAATTTAAAATTTTAGAGCGCTCGCTAAAGGGGGGGTTGGGTGGAAGCTAGTCGTGCATATCACTGTCGCGGTCGCTAAAGGGGGCAGTATTTTGGTGTTCCAAACCCTAAGCCCAACTAGGAAGGCGGTAGTAGCCGACCGTCATAACCCTATCGCCGTTATAACTCTATCACTTACGTTATATATAGTTAGCACCCTATAAAAGTTTAAGAATAAGGGGACTTAATACTTTAACTAGGAAGATTCCTTATGGAAGAATGCCTAGATAAATAACAATGGTGGGAATATCTAGAAAATACCTATTTATAGTATATTAAAGATAAGAAGCGAACTAAGTATTAGCTAAAGTTAAACTAAGCACAAATAGGATTAAGCAGCTAATAATTGGGAAAAGTAGAGGCCTACGGAACTAGAGGAAGCTAGTGGTAGAGCCTTAGACCCTTAAAGGAATTTAAGAATAACACCTAAATTTATAAGTAAAGTGGTAAAATTAACAGTTTAAAGCGCTAATAGATAGTAGAGCAATAAGGAACTATATCTTACTAGTAGCAGTTAAAAGAATAGGATTACCTTATAGATAGAAGGAATATCCTTACCTATTAGTAACAATTTTAGGAGATCTAATAACCTATAGAGGAGGGATTATTAATCTTAAAATAGGACCTATTTAGTTAACTATTAAAGGAAGATAGATCAAGATGTCTTTTAATATATTACTATTAGGGAATAATAAGGCAGTACTAGGAATGCCTTAGTTACAGGAATATAACCTAAAGATCGATTAGGTTATAGCTTAGGTTAATATTAGAGATACTTAATAACGCAAGATGTAATAATAAGCTAAGTTAGTATAGTACTAAGTAGAAGCGACCTATAAAGAAATAGAAAAAGGACTAAGTTATATACTAAAGAGATACCATAAGTATAGTAAGAAACTATAGTCACCTAAAAGTAAAAAGCTATTAGAGTATATAGTATAGGACTATAAGATAGAATTAAAACTAGAAATAAGTCTAAGGTTCTTTCTAATCTATAAGCTTACTAAAGAAGAAGGTAGGGTATTAAAAGAGTTTATCTAGGAAAACCTATAAAAGGGATATATTAAACCATCGCAGTTATTAGCAGGATATCTAGCACTATTTATACTAAAGAAGAACGGTAAACTAAAACTATATATTAATTATAGACAGTTAAACAGCATTACTAGAAAGGATAGGTATCCTTTACCCTTAATTAGCGAAATCTAGAATTAGATAGGTAATGCGTAAATCTTTATAAAGATAGATCTAAGATAGGTATACTACTAAATAAGAATTAAGGAAGGCAATAAATAGAAGGCAGCCTTTAGGTCAAAGGAAGGACTATATAAACTATTAGTTATACAATTTAGGCTTATAAACGTACTAGTAATGTTCTAAAAGCGTATTAACAATATATTAGAAGAACACTTAGATGAATTTATTATAGTATATCTTAACAACATTATTATCTACTTTATAACTAAGGAAGAATATAAAGAATACGTTAAATAGGTTTTAAAGAGACTATAAGAAGAATAGATACTAGTAGTAATTAAGAAATACAAGTTCTTTACCAGAAAGACCGATTTTATTAGATTTATTATTAAACTAGGCCAACTTAGTATAGATCTAAAGAAGATTAAGGCTATAGCGAA
>Ga0307515_10008819_pt1 | contig 19584 bp, 19 predicted proteins | sample 17_EM_MG_FD_194513 | JGI IMG/M metagenome (GOLD analysis project Ga0307515, IMG submission 194513) | Populus trichocarpa ectomycorrhiza microbial communities from riparian zone in the Pacific Northwest, United States - 17_EM | ecosystem: Host-associated > Plants > Roots > Unclassified | place... | reverse complement strand
AGAGCAGGGCCTGGGTTTCTGGGGGGGTTGCGGTGAGGTTCCGGGGTGGAGTAGGGAGGGGGAGGGGGGCGGAGGCGCTGGTCGGGGAGGGGCGAGGTGAGCTGCTGCTTAGTTTTCTCCTCTTTCTGACGCGCTCTGGGGGGTTTGGTTCGGTGTGAGGTTTGGTGGCTGCTTGCTCGGGCCTTAGGGGGTTTTCGTCTGTACTCCGGATGTTGGTGTAGATTTTTAGTTCTGAGGCTCGGAAGAGAGCGGAGATGGGGCTGAGGTCGCGATCGCCTGAGTGGTCGGGCGTCGAGACGATAAGCACATCTGGCGGTTTGTTTGAACCCTTGGCGGCGTGCGAAGCCTTTCGGCCCGTAGGAGGAGCTGCAGCTGTTTCTGCTGAGAGTATGTTATGAGCCTTTTCGGAGCTTGTTTGCCCTAAGGACTCACGCTTTCGATTTGTCGCATTTTTGAGCACTTTTGTGTTGTCGGTATCAATGGTAGAAAGCGACTGCCTACGTCTTGTGTATGAGACGTTGCTCTGTTCCTCTACTCTGGAATGCTCTTGTTTTTTGTCTGCGGGGGCATCATATTCGCAATCCTCCTGGTGTGTTTGACACTGATGGCATGGCTTCTGTCTATCACACTAAAAGCAGCAGTTTTCAGCGGTGGGAAATTTGACAGTAGGAAGTTCTTGCTACGAACCCTTACTTCTTTCTGCAGGCAACGCTTGCAGTTGATTACCAGCTTGTTTTCTTTTGATTCCGCTGGAATCTCCGTATTTTGAGGCTCTACTTCTTTATTGATGGTGGGCTGATTGAATGCACGGCCTTTGGCTTTCCCTATAAATATAAATTAGAAAAGTTTTCACAGGGAAGTAGCACAAGGTTTGTAATTCTACGGCTGGGGAAAAAGATGAGTAGAAGTAGTTTTTGAACTTAATTCTGCGAGTGCTAAGGTACATAACGCTTACCTTCATCTCCATCTCTACGCATCTCGGCGCGCTTCATCCGAACAAAATTAACCAAATTCATTGGCTTCCCAGCCCCGTACCATTCTGATTTCCAACAATGTTTTTCCATGTTTGAAACAGGTGAACCGCCAGCCACATCACGCGAAGAGGGTCTTGAAGCGTTCTCAACCGGTTCAGCCGATCCAGCAGTTGCAGCATCTACATGCCAATTATTTTCGGCACCACCACCGGAGGCTTTTGTAGATACGGACGTGATTTTTTTGCTTGCTGTCGACGATGAGGCTCTGGACGTCAAACCTTGATCCCTAGCACGAGAGGCCGGAAATATGTGTAACGCTGCTGGTATCGATGGAGCTATGGGTGGACCGCGCATCATACCTAGCGAAGACGGATACGGTACCATGCTTGGGGCTCTCGACATGGGTCTCAAAGTTTCAGGCGAAGACGCTGTTGGCGATGTCAGGCGAAATATTTCATCAAGGGAAGAAGTACTGACCTTGTAAACGACTGTCATGATCTGCGTGATATTGAGGGTGGGATGGGAGCTGCGGAATCGCAAGGACTGGCCAACAGCCACTTTTATCCTTGCTCGAAACAGCTGAAGCCTGGGTTTTGTCTGTAGCTGAGTTTTGTTCGATACTCAGACCGGTTTCCGCAACTTGTTGATCACTCATGGGCCTATTCGAGAGCATCATGTCAGCTTCCATCTACAATTGAATGTCATAAATAGCCACTCACACTTGAGCTCCTCTCAATGCCTCAAAGGCCTTTCCTATCTCTTCTAACCTATTGTCATGTACAGTACGTGCAGCCTTCTCTTCGGCAAGACGCTCTTTCACAAGCGCTATTTCTCTTGCTAGTTGTCCCAAGCGGTGAGCTTGCTCTTCAGAGTTGGTGTGCTCGGATGCTTCTGCGCGTAGTGCGGCTACCACTACTCCAAGAGCAGTAATTGGATCTGAAGTCGATTGACTCATCTCCGGCGTAGTTAATCTGTTCGTGAAATTAAGCTAGGTTCATGAGGACAGATGTTAGAGCAGCCAGAAAAGTTACTGGCGGAGTAGTGTGCTGTTATGGTTCGTGAAAACAACCGGCGGTCAGATAGACCAGTCAATGAGGGGATGCGATCCTAAAAGAGATATCTCTGCCAAATTATAAGACGAATATGGGCCAAGCCAAGTAAGTTACAAGGAAAGTGTAGATGCTATTAAGTCGCAGGTAAGGCTAGCAGAGTGCTGAAGGCTCTCGAAACATATGCGAGGTACACAAGCGTGTGAACAACGCATGAAAGGAGGTGAAGCTGAGAGGCTTGGCAAATAATAGAAGATCATATTCAGTTCTCATTAGCAGGCTACCTTTCAGTAAGTAGTACTTTGTCTTCCCACAGTGATATGCGGGCACCCGGGAATCATCTAAGATGTCTCGATGGTCATTCATCTGGAGTGGCGTTGATTCGATGGTTACGTTTCCTCTCGAAACGCACAACTTTGGCATAGAGAGCTTATTACGGACATTTTCATGTTATAGCTACTAGCGATTTATGCCTGGAACATTAACGCTGCCAGATGATATTAGTCCTGTCAACCACAGACGCCGACTTACAAACCAATGCTGGGAGTACCGGTCAGTATTGCAAAGCAGAGGAATTTGCCTTCGAACGACTGCGTTACAAGATATCGAAAGACTACGCGATCTCATGAACATATTCCAGCAAACCCTAGGCCGCCTCGCTTGTGATTGCACAGGATTCTAATATATACATACGTTGCCATCCAATAGCATCCGATAGCATCCGGTTATTGTACAGTTGTCCTCTCTTACATATTTTTAGATCTTAAGTTCAGTATTCCTTCTAGTTATTTTCGTTCTGGACCCGCCTGGGGTATTGACGCGGCGTTATCATCGGCTGTCTTCGCAGCCTTGCGAAAGCCTCCGTTGCTATCGGTGAGCTGTCTGTTCGTATCGTCGTACCAATGGCCATAAAGAAGCTATTGCGCAACGTATTCAGCGATAGAGTTCTTTTCAGTCCAAGAAATCTCTAGCATACCCGAATGTGGCGGCAGATCCCAGCATGTATTGCCCGAGTGTTCGCAGCATTCCGTTAGGCCCCGGACCGAATCTTATGATATTTGTTGCTCCTGGATCCCGTCAGATCCGCTCGTGGTGCCAGCTTCAACGCTGCGTACCAAAAATGAAACCGATGATCAATCCTACAGCTAGCAGGAGGTAGAACAGGTGAGTAGGAGGCTTGCACTACAGATGAGCATTCAAAAACGTACATCCACCCATCATGCCGCCCATCTTGACTGTGGGAAAGTGTTAGCTTTTGCGCGAACTTTCGGTTTGACTTGTCTTACGTTTGTCGAAGGTCGACGGACCGCTCATACCACCTCCTACTGGCACAGGCATTGTGACAGAGACTTGATTGAGCCTTATTCAAAGAGAAGAAGGAAGAATAGAGCTTAATTCGAAGGTTTGGCCCAAGCAAAATGTTGGATGGTTGTCATTCATCCAGCGCCATTCGCTGATGGAAGATGCCGAACGGCGAATATAGTCACGTGATCGTTTGTCTTTTTTGAGAAGGAGTTGGAACGTGTTATTGCGGGTTACGCATCAGCTTCATTCTTTATATCACCCTCGCAATATCCTCACTTCAACTCATATGGCTCCTCATCTATAGCGGCTCAGCTGCGTGCATCTCCACAACGTCACGTTTCGGCTGTAGAACGTCCTTACGAGCGCCAGTAAGCAAGCGAGAACTTCCCGCCAGTGGAGTTGGGACAAGGACCTGACGACTGTCATATGCCCCCGTTCTGCCTCTCCATAACACTGATCCTCGACCTCTATCCACCGCCGGCTACCCGTCAGTACCCCCATCACCTTTCCCTGCGCCACCTGCTGCCTCTGCCACTGCACCTCTTGCCAGGCCACAGCATCCTTCTCGGTCCTGACGTCGCACGTTAGCTAACACGGACCAGCACACGACAGACCCCCAGATCGCGAATCGCACCTTCGGCCAACCTGCGCCATATCTCTCCTTCGGCCCTCTTCCTTCGTATGAGTGAACGACCGGTCGCCCTTCTGTTGTCGCTGTTGTTTGATACTAGGGGTTGCTTGAGGCTGTCCTACACTGCCGGCGCTAAGTGAACACGGGGTCGCAAGACGGTCGACGCTGGAAAAAAGTCTTTCTCCGTTGCGAACGGCAGTCGCTCGCTAGATACATTGCAGATGACTGCAGTCGCCCCTCTTCCCAATTTACAGCCCATTTCCCGGACAGGATGGAGCGCTTCTAACGGCGCTCCGAACGGCCTGAACGCCGACGAGTTCAGGATGTTCATGCCTCGCAGCAAAAGTGCCCAGCGACCAGCATCTTCAACGTCACTCACCTCCTCAGTCTCCTCAAACTCGACAATATCGGCTGCATCATCTCAATCAAACGGTGTGTCCTCGTCGCCCGCGGGGGAAACGACCACGTGGGGAGCAAGAAAGAAACCACCACGGGGCTTGTGGCCTGCATCGAAGGCCGAACCCATTTCGGGCCTATCTACAGCACGACCTCAATCTATCGCATCGGCATCTTCTGGCCCATCCGCTGCCTCTGCAATCTCCGCCCTACACTCACCAGCCCCAATGGTTCCCTCACAACATAATGGCCAATCCCAAGTACAAAACGGCGCGCCACGGACACCGGGTCAACCAGAGAACACTGCAATTCTACATCTAATCCCGATGAACGGCACTTTCGAGCGCAAGACCATCACTGTGCCTTTCTACCCTGACGTCCTCCGAATCGGCCGGCAAACCAATAACAAGACCATTCCAACGCCTTTGAACGGCTATTTTGATTCCAAAGTTCTTTCTCGACAACATGCGGAAATCTGGGCCGACCGCAATGGGAAAATATGGATTCGCGACGTCAAGTCATCAAACGGCACGTTTGTCAATGGGCAGCGACTATCTCAAGAAAACAGAGACTCAGACCCCCACGAACTTCGCGAGCAAGATATGCTGGAATTAGGTATCGATATTGTCAGTGAGGATCAGAAAACCATAGTCCACCACAAAGTTGCCGCTCGCGTCGAACATGCTGGTATCTACACCAATACTGGCAGCAGCATGCTGGACCTTAACTTCGGCGACCTTGACTCTCCGCAAATTGCTAATATTATCAGCCCTGGTGGGCCTCAGGGAATTGGCGGTATGAGAGGGCGCACAGGGAGCCAAGGTTCAATGAACGGCGGACGGTTGCAAACTCCGTCAAGCGCAGTTGGCAATAACATGGGTGGCATGGGTCAGCAACGACATATGAATTTTTGGTTGCAGCCCATTACGATGGAGCAGGTCGTCAAGAGACTCAACGTGAGTTATTAATCAAACGTTAGCACAACTACTAATGAATCCACCAGTCGGAGATCAAACAAGCAAAACAACAATCTCAGGATCTCCAGCGAACAAGTCAGTACATTGACTCTGTATTGACGACAGAACCTAAGAAGGAGCCCGCGAAAGCATCACCGAGCCCACACATAAAAGTGTCACCTATCAAAGCTGACCTCAAAACTCGGTTCTCTGATCCCCCAGCACCACCGCCTCAACAGCCACTTCCAGAAAAACCCGACGCGAACCAGCCCTCCTTGAGACGGAGTGATACAGAAAGAGCAAAGAGCAACAGCTCCCCAGTGCGATCAGATTCTCACCTCCAACTATCTTCTCTCGCCGAAGCTCTAACAACAGCAAAGAAAGAAATAGAATCTCAGAGCTTGAGGCTTAAAGACTTGGAGGCTTCGCTCGCGCAGGAACGCCTTGCACGAGAAAGTGCTGAAGAGCGAGCTCTGCGTCTAGAAATGGAGTCGCGTAGTGAGCGACCAGACTCCGCATCGCTAGAAACGGATAATGAAGTACAGGTCAATGGAGTCAGCCCCGAGCAAGAAACTGGCTCTGAACCGACAATTGTGGACGATGTGAAATCAGAAGATGAACCGTCAATAAATCCTGTCGCCGACGCTGCAACTTCTCGCCTTCAACAAAGACTGGAAATTATGGTTGCTGAAATGGACGAGATGAAGCAGCAGATGGAGAAATACCGCCAGCGTGCCGAGAGTGCAGAAGCGGAGAGTGCTACACACCGTAAGACGCTTGCTGAGATGGTGGAGAAGATTAGACAAGACGACGCCGAACGCACAGCACGAGAAGCCAAGAAGGAACGTCGACATAGCGAGAGCGAAGTTACGCCTGAACCTGTCAGCGCAGCCACGGACGGCTCTGATGGGGCTGGTGAGATACTGATTGTGAACGAGAAGGAAGATAATGCTGAGGTCGCTGGCGTAATACTGAGGAAATCCGGTTTACAGAACGGACGACCAGTCAGCCCGGAACAGGTTGCGGAGCTAGAAAAAGTAATAACGCAAACACTAGCAACGCGACCTGGCCGACACGACGCTATGCTAATCCATGGGGGACCGGCTGCATCAATATTCGGCATCGTTCTAATTGGCGTTGGACTCATGGCCTGGCTCAACTCATACCCGAAGGTGGAGCGGTGAATATTCGACGGGATTAATCCTATCACCGCTTGCCATGATATGCCGCTGCTACTGGGGATGGACTAGAAGAGAGGTGAGGAGAAAGGAAGACAAAGGAAAGGCGGCGCCGCGATTAATGATAGCATGTCAGCAGAGTATCTGGACTGCTTTGCGTGAGTTAGCATCCGGGTTGGATATTCCATGCTGACTCCTCCCATCATCTATCACACAACAGACACTTGGAAAGCTCAGAGGCTCACCAGCCTTCGGAAAAATGCAGCATATCCTCATCGTCATCTTCTTCAACCAACGGATTAATTTGAATCGTCTGGACCAGCTTTGCTTGGCGCATCGGCGTACAGATCATGGCAGTGGCAGAATTGCCGTAGATGCATTGAACGGTCTAAAAGTGGAAGATACCTTGACTCATGACTACGAAACCCTACTACTCTTACTATACATACAGTCTCAACCCTTTCTTTTGCCACTTCGGCTTTGTACCCTTCATCGTTCGCTTTGGGGCACAAAAGATGTCTTCGATCCTGGGGTCTTTTGTCTGAGGATTCTGGATGGTGTTTGGGCGTTGAACACTTTATTCTTCTTTGCGTCAATGTGTTGTGAATTTCTCACCTGTCCTAGGGGACCTTCTGGCGTTTTCTGAATTTACCTATTCTTCAACCGAAAGCTCTTTCATTCGACCATTGTATCAGATTTCTTTTGTCGAACACGGTCGCTTATTGGATGGTCAACACAAGGAGAGAAGCCTCGAAACCCCACATTATGGGTAATTAGGTCTGTGGATGGCTAGAGTAGGAGGATGGAACAATACTGCTATGTCTTCTTCAATGATACATATTTTGACAACATTCAAATCTGACCAAATGATCTTTAACGTTATTGTAAAAAATAATGGCCTAGCCGACTATTGGACCTAAATACATAAATACCCAGCCAATGAACGATTGAGGCACTCAATGGGAGCGCACATATCCCGTCGCTCTATGCGTTAATTTGCCCCTTCATGCAGCTTCCATGGACATCAAGACTGGCTGACAAAGCCCGATTCGATCTCCTTCCCAGCCGCTCGGGCTCTAACAAAATTTCCAGTAACTCCGCCTAAAGGCATTCGCTTCTGCCTACCACCAAGAGAGCGGCTGTACGATAGAACCGAAGATACGGTTAGTCAAACATCCGCAAAGATGGCAGCGGCTTAATTGGAGACATGAGTTCAATCCCATCTTCGACAGCCCTAGAATTTTTCACCTAGCCCTCCCGGTTTCCACGCCCTACAAATCGACCGTATTAGTACCTTTTAATTGGTGTCTTCCGGAGCACTGGTCCACTCATTGTTGGAAGTTTCCAGCTCTGATCCTTGCGAATTCGATGGATGTTGCGAGATTGAAGGATTCAACATGCCCTTATTTGAGGCGAAGTCAGAGCTGAGTTCGCCACAGGGCGTGGTAGATGTAATTTTGGTTTCAGTGTTACTTGCGCTGGAATTTTGTGATCTGTTGGTCGACAGAGGAGCATTCGACGTGGCGAGTTACAAAGTTCAATCCGAAGGCGACTGTTCACCAGACACAAGTATAAGTTACTATAATAGATTGGCACAGAAAATGTACATAGCGTAGTGCGGCCATTATACAAGGGTGACTGAAGGCTGTATAGAAATAGAAATATCGAGCATAGCGGCTATAAAGCCAAACATTACCGCAGACTCATGGCCTGTGGAGGCATGGATTTGACGATGGGATGTTCTACTGTCGGCCATTACTATCTGTCCATTACTATTAGAGAATATTTTGAAGTGAGGAAATTGTAAAATCCAATGATATAAAACGGAGAACACTCTCGTGAGGGAATACCCCATCATTTTAATCATTAGTTTAATGTTTGAACAACCTAAGTGTTAGATCAAGAATTCTCCCTTTCATGGGTCGGAGACTCTATTTCAATAGATGGTAACTCTAATCATACTCTTGAGGAGAACACAGCCATCTTTTTGGTCGTCGTTCTCTTTAGAAGAAGCAGGTGATATTTGTTGAAGGGTTTTCGGCCAACCAACTTGAGGGGGGGAGGGTAGCTCCTCCTGGGAACTGGATGTTTCATAGTTGCCGGTCCTCACACTCCTTCAGCCACGTCTGTGATGCTGATGTCCCCAATTTGCAGTTTCTTGGCGAACTCTTTGACGAAAACGTCCGTAACTTCTTCGACACTCTTGCCAACCACACCCTCGTTTTCGAAGCTTGTGGCTTTCTTGCCTTCCAATCCACAGGCAACAATCCTATTAAACCACCACAGATCGGTGTTTACATTCAGACCAATACCATGGCTTGTGATATTCCTCCTCATATGTACACCGATAGCCGCGATCTTGTCCTCAGGTGTCGTCCAGACGCCCGTGTGCTCAGTAGCCATAGCTTTAATGCCGTAGCGATTGCACGTAGCGATCAGAGCCTTTTCGAGCACGCAGACATAGCTCCTCGGCGTTAACTTGTGTCGTCGCAAGTCGATTATCGGATATGCAACCAACTGTCCGGGTCCATGGAACGTAGTCTGCCCTCCTCGCATGGCCTCCACAAATTCTGCTGTGCTATTTGCACGAAGATACTCTTGCTGCTCAGCGCTTACAGTGCCAATTTCACGGCGGCCACAAGTGTATACGGGATTGAATTGGGCGGTTATGATGGTTGGGTCGGGCGCTGGAAGGGATTCGGAGGCTTTAGAAGCAAGGAAAGACTTCACGAGCGATTCCTGGAGGGCGGAGGCTCGCGCATAAGGCACAATGTGCGGAATTCGAAGGTGTATAAGCTTCATGGGACTAATACAAGCCTGGGGGTTTCCTAGCAGTTATGGCCTTGCAGTTTGGCGTTCATGAGCGCATCCCAGAAATTTCAGCCCTACCCGCACGGAGGGCCGTGCTTTCCAACATCATGCGATTTCTTGGTCCATCTACTCGATTTAGCCAATGCCATGGTAACGATATATAAATCCGCTCGTAATCTCTCGGGAGACTGCCTTCTTAGGCTGAACCTTCATTTGCGCCATTGATTAGTTAAACACGCCTACCGCGCGAAAATTCGCATCTCAAAATCACTCCTTTCGAAGCGCAACTATGGCTGACTCTCAATCAAATCCCGATCTTTCTGGCTCCCGCAAACCAGAGAAGCTTCCCAAGCTACCAAGCTGTATGCACCCCTTTCCCTACTTATTTGATATACGATCTTAGCTAATTCCATCTCCAGACGCGAAAATATCAAAGCGACCACTTCTCCATCCCGCCATCCCTAACCCATTTGCCTCTTCCGCCTTCCAAAAAGTAGTCTATGTAAAGCACAAAACTCCCTTTATCCCTATTATTAAGCGTGTTCGACATCTCCTTTCCAAAGCAGAGGATAGAGACACGCAGTCCCTCATTTCACGCAAGACACCATTAGATGCAAAGAGGGTCGAGGCGGCTATAGCAGGAGGCCAAGAGGAGAAGAAGGGGAATCGAGAGGAGATATATGTGAAGGCAACGGGTAGAGCGATTGAGCGGGCACTGCAGGTTGCATTATTCTTCCAACAGCAGAGTGATTGCCGAGTCAGGATATCTACTGGGACGGCGGATGCGATCGACGATATTATTGTGAAACCAAAGAAGAATAGGGCTAATTTGCCGAACGATGAAGAGGATAGAGACGTTCATGAAAATAAAAATGAGCGAAAGCCAGGCCAGAAGAGAAAGAGAGCAGACGAGAAGGAGGTGGAATTGCCGGAGGCCAGGATACGGCACACGAATGTGATTGAAGTTGCTGTCAGCTTGCGCTGAAGCTGGTGAAATGGATACCGCTGCCCAAAGCAACGCCTTGGGCATCGAATAGAGGCAAATCAGCCCAAGAACGACCCGCCATTTCAACGACACGGCTCAGAAAGCACGATTACGTTCACAGTAAGCTACCCCATTTTTATAGAAAATCCTTTTTAATCCTTCGTGCAGCATAGCGATCTTCAACTAGACTGTATCTCTAGACGCCTAGTCAACCATCCAGATACATCCTAAAGGGCATGCATGAAACAGGACCATTATTCACTTTCAAGAACGCTTTGGCGTTTGAGCAAGGGCATTCAAATGCCGATAACCCAACGTATGTACCGGCAAATGTTGAGCGGTGTAATATTATTTCATACGCTTGTCATTTAAAGAGCCGGTGCACGATTATACCTTGCTGCATAGTTCCCTTAAAAGAGGTATCCCTGAGACGTGAAATGGCATATGCAAATAGTGATATATCTGCGGATTTGGCAGCTGCGACACCCTCTTCCGGGTTTGAGATAGCCTGTATATGCGCAAGGTTCTGTTGCATCTTTAACAGCGTTTTCATTCGTCAACATTCCGGTCGAAGTTAGGATTCTAGAAAGACACTAGAAAACGCCAAAAACGCTCTCACGGGGCAGTCTGAAGCCAATAGGTTTTGGCCCGAGGACATTTTACATTGATCGGCACCACCAGAGCATTGACTCTTACCGACTGTGGTAAGTATCTATGCAAGAACAAATTCCCTCAAACTTCTAGTGCCTTACGTCCCTAGGAAAGGATTGACCTGGACTTCAGCCAATTGAAGATTGACAACTTTTCAAGTCGGTGATTAAATGGCGCCTAACATGTCATGTATGCAAGCCACGTTCCATGTCATTCGTCCAAATTCTTAGCGGGGCAAAGAGGGACCTGTGAGAGTCTTCGCCAAGGAATATGCATCTGTAGATGTGGACCTCCAGCCCCTCCACATTCGTCTCCGTGCATCCTCAGCTAAGCAAGGCTCAAAGCCTGCTTGCCATCAATATTCATGGTCCAAGCTCTTCCGGCAGATGCCTGGAGGAACGTCAGTTCCGAAAGGAGTTTAGTACCGCCCGAGAAAAAATTGGGTTGGGCTCGTCTCGCCCTCTCATTGGCCAAATCTTTTCGCCCTCATTGGCTAAATCTTCTCGCCCTCTCATTGATTAAATCTTCTCGCCCTTTTATTTGTTAAATTTTCTCGCCCTCTTATTTGTCAAATCTTCTTATACTCTTATTTATCAAATCTTCTCGCCCTCTTATTCGTCAAATCTCCTCGCCCTCTTATCAGTTAGCTTTTTACCTCTTTAGGTTAATTAACGTATTCTCTTCGGAATTTCTTCGCGCCGCCAGTGTAGTCGGTTAGGAGGTGTAGGTAGGAGAGGGGATCCTTAAGTGTATTCGCTCATTGAGATCGGCTTGTTGTTCGCTTGGGTGTAAACGTCCTGTCTCCTTTGCAAAGTGGATCATAGCTTTGACCGCGCTAATGTTTGGGAAACGCCACAAAACAAGGGTGTGGCCTGAGCGGGTCGGCACCCTCCCTACTAGCGTGGCAGAGTAAGAGGCTCTAGCGCTGCCTAATCAATAATTAGCCTGATCACGTGAAAATAGGGCTGCCGTGTCCGTGCACTACTACTTATTCTGCCTGTTTCGCGCTGCTTGCCCAGCTATGTCTGCCTTATACTGCAATTACATCTTCATAATCCTAGAAGTATCTTAAGCAAATAAACTTTCTTTATAAGCAAACCTACTTCTTTAGGTTATGGCCTGCGATACACTCTGTACTTACTGTCAAGCACTAATAATAGATAAGTAGAATCATAGTGTTGGAGAAATCGTCTTGGAAAATGGCAATATTGTACTAGATAGTAATGAAATTTCCTTAAACTTCGAAAGACACGATACCTACCCAGATCTTCCAGCGCTCAAGGCATCGGCTAAAAATGGCTGCCCTTTTTGTAATTCCCTGCGGGCGACTATTAGGGGCAAGTTTGGGGCGCGGTTTGCTTTAATGATATTAACATCTAAGAAAATAGAAGGCTTAAGTCTAAGTAATGCTTTGACTATCTATTAATTCAGCTATATTCGCGACAACCATCCGACACGGGACAAGACACTCACTCAACTACAATGGGATTTGCGCTTTAGTTGGGCATCTTTATGTGCCCGATGAGAAACTGGTTTAATTAAGTTATGCTCCTTGGGAGTTTAGCTTTAATGTCTATGCGGAAGAAGGTAGGGTTTTTAGGTAAGGAGGCGTATAACGCATTCTAACTATTTATAGGCGACCCTACAGCAAACTATTTCCGAATTTATTAACGGCCAATTAATCCCTATATTCTCTCGACAAAAAATATCGAGTTTATAAAGGATTGGATTTCTACATGTGTGGAATGGCATAATCTTTGCCGAATAAAAGGGACTCTATACTTACCTACGCGGCTACTTAATATAGGGACTGGAAGCAGTAAATAGGAACCTCGGCTAGCTATTACTGCTGAGCAACCCGCCATCTTTACCTCCTCTATTAGATAGGTTAGATATACGGCTCTAAGCTATTGCTGGGGAGATATATCTAACTACCCGCCGCTGTTAACGAAGAAAGAAGACGTAGCCGAGCGGATACGTGGGATAGCGTTGTCCAGCATGCCCCAGACTGTTTAAGACGCCATCGTTATAACGAAATGGCTGGAATTACGTTATCTGTGGGTTAATGCATTGTGTGTTATTTAGGATGACAAAGATAATTGGCAGAAAGAATCTGCGATAATAACTGATGTTTATGGACACGCTTATGTTACTATCGTAGCTGCTTTAGGGTCAAATAGCCATACAGGGTTCCTTACTCCACGGTGCAACCCTAAGTTAATTAAGATACCCTTTCAATCCTCAAATTATCCTCGCATTACTGGAAGTTATTATTTAACCCGTACCCTCGCGGCGCTAGGGACTTCTGAGATTTCGAGAGATATCCATAACTTCGTCTGGGATACTCGCGCATGGACGTACTAAGAGGATGCCGTGTTAAGGAGAGCTCTTTACTTTAGAGAGTAGCTGCATTACGAATGCCAGCACGTAAGGAGAGCTGAGTTCACTTAAGCGGCCATATTGCGAACGTCCCCAAGCATCTATAAATTGCTACAGGGCCCGTACTCTAAGGGGGTTATATACTTATTCTGGCGTGATACGGTTTCCTTATACTCTGGTCGTTAACTGACCTTTTAAGACGATCTACTTCCAGTGATATCCGGGATAGCGCATTAAGTTGCAAAAGCTTATGGTGACCGTTATCTTGCTGGACTTTAGAGTGGAGACTTGCTGGTTAGACTTCTCTGGCGTGGCTTAAGAAAAAGAGAAGTAGTGAAATACCTAGCACCTTCGTGGAGCTGGGCGGCCTGTAGCGGGTACGTAGAGTGGGAGTATAACACCCCGGATACCCGAATTATTAAAGAATGCGAAATTATCGACGTACAAATAAGTATTATTGGTAAGGACGAGATGGGTTGTGTTAATTCGGGTTACCTCAGGCTGTCTAGAAGAGTAAAGTGGCTTAAAAATTAGGGTTTTTGGCAGAATAAGGAATTCTGGAAGCACGTTAAGCTAGACAATTTAGACGAGAGCCTTGACTCGCGAAGAGCGATATGCGCAATCCTGCTAGTGCGTTATCCGGAATGCGACAGATATGATACAGATACAACTGAGATTATAATTGAAGGCTTGGTGCTCTCCAGTGCTTAATAGGGGACGAACCAATTAAATGACTATATCCGAATTGGCAGCTTTCAGATACGGAAAACTAAGGGTAGGAATGTAGACTTTTTTGATGACTGCGCTATTGAGAGAATTAATGTTATCTAAATGTATTAATATAGTTATGGTCTCGGTACCATTGATGTTATGACTATGGGAGATATGGGTAGAGGGTGGTTTGAAATAAATAAAAAATGTGTGGACTTGATTTTAAATAGGAAAGTTCTTTGTATCTCTTAGCAATATTGCAGTCGCATTAGAGCTACAGTAACTTAGCGCTTTTGGGTTTAAACGTGACCACTCGCCTCCGCTAGCAGGGAGGGCGGCCGACCCGCACCGGCCACACCCTTGTTAAGGGTCTACTTCTTGGGATTGAAGAATAGAGGAAATGGGGGAACTGTGGTTGGTGTTGGAATAAACGGTCTTGAGTGTGGCGTTGTGGCGGTGATGCACTGCCTCCACTGCTCGGCGATTGGCTTGGCGCGCTTTCTTTCTCTGCGAGTCTAGGCAGCAGCCTTAGATATAACTCACATGAAACGGCGCAGGGCAACTTGTTGAAGCGTAAGCCGGTAAGGCTTAGTGAAAGTATGCCAACTAATTAAAAGCCGAGAGGCTGAGGAATTTTAGTCTAACCCTTTTGTTTATGGTCGTTGGAGCAGAGTTCCTCCAGGCTTCGCGGAGCCACCTCTGGGGGCGATCTCTTGTTTGTTGGGATGCGCCATGGCGGGATAGAGAGTGCCGCAATTGGCTGAATGCCAAAAGATGCTGCACGGTTCTTCGATTTTGATCGTGCAGCCAAGATGCCCTTATTGGCTCTTCATGACTATCATTTTCATGGGTTCGGTATCCCATGCAACAGTAGCGTCCTACTATTAGGTGACCCGTGCACTAGAAAAATAACAATTGGGCATCCCAACTTAATCCGATTGGATCTTATCGATAATCATAGGGCAAATTGTATCGTTGCAAGAGATACGGTATCAAGTCAATGCTTTTTCATCAGTCACGACCGAAACCTATAAACTCTAATGTACTTTCGCTATTCAAGTACTATCAGCCAGAAGCACTAGATCACTTTGTTCCTTGAATCTAGTAGCATCTTTGTAGATGGCTAAGACATTTAATCCGCCCCTGATCGGAACCCTCCCTTTACCCAAGTCTCAATATCATCACCATATGGGTGTTGAATTCAACCTGCGTGGTTCTAGGCCGGCTGTAGATGACATTCAGTCGGAGTCTACACGCCAACCATTAACGTCAGATGCCATTGCAAATGACCGCCGGCGGGAGAGCGCCAATGATCAGGTGGTCACTGGTGCGGGGGAAATTACCACTCGCCAATCTATTATCCCTGTGCGCTCGTTACCGTCTTATTTTCCATGTGGAGATTTGCCTATGGACTTCCGGATGTACTGAACAAGCACTTTCAAGAAGTTCTGCATGTATCTGCCGCCAAGTCCGCCGGCCTATAGGGTGCTTACCCCGGGCATGTGATTGCATCTCCATTTCACTCTCAGACTGGGGACTCCCACTTTTACCAGCGCATATTTTATTGGCCCTTTGATGTACTCCGGCTGGATTGTTCGCAAGTTTGGTTATTGATGGACTTTTATCACCGGTCTGTGCATCTCCAACGTTGGAGCTCTCCTCTTCTGGCCCAACAACATAAAGCGCTCTTTTGGTGGTTTCTATGGATCCATGTTCATTGTCGGCTCTGGCCTATCCACTCTCGAAACCAGCACAAACCCATTCATTGCTACTTGCGGTAAGCATAAATTGTATGGTACATAGTTGCAATATGCTGATAAAACCAGGTCCTCCTCGCTGGTCTGAGCTGAGGTTGAATCTCCCCCAAGCCTTCCAGGCTATCGGAACCGTGGTTGCTCCTGTTCTCGCAAGCTACGTGCTCTTTAAGAACGTTGGTCAGGTAGGCGACACAAGTTTGCAAAGCATCCAATGGGTCTATCTCGGCACCGCGATTTTCGTCATCTCGTTAGCCGCCGACTCTTCTTCGCCCCTATTCCGGAAGTTACAGATGCAGACATGGCTGCCCAGGCCGAAACAACCACGGATGCTACTGGATACACCGATAAGCGTCTTCGCCACCAATATACTCTTTCTGGGGCGTTGCGGCACAGTTCTGTTATTTCGGCTCTCAAGTCGCAATCGCCAGCCACTTCATCAACTACGTGACGACAGTCAAGCCATCACTCACATCCACTCAGGGGGTAAATTCGCTCGCAGTAGCGCAAGCACTTTTCGCTATCGGCCGTTTCTCCGCCGCCTTGTTTATGAAGGTCGTCAAGCCTCGCTATATTCTACTTACATATATGAGCGGCATTATTGTGTTCATCGCCGCGGCAGTCGGGACGAAGGGCAATACCGGCATCGCGATGCTAAGCTTGGTGCTGTTCTTCGAATCTTGCATCTTCCCAAAAATCTTCACATTGTCGCTACGAGGGCTCGGTAGACACACCAAGCGCGGCGCTTCCTTTCCCGTCTCCTCAGAATCTGGTGGCTGTATTCCCACCCATGCTGGGCGCTGTGACCGATGCTAAGGATGCTAGGATCGCGATGTGTGTGCCGCTGGTCAGCTTTCTAATTACATGGTCCCTCCCCATCTGCCTCAATCTCATCAAGGCCAAGGAGCTCGATGGATTTAGGGAGAGCAGAGTGGGAATCGAGGGACCAGTCGATGTTGAGTCCATTGCGGAAAGTTATCATGAGAAAGATATGGAGGCTGCCAGGGTTGAGGTTGTGGCTAAGGCATAAAGTCTTGGCCCACTCAGATTCAACTCCTTAGTTTCTTAGTGCTTCTTTTTGAGGTCAGGGCTCGTAGACTTAGAGGTTAGGTATCCATAGAAAAATTATAGATGTAGAATATTCACAACATAGGACATCTTCCAACATATGTTTTAGCACGTTGAAAGAACTCCAGAACATATTAGCACCGGTGAAAATGCCCAGGCTCTTTAAAGTGAGAGTGGCTTTTTGAAGATACTATTGCAACCACCTTTAAGCTGTGCTTAATTTCTAATACCTCTCGGAAGTATTACTAAAATAAGCTAGAATTACCGCCACTGAGGAAACTCACTCTAACGTCCCCCTAACTAAGAACAATTTGGCTCGACACTATGCGTCTATGCCCTGATTCTTCAAGTAGAACTGTTTATTGAACACAAACATGTTCTCAAACTTGCAAAACTCGGGCGCGCCGAGCTCGAACTCGACCGGCATTTCCTGCAAATGATCCATCAGAAGCGCAAACAGCTCGCTCTTCTGTTCCTCGGTCAGGTACCGAAGTAGGTATGCCACGCTCAAGTGCAGGCCATAGGAATCATGGTGGGGATGGCGAATCTGAAGTAAATCCGCCAGTCTATCGCGTAGATCTCGCAGTCTCGCAGCTTCCGCTGTGGTGCTGGGCTCCAAGTGGACTCCGATGACGATTCTAGGAGGGTCGAAGCCCGTGATTGACATCTGGTAGGGTGGGTTACATTTCAGGTCAAATGAAGAGAGTTTTTTCGCAAAGAGAGCGTCGCAATCCTCAAGGGGGGCATCGATGGCCAGGTCGCTGGGCCAGAAGCCGGGTTGGCGAACCTCATCGCAGACACCTTCGAAGACTGTCATATGCCAGCTTGATGGAGGGAGCAAGGCAATAACAGAGGATAGGTTGCTTTGGAGCAGCTTTTCGTGCAGAACGAGCATGGAAGCGTAGAGGTCGCTTGATGGAGACAGGTGAGAGATGATCGTGTTGCCGGGGAAGTGCTGGACACTACCATCAACACCAAACTTGCTAGGGACGCCACGTGGATATTCCGGTCGCAAAGTATTAGCCTGTCGCCGATGTTCCACATCATCTAGCACTGATTCCATTTTCCAAAATTGTAAAGGAGAACGGATCAGTAATGTTTCCTCAACTTCTGCATATCATGGCGTGGCGTGCTTATGCACTAGGCTACAGTTCAGTTGTGGAGGATGCAGGTCGCCTAACAATGCTAGAAGTACGGCTGACCTAGCCGAAACAAGGTAGTCCCGACTCGTAACCTTTGACCAATCACTTCGCCACATCTGCATCCCACGCATCTCAAATAAGTCTATTTGCTAAAATATATGCCAAGCATTATCTAAGTAGATTTGTGGTCACCTGCTAAAACCGTCTACTCTCAAGATGTCAAGCTCCAATTCACGCAGAGCATTAGCTCTCTTCTTTAGCTTCTTGCAATTCGATACTCATATCCTTAGTACTCCTGGTTAGCTTTTCTTACAAGCATTATCAGTCAATCTGTACCACAGTCATGGATACCTCAAATAAGAAGACGACAGTGATTTCAGAGACCGGAAAAGCAGGTGTTGCAGTAAACCCAGGCCCAAACTTCAGCGTCGTAATAGAAGATGTGCCAGTCCCTAAGCCAGGTCAACCCCATAAATTCCCAACCCCATCAATCCCCAACCCCACCCAATCCCTCCGCTCAAGCAACCCAGCCATCTAGCCACCTCCACAGGCCCCGACGGTCTCCTCCTGCGGCTAAACGCAACAGGGATCTGCTACTCAGACATCCACCACATGCTCGAAGACCCGCCAACGCCGACAATGCGCGACTTCAGCGCGCGGTCGCCCAGCCACGAAAGGCGCGGGCGTGGTCATGGCGCTGGGCCCGAACGTCAAGGACTGGCACGTCGGCGACCGCGCCGGCGTCAAGCCCGCCTACGACGCCTGCTTCAGCTGCGAGCTGTGCTAGAGCATGCTAGAGACGCACTGTCCGCAGAGCTCGCAGACGGGGCTGCAGCACCCCGGCACGTGTTAGCAGTATACTGTCACTCCGGCGCGGTATATGACGCGCATCCCGGATGGCGTCGATGATTTCACTGCGGGCCCGATCATGTCTGGTGGAAGTACGATCTATAGCAGTCTCCAGGAGTCGGCCTGAAACCGGGGGGTTAGGCGGTATTTCCGGGTTCGGTGGGAGGCGTGGGGCATATGGGTGTTCAGTTAGTGATGGCGATGGTGATGAGAGTGATTGGAGTGGATGGGGGGGTGCGAAGAAGAAGCTGTGCATGAAGCTGGGGTTCACGAAGGTGAAGGATGTGGCGGAAGAGGTGATGAGGATTACGGACGAGAAAGGAGCCCATGGGGTTTTTGTAAAGGCAAGGGGTAACGCTGCATATGAAGCCGCACCGAAAATGGTGAGGGTGGTCGGAAGAGTGATGTGCGTTGGTCTGCGTAAGTGACTTTATACGGGGCATTTCATCTTGGGATATTTGCGCGCTAATAACAGTCTTAGCGCCTGCCGGTACATGTATCGCCGGGGCAGACCCTCACTAGTATGTAGCTAAACGGCTACATATAATTAGCACGCTAGTCGACACAATATTAGACACTCAAGAAGCGCTGAATTATACTGCGAGAGCAAGCCAAAACTGTTGAACGGACGATCAGGAATGAGAACTCTGTTTATTAAAGAGGGCTCTAGAAGCTCTCTTATATACATCAGGTAGGTCCAAATACAATAACGACGACGTCGTCATGTAGTAGGTCATAGTTAAGA
>Ga0307515_10008818_pt1 | contig 19584 bp, 15 predicted proteins | sample 17_EM_MG_FD_194513 | JGI IMG/M metagenome (GOLD analysis project Ga0307515, IMG submission 194513) | Populus trichocarpa ectomycorrhiza microbial communities from riparian zone in the Pacific Northwest, United States - 17_EM | ecosystem: Host-associated > Plants > Roots > Unclassified | place... | reverse complement strand
GAGCCCGGATTTTCTACCTAAGGAGATGAGTGAAAAAAAGAAATATATAGAAGAAGATTAGATTATTCAAGAACACAAATTGGTGGTTTGTGTTGAGAGAGAGAGAGAGAGAGAGAGAGAGAGAGAAACGACGTTCAAATCTTTTATGTGGTGTGAAAAAGAAGATAAAGTGAAGACAAACCTAAACCTGGTGTGAGAGGGAGAACGGAGATGCATCTCTTACACCCTTGCCCTATGGTGAAGACGAAAGATTCCAGAATTGAGACAGGCGGATTATCACAGATATAGAGAATTTCTTACAAGGTGCCAATATATCGAAGATGAAAACACTCAAGTGGAACTGGTTGCCTGGAGTTGGAGAGAGTATCATGTGTGTGTGTGTATAGGTGAACTGGAATTTTGAGGATGAAGATAAAGACACAGCAGGCGTGGAAAAGTGGTGGATTCAAACTTGGAGAGAGAGAGAAAAGAAGAAAGGCTTCAATGGTGTGAGCTGGTGGCCTGCACGGAAGGAGGAGGAGGAGAAGTTTGTGCATACATATGGTGAGGTGTAATGGTGAGGATGGAGATAACGATACAGAAGCAGATCAAGCTGGTGGCCTTGGAGAATGAGAAAAAGATAGAGAAAGAGGGCCTGTATTGTTGAAGACAAAGATACAGTATAGACATAGTGTTTTTATGAGAGCTAGTGGTTGGTGGGCTGCCACTTGCTATGACCAGTGCTCCTATTGATCATTATCCATTCCTCTTTTATTATTCCTTTTTTTTTTTATTTAAAAAATAAACAAATCTTCCTCCTACCTTTTTCCTGTGACATTTCTGGTCCTCTTTTTTCCTCTTCTGTTTCTGAAAATATATAAATTATCGACGTTACAGGTTAAGATCGTACGTCATTCATGTCTTCTATTACACACCGTATAAATTGAACTCTCAACTGCCTTCTAATCGGATCGAAGCTACTGAGTTCCTTAACTATTTTGTTAAGGTTATACACACACACACACACACAAACACACACACACACACACACACACACAAACTTACAATTTTTTTTTATTTTTTTTTTGGTGATGTGGGTGATGGATGGAAGATGGGATTTGATTAGATTAGATTTTGCAAAGTGATAACAATCCATTATTTTCTTCCAATTTTAGTGGTGAAAGGAAACCACAAATACAATAAAGTGGTTGATCCTTTCTCGTCATAAAGCATTGGGAGATATTTTCGCTGTACAAACTATTACAAAAAGTGGTCTCTCATAATTCTTTAGCCGATCAAGAACTTGTTCAAAGGGAGAAGGATAAAATCTGGAAAGATTCGAGCAAATAGCAAGTTAATAAAGATAGGGAATGGAGTTGGGGTAATCATAATAGGAAGATGCTATGAGCACACTATATATATATATATATAATTTAACCATATAGTTTTTATTTGTTTTAATGGCAAATATATATAACTTGTAACAAAACCTAATACTTCTTGTTGTTGTTTTGGCGCAACTCTTTCCTTCACGTAGCTTTATATATATATTGGAGCCTTCGACGTCCTTCCTGTTTGTTACCACTCCTCACTCTTGATCTTCTATTATAGAGTGTGGCAAAGTTGAAGAAAAACAGAAATGTGGTTAAAATATTTAAAATTTATTTGTTTTTATGTTTTAAAAACATTTTAAAAAAAATTATTGTTTTTAATTTTTTTATTTTTAATTAATTTTTTATTGTCTTTTTATATTGTTTTAATATGTTGATATAAAAAAAATATTTTAATATATTTTCAAACAAAATATACTTTAAAAAATAACTATTATTACAATATCAAACAAATTCTCATGCACAGTTTGTGTGGCATTAATTTGGTTCCTAATGTCTCCCCTTGTTCTTTAGTTACGTCTTTTCATTATCATGTTCTTCTTTAACTATACTAATATCCAGATTTAATGCATTTTAAATAGAAAACAATAAAGATAAAATTCTTGAAAGTTATATCTCAAATTGTTGGTTCCTAAATGCCATCCACCGTATCATCATGGGTCCTATTGTAGATTTCATGTAAGGATGTGTTATTTTTACTCCACTTTTTTGTTATTCTCACTTAATTATTTATTGTAGAGAATAAAATAATTTAATTTAATATATTTCTTATATTTTATCAAAATCTTCAAAGTAACAAGTTTTGAAATAGTCTTTCTTTACCTCCTTTTGTTACAAAAATAACAATATATATACAAGAGAATGTATATTATATATAAATATTTATGACTTTATTTTTCAAAAATTCATGTTATATGTTTTTTTTCCTTGCAAACTTAAATTGAGTTGGTATATATTACAAATTTCATGAATAAGTCTCTCAATATAATGTAATGATTATATATATTAGAGATTAAAAATTATAATGATTATATATAGAAACCAATCCTCTAATTTTATATCTTCTAAATATATTATTTAAGAAATATATATTGTAAAATACAAAACTTGATCAATTGAGGATAAAATAAAACTCTTAATAAATAGGGTTTTCTTTCTCTATTTTTAACCATACGCTAATTTCTTCTTATTGCTATTTTGAAAAAAAAAAACATAAAATTAATATATTCAATGTCACACGTGTGCGGCGTCGCGACGATATTCCACTCCATCAAATGTATCTGGCAAATATGGAGAGGTAATGAATTCTTGTCTCTTATTTGTGAAAAGCGGGAATGAGAGTCGCCACCTAGTATTTTGGTCACTAGGAACCCTAATTGGTCTTAGAGATCGGGTACGGGAATTGGTTGCATAAAAAGAAGGTATTAACACTTCAAATACGCTCTACCTAAGGTAAGCTGCATTGTTTAATTGTCTGATAAAAAACTAAGGTCATGTCGTGTTTTCTAATTGTTGGTCTATCTAAGGTTTAAGAAAAGTCCTTCTCCGTAAGAAAATCTTTATCTTATTGGGTAAAAGCCTACCCATTCTAATGTCTATATAAAATAAACTAACTTTTTAATATCAGAAATACGTTTTACGTATAAATTCGTAATCTCAGATACTAAAAGAAAACAAAATAATTTTTTGGAATTTTTGAAATATTGACCTAGTTCTCATGGCTCTAATAAACTTGTTATTAAAGCCAAAATACATGCTAAAACATATTTTTGAATTTTTGTGTTTTCTGTAAAAAAAAATGATATGATTTTTTTTTTATCTTTAAGAGACTTGGCCGTATATATGAAAACAAAATACTTGTTTTTTGTTTTATAATTTTTTTCAATGTTTTGACGAAAACTGGGTATTTTAATACCGGATTTGTATCTTTACGGTAAAAAAATACAAACCAATCTTACACAAAATATATAGAAAAATACACGAGAAAATCACAAAAAATTTTAGAAAGATTTTTGGAATTTTTTAATTTTTTTTAAATTTGTTTTTGGGGCCGGGCCGGGCCGGACCCGACCCAGAATTTTGAGCTGGGCCAGAAACTGCCTGACCCAAAGTTCACTGCATGAACAGTGAACGTGAATTATAATTCATGTCCTACTGTTGACACGTGAATTATAATTCACGCCCACTGTTTCATGTGTGAACAGTAGGACGTGAATTATAATTCACGTACACTGTTCACTTAGTGAACAGAGACAGCGAAGAAGAGGAAGAAGAAGGAGAAGGAGAGAGAGGGCACACCTAGCGTGGCGGTGGTCTGGCTGACGTGAATGACAGCGTGGTGCAAACGGTGGTAGCGGTGGCGGCTGACGGTGGCTGCGGCAGGAAGTAAGAAGGAGAAGAAAATCCGTATGGGGTGAGGACCGGCAGTTGCGATGGCCGTTTTGCCACTGGTGAGGATTTGGGTTCTTAGGGAGGTTGCGCCGCCATCTGTTGGTGGAGGAGAAAGGTGTTTATGGGGGCTTTAGGGGCTGAAGACATGGTGTGGAGAGAAGGAAGGGAGGAAAATGTTGGCTGGAACCGGAAATGGCTGGTTTTTTGGCTGACTTTGGACCAACTTTTCTCCTCCTCTGGAGCATGAAAGTCAAATCTATTTATAGGCGGTGGAAGAGGGACACTTTGTCTCTTATGGTGCAAACTTTCAACCCTTGGTTCGACCCGAAAGCATCTCAACCATTGGTTCAAAGTAGTAATGATGAACTGTCAGTTTTGTGCAGGAAAAATGGTTGGTCGGGTTGGCCACTTTGGGGCGGTGCCACCGCCTCTACAGCCTCGATCAGTCCGAACGGTTTATACTAGCGTGTAGTCAGGTGTCAGGGGATCGTTTTCGTGCAAGTTTCATTTAATTTGGGGAAGAAAAGAGACGTCAAATGCCTTGAGAAGGTAGCCACCTAACCAGTCTCGCTGAAGAAGAAGATGAATAGTAATTTTTCTGCCAATTATGTTTTAGTCCTTTAATTTATGATTTATCTCTAATTACACCACTGATTGGTCTCAAACTTTCAAATTTGTTTAATTTCACCCCTGATGAACTTCAATTCAAACCCCAGATTTCAGCGCCTTTTCTAGTTTGGTCCTTAGTTGTGGATTTATTCAATTAAGTCCCTAATTGGCCATCAAACTTCAATATTTATACAATTAAGCACCTGATTTGACCAAATCAACTCTAAAAAATTCTAATTTAACCCCAGAACTTTAATTTCTTCCAATTAAAGCCCAAAATTACTTTAAAATCATTTTTTCTTGCAATCAAACCCTTTATAAATTCAATTAAACCTCCAATAAAATTTAATTGAGTCTATAAATATTTGATTTTGGACATTTCTTCCTCAAATTGAATTTTCTTTGTCAGTCAAACTCTCATCAGTCAACGATATACGGTGAAATTCCAAACCTTGTATTTTTAAACCTCCTCAACCAATTTTTAGTTATTTTCTAAGCACTTTGGCATCCTCTTCTCACTGCTTATTATTTTTTGGTTTTTCTTCCGAATATAATTTTTTGTATTTTCTCCTTTTTTGTGCGGGGATCGAAAAATGGGTTACACATTCATTAAGGTCATATTAATTATTACATAAAATGGAATGGGATAAAAAAATATGGAATGGAAATGAAAGAACGAAATTGCATTTAGTATTATATTAATCAAGATGAAAAGCACTACTTTAGATATTGTACCATTTCTCTTATCATAATCAATGTCTAAGAAAATAAAAAATTAGTGACTTTTTATTATTTCAATTATGTAATTAGTGGATCTAGTAATGTAGTATATGGTAATTTTTAAAAATATTTTTTAATTAAAAATACATTAAAATAAATTTTTTAGATATTTTTTAATTTTTAACATCAACATATCAAAACTATTGAAAAACACATAAAACTATTAATTTAATATTTCTTCAAGCAAAAAAAAATTTAAAAAACAAGTTTAACTATAAAAACAAACACTTCCTTAATCATTTTATTAATTACTTCATCAAAATAGAGTGTATATCCATCATCTTAGACTCAGTGCTAATGGGAAAACTAGGTCTTGCAGAAGAATTGATCAATCTGACAATTGAGTGTATACATCCATAATCTCATATTTGATGCTTATCAACGAAGAGGAACACGGATACTATCAACCTTTAAAAAGATTGTAGCAAAAATATCATCTTTCTTTGTGTGCGTAGATGTTGTCTAGCTTGATTCAAAAGTCCTAAAGAGATGGTCTTCTTGTTTGAATTTTTATAAGCCGAAGACACCCAAGTATAACTCATTTTTTCTTTCCAAATGATAGCTATTATTTCCAATTGGGTGCTATTCAAGTGCTAGTGATGTGAACCTCTTAATCATGTGGTTAAACAACTCTCAATAAAGTAGATAACAATCTATAAAGCTGAAAATTAGGTTTGATAGAACTTTAACCCAGAGGTGACCCTGTACCTAAGAACCAGAAGTATTGGAAAAAAACTTAGACCCAAAGATAACCTTATATCTAAGAATCTTAAGTATGCGAATGACGCCACAAAACTAGTTAATCTTCGATAAGTCAATGTACGAGCTTTGTTCTTGCAAAGAAAAGTTTTTGCCACAAACAAACAAAAAAAACTCATGTTTATTCTCCAATTTACCGCTGAAATTTGCAGCTAAAAAAACATAACATAGTCTCCTCTAACTAACCCTAATGAGCCTAAAATAGTAATCAACTAATATAAGTACAATAATGAAATAAACCCCAAAACAATGTATAATGAGCCAAAACAAACCTAAATTAAAAATAATTATATATAAATAAATAAAATAGAAAAATAAAAACAAAGTCTTCATTCTAAAATTTCTCCATGTAGCCCGAATCACTAATTTTCGCACATTTCTAGGCAGATTTTCAATCCTGACTTTAAACATGTCGTTCTCTCTTGTCTGGATGAATTATTAGGCCTACCATATATGGTTGGAAATCTTGAGATGTCTAGTTTCTATACCAACTTAAATCTCAAACATATGTCACGTATAGCTCCAGTTATGTCCCAAATAGTATATAAAGGTCTAGCTTGATAAGTTTAACAAGATTTGTCTAGTAACATCGATCCTCTGCAACAATATGTTCCCAAAATCCATTTGACTTGAACCTTTACCAAATATAGTTCCATATGTCTAGTATCTCCCTATAAAATTTCAGCTTGTTTCGATGTATTTTTTGAGAGATATGTTTGATCTCACAAAACTGACCAGCAAATATTTTAAGGCCAAAATCGGACCTGACTTGGTTTGTATCATCCTCCCATTCTTTAAAAAGATTTGACCTCGAATCTGTATCATGAGAAATATCTTCTAAGGTCAACAAATTCGTACCAAGCCATAACATCATCATCAAAACCAAGAAGAACTTTGTTAGCAAAAAAGGTCCTCTAATATACAAGCTCTCTTTTTCAACCATCTTCTCATTCTTCAATTTCAGTTACTCCTCTTATATTTGCTTAGGTATCAATGATACAAGAGTTATAGGTCTTCTATTCATCTCAAAGGAATACCTATATGTCACTCTATTATGCATAACTCTTATATCATACTATCATGATCTATCAAGCAACAAGTGACTAGCTTACACTGATACAATATCACATAACACCTCATCACAATAATTATCGATAGAAAAAGCAATCGAAACATGTTTTTTCACTTTCACTTCACCACCATCATTCAACCACTGTAATTTATTAGGTATGAGATGTTTGGTAGTATGGAAGTTCAACTTTCTCACCAATTCAATACTAGCTACATTAGTTAACCACCACTATCTATAATTAAGTTACATATCTTATAGTGAACTTGGTATCTCGTGTGGAATATGTTCTCCCTCTAACCTTTTGAATCATCCACCTTGACATGCATATTGAGTGCTCTCCTCACCACAAGTGTCTCTCTCTCAACTAGATACTCAACATAAACATCATTAACATTCTTCAATGGTGGCATCTTCTCCTCTTTATCCTTCCTATTGGTCTCAACCTTATTATTAGCTTTCATAATCATGACTTTTATTTTTGACATTATGAAGCAACATGACCAAAACCCAGACAATAAACGCATTTAATGACACGGTTACGAAAAGTAAGAGTAACATTGTTACCTTTAACAATGATTAAAGTGTGTTTCTTCTCTCTAAGGTATTTGACCTTGCCCTTCTTATTCTGTTGTGATGGACCACCCCCCAGTGTTAGCCTTCCAAGTAGGTCTCCAAGTTTTCAGAGGGCTTAATAGTTGGCTTTGCTAAATGGTACCCTTTTGTTTAATATGTTTCTCCACCTTCACGTCTATATGCACCATCTCCTCCAACTCTACATAATGATGCAACTCCATAATATGTGATATAACATGATTAAGGCCATTAATGAATCTAGCCATAGTAGCCTCCATATCCTCCTCAATATTAGATTGAATCATGACAAGTTTCATCTTCTTGAAATACTCATCAACACTTTTTGTACCTTGACTCAAACTTTGGAACCTTTGATACAATTCTCTATAAAAGTGGCTAGGCATAAATATGCTCCTCATAAGGGATTTCATCTCATCCCAAGTATCAATTTGGGATGAGATTTGTCACTAAATGATTTCACCACATAATGGTATAGTCAGTAAAAGCAATCACAACAAGCTTGACTTTCTTGGGTTCTATATAATTGTGACATTCAAGAATCCACTTCACCTTTTTCTCTTATTCTAAATAGACTTTAGGATCATTCTACCCCTGAAAAGCTGGTATTTTCAGCTTAAGTGTACCAAAATCTCCACATAACTCAACATTATGGTCCTGGTACTTATAATTACCCATCGACCAAATTTATCACCATATTTTTCCCCTACAAACTGACAATTATATTGTTGTCCAAGACGTTCCCCATGTCCTGTGGACACATCTTCAAAACCAACATCACTCATGTCTACATTATCAGTCATAAACTCATCCATATTAGTGTTAATACACCTAACAATTCTCCTAACTTTAAATTATCTTTGCTCAGGCCTAATTTAAACCCTACCATGATCATTAACTTATTGTCTCTCCAAGCTATCCAACCTATCTCTAAATTCATCGGTAATTCGATCCATCCACTGATTCATAATATGTAAATGAGTTACAATTTCATTGTTTTCTCCTTGTGATGCCATGTTGTTGCTTGTCTTCGACATCTTTGAATATAAAAATTGGTTAGTTGATAAGAAATATATATTCCTCACCTAATCCCTCATATGTTTACACTTCTCTCGTGTTCCACTCAAATATAGGCTTTATACTCAAATATGCTCGCTACGCCTTTTTCCTCTCGTCTTACATTTCTTCAACTCTTGCAAAACGTGAATCAACACCAAATATAACAGTTGTAGAAGTGTATCCAAATATATATATGACTCAAAAAGAAAGAAAAATATTAAAATAAGCAAAGAGGAAACTATGATTACAATTTCACGATCAACAAGTGAATTTGTACGAAAATGAACGTTTTTTAAGACATGAAAGAAAAAAGATGCAAAGGTTATTTAAATAAATTTAGATGAAAACTATCAATTATGATGTTATTATACTATGATAATTGAAAAATAATAGCAGCAAAACAAGTTTGAATTACTGACATGAATTAGACTCATTACGAGAAATTCCAATCCTGAATTTAGTTCCTATAGAAAAAGAACTCTAAAAGACTTCAAATTTTATATGAGGTGCAAGAACCTTGAAACCCAGTATATAAGATTTCATAACTTTCTAAATTTATTTGACTAGAGATTCCCTTCTAATACAAATCTGACCTATTACGACAAGTTTTAATCCCGATTTTGGTTACTATAGCAAATGATTTTCGAATAAGCTCAAATTTTATAAGGGGTATGATTAGAACTCCTAGAACCAGTATAACTTTGAGAATCTTATGAATTGATTTGGTTCAAATTATCCCTTATTTGTGTTTTGTGGCAGATTCGATAAAAGTGACTTTTAAACCTTTTTTTCTTTCTTTTGTTTTGTACTCTTTATGTTATTGATATATTCTAAGACAACAACAAAATAAAATAAAACCTTTCTTTAAGGAACCCTAGATGCAAACTACTAAGCTCTAGACATGAAATAATAAAAAATCGAATCAAAGACAAGTTAAGGAAGTCAAAATTAACAAGAAGAAAATAAAGATATAACCTGATTGAACCAAATGATGCAAACCTCTTGATCATATGGTCAAGCAACTCCCAACGAAGTCGATAAAAACCTAGAAAGTCGAAAATCAAGTTTGATAGAACCTTGACCCAAAGGTAACCATATACCTAAGAACTAAAGGTATTGAAAAAAGACTTGGACCCAAAAATAACCTTATATCTAAGAACCCTAAGTATATGAATGACGCCATAAAGTCAGATAATCTTTGATAAGACAGTGTACAATCTTTGTCCTTGCAAAGAAATGTTGTTTTTTCCACAAACAAACAAAAAGAAAACTCATGTTTATTCTCCAACTTGCTGTTGAAATTCACAGCTAAAAAAACTTAATATAGTCTCCTCTAACTAACTCTAATGGATCCCTTTTAGATTGCAAGCTAATGAACATAAACTAGTAATCAACTAACATAAGTCCAATAATGAAATAAACATCTAAACAATGTTTTATGGGCCAAAACAAACACAAATTAAAAAAAATATTCAACATCAAGTAAATAAATAAAATAGGATAATAAGAAAAAAGTCTTCATGCTAAAATTCCTTCATGTAGCCCGAATCTCCATTTTTCATACATTCTTGGCAAATTTTCAGTATTGACTTCAAACATGTCGTTTTCTCTCATTTGGATGAATTACTAGGCCTACAATGTATGATTGGAAATCTTGAGATGTCTAGTTTCCATACCAACTTGAATCACAGACAAATGTCACTTGTAGCTCCAGATATACCCTAAACAATACATAAAGGCCTAGTCTGACAGATTTGACAAAATTTATCTAGTAACTTCGATCCTTTGCAATAATATGTTCTTGAACTTTATTTGACCTAAAAATGTACCAAAATATAGTTCCATGTGTACAGTATCTCCTAGTAAAATTTTAACTTATTCTGATGTATTGTTTAAGAGATATGCCCCATCTCACAAAACTGGTCAGCAATCATTTTAAGACCAAATTCAGAACTGACTTTGTTCGTATCAGCTAGAGATTTTACAGCAATACAAAGCCTTTTTATGTCAGTAGATTAATCTCAATAAAACAACTATATCTTCCAATTAAAACACAAGATTGGAAACCATAATTGATGTGTAGTGTATTTTAAGGGTGAACTTATTAAATGGCCATAAATAACACCTTTGTTTACCAATTATGATTGGTAAATCAAAGAAGCAAATATTTTCCTACTAAAGGATAGAATGACAAAGAATAGACAATTATGAAAGGAGAATCATTATTGGAAGCAGGAATAGAGGACTTAGTCAAATCTACAAGCCAATCACTATAACTGTTATAACTAACTATAACTGCTACAACTAACTGTAACTGCTATAACTACCTGCAACAGTTATAACTAACTTTAACTGCAACTGTCATAACTAACTTAACTGCTAACCATGGCTGCAGACTTTTACTCCATCGTCTGCAGATTTTAACTCCATTGCATCAATAGCATTCTGTATATTCCAACATCCCCCCTCAAGATGAGAATGAATATTTATCATTCCCATCTTGCTGATAAGATAATGAAAGTTGAGACAACCGAGAGGTTTGGTGAGAATATCAGCCAATTGAAATCAGGAAGAAATGTGAATGATTTTAATCAAACCCTCCTGCAATTTCTCCCTTACGAGATGACAATCTAGTTGTATATATTTAGTTCTTTCATGGTGTACTGGATTGGAGGCAATTTTTAAAGTAGGTTTGCTGTCAGTATATAACAATGCAGCCTAAGAGTGTGGTACTTGGAAATCAGCCAATAAATAAACTAACCATTGAAGCTCACACGTGGTAGTTGTTAAAGCTCTATACTCAGCTTCTGCTGAAGACCTCTTGATAGTAGGTTGCTTCTTTGATTTCCAGGAAATTAGCGAATCCCAAAAAAAAACTGAAAAACTAGTGACACTCCTTTTAATGTCAAGGCAACCACCCCAATCACTATCAGAATATGCCTTTAAATGCAAATTAGAATAAGCCTTGAGAAATAATCCTTGGCCTGGGGTTGCCTTAAGATATTGAAGAACTCTCTCTATCGCTTGCAAGTGCATTGCACAAGCATTGGACATAAATTGGATGAGAGCTTGGACTGTATATGATAAATCTGGTCATGTGATTGTGAGATAAAGAAGTCTGCCAACAAGTCTTTGATAGGATGCAAGGTCAGGTAATAAAAAACTAGGATCATCAGCATTGAGTTTCAAAGTTGAATCCATAGGAAAACTAACGGGTTAAGCATCAGAAAAATCACTGTCTGTCAGCACATCTAAAGCATACTTTCTTTGGCAAAGAACAATACTTTTTGCAGATCTAGCTACTTTAATGCCTAGAAAGTATTTCAGCTCTCCCAAATCTTTTACAAGAATGGATGCATGAAGAAATTGTTTCACAACAGTTATTTCTGCAAGAGCATTGGAAGCAATGATCACATCATCAACATATATTAACAACGCTATAAAGCTGGTTGAAGTTTGTCTGATGAAAAGGCTAGAATCTTACTTGGCCTGTCTGAAACCAAAGTGTAGTAAAGAGGAAGACAACTTAGAGAACCATTGTCTGGAGGCTTGTTTCAGACCATATAAGCTTCTTTTAAGTTTACAACCCCGAGAGTCATTTGGATTGGAAAAGCCTGGTGGCAATTGCATGTATACCTCCTCATTCAAGTCTCCATACAGTAAGGCATTATCAACATCAAGTTAATGTAAATGATATTGTTTAACAGCAGCAATAGTAAGAAGAACTTTAATTGTTGTCATTTTGGCAACAGGAGAATAGGTATAAAAAAAATCAATTCCCTCTTGTTGAGTATAGCCCTTAGCCACTAATCTGGCTTTGTACCTCTCAACACTGCCATCAGCCTGAAATTTCACTTTGTATACCCACTTACAGCCAATAGCAGATTTGTTCTGAGGCAAAATTACCAGATCTCAAGTTTGGTTTTTCTCAAGAGCTTTAATTTCATTAGTCATGGCATTATGCCAATGAGGAATTAAGATGGCTTGTTTGTAAGTCTTAAGTTCAAAAATAGATGAAATAGCAAAAGTGAAAGCTTTATGTTTAAGAGACAATCTAGAATCAAACAAGAAAGAGAATATAAAGTAGGGCATACCAGAGGAAGAGCTCCTAGAAGATGCTGGATTTGCTGAAGGAATCTGGGTTACAGTACCACAATAATATTGCTCTAAGTAATTAGGTAAATGTTTAGTTCTTTTAGACCTTCTGAGGTTAGGAGCATCATTATTGTCAGAAGAAGAACGTACAGGAGCAGAATTTGCTAAAGGTAAATTTGTAGGAGGAATAGAGTTTTGAGAAACAGATTTTGCTGGGATACAAGAGATGGAATCATAGGTTTGAGGAAAATCTGGAAACACAAAAGGTGTGTGAACTGTGTCTAGAATAGTGGGAAAGTAGATTCATAAAAAACTACATTTCGAGAGACAAAGGTTTTGAGAGTTGATAAGTCAAGGACTTTGTACCCTTTGATATGTCGAGGATAACCAAGAAAAATGCATTTCGTGGCTCGTGGCTAAAATTTTCCTCGGTTGCTTGTGATTGTGCTAGCAAAGCATAAACAACCAAAAACTTTGAAATAGTCGTAGGTTGGTGGCTTCTAAAACAAAAGGTGATATGGTGTTTGATTGTTGAGAATGGACGATGGAGTGCAATTTATCATATGAGTGGCTGTGAGAATGCAATCCGTCCAGTAGGGTAAAGGAAGTTTAGACTAAAACATGAGAGATCTGGCTATATTTAATAGGTGTTGATGTTTTCTCTCAATCCTTCCATTTTGTTCAGGTGTTTTGACACAAGATAATTGATAAATGATGCCATACTTTTGATAAAAAAAAAAAAGCATGTTAAACACTTGTCCATTATTTGATCTGAGAGTTTGAATATCAATGTTGAAATGAGTATTAACATAAGCTAAAAAGTTGGTAAGAATGGCTCTAGTTTCTGATTTGGATTTCATTAAAAACAACCAGGTGAATCTGGTGTAATCATCAACAATGGTAAGGAAGAATCTATAACCAGAGTAAGAAGGAACAAAAAAGGGTCCCCAAATATCAATATGAACCAATTGAAAGGGTTGATTGGATTTATTGGTTGATAGAGGAAAAGGTAGCCTTTTTTGCTTGGCTAAAGGACAAATCTCACAGATAGAGTTGTTAGTAGCCGTTACAGAAGAATCAGAACTACTTAGGAGATTAATTTTTTATGTTGGAATATGGCCTAAATGAAAATACCAAAGATCAGAGGCAACGATATATGATTTAACTAAAGAACTAGAAGGCAAGCCAATAGAGCTGGGAGGGATTGCAATATCAGATTGAGCAAAAGATCTGTGAAGATGGTATAGGCCAGATTGAACTTCAGCAAGTCCAATCATCCTTCATTTGCTTAGATCCTGCAAGATACATTTTGTTTGAAGAAAAAATAATCCAATAGAATTATCAGCAGTTAATCTTGAGATAGAAACAAGATTGACAGTGAAGGATGGCACATAAAGAGCATTGTGTAAAACGATATTAGGAGAAAATTTAACAGTTGCAGTAAAAACAATTGGAACCGTTTGACCATTTGGTAAATGAACCTTGGAAAGAGTTTTAGACAAAACAATTGAATCAAAGAGAAGAGGGCTATATATTATATGATTTGTTGCTCCTGTATCAAGAGTCCAAGTGAATTGATTTTGTGATGAAGAAATGGTGTGACAAGAAAAGGACATACCTGATGCAGATGCAACATTAGTAGTAGAGTTTAAGTTTGAGTTGGAAATGCTATTCGTAAGAGTGAACAGATTTTGGATATGCTCTTGAGAGAAAACAATGTTGGGAGTGCCAGAATTTTGCTCCAAAACAACAATATTATTTACAGTAGATAACCTTTGAAAATTCTTGCCAATAGTCGGTGTAGAAACAAATCTTTTTTCCTCTTGGCCCTTCCATCTAGGAGGGTATCCAATAAGCTGAAAGCATTTATCAACAAGATGTCCCAAATAACCACAATGAGAGTAGATTGCATCAACCTTTCCTTTTTGTTTAGTAAATCGATTGGTGTATGTTGAACCTGGTCTAGAGGATTGATTCACATATTGTTCAGGAACCATTGCTTGTGAATCAATAGAAATGCCAACTGCATTTGTAAAAGACCTCTGACTCTCATCTTGTAAAAGTAAAGAAAAAACTCTGCCCATAAATGGTAAAGGAGATTGAAACAACAGTTGACTCCTGACTGCAGAATAGGAACCATGAAGACCCACAAGAAATTTCATAACATAATCTAATTTTTGTCGATATGTCAGATGTTTTAGAATATTACATGAGCAAAGATCAAGATTTCCACATTTGCAACTGGGAATTGGATGATAACTGATGTATTCATCCCACAAAGCCTTGAATTCACTGAAATACTCGGTGACAGATTTGGAGTTCTGAGAAATAGAACTTAACGATTTCTCCAAAGAGAAAACCCTTGGTCCATCACTTCTAAGATATCTAATTCTCAGTTCTTCCTAAATATCAAAAGCTGTTGTGAAGTAAAGAAGACTGTTACGGATATCCTTGGCAATGGAATTCATTAGCCAAAACAGAATAAGATTGTTAGATCTTAGCTAGGCCACACGGAGTGATTGGTCAGTAGTGATAGGCTGGGCTAAAGAACCATCAACAAAGGCAATTTTATGTTTTACTGTTAAAGCAATTGACATGGATCGACTCCATGCAATGTAATTCTCACCGGTGAAGATCTTAGAGACCAAAAGAGCACCAGGATTATCAGAAGGATGCAAGTAGTAGCAGCCGAATGAATTGTCAGAAAGATTCTGAATAGAGGCATTGGATGGATCATTATGTGTTGTAGAAGCATTATCCTCTAAGTGATCAGACATTTGTGAAGTTTTGGAAAGATCAAGGAAATGGTGAAAAGAAATGTGTGGACAAATATCTAATTATCAGAAATGTGCTCTGATACCATGTAAAGCTGCACAAAAACTGTTTGTGCAGAAGAGAAATGTGGAGCTTAAGAGAAGAAAAATACATTCTGCTTAGAAAAAGAATTCTCCTCTCTTTCGTATCTTGTATATATATATATATATATAGACTTTGATTCGCTATAACTAACTGCAACAGTTATAATTAACTTATATGTTTTAACTAGCTTTAACTGCAACTGTCACAACTAACTTACCTGCTAACCATGGCTGTAGACTTTAACTCCATAGTCTGCAGATTTTAACTCTATTGCATCAATAGCATTATGTATATTCCAACAATATTTTTAGTTATAAACTGATAGAAATACTCCAAGATAGTCTGTACTCACTATGTGTTTTTATTAATCCAAAAATCAATTTATTGCTGGAATAATATTTATAAATAAATATATGACAAAAGTATGCCATACTATCTCTTTTTAAGATGAGATATAATTATTCTTGTTTATAAAAAAAAATATGTATTTCTAATTTGATTTCTCAATTAAAAAATATGTTGTTGATTTGTTTTAATATAAATGTATTTTACTTTTAAAATTCCATTTCTCTGTTAAGAAATATTTTTCTAAGTATATGATTTATTTTTTATAAGGCATGTTTCTAGTTTAAAATACATGTATAACGTTTATAAACGTGTAAATATTTGCATGTCATTAGATTAAACACAAATTAAATACACGTTTATGAAATTTTATACACGTTTATGAAAAAATTGTCAGTAATATATATATTCAAAAGAGAGGCTTCTAAGGTTTATTGAACCAATTATCAAAGAAATTATTGTTGAATCTTATTGTTTAGTGGGAAAATTCTGGGGAGAGCCTAAAGAGGATATACTAGGGAGAAAGATGGGGAGGGAAGATGACTTGAGATATCAATCTGCCTCATTTGTCAAGCTTCCATGGTGATCCTTGACGGTCTCCCTATCATATTAGCCTTGACAACTTCATTAAGGTTTGATGGAGCCTTGATAAATAGGACTGCATGTTTCTAGATCCAAAGTCTCCATGTGATTGTAGGGTTTCGATGATCGGAATACAACGATGAGGAAGAATAAAAGTGGAAGCGGTTTTTTTTTTATTTAATGTTGAAGTTGTAATATTTTATATAAGATTATTTAGTTATTAAATGAAAAATAATTATAATTTTGTAAGTAATCAGATAATTTTTATTAATTTTATTTACAAGGATATTATATATTAGCGCATATATAAAGTTTAGGATATAAATTATAATTTTTCAAAACTCGATAGGATAATGTAATTTTGATCAAATTATAGAATCTCACGGGTACTTTTTTTATTTTTTATTTAATTATATTTTAATAAAATAAATAAATAATCGCTTGAAAGCCATCAAATAATATTTTTGAAAAAAAAAAAGCAATCATATGATGGATGTACGAAACTAACATTTTCTAATATTATAAGAAAACAACTATAATATTATTCAAAAAAACAATCAATGGTATCTATAAAATAAAATCTGTATTTTGAGTCAATTTAAGGAATAGACAAAATAATATTTATTTATAATTTTTTAAAAAAAATTTAAAGTAAAAATTAAATGAAAAAATAATAAAAGTTAAGTCCACGGCCTGGGTGACCTAACATGTTTGGGCTATTATAAATTAGGCGAAGCGTGTGGGCCTAGCAACACAAGCTCGTGAGCATAGGTCTTTTTTTAAATGGGTCATTTAAAAAAAAAAAAACTAGATAACATATTATTTGCTATCATAGATAATACATCACCTTATTTAAATACTATCATCTCTAGTAGTCAAAATATCGAAAGCAAATCTACTCCATCCTTTTTATCACAAAAAAAACAATTTCTCAGTTTTTTTTTATATCTAAAAACACATAAGAAACACCTCATAAACTTCAATAAACTCATATCTAATCTCAATATAGTGTTTAATCATTAAGAAATCCAAAACAAGTCATGATTCAAAAAATATTTCCCAAGCCATATGTACATTTTTTTTAAAGATGAGGAGTAAATAATATTTCAATAAAAAACCTATTATGAAATGGAACTTATTAATACCAAGAATCATTTTTTTTATTGCTAGAACATGGGCAAACAATAACTTTCTCTCTCCTCCGCTATTTTCAGTTACTTTCTCTTTTTTTTCTCTAACTCAATGATTGAAATGTAAATAAAATAAAGTTCTGGATGAAAATGTAAAATCATTAGAAAATAAAGACAAAAAACAAAGAAATTAAAAACTTTAGGGACCAAAATACTTAAAAATGTCCTCAATATAGTAAAAACAAATAATAAGAAATTAAAAGAGGTTGGAATCTTATTTCATTATAAGTTTTTGTCCCCAAAGTTTTAATTATGTTTACCCAATCAATTTGAATTTAATTTTACCAAATCAAATATCAATTTAATATCAAAACCTATACCAAGTTAAATGAAATATATTATCAAGCTTAATTATAAATAAACTAAAAGTAAAAAAAATCAAATTATAAGAAAGATTAAGTAACAAAAAGAATCCAAGTGCTAAAAAACAAAAACATAAAAGAGGGCATGTTTTCCATGCTACTCAAAGCGTGTTCATTAGAAGAGGTATCATCTACTCACGAGTTTGAGTCTTTTCATGGTCATTAAAAGTTTACATGGTCGTTTAATTTCAGGGTTCATGAAATTAGTCAAGATACGCGCAAGTTGGCCCGAACACTCACGTTAATAATAATAATAAAAAAAAAAAGATGTATCATGCTGCATATTAGATAATTGGCATTATTAATTTGGTAATTAAACCTTTTCAGACGCCATGCAAGAGAAAAAATAGCCAAGTGATGCTTACATATTCTAGATTTTTTTATTTATTTAGTTAGAAACAATAAAATATCATTATTACAATCAAAGAATAAATTTATTGACGAATCACGGCGTGCGATCACAACACCCTTTTCAATATTAGCTTAAAACAAATACTTGAGATTCCTACTTAGAAATAACATGATCTTGTATGCTTATCAAAAAATGCATGTTTAAAAAGATATAATTTACACGATTCAAAAGAGCTTTTTTTTGTAAAAATAAATTTAGAATTTTCTAAATTGTAATTTTAGAACTCACGAAAATTACTAGGATTCCATTCGAATATCTCTATTATATTCTTTTTTCTGCCTTCCCTTCCCCATGGCTCAAACTCCAATTGCAGTCGAGGAAAAGTATATATTATAGAGAGGAGACTAAAGGAGAAAAGAATATACGTCGTCAAAATATTACAGGGAAAGGAAATAGCACAGGAACAAGAACAGAATAGAACTGAAAAATGCCCTCCTATCCTTTTAGTTTAAGTTGCAATGAGAATTTCCTATCAAACAAGTTGCAATAAAAAATAGGAGTAATCATTTCCTCTCTTTATCTAATTAATTGTCTTTTAAAAACGTGGTCGGACCATTAAACCAAAGCTTGTAACAGTAACTATCAGCTTCGTCCTTGATTTTGTGTTCGACACTGTAACTTCACTGTTTTGTCTCCTTTTTTTGTGCTCTTTCAAGCTTTGGATTCTGCTTAAGATTTAGCTTTAATGAGCACAATATCTTTTCAACAGCGGTCGATAGATATATGTATAGATATATATATACACACACACGCGCACATACAAGTAGGCATAAGAAGATACCCATCAATTAGGTCTCTAAGTTGGAGGAACCATAAGGAACTAGACGATTCCATGCCTCGATTGATCATCTAAAGTCGCATACGCGTGTGTAAAGGGGAAAATATATACTTTTTTAATATACTTACTAATCAAACTATGAGTTTTTTTATTTTTTTTAAACATGGATTATACAAGCCTTTTAAATTCATTTGATGCCACAATTCTTTTAAATGTATCTCAATTATCCTCTATGACATACCTCGGTTTATAATTTTTTCACAACGCTGTGTTATCATAGCCAACTCTATTTATTGCATATTTTTTGAAATAATACTACAAATCACGCAC
>Ga0307515_10008817_pt1 | contig 19585 bp, 6 predicted proteins | sample 17_EM_MG_FD_194513 | JGI IMG/M metagenome (GOLD analysis project Ga0307515, IMG submission 194513) | Populus trichocarpa ectomycorrhiza microbial communities from riparian zone in the Pacific Northwest, United States - 17_EM | ecosystem: Host-associated > Plants > Roots > Unclassified | place... | reverse complement strand
GATAGCTACACTAAATACAATTATTCGTGGTTGAGTAATTCGCTGTATTTGCCCTCGGAGTTTGGTGGGGTGGGCCACTAGCCCGCGTGGGCCACTAGCCCGCAGACTACGTTATAAGAAGTATTAAGTATATAAAATCTATAGGGTTTACTTAAATTGGTTCCTCCCGCTAGTAAGCTATAGCAATATTACGCTATAGACTTTATTATAGATCTTCTGCTATCTAAAAATAGGCAAGGATAAATATATAATTTAGTCCTTATACTTATTAATAGGGGGTTAAAGTATATTTAGTACCTTCCTGTTAATAAGATAATTAATATATAAATACCTACAAATCTAATTAAGGAGAAATACTTTCTTAAAGTAGATTAACTATACTCTATTATTACTAATAGGGGTAGTATTTTTATAAGCTAGTATTAGTTAGACCTATACTTCTATTTAATAATAGACTATTATTATAGTATAACTTTCTATTTATAGATAGATGGGTAAACGGAACGCCAAAACTAGGAACTAAAGTCTTACTTATAAATATATTTAAACTATTAGTAAGGTAATTAGTATAAGCTCCTTCTGTATATAGAATACGCTTATAACTTAAAGTAATACTTCTTATATTAGTATATACTAATCTAGATTGCCTATAGCGTTTAACTATTTAGGTTTAATAGTATACCTAATAAATACTAGCTAAGGCCGTATGATTAATTATAGAACCCTACTAGAAAGTTTAAGGATATCTATTAAAGAGTATAAGGGTACCTTAAGGTATAAAAGGGGTAATAGAAGTATGCGAAGTAAAGTTTAAAAAATACTTAAGAATAGTAAAGACTCTAATATAACTATAAATATTAGGGTAAATATTTTAGAGTAGGTAATAAGGTTTTATTACGTTTAATAAATATTAAGACCTATTAACTATTAAAGAAGCTTAATATAAGACATATAGGTCCCTTCTAAATTAAGGAATAAATTAGTAAGCTAGCTTACTATCTCTAACTACCCCTATCTATAGCCTATATACATTTAGTATTTTATATAAACCTACTATATTACGGCACCGTAACGAATCTAGTCAGGGGGCTCGCTTAAGCCTTGGCATATGTATATAGACATGTCCTTTTCCACCTTTTGCTCCTTATCTTAATATCTAAGTCTATAGACTACCAATTATATAGGCTTGCATACGTTCTTTACGGCGCTTATACCTCGATTAACTAAGTCGCTGTGATATACTAGAGCTATAGTATAAACTATTAGCGGAAAAAAACTTCCGCCTAAGTCTAATTAAATACCCTAAAGTAGTGGACAAGCAGTATAAGGTTAAAGCTATATTATACTATAAGTCTATTAAGAATAAGCTTTAATATAGGGTTAAATGGCTAGGCTAGGCTACTAATAACTCTATATAGGAACTAGAGGATTACCTTAATTATTATAAAGATATTTTAAAAGAATATTAAGACTAAGGTCTATAGTCTATAAATTATAAAAGGCGCTTTAATACTATAGTAGTATTGTAACCTATAAAGAAAGCTTATAGTAGGCCGTAAGAGGCACTAAAGAGTAAGAAATAGGTCAAATTAGATATAGAATAGATAAGCTCCGGAAACTATACTAAGGGTTAGGGCTATAGCCTAAGGTAGAATATATTCTTTACTTTTTTACGTATATAATATAGAATCTAATAAGGTATTTTACTAAAATTGTATTCCTATTAATTAGTTTATACTAGAAATAGTGTTCCTATAGGCTTATAAGCCCTTTTTAAAAGCCTTATAAGGCCTCTTTAAGTACTAATTAAGGTTCTTAATTGCTACTATATATAAGAACTAATCCTAAATTTTATAATTCTAAACTATAAATACCTAATCTAAAAGCCACTATACTTTAGGAGTAGGAGTAGGATTAATATCTATTGGCCTACTAAGTAATAGCTAATAGGAATAAGATCTAGACCCCTTTATAAGGATATAAATAGGTATAAAAATAGGGGTAAGATAATAAGGTATAGCAGGAGCAAAGATTCTTAAATACTTAATACTAATATTAGGTCTAAACTAATACTAACGAAGTTTTTAAGGCGTAAGCTTAACGTTATGGGCTACCTTATACACGCTTTTCCTTACTAAAATATACTAAAATATACACTGTCGGAACGTTAATCACGTGACGTAGTCACGAGACTACGAAGCGAGACTAACTGGTCTGACCTTAGAGTAACCCCTTTTTTCTAGACATTAATCAACTACCAACTTTAACACCGTATACGTACCACTATAAGTAATATTTGTGTACGTTGATAAAGCGAGTATACTAATACTAATTAGTAGACGTATAGATTAGGAAATACGCAATAGCAAAGCTTAAAACCACGCATTGGCTTAACTGCTAACGCGTTAGATCGCAGAGCTATCACCCTATTTTAGTTAAAGGAGAAAACTACGTTACCCTTAAAGCTTAAAACCACGTATTAGCTTAACTGCTAACGTGTTAGATTACCTAGAGAACTATATCTTTACTTAGAGAGAGCTATATTATCCTTAAAGCTTAAGACCATATATTAGCTTGCTGATACGCTAGATTGCCTAGAGGACCCTCAAAGCTTAAAACCACGTATTAACTTAACTGTTGACGCGTTAGATCGCCTAGAGGACCATATCTTTACTAAGAATCGTCTATAGTGTCTAAGAACTATAGATTCGTTAATAGGACACGTATATACCTTTATACCCTTAACCTCGACCTTAACTACACCCCTAACCTTAATACAACCCTTGACCTCAACCTTAACCTTAACCTTAACCCTAACCTTAAACCTTAACCTTAAACTTAAACCTCTAAACTTAAACCTCTAGAACCTCCACTTAACCTTAAACTAAATATACACAAAAACACGATAATATGGAAATTAACTGGAAGGAAAGAGTTGCTAAATACGGCAACGGAATTAACTTAGAGACGGCTATAGATAACAATCTAGCGGAGTATGTGGAGACTAAGATGCACCTATACACACAATCCAACCTTATAGACTCTTTATTGTAGATAGTATTTTAAAAAAACTTTAAGGACTTTACGCTAGAGATCTTTATATAAGTATAATCTAATACTAGAATAGGAATCCGTAAATACCTAGTTAAGAAAGGAGTATATGTTGTTAAGTAAGACAAGAGATACTCCCTTAGTAAGGTACTAACGGACGTTACTAATAAAGAAGAGTTTCACGAATAGATGGATAAAGAGATTGGTCTAGCCCTTAATAATATTAAGCTAATAATCACTATGGCTCTATAAGACCAACTTAATGCGACCCTAGATAAGCTTGCTGCACTACTAGCTACTTTAATTACTGTACCACCAGCTACTCCGGTCGCTGCCCCTGCTACCCCTACTATCCCCCCCAGATCTACTCCTACCACTACACCGCCAGCTACTCCAATCGCTGCCCCCACTACCTCTACTACCCCTCCTAGTCCTTAATCCTCCAATTACGACCAAATTTATACTCTTATTAACTAACTGCTATAGCTAAGAGAGTAGCAACTATAGTAGCTATAGCAGCTGTAGCAACCGTAGCAGCTATATATATATATACTACCTAAACTAGCTGTACCTAGTATGGAGTAAGGACCTAGATAAGGACCTAGATATAGTAAAGAGGTGGCCACAATTGTAAAGATCTACACAGACAACCAAAAGTACAATAGAGTTAGTGACAGCTTTAACTTTAAGTTGACTATCTTCTATAACATCTATAAGAGATCTGGCTTGCCACTAGAAGGCTATACAGTAGCATTCCCTAGTATGCTAAAAGGGCTTACTTAGGACCACTACTACAATAGTAACCTTAAGTTAAGACCTTTTACTAAAGCCTATAACTATATATAACAGTTCTTTAAAGGGCCAGAATACTACCGTAAGAACCTTATAGAGTGGAATAGTATAACCCTCTAAGGAGTTATGGACGAGAACCCTAATAAGTTAATCTATTAGAACTTCTAACTACTTATAGATAAGCTACTAAAGTAATATTATAGACTACACCCAAACTTCCGTATAAACCGTATTCTTATAAATAAGTTGGTTACTGCTTGCTAGGGAGTACTAGTATGCCGTATTACTGTCTCTAACCCTTTAGAAGACCTTTCTTAGTTAATTAGTAAGCTATAATCCTCTATTATTATGTAGGAAAAAGAACACCCCCTACAGGCCTTAATAAGATTATCTCACTAAGCCTTTTTTATAGATTAATGCTACTACCGAAATAACTAAAATCGAGACCAAAACACTAATCGCTATAGCAGCAATCGCCCCTATAGGACTAACGGCAGACTAAAGGCTAAGTGCTACGTCTGTAAGAAGGAGGACTGCCGTTTATAGAAACATATAGAGGAGGAGCGTAATCGGTCTAGAGACGACTACAAGAGACGTTTTATTGATATTAAGGGCCGCAATAAGGGCAACTTTGATAACTACTTTAAGCAATACGTTGCTGCTTGTAAAAGAGATAAAGATAATAACTTAAACTTTAAAGCCTATATACACGACGCTGACGGCTTTAAGAGCGATACCAAAGAACCTAATAACAGTTCTGCCTATATTACTACCTTTAGAACACTTACTACGGAGGAAGCAACCTCTATAAGCGTAGAGCTAGCTAATAAGGCTTGTATATACCTGCTTACGGCTTTAGAACTTACTACAGAGTTTACTACAGAACCTTATACGGAGACCGACCCATTTGCCTACAGTACGGCCACAACCATAGCGCCGCGATATACCTTAACGGTCTTTATAGGAATTATAATTGATACGGGTACTTCGCGTAAGTCTACGGCTGGCTACGGCTAATTCTAAGCTTTATAGGCCGTAGATAAGTCTGTAAACCTTAATACATTAACTAAGGGCTAAGTAACTGTCCAATTTGGGATTGGAGCCTCTATGTCTATCGGAACCATAGACGTTAACAGCCCTATAGGCAAGGTATAATTCCATATCGTCAAAGCAGATACTCCTTTCCTACTTTGCCTAGTAGATATAGACAGACTCTATATTAAATACGATAACCTAAAGGACGTTATTATTACTTGCACTAAAAGGGTGCTAGTAGTTAGATAATTCGGCCACCTATTTCTCTTATGGAGCTTCTCCTTATAGTTTTATTTAGTTAAGTCTTTTAATACAAACCCTTGCTACTTAACTGACGTAGAACTACGACGCCTACACCGTCGATTTAGTTACCCGTTAGTTAATAGACTATAAAAGCTTCTTAATAAGGCTGGCTACGGCTATAACACTAATAGATCTGCTATTAAAGAGTTAACTAGACTCTACCACCACTACTAGAAGTTTAGTAGACCCCTAGGTAGATTTTACTTTACCTTATAAGACGACGTTAATTTTAATTATAATATTATCGTCGACATTATATATATTAGCGGCTCCCCCCTATTATACGTAGTTAACGAAGTAACTTGATTTTAAGCTGGTAGATGGCTACGAGACATCAGCGCCAAGTATACTTAGGACGTTTTTCGAATATACTAGATTAATAGCTATTTAGAACCACCAGACTTAATCACTATAGACGCTAGGAAAAACTTCGTTAGTAAGGAGTTTAAGCACTACGCTGCTACTATGGGAGTAACTATAAAGTCGGTTCTAGTCGAATTATATAATTCCATTAGAATAGTAGAACGCTACCACGGTCCGCTATAATAAGCCTACTAAATTATTACGACTGAAATCCCTGAAATTAGTAAGGAGATAGCCCTATAAATAGCCTTTAAAGCTATTAATAACACGGCCGGCCTAGAAGGCCTAGTCCCTACACTCCTAGTCTTTAGAGCCTACCCCTAAATGGTTAAATTGGACGCGCTATTACCTTTAGTTATATAACGAGCTACGGCTATTAAAAAAGCAATGGTGAAAATCTAGAAGCTATAAGCTAAATAATAAATCGCTAACGCTTTTAATATGCGAAATAAACCACAAACTAACGCTATTTATGGCCTTCCACCTAGTTCGCCTATCTTAGTCTGGAGAGAAGGCAATACTGGCTAAAGTGGTTATTGGGACGGACTATATATACTGCTTACCGTTAACGGCGAGACCTATACCGTAAAGCTACTAAATAGGCCTATAACCTTCCGCTCTATAATCGTAAAACCTTACCTACTAGACCCATAAGACCTAGTCGAACCACGAAAGTCTGCCAAATTAAATAAACCAGTACCTTTACCAGCCGAACCTTAATCGTTACCTAAGGCTAAACCATAGCTACCGCTAAAGCAAGGTAGAGGTCGCCCCCGTAAATACCCATTACTTACGGCCGTCGCAGACACAACTGTTACGGATACTACGATAGATACAGACGCTTTTACGGGTGATATTACGGATATTGCGGATATTATAGATATCGCTATCTACTTATAGGACGATGATACCGCAGATACGGCTGGCACTACTATTTACTTATAAAACAATAGCAATACCCAATTCAGCGCTTTACGACAAAAGGAGGTCACAGGCCTACTTAAGAAAGGCGTCTTCGAGATTATTAAACTATACAATATACTAAAGGGGGTCAGACTCTTTAATTCACGGTTTATTAATGAGATTAAGAATAAGGGAACCGATAAAGCCTTTGAGAAATCACGACTCGTTATATAGGCCTATAATGACTTAGAGAAAGAGCTGGTCCTTACTTAGTTACTAACAATTTAATAAGTTAGCCAGCGGCTAATTCTCTGTATCGCTGCTATGCTACTGTAGACACGACTCTACCTCCGAGATATCTCACAAGCCTATATCTAGTCTACTACGAACCTAAACCGCGAGTTCTATGTATAACTACTATATAAGCTAAATAAACAATTAGGAATTAATATGGACTCCGTTTTAAAGGTTATAAAGCTACTTTACAGAGTACCTAAAGCTGGAAACCACTGGTTTAAGACCTACCATTTATACTACGTTAATTAGCTGCGAATGGACCAGTCCACGTACAACCTTTACTTACTTTACAGCGATAAGCCTTTCGGAATTGTCGGCCTACAGACTAATGATACACTGTTCCTCGCAGATAACACCTTTATAAAGGCTAAATAAAGCGAACTATATAAGGCCAAATTTATGGCTAAGGAGTAAGAGCAACTAACTACTAATATACTAATTAAGTTTAACGGAGAACTTATTTAATTAATATAAGATAGGAGTAGTACGCTAACGTAAAAGCGCCAGTATAAGAACCTTAGTGTGGTTAATACTACGCTAGTAGATAGTACTAGCTCTAGAGGAGTTACGCGTGGCCTACTTACGCTAAAGGACTAGTATATCGCTTAATACGCTAAAGGAGCCTATATCGCCTTAGTCTATTAGCTAGAGGCCTTATTTAACCTATCCTTTACTACCTAGGCAATTAACCTAGTTAAAGACGATATAAAGAGTCTTAATAAGCAATTAAGCTAGTAGATTAAGAACGCAAATAAAGGCCTAAAGTTTGTTAAGCTAGACGTTAACACCTTATAACTCCTAGTATTTACGGATGCTTCCTTCGCTAATAATAAGGACCTATCTTCGCAAATTGGCTACGTACTTATATTAGCAGACGCCTTAAATAAGGCAAATATCGTCTATTAGTCCTTAATTAAGTGCAAAAGAATTACTAGGAGTGTATTAGCCTTAGAGCTGTACGGTAGAGCGCACGGTTTTAATATAGGCGCTATAATTAAATCTACGCTAGACAAGGTCCTACAGGTTAACTTACCACTTATTCTTTATACTGATTTAAAGTCCTTATATAACTATCTCGTCCGACTAGGAACTACGTAAGAGAAACGCTTAATAATTAATATAATGTGCCTTCACTAAGCTTACGAATAAAGACAGATTACTAAAGTTAAGTGGATTAATAGAGATACTAACCCTGCGGACGCTATGATAAAGGGCAAGCCTTGTACGGCACTATTATAACTTATTAACACAAATTGAGTTAAATTATGGGCCGTAGGGTGGGTTAAACAAACGGATTCAGCTTTAGTAGGTACGGACTCGTACTATACAGAGCCAGCCGCTAAGGCGCTAGTAGTAGGCGAGCTAATAGCGATTTTCTATCCCGGGGATGGAAAATCCTGATTGGCCGGTTTAACGGTATGGCAGAATCCGACAGGCGACGCGCCCTAGGATTAAAGGTAGAGCTATTACGTATTATAGACGGAAGAGCTAGCTATTGCGTATACGCTATAAGTAGTCTAAAAGACTTAACTTTGGAGTATAGATTAGCCTTCTTTTTAGAGTTGCTCTAGTGTCGGAACGTTAATTACGTGACGTAGTTATAAGACTATGAAGTGAGACTAACTGGTCTAACCTTGGAGTAACCCCTTTCTTCTAGACATTAATTAACTACCAACTTCAACACCGCATACGTACCACTATAAGTAATATTCGTGCACGTTGATAAAGCGAGTATACCGATATACACTTTTATACTACCTATAACTTAATAATCTTTAAATATAGTTTATTAAGTATTAAAAATGTAATACTATATAATAAAACTAAGTTAAAAAAGTACTTTTTAATAAACTATAAAATTATTATATTACTATATAGTATATTTATATAATAAATAAATTAATAAGTTCCTAGGCACGTGCTAAGCGGACCTATAGAATATTAGTAGTTAAGACTACGTCAGAATTTTTTTTACCAGCATTTGATTTTACTTTTCTGCTATTTTAATTTTCTAGCATTTCTAGCATTTAGCAGCTAAATGCGGTATTTATAATTAAGTCTTAGTATTTAGTAGCTAAATGCGGCATTTATAATTAAGTATTAGTATTTAGCTACTAAGTGCTAACTATAAGATTACTAAGCATATATAAAAGTATAATTTTAATAATTTTAATAATTTTAATAATTTTAATAATTTATATAACGTAGTTCCTTAGTAAGCTGGCTACCTTAGCGAGCTAGCCACCTTATTATACGCGCGACGCGCTTTTAAACTACAACCTTAATGCCTACGCTATAATAACAAGATATTACGGACCGTATATTAGCAGTAGTACAACTACTAAGAGTAGACATAAACGGGTTGGTTAAAATAGTATAGGAGGCGCTAGAACCAATCAAACTATAGGATAAGAGGTAGCTAAGTTATATGGCTAGTTACGTTATAAGTTTAAAACGTAGGATCTATAAAGTCTGTCAAAATATTATATACTTAGGTTAAGTAATACACTAACGTACTAAACCTTTACTATAGGGAGGAGTTATATATTTAAAGACACATAGTCTCTATAGATAGTTTCTCTTCTTTATAGTAAACCTTAGAATATAATTAGAGTTAATCTATTAGGCAACTACTCTACTAGTTATTATTACATTGTTAACTTATTATTTACCTATATACCTAGCCTATTAATAAGTTTACTGTAGTTTCTGCTATAAGGCTTTGTTATATATTTACTACTAAGGTTATAGTATTAATAAAGTTAAACAATATACTACTAAAAGTAGTAGTTATAACGCCGTTAACGGTAGTAACTATATTGGGATTAGATAACGACACTAGTATAATAGATACTAACTCTTAGCTAGTTACGGTTGGATAATTATAAGCTATAGTTAATTAATTAACAGATAATAATACAGTTAAAACTCTTTAGTACGATATCTAGTTATAACGATATACTCTATATTACGATCTACAAGCCTTAATTAAAAAAAATTTGGTGTATTTTACGATAATCTGACTTTTTACGATATTATTAAGTTCTCTACACCAAAATCGGTATAGCCAGTATTTTATTAAGTAGATTTAGGCTTTCCTTACCGCTAGATCAGCCATTAAAATCCATCCCATAATAATTAAATTTCATTAAAACCACCTTTAGATCTTACTTTCCATACTTAATTCTACCTTATTTAATATGGTAAGACATTAAAATCCTAACAGACGTCGCCGTTACGGTATTTCCAACTATAAGCGCTAAAAAATCTGTACTTACTACCTTAAATAACTACATCTTATGTAAAAACAACTTATAATATAGGCCACTAATACCTTCCGCTATAAGTTTAATTAATCCTTAATATCTAAAATACTTAGCAATAAGTACGACTACCTTAATTTAGTTAAAATTTGTTATGGGTAAGGTGTACATAAGCGGAAAAGAGACGCTAAGCAACCTCTCTTGGAGGAGGCTCTCTTTAAGTGGCACTAACGCCTACAGATCTCTCGTAGTCCTATTACAGACGACCTTATTTGCACTACCGCATCCCAATTATAGAACTATATACCTACTTTAGCTGAGTTATAAAAGCCTAGCTAGTTAATTAGGTAGCTAAAAGGTTTTAAATCTCGCAGCGGAATTTATAAAAGAAAGCAATATAGTAAGGCTGCGTTAGTTAATATAAAAGGCGCTAAGGATCGTATAATAGAGCTTCAGGCGCTTATTATATCTTATCTTTTAAAGGACGTCTATAATATGGATAAGACTAGGCTCTTTTAGAAGGCTATACTAGATACTATATTAGCTATTAAGGCCTAATTAGGAACTAAGAAGCAGAAGGTAAAACTCTCTCTTACTAATTGCTCTAATATAAATGGCTCCAATAAGATTCCTCTGTGGATTATTAGTGTATTACTACGGCCTCGTTACTTTACGTAAGCTCGCATTAATATTAACTTATTAAATATATATTAGAGGCATAATAAGAAGGCCTAGATAACTACTGTAATTATACTTAATTAGCTTACTTGGTTTAATAAAAGGATATAAAATAGGAAGGTTCTTCTCCTAATTAACGGCTTTAGCGTCTACTAAGCTGCCGTTTAAACGGCTCTTAAAAATAGATATTTAAAGAATATAAGAGTTAAGTTTCTTTCTCCTAATTATACCTCTGTTTTTTAGCTACTTAATTAAGGGATAATTGCAAACTTTAAAGCTCTCTACTGCCGATATTAGCTGTAGTTTATAGTAGAACGTACCCTAGAAGATAAAGATCCAATTAAGCAGATACACGTCCTTTAGGCGATTAGATGGGCAATCGCTGCTTAGAAGAAAGTTACACCATAAATAATTAAGAATTGTTTTATTAAATTAACAGAATTTAGATTAAGAGAAGGCCCACAGCCTCGCCCTTATAATTATATAGATTCTCCCATTCTAGATAAGTTGGAGTAAATAGTATAGCAGCTATATACGGCAGGAAGAGTCCGTAACGTTATAAATATTCGCAATTTTATTAAGCTTCTAGGTAAGGAAGTAGAGGATTTAACTAAGGACCTTATTGAGGAGGTAGTAGAGCTCTATGTAGGGCCTGATTGCGATATAGAAACTAATGAGGATGAATCCAAACAACCTTAAATTAAGCTTAGTAAGGCCTTATAGGCCTTACAAAAGCTTCGTCTGTATAAGGAACAACAGAAAGACGGCGAGAGAGACTTAATTACAAGCCTTACAAGGCACGAACGTCGAATTCGAGAGCGACGAAATTGCAACACCAAACAGATATCAATTACGACTTTTTTTAGTGTAGCTAATTACTCTATTTCGTCGTCGGCCTTATAGATATATAATATTATTGCCTAATTTTGAATTTGGGTGTATTTAATATATAAATACTAAATACAACGATACCTTTGGTATAACGATATGGCTGGCCGTATAAGTCATATCGTACTAACTAGTTTTAACTGTAGGATATTTAAAGAAAGGATTAATAGGATTGGTGCGGTAAAGATTAAGCTACTATCTATTAAGCGATTCTTAGGTAAGAAGTTAAAACTTAAAGGATTTCTTATATAAATGTACTTTAAGGTTATATAAGAGGGAGCGAAGCTAGCAATAGCTATGGATTAAATAGCCTATATAGGGTTGTTCCTAATAAGAAGGGTACTTAAGTAGTTTAAACCTTACCTAACGGAGGTATAGGAAAGCGGTATAGCAATTATTAACTAAGAAGTATAATATATATTTGCTAGTTAGAACGGGTTTATAAAACGCCTAATATAAATATTTAGAGACTTAAAAGTAACTACTATAGTAAAATAAAAGCTTTAAAACCTAGTATAACGAACTTTAGTAATTAAATATATAATATAGTTTTAGATATTAGCTATATAAGTTAAATAAAATAATAAGGCGCTTATAGTATAGTATAAATAAGAACTTAAGGTAAAAGTTTAGAATGTAATTGTTTTAATAGAAGATGCGGATACTTTTAGGGAATTAATTAATTAAGTAATTAAGATTAATAATAGGATCTGCTAAAGAGAGTAGACTAAGAAGAGTTAGGATAGAGTTCTATAGTTATATAAGGCGTAAGGTATATAATAATAAAGTTAAAGTTAAAAACTATAGTATGGCGTAGAGCTAATAGACCTAAGTAGTACTAAAAAAAATAGATAATTATAGAAACCTAGAGAATAAAGATTAAGTAATTAAAGGTTTAAGAAGTAGAGGCTAAACTAGGGATCTTAGTAGTAGAAGATATTTAGGCGGACTCTATAGTAAAAAAAATAGTTTAAAAAAGAAGCTTATATAAATTATAGGGAATAAGGTTATTACGTTAAAGACTATAAAAGTAGTTAGAGTTACTATATAGTAAAAGTAATAAGACTAGTAGACAATATATACGTATAGAGGAATAATAGTGTACTATAAGGAACTAAAAAGTATTTAATTAAAAGTTTTGCATTTTATTATAATAACGTATACTAAATTTATAAGGACGCTAAGTATGGCGTAAGCTATTAGCTATAGGAGGTAAAATTATTAAAGTTTAAAGGAACTAATAAACTATCTTATAAATTAGATATTAAGGATAATAAATTTAATATAGGTAAAATATTTAGTAATAATAAGGTAATAAAGGTAGCTGTCGGAATGTTAGTTATGTGATGTGGTCACGAGACCACGAAGCGAGGCTAGCTAACCTGACCTTGGAGCAACCCCTTACTTCTAGACAATTAATAACTACTAACTTTAACACCGCATACGTATTATACAGTGATATTCGTGCCCGTTAATAAAGCGAGTATACTAATACTAATTAGTAGACGTATAAATTAGGAAATATGTAATAAGCTAGAGCTTAAAAACCGTACTAGTAACAGTACACAGATCGCCTAGCCTTATCTATTTCAGTTATAGGAGAAAGCTATATTACCCTTAAAGCTTAAGACCATATATTAGCTTAACTGCTAACGTGTTAAATCGCCTAGAGAATTATATCTTTACTTAGAAAAGATTACAACCTCCCTTAAGCTTAAGAGAATTTATACTGGCCTTACAGCCAATATAACAGATCGCTAAGAGAATCGCAGTCTTGCTAAGAATACTTTACAGGCCCGACGGCTGTAAAGGACGTACACACCTAAATACCCTTACCTTAATACCCTCACCTCGACACCCTTACCTTGACACCCTCACCTCAACACCCTCACCTTAACACCCTTACCTCGACGACCTTAACCTTAACCTTAACCTCAACCTCGACCTTAACCTTACCTTAACCTTGAACTACAATATATATAAGGACTAGCACACTGCTTTATATAATAAGATAGATCCTAAATAGAAGGAGAGAATCACCAGACATAGTTATAGGATTAATATAATAACCGCCTTAGAGGAAGACCTAGAAGAATATATAGAAATAAAAATTTATAAATATATATATAAGAACTTTACGGATTATATATTATAGTCGCTATTCTAAGAAGAATTTAAAGGCTTTACCATTAAGGACTTTAGAAAGATATGCTTTATTACTAAAGCAAAGCTCTATACTTATCTACTCTAAAGAGGAGTATATATCGCCATATATAGCAATAGATACCCACTTTATAAGGTTCTGCATAATATTCTTACAGAAAAGGAACCTTATAAATAGACAGATAAGGAAATTACAGGAGCTCTTAAGGAAGTCAGCCCTATAATTATAGTGGTACTATAAGAACAACTTAACTTAATATAAACAGCTTTAATATTAAATTAAGCTATACCCCCGTTAGTTATAGCCTCTTCAGCTCCTATAACCCCCCCCCCCACAGCCTACTACCTTCCTATACGGTACCAACGCCTACAAACCATTAACTACCTCTACTACCTCCGACGCCTATAATCCAGCCTATAGCTATAGCTATAATACTTAAAATGTAAATACCTACCCCTATAATACCCCAACTAGCTGTTATATCTATACCCCAGTAAGCTGCACTAACCGCCACCTAATAGTAAGCTGTACCTACCTCTACCTAAGATTAACTACTTACTCTCCTTACTTAACTCCTACAGACGCAGAATTAGCAATTATTGCCTGCGGCAACTACCTCTACCCTCCCTTTAGCAACCGCTCCTATCCCACCTAGTCTTCCTCCTACCCAAAATCTTCACCCTAGTACTACTAATACTAACCCTACTATGCACCTACCTACGTATAGCAAAGAAGCAGCTACTATTACTAAAATCTATATAGATGACCAGAAGTATAATAGAGTAAGTAATAGCTTTAACTTTAAGTTAACTATCTTCTATAATATTTGCAAGAGAGCTAGTCTACCTCCTAAAGGCTATATAACTATATTCTTAATTATACTAAAGGGACTTACCCAGAATCACTACTATAATGGCAGCCTTTTAACTAAATCATTTACTAAGGCATATAACTATATATGTTACTTCTTTAAAGGACCAGAGTACTATTAGAGAAACCTTACTAAATAGAACGCCACTAACTTCTAAGGAATTATTAACAAGAACCCTAATAAGCAAATCTATTAAAGTTTTTAACTACTCCTTAATAAGCTCTTAAAACATTGCTACGGATTATACCTAGAGTTTTATATAGACCTCTTCCTTACAAATAAGCTAGTTACCGCTTGCTAAGGAGTACCAGCATGCCATATCGCCATTTTTAACCCTTTTAAAGACCTCTCCTAGTTAATTAGTAAGTTGCAATCTTCTATAGTTATATAGGAGAAGGAACACCCCTCCTAGGCCTTAATAAGACCGTCTTAAGGAGCCTACTTTATGGATTATATATACCGCTGTAACATCTGTAACAACTATAACCGAACCTGCTTCTATAGATAAAACACCGTCAGATCCCTAAAGGCCAAGTGCTACGTTTACTAAAAGGAGAGCTGCCGCTTATAGAAATATATAGAGGAGGAGCGGAACCGTTCTAAAAATAAGTATAAAAGACATTTTAATAATAACAAGGGCCGTAACGGTAACTTTAAAGAACGCTTCAGATAATATACTATTTACTATAAAGGAGACGATAATAATAAGTGCAATAAGACCTTTGAAGCTCTTATGCTAAACACAAACGCTAATAAAAATACTAATAATAATAACAGCAAGGAAGAACTAGAAGACCCTAACGGCTACTACCTTATATTATTTAGGACTCTTACTATAGACGAAGCAACCTCTATAAGCGTAGAACTAGCTAATAAGGCTTACGCTTATTTACTTATTATAACCTCCACGGAACCTACTACGGAAACTGACCCGTTTAACTATAACACAACAACCGCCGCTTTACGCTATACTTCCATAGTATTTATAGGAATTATAATTAATACTAGTATATTAAAGAAGTCTACAGCTAGTTATAAATAATTTTAGGCACTATAGAACGTGGACTAATCTATAAGACTTAATACCTTAACTAAAGGACAAGTTAACGTGCAGTTTAGCATTAGAATTACTACCTCCATTAGAACTATAGACGTTATTACCCCTATAGGTAAGATACAGTTTTATATTATTTATACAGATACCCCCTTCCTACTTTATTTAGCGGATATAGATAGACTTTAAATCTACTACAATAACCTTAAAAATATTATTATTACTTATACCAAAAAAGTGCTAGTAGTATAACGGTTTGGCTACCTATTTCTCTTATAGAGCTTATTACTACAATTATATTTATCTAAATCCTTTAACGCGAACCCCTGCTACTTAATAGATATAGAGCTACGGCGCCTATACCATTAATTTAGATATCCCTTAATTAAGAAATTATAAAAACTACTCTACTATACTGGCTATAAAACTAATAGAATGGCCATTAAGCAACTAACCAAGTTCTACCACTACTGTTAAAAGTTTAGTAAATTACTAGGCAGATTCCGCTTTACCCTATAAGACGACGTTAATTTTAACTATAATATTATCGTCGACATTATATATATTAGCGGATTACCCCTTTTATACGTCATTAATAAAGGAACGCAATTTTAAGCCGGTAGATAGCTATAAGATATTAGCGCTAAATATATATAGGACGTTTTACGGATATATTAGATTAATACTTACCTAGGGCCACCAGACCTAATTACCCACGACACTAGAAAGAACTTTGTTAGTAAGGAATTTAAGTAATATATATCACGTGTCTATATATTGCTTGGCCGAAAACCCTGCAACTTAGGTATTTAACTAGATATTTAACACGGTTAACAGCATCATCGCTTGCAACTGCACTTAATAGGTTATTCTTTTTATTATAGATTGCTTGCGATTAGTGTTCTAAGTAGCCTATATAATTTATTAAGGCCTATAACCGACTTTCCAGCCAATAGCACCCGCTTGAAAACTTCTCGCTTGACCGCCCTATTATCTACCTCCTTATCTACTATCCTATCTACTAAATACACCATGGTTTTATCTTTAGAAGAAGAAAGAGCTAGGAAATAAGATAAGAGGGCCCAATAACTCTATAACCTAGAGATCTGAAAGAGAGAGTAGGAGAAATAGGCATAGATCTAAAAGACGGAATAGGAGGAATAGGCATGGATCCAAAAGACGGAATAGGAAGAGGAGTTTCACTAGGCAAGGCTAGCCGCTCTAAAGCAGCCTACTCTACTAGAGCACCCCTCTACCGCCAAGGTAGACAAACTAGGTAAGTCCTATAACCTGCCGGAAGGCTTAGGCACGCTTAAGCTTGACCTCCCTAGCCTAGCTAGAAGAGACCTCTACGATATATAGAAAGGATCCTTCTGCCTAGAGAATCTAGCACGTTTATGGGTACACTCTGGCTGCCTAGACCTCTCTAATATAGCTACTATTAAAAACGGAAAACTTGTTTTAAAGAGACCTACTATTAGCCGTAAGGTCTACAAGAATAAGGAGGTTTGGTTTACTGGGTTTATAAACTATATAGTAATTATAAGCACTCTCTATATATGCCCAACCAACCTCTATATAAGGATGTTGCTCTAAATAAACAAGATCTGCGACTACTCTATAACCTATAACTAGACCTTTATCCTAGACCTTATACTTAACTACTATAGGTATATTATGGATTGTAATTAGCTTAAGCCTAGTAACTAGGACATACCTACCTAGTTTAAGGCCCTATACTACCGGGCGGCTAATATGAAGGCATGGAGCTAGGGGCTTAAAGTCCGTAGTATAGCATTAAAGAGATCGCGAAAGAATACCTCCCCTCCCCCTACCTCTAATAAGCCCTATTACAGCTAGAACAACTAGCAGGCTTATAGAGATAATCCATATCGTTACTGCTATATATGCTCTAAATATGATAAAGACCACCTATTAAAGTCGTGCCCTAGGTAGCTTACCGCCGTAAGTAGTTAGACCCAGGATTTAATAGTGGATAAAGATATATTCCTAGGTTTAACTATCTAGATAGACCTGCTATAGGCGCTAAGGCTTTAAGGCAGGCCTAATTTAGTACCTCTTTTTAAAACTTACTTACAAACGACTTTTCTAGCCGACTTACTATTACCCCTAAGGCCTCTTGCTTAGAGTACGCTTCTTTATAAGTACCCTAGAAATCTCCTAGCAATTTTGTAAGACATCCTTACCTATAGGGCAGAGATAGGTACCTCGTCACCTATGCTATCTAGTATCTATAAAAACCACCTCTCCTTATACAATAACGAAGACCTTATCTTTAAAAAAATCGTTACTAACCTGGCCCTAGGCCGTATACAGGCCACCAACTCTATAGTTACCTTACCCCTAGGCCTAGTGCCTAAGGCAGATAGCGGCTTCCGCTGTATTTACGACCTCTCCTTACCTAAGGAATCCTTAGTTAATAACTCTATCGACTTAACCTAGGCAACACTACACTATACCCAAGTAGAGACTATACTAGCATACGTAATTATAGCTGGTAGGGGCTGCTACCTAGTTAAATAAGATATTAGAGATACCTTCCGGATCGTGCCCGTCTTAGTGCGGTCGCGTTACCTACTCGGCTTTATCTAAAAGGGAGTTATATACGTCAAATACTATCTGCCATTTAGCTTACAAACAGCCCTATTTCTCTTTAACTTATTCGCTAAAGGTCTCCACTAGATCCTAGTACAATAGATTAACTCTGCTATTAAGCACTACCTTGATAATTTTATATTTATAGTTAAGTGTCTAACTATACTGCCATTACTAAGGGAGGTATACCTCTCGGTTACTAACCAGCTAGGGGTACCCTAAAATAATACTAAAAATATTAAAGGTACGGAGGCTGAAGTACTAGGTTATATAATTAACACCACGGTAATAAAGATAAAACTCTTACTAGTTAAGCAATAGAAAGCTATTAATTAGGTAACTAAAGCTCTCTAGATAGGCTGGCTATTATTACAGCAAGCCTAATAACTGGTGGGCCGCCTAGCATAGTATACAAAAGTTATCCACTTTAGGCGCTTATACTCTCGCTCCTTATAGGACTTTATAACAAAATGGCCTATTAGGCTATTAAGATATACGCACCAGCGCCTCCCCCTAGAGCTTAAGGAAGACCTTAACCTCTAGCTTAAGGTTCTTATATTAAGTAACGGTGTACTATTCTTTAATAACAAGGAGAGGCTATAGTTTCACTTATTTACTAACGCCTTATCGCTTAAAGGCTATAGAGGCTTCTACTTTAGCGGAGAGAATAGCTATTGGCCTAATTATATAGCTTCCCTGCCCCAGGCCTAGGCTTTTAGCTATTACCCCTACTAGACCAGGCGGATAACTATATTAACCTAAAAGAAATACATGCTATTATAGAGGCATTTAAAAGGTAGTTATCGGTATAGCGGTATAGGTCTCTTTATATTTATATAGACAATATAGTTACTTACAGCGGCATTTAGAATAATATTATAAAAGGTTCTGGAAACTAATTACTCTAAGAGATACTTATATCCTTAATAATAAATAATATTACTATAACGACCACATGGGTCTCTAGCGCCAATAATAGGCTTACTAATACTCTCTCGCGATTTAACCGCAAGAAATTATTATTAATGTGCCCTGAGTGGCAAATAAATAACGGCTTTTTGCCGGATAAATAATAACTATATAGGTCTCCAGCGCCAAATAGGCTTGCTAATATTCTCTCGCGATTTAACCGCAAGAAATTATTATTAATGTGCCCTAAGTGGCAAATAAATAACGGCTTCTTGCTAGAAAAATAATACCTCTTTAGGTGGCTACTAACTCTTACAGTTAACCCAAAGTTGTTTAATTAACCTCCCCCAACCTTCTAGAGCGAGATTAGTAGGTTTTACTACTTTTCGCTACTTATA
>Ga0307515_10008816_pt1 | contig 19586 bp, 16 predicted proteins | sample 17_EM_MG_FD_194513 | JGI IMG/M metagenome (GOLD analysis project Ga0307515, IMG submission 194513) | Populus trichocarpa ectomycorrhiza microbial communities from riparian zone in the Pacific Northwest, United States - 17_EM | ecosystem: Host-associated > Plants > Roots > Unclassified | place... | reverse complement strand
GCGGAACCGTGGGCTCAGACGTCCCCGAGCTAGTAATGTCCGGACTCGCCGTGCCACCAGAGGCATTCCTACTCCCGACGGAGCTAGTTTGCGGGATGTGCCCAAAAGCCGCGCCGTTGCTCCTCCATTCAGTTGGGATGCCAACAAGTCCACCGATCTCGGTGCCAGCTCTGGCGACATCCGGCAACAACAGACGCAGACGCAGACGCAGCAGTGGTGGAGTCGAGCCTGGAATGGGAACACGTTGAGCATCGCCACCCCGCTGAGGTTGAACGGATTGAGCCCGCCAAACGGCGCGCTGTCTCGTCCAAAGGAGGGCACGCCGCTTTCTGCATACAGCGCGAAACAGCCGGCAGCCTCATCCACAGCTGCCTGAGTAGCAGCGACAAGGTCCTGTGTGCCTCCGGCTGTGCTTGGGCGCGCGGAAGTCGGAAGTCGGAGGGGACAACTCATCAAACGGGAGCTGGGTGAAGCTGCCAATCCCGCCCTCTATGCATTGCTGCCGCTGTAGTTGCTGTAGTTGAGATCGCCCATCGAAGGGGAAGCTGAATGGGGTGTCGGGGTAACTTGGCTCACTGGTGCAAGGGAGAGCGGGAACAAACCCTATCGATCCATTCGCAGATGGGAAAGTAGCGAGGGGAGGTAGCGAGGTGCTGAGCTGTACGAAGGTTGCTGTTGTTGTTGCGTTGCAATGGCCGACTTGGGTGGGTCGCCACGGGCAGGGAACCAAGGAGCGGTTCTTCAACCCAGCGCTTGCCCTGGTGGTTGAAATACATATCATTCAGTCCCACTCTCCGCTTACGCATTCATCGAGTGACTTACCAGCGTACTCTCTCCGGGACTTTAGGAGGAAGTGGCCTTCGATGACCTCCAGGACGTTCCGAGGCAGTGCTGCCGTCCCCAGAAAGGGCTTGGTCAAGGATCATGCTGCGCACATGCCTGGAGAATGGGCTCACAGTCACAGTCGCAGTCGCCGGCAGGGGTTGAGCAAACGAAAATCCAAGGTGGAACGCAGGAAGACTGAAAGACATAAATCCTCCAAAGCCCTCCTCGTCCTGCGCTTCCTGTTGTTCGGTTTGCTGTTGCTCTTCGTCGCTCGACACCGCGTGTTGGCGCTGTACGACCTCACCGATCTGGCGCTGCTGCTGCGGACCAGCAAGACAGCTGATGTTCGTCCATCCAACCACAGGAGGGCTCTCGCTGAACATTTTCGAGCTCCTCGTTCACAGACTCCGTCCGCTCCCCTGCTGCCCGCTCCACCCGCTCCCTGGCCGTTCACGTGGACACTCGGCGGCATAGCGACTCCCCCATCGATATTGGCAGTGGTGCTGACGCTGCCGTTGTTACTGGCGTTATCGTCAAATTCGAGGCCATGTATGCCAGTGGTTTGAAGGTAAAGTTGAGATGAGCAAGATCGACTCTGGCTCCTGCTCCCAGGACGCCAGTCCATCCCTATCCCCTTCCCCACTCCCATCCCTACCCCTGAGCCGCGAGCGCAAAGTCGCACGCCAGTCCATCCCATATTCCGCAACTTCCGCTTCACAATCCCTATGCACCAAACCATGACACCAGTACATGGACCATCCATACAACCAGACGAAGGAAATAAAATCCATCCGCTGCGCATGTGGCAAGTCGGCCTTGGTACAGCCTCCACATCTGGATCGGGAGTGGTCCTCCTTCTGCAGCCCTCCGAGCTCCATTCTTCCACGCCAGGACCCGTGCTGGCGCCAGCTTCGGACTGGAAATCGGAGAACATGCTCGCCGAGACCCGAGACAGCAGAAAGTGGTGGCGGCTGGTGGTGATAGTGGGGGCTATGCTGCGCATCGGCGCCGAGACCGTCGAGGCCAGAGGGGAAGTTCGAAAAGGAATAAGGCGCGATGGAAAGCGCGTGCTCGTCCTCGTCGATCGTGCTCATGACAGGGGTCAGGACACTCCCGCCTGCAGTGCGTAGCGCCAAAGCGGAGACTCGTGCTGGCGAGACTCATACTGGTGGTGATACTGTTCGAGGGGGAGAGTGTTTGTGCCTGGCTGAACGGGGGAGGCCGCTGCTGCTGCTGCTAGTGGTTTCCATACAGCTGATTCTGCTGCTGCTGCAGTGGTGGTGATGGCTGTCGTTTCTGCGCCTGCGAGGCCCTGCTGGATCCTAGGAACCCAGGTCTGGAGCCACGGGCAGGGTCGTTGGGCCCATCCACAGGGTGGGTGGAAGAAGACTCGGCTGGACACGCATCGACGATCCATGTGCATACGTGGGTCTGCGTGCTCCAGGACGTCCAGGGCCATTAGTAGGACCAGGAGGACGAGGGCCGCTGCCCAGATTTTTGGCGGCTCCGCCGACTGGACGCCGCTGGTACCGACCGTGCACGTTTGTGTTTGCACCGCTCGTGCTGGTGGTAGTGCGACTGGAAATGCTCCTGTGACCGTGGCTGTTGCCCGCTGATTGCGGCCTGGGCGAGGATGCAGTGAAGGCGAGATCGTCGACAGCCTGTGAGTAGCATTGGTCTTGTGCTTGTGTGCATGCGGGTGCGAGACGAAGTTGACAAAGCCAGTTGGACATGCTGCGGGGACGACCGGGAGAGGGCAGGAATGCGATGGTGCGGTTTAGGAAAGCGGTTTGTGTATGGCCCGCACATGTGTAGGATCAAAGGTGAAGGTTTGGGGTCGTGGGTTTCGGCCGCTTGGGCATGGTTTCGGGTGGAGGATGGGTGGGTGGGGGTACGTGGGTTTGGAGAATGTAGGAAGTGTAATGGAGCCTTTATGTTGGACGAGCGGAGAAGAAGAAAGGGCGAGGAACTGGGTATGCTTCGTTTGGTCGTCCATGGTGAAGACGGTCTTCCACCCGTGTTATTTGAACGAGTTGTTCTGTTGTGCGTAGGTTTGGGGCGTTGAAAGATTTTGGCGAGCCCAGGCTAGTATCCAACAATGTATGAAAGGATGTGCTCGTATTTCGAGCGGATGGTACAAGATCGCACGCTGTGCTGTGCGCACGGACTAAAAGGGACGTCAGCGATGAGAAGGGTCGGTGTTGGGAGTGAAGATACCAAGCAGGTGGTGGCAGCAGACTGTTGGGTACAGTGGATAGTCTAGCTGGGTGGACTGTGAACGAGTAGAAACCGTACAGGTGGATCGCGAGCGTCGTAAGTGGGGGAAATCGTCAACAACGTAGGGCAGTACCGGAGGATAAAGCGTAGGTAGGTGGACGTCTCATTTGAGGGGAGTATACGCGAGATAGAATTCGGACGAGGTGGCGCGCGAGGTGACTGCTCCATGCAGATCGTGGCTGGGCGGCTGGCGGCTGGGCGAAAGGTGAGGGCGATATCGCCGTCGTCCTGTCTTATCCGCGAACAGGAGGGCCGAGCAGCTTAGATTGATGGAGCGCTGTACTAAGAAACGAGTGGTTTTAGCACTTCAGTTTACGAGCTGATTTAGACCTTGTCTTGGATCAGTGCTCATGGTCTTGAAGGACGAGTCCTCACCCTTCAACCATTGTCCAATGACCACAGAACATTGGTGTGGTGCCCTTGAGTGGTGGCGGTAGACAGCTGGCGAAACGGAGGCGATTTATCAATCGTTTTTCTCAAGATGGTAAAGTGGTGAGACGCGAGATGAATATAAAGAATGTCCATCTATCTCTGCCATCATCGCTAGCGGCGTCGTAGGCGTCAAGTCTAAGGTTGGTCGGTAAACACCCATTGCTTTGAGAACCACCTCTGCCTTCTGTACGAAAGCATATTTGAACAGCATTAATTTGGGATTACTGAACCCCCGTTACTTGGTATAAGTGCAGTCGTGGAGAGTCTGTAGTGATGAGGTGGGCATGCTCTGACCCAGAGAGGCGCTCATCCATCGCCCTGCAATGTTGAAGTTGTGGACAAAATGCAAGGGACCACGTTAAGCAAGGCGCTCCTGACACGGTCACACCTCCAAAGCAACATCCTCTCGAATGCACTCTCTCAGGCGTTGGAAGACCGACACCATGGGAAATGAGGGAGACCACTGGCATGCTCCACGACTAGATTCCTATTCGAAACAAACTCGTATCGTCCTCTGTCCGCATACTAGGCCATTCTTCTCACCAAGTGCCCTGACTTCTTACACCTTTGAACCTACAATCATCCTTGTTCAATCCTCACAATTACGCCTGCTACGCAGATCCACTTGCCCAATGCTTGGATTTCTCCATGTACCACCAGCGTGTACAGTGTAGCATGTCGTCCGTGTCGGCGTCTGCGTTGAGCTCGGCGATGAGCACATCAGAAATCACTACAAAGGTGCCGACGCCGTGTTCTACGCTTTTTGCAAGCGTGATGGTGTTGACAGGTCTTTGCTAGCGTACCTGTGTTGCTAAGCCGTGGAACCTGGTTCACGGCAAGAGGTCGGTCCTCTTTTTCCGTTCTCTCTGGGTAGGTACTGATAATTCTTACTCTAGAAGGAGGAAGGGAATATGAATACTACTCCCCACACTCCCCATGCCTCGCTCGGCTCGCGTCAAACACCCCTTGCACACTTTACAACGACCTTTTCGCCCTTGATCAACCATCTCACGGCGATCACCGCTGAGCCTCGGTGAGCGAGGCCACCAGAAAGCCATGCGTGACACTCATCCGCATATCATTGCTGACCGTTCATGTCAAAAATTTGTGGCTACTGTTGTATTCAACACAAGAATAAATAAATTCGGAATCCGTTTTGAATACCAATGATGATGCCCTGAACTATTTTTGCTTCGCAAAATCAATATCGCGTCAATTTAAATTTGGCATTTTAATGTTCGCTGCCATCTGTGAATACAGGACATAAATGCAAAGCGAGCATGTATATTGACTACAACGTTTCATGGGCATAAGGAGATAAAAGGAAGTATAGCAGGAATTATGAGGCACGATGATAGCGCAAAGGGGACAGACATATCATTCACTGAGTCCTATTTTGTCTGAAAAACTCTAGGATCTCGTCCCCCTTTGTACGTACTGGCATGTTCACAGTCTCTCCAGTGGGCTTTGAGGTCTCGGCTGGGGTAAGGGAAGCATCAGCGCCAGCGCGCTGTGGGGAAAGGTGATGAAACATTGCATAGGGAATCGGGTATAATGCCTCTCTGGCACACGAAGCACCGACTGAAGTCCGGTGCACAACCACAATCTTCTAGTACCCTCCCATGATTCCTTTCCAGAGATTCAGTGGCTGCGGTATTTGCCTCGGCATATTTACCAAGAGCACGGAAGGACTTGGCAATGTGATGGAGAGGCGACATCAGATCCTTTTCAGCCTCAGAGCCTGTTGCAGCAAGGGCACGCAGCAGGGCGATACATTCCTGAAATGCGAGCACAGCCTCTGCATACTGTCCCAGTGAAGCACAGCTAACACCATAGTTATTAAGAGCATTACAGAGCGATTTTGTACGCTTGTTCCCTGCCTGAGCAAAGTTGCGAAGGAGTGAGATAGCCTGCAGTTCCATTACTGCCGCCTCAGGGACTTGGTTTAAATTCTGAAGTGTGGCCCCATAATTAATGAGTGTTCTTGCTCTCAATTCATTGGACTGAAGTGGATCTTGAGTTGACATAGTCGTACAGATCTCCAGAGCTTCCTTGTAAGCAACAATAGCATCACCATATTTTCCAATGTCATCAAGTGCCGCGCCCATATTCATGAGTGCCCGAGCAAAGGCGAGATTGTACTCCGCCGGATCATTATTAGCCGATGTGCGGCGAATGGAAACTGCCTCGTGGTATGCCTCAACGGCATTGGAATATTGCTTGAGGTTGCAGAGGCCATTTCCATAGTTGTAGTAGATGACGCTGCGGAAATGAGGATCCACCATTGTTGGTGGAAGTTCTATCGTCATGAGTTGTATAGCACGTCCCAGCCATTGTGCAGAAAGTGCATAAAGGTGATCCGTGGCCCAGGAGCCAGCTCTCTCTAACACAGTAAGGAGCTTATGTTTATTTGAGTGTGAGGCATTATTTTCCACCACTTCCTCACAGACGGAGATGGCCTGGATGAAGAGAGTACGAGCCCGGGGCTGATACACAGAGAGCCGGGCAATAAGCGCAAGTGTATCAGCCTGCTCATGTCTGAACTCGAGTGACCGTCGACCCAAAGCCTCGGCAAGATCAAGTGCACAGTTGCCCGTTAGGCGGCATTCATCATACAGTTTCAGGTTGTCCAGGACCTTTGTGAGGTCACGGAGATTATGTAGGACGACAAGCGTAGAGATATCACGCGATTGGACAATATCCCGAAGCAATTCCTCGGCCTCATCCAGATAATCTTCCATTTCGTTTGCTTGCTTCCGGCAGAGAACGGTCTTGCCATTCTCGGTAGGAAGCTCGATCGTATCTGAGTCAGAGGCGAGGAGGGTACGGTATTCCTCTAGGCGAAGCTTGATACGATCATATGAAAGAGAGGCGTCAGGGGATAATATGGAGAAGGCGACAGTGGATGTGGTTGTATTGGCCACGACCTGAGAATGATAACTATTAGTATATATATCTATAAGCGTGGATGGTGACGCACCCTTGTTGTCTGGCTATTGAAGCCAGCCGGTTCGACTTGCGAGTGCATTGATAGACTACGAGAGCGTTGGCGGACCTGCCCCTGCTGCTGGAGCACGGTGAGTATCTGTTGGAACTGCGCTGCCATTTCGGTCTGAACGGAGTCCAGTCGTCCAAGCATCACGTTTGACAATACGAGTGTGGAAACTTGAAGTCGTGCCTGACCGTGATGGTGATCAGCACAGTCCGCCTCCGAATCCCGAGCGCCCACCCCCCACATACCTGCCATCGAGCGCGAACGCTACTGATCTTCGCGTTTGACGCGGTCAATTTCTCACGTAGATCTCCGGCTTTCCACAGTTCCTTAACGCCCGGCAGCTTCTTCTTCTTGCCCAGGTTCGGATTGACCAAGTTCAGCCATTCGTCGAGGTCGCGTAGGACCCTGCGGCGTCGTGTCAGGCCCGTGTGCGAACGGCGAACGGGAAGCAAGAACAACACGTACTCTGCAAGCTCCTTCAGGTCGGTGTCGAGCTCATGCTGGTCCAATAGTGCCTTGTTGTTGTTGTAGAGTGACTCGAGGAGATTGATATCCTTTTCGTATTCGATGAGCGCTGCCAAGAGTTCCGCTTTCTCCGATGCGACCTGCGAGTACGGATATAGAATATAGAATGATCATGAACGCTCTGATGGTACGCAGAGAGTTCGGAGGATAACGGACGTACCAGTTTGATCCTGTCCCGTAATGCTATTGCAGATTTGAAGACTGGAATGGCCAGTCCGACGGCCGCACTAGTTGTGCTGAGGGGGTCCATAGGTGGTCGAGATGAACGCGTTGATTGGGAGAGTTGTTGGGGGGTACAGTTTACAGATTCGGAGTGGTTTAAGCTCTGGTGAGGATAACCGGGCGTCTAACGGAATAAGAGAAGTGGCCAGTCTCCAGCCAGACTCTAGACGAGACGGTGGCTCTGTTGATAGTAGGTGTGTGCTGTTGATAGCAGCTGCACGGTGTTCGCAGCAGGTGCGTGCCGTTGGTAGTAGGTACATGCTGTCTGTAGCAGGTACGTGCTATTGATGGCAAGTGCATGCTGTGCACACTGGCGAGGCTCAAAGGAGGGGGTACACATTGGGCTGTGCAGTACGTTCTCGTCGTCAGTTAGAGAACCACGCACTGAGGGACCCACACAGCTGGAACGTAAACACTCCGGCTTCGATTAGTACTATGAATTATGCTGCCCCTAAAGGCTGTGGTAACACCGTCTTCGTCCATGAACGAACAAAGAGAGGGAAGTCAGACAAATTATACTTCTGCCGCGCAGCCTCTGGGTAATACCACATATGCACCAATATCTTGAAGGGGCTTCAAAGTGTACGGCATTCCATTTCATTGGACTGTCATCAAAATAAATTCCCATTCTACCCAAATGGACCACAAAGAGAGAGAAGAAAAGAGGACGAGATAAGAAAGATCATTTGCCGAGGAATCGGAGTCGTGGAACCTGAGAAAAGGTGGGGTTGCATAGCGAAGGAGAAAAAAAAAGAAGTCGAAAATGATGAGGAAGAACCATACAGGGGATGAATCAAGGTTTTCATACAGATGAGGCAGAGGCGAAAGATCACGGATGACGTCTTGGGGGATGAGGCTGATGATGAGGCTGATGGGAGAGGGCGAAAGATGAGCACAACCAGATAACAGCACAATGGAATGGTCCGTTGCATGATGAGGGCAAGCGATGTCTACTATAGGTTACAAAGGGCAGAAAGAGCGTGGTATACGGGGGCGGGTATCATGATCATCCAACTGGATGAGGGGTGAGGGGTGGTGGGTGAGGAGTGAAAGGTGAGGGATGGCGGGTGAGGGGCGGGTTCACGCGGAATCGTTCGCAGGTCCAGACGATGGAGGAAGCACCAAGCTGACGCTACCACTCGACCGCCGCTGCCGTTTCATCGCGAGCTCAGTGGGGCTGCCAAGACCACCAGAGGGGGCAAGGGGTCGTGTCGGCGGGGGGAGCCCTGCGGCGCTGGTCATGGAGTTACGCCCTTTGGCGGTAACGATACCGCGCGTGGCGCCTGTAGCGGTGATAGCCGGCACCGTCTTTCTCGAGCTAGCTGCGAGGCTGCTGCCGTTGCGGTTGCGCTTCTTGATCACGTCTGTCTTGAGGGACAGAGGCCGAGTGACACCGTGTAGTTTCTGCCGAGGTGAAAAGACCAGGTTCAGTATAATTCCCAATCATTGCTAACATTTGGGAGAATACTCACGAAGAATAAGCCACAGGCGTTGCACAGCGGTTGGCCTTGTGGGTCACGTCTCCAGAGGGGCGTAGTGGCAGTCTTGCAGTTCGTGCACTGCGTCTGTCCTTCTCCACCAGTGGGGGATATCCCACCAATGGAGACACTACCCGATCCACCGGAAGCAGCAGCGACGACAGTCGCCTCTCCAGATACGGACAACTTGCGCTCGACAGTAACACCCCCAGACGTTCCCATGCTCGTGCTTCCTCTCCTCTGTTGGCGAATAGGCCCGACACCAGTGCGTGTGGGCGCACTCCCAATAGCGTGAGCAGCACCCGCAGACGAGCTGAGCCTTCTCCTCCTCGCGTTAGTAGTCGGCGGTCCTGCGTGCTCAGACGTCCCCGAGCCAGGAGTGTCGGGACTTGTCGTGCCACCAGACCCATTCCTACTCCCAAGCGAGCCAGTTTGCGGGATATGCCCGAGCGCGGCACCGTTGCTCCCCCACTCAGTCGGGCTGCCAACAAGTCCACCGCCGAGGATGTTCGGATCGACGTGGGTGTATGGTGTGCTCAGAAGCTCGTTTGCAGCTCCGGAGGCAGCAGCAGACGCAGACGCAGTAGTGGTGGAATCGAACCCTCCAAATGCCTGGAACGGGAACATGTTGAGCGTCGCCCCGCTGAGGTTGAACGGGTCGAGCCCGCCAAACGGCGCGCTGTCTCCCCCAAAGGAGGGCACACCGTTTTCTGCGTAGGGCGCGAATCGGCCGACGGCCTCGTCCACAGCGGCTTGAGCAGCAGCGACAAGGTCCTGTGTGCCTCCGGCCGTGCTTGGGCGCGCAGAAGTTGGAGGGGACAACTCATCGAACGGGAGCTGGGTGAAGCTGCCGATCCCGCCGTCTATACATTGCTGTTGCTGCTGTAGTTGCTGTTGCTGGGATCGCCCATCGAAGGAGAAGCTGAATGGGGTGGTGGGGTAGCTCGTCTCGGTGGTGCAAGGGAGCGCGGGAACGAAGCCCGTTGATCCATTCCCAGATGGGAAAGTAGCGAGGGGAGGCAACGACGTGCTGAGCTGTACGAAAGGCTGCTGTTGTTGTTGCGTTGCAAAGGCCGACTTGGGGGGGTCGCCACGGGCCAGGGAATCAACGAGCGGTTCTTCAGCCCTGCGCTTGCCCTGGTGGTTGAAATACATATCAATCAGTCCAACTCTCCGCGTACACATTCATCGAGTGACTTACTAGCGTACTCTCCGGGACTTTAGGAGGAAGTGGCCTTTGACGTTCCGAGGCAGCGCTACCGTCCCCAGAGAGGGTCTGGTCAAGGCTCATCCTGCGCACATGCCTAGAGAATGGGCTCGCAGTCGCAGTTGCAGTCGTAGCCGTAGTCGCAGTCGTGGTCGCCGTCAAGGGTTGAGCAAACGAGAATCCAAGGTGGAACGCAGGAAGACTAGAAGACAGGAACCCTCCGAAATCCTCCTCGTCTTGCTCTTCCCGCTGGTCGGTTTGTTGTTGCTCTTCGTCGCTCGACACCGCGTGTTGGGGCTGCGCGACCTCGCCGATCTGGCGCACGTGCTGCTGTTGTTGTGGCGGCGGCGGAGCACCAAGACGGCTGATACCCGTCCATCCGCCGTACCCAACCACAGGAGGGCTCTCGCTGAACACTTGCAAGCTCCTCGTCAACAGGCTCCGTCCACTCCCGCTGCCCCCGCTGCCCGCTCCACCCGCTCCCTGGCCGCTCGCGTGGACACTCTGCGGTATAGCGACTCCCCCCTCGACATTGGAGGTGGTGTTGACGCTGCCGTTGTTACTAGTCAAAGTCGAAGCCATGTATGCCAGTGGTTTGAAGGTGAAGTTGAGATGGGCGAGATCGACTCTGGCTCCTGCTCCCAGGACGCCAATCCATCCCTACCCCCATCCCCACTCCCATCCCCATCCCAGAGCCACGAACGCGAGACTGCGAGCGTGAGGCCGTACGCCAGTCCATCCCTTGGTCCACACCTTCCGCTTCATGATCCCTGTGCACCAAAATCGTGACATCAGTACATGGACCACCCATACAAACAGACGAAGGAAATAAAAATAAAATAGAAATACGCACCCATAGCCATCGCTCTCGTCAGGCATTTCAAAGCCCTCAACACGCGTCTTCGCCTTGACCCTCGTGATCGTCGGCGCCGACGTGGTGGTCATAGAACCGGGAATTGCCGCAGACCCGCCATACTTCTGCAGCCTGCGTCCTCGATCGGGGACATCCGCCTGTTCGTCAACCGGCAGGACTTTATGTTCCTCCTGCTCCTCCTCCTTCATCTGCATCTGCATCATCTGGTCGTGTGGGTACTGCTGATGTGGGTGTGAATGCTGCTGCGCCTGCATCCGCTCTTCGAGTTGTTTCCGTCTCAGAGCCATGCCCACCATCCGCCACGTGAGATTCTCCATCCGCTGCGCATGTGGCAAGTTTGCCTTGGTGCGCGCGTACAGCCTCCACATCTGGATCGACAGTGGATCCTCCTTCTGCAGCTCCTCCGGGCTCCATTCTTCCACACCAGGGCCAATGCTGGCGTCGGCCTCTGACAGGAGATCGGAAAACATGCCCGCCGAGGCACCCGAGACTGCAGAAAGTGGCGGGGGCTGGTGGTGGTAGTGGGGGCTATTCTGCGCATCGGCGCCGAGACCTTCGAGGCCAGAGGGGAAGTTCGAATAGGAAGAAGGCACAATAGAAAGCGCGTGCTTGCGCTCGCGTTCATGCTCGTCTTCGTCGATCGTGCTCATGACAGGGGTCAGGACACTCGAGTCCCGTCTGCCGCGCGTAGCGCCAAAGCCGAGACTCGTGCTGGCGAGACTCATACTGGTGGTGGTACTGCTCGAGGGGGAGAGGGGTAGTTCCTGGCTGAGCGGGAGAGGCTGCTGCTGCTGCTGCTGCTGTTGTTGTTGGTGATTTCCATACAGCTGGTTCTGCTGCTGCTGTTGCTGCTGTAGTGGTGGTGGTGGTGGCTGTCGTTTCTGCGCCTGTGCAAGGCCCTGCTGGATCTTAGGAAACCCAGGTCTGGAGCCAGGGGCGGGGTTTGTCGGACTCATCCACAGAGAGGGTGGGAGAAGACTCGGGTGGACACGCGTCGTCGAACCATGTGCATACGTCGTCCTGCGTGCTCCAGGACGTCCAGGGACATTAGGGGGATGAGGGCCGCTGCCCGAATTTTGTGGCGACTCCGCCGACTGGACGCCGCCGCCGCCGCCGCCGGAGCCGGAGCCGATGCCCAGGCCGTGCACGTTTGTGTTTGCACCGCTCGTGCTGGTGGTGGTGCGACTGGGAACGCTCCCGTGACCGTGACTGCTGCCCGCCGATCGCGGACTGGGCGAGGATGCAGTCAGAGGCGGGGGCGAGATCGCCGTCGTCCTGTGAGCTGCATTGGACTTGTGCTTGTGTGCATGGGGGTGTGAGGCAAGGTTGACAAAGCCAAGCTGGACATGCTGCGGGGACGACTGGGAGAGGGCAGGAGTAAAAAAGGGTGATGCGGTGAACTGGGGTGGTGCGGATTCGGAAAGGGGTTTGTGCATGGGCTGGACATGTGTAGGATCAAAGGTAAAGGATTGGGGGTCGTAGGGTTCGGGAGCTTGGGCATGGTATTGGGTGGAGGGTGGAAGAAGAAGAAATGGAGTAGAAGGATGTTGAGTCGAGAGTAGACTAGGGGGTATATGGGTTTTGGAAACTATTGTATGAGGTGTATTTTGATGATGGGAGCAGCGGTGAGGAAATGGGAGGTGGGGCGAGGAACTGGGCATGGTCGTCCATAGTGAAGAGGGGCCTCCCATCTGTGCCCATATATGCGCTGTGTTGATAGCGGGACATTTGGGGTTGTTGTTGTTCAGGTGGGGGTGAAGGCAAAGGCGTTGAATCGCGCGCGTAGGATCGGGGTTTTGAAGGGATTTTGGCAAATGCGGGCTATCATACAACACTGTATGAATGTATTTCGAGCGGATGGTACAAGATCGCACGCTGCGCTGTGAGGACGGACTAAAAAGAGAGGTAAGCGATGAGAACTAGGGCGGGTGTTGGGAGTGAAGTTACCCACGTGGGTGGTGGCAGGAGAGTGCTGAGTACGGTAGATCGTCTAGCTAGGTGGCCTGTGAACGTGTAGACGTCGTTACGGGTGGGTCGCAAGCGTCGGAAGCGGGGGAAAACGTCGGGGGTTTTTTGGGAGGCCTACTCGAGGAGTAGGCGTAGGCGAAGGTGGACGAAGGTCTAATTTGCGGGAGGGAAACGCGAGATACAAATCGGACAAGGTGGTGCGCGAGGTGAGTTGAAACTGGGGCCGAAGGGGGGCCGAAGAGGGCCGGAGGTCGAGAAAGAGGCCGGAGGAAGCCGGGAGGAGCGTCGATGGCGTCGTCTGGGGTGTCTTACGACCTCGCAATGGGGTCGATCGGGGTCGTGGGGGACGACGACGGGGCGGCAAGGTTGTGCAGCTGGTGCGCTGGTGCTGCAGGGATCCAAAGCGAGATGAGGGAGACGCGGAGGCCGAACACGCAACTGGGCTGGCATCTGGCATGGCATGCATGCAGGTGAAGATACCAAGCAGGTGGTGGCAGCAGACTGCTGGGTCTAGCTGGGTGAACTGTGGACGAGTAGAAACCGTACAGGTGGGTCACGAGCGTCGCAAGTGGGGGAAATCGTCAACAACGTAGGGCAGTATCGGAGGATGAAGCGTAGGTAGGTGGACGTCTCATTCGAGGGGAGTATACGCGAGATAGAATTCGGACGAGGTGGCGCGCGAGGTGGCTGCACACAGATCGTGGCTGGGCGAGAGGCGGGGGCGATATCGCCGCCGTCTTATCGGCGAACAGGAGGGCCGAGCAGCTTAGATTGATGCAGCGCTGTACTAAGAAACGAGTGGTTTTAGCACTTCAGTTTACGAGCTGATTTAGACCTCGTCTTGCATCAGTGCTCATGGCCTGGAAGGACGAAGTCTCACCCTTCAACCGTTGTACAATGACCACAGAACGTTGATATGGTGCCCTTAAGTGGCGGCGGTAGTGAACAGCGGCGAAACGGAGCGATTATCAATCGTTTTTCTCAAGATGGTAGAGTGGAGAGACGCGGGATGAATATAAAGAATGACCATCTATCTCTGCCATCATTGTTAGCGGCGTCGTAGGCGTCAAGTCTAAGGTTGGTCGGTAAACAGCCATTGCTTTGAGAACCACCTCTGAGTACGAAAGCATATTTGAACAGCATTAATTTGGGATTACTGAACCCTCGTTACTTGGTATAAGTGCAGTCGTGGAGAGTCTGTAATGATGAGGTGGGCATACTCTGACCCAGAGAGGTGCTCATCCATCGCCCTGCAATGTTGAAGTTATGGACAAAATGCAAGGGACCACGTTAAGCAAGGCGCTCCTGGCACGGTCACACCTCCAAAGAAACATCCTTTCGAATGCGCTCTCTCAGGCGTTGGAAGACCGACACCATGAGAAATGAGGGAGACCACTGCCATGCTCCACGACTAGATCCCCTATCGAAACAAACTCGCATCGTCCTCTGTCTGCATACTAGGCCATTCTTCTTACCAAGTACCCTCACTTCTTACACCTTTGAACCTCCAATCATCCTTGTTCAAACCTCACAATACGCCCGCCACGCAGACCCACTTACCGGATTTCTCCATGTACCACCGTGTATAGCGTAGCATGTCGTCCGTGTCGGCGTTTGTGTTGAGCTTGGCGACGAGCACATCAGGAATCACTACGAAGGTGCCGAGGCCGTGTTCTACGCTTTTTGCAAGCGTCGTGGTGTTGACAGGTTTTTTTACCTGTGTTGCTAAGTCGTGGAACCTGGTTCACGGCAAGAGGTCGGTCCTTTTTTCCGTTCCTTCTGGGTAGGTACTGATGATTCTTACTCTAGAAGGAGGAAGGGAATATGAATACTACTCCCCACACTCTCCATGCCTCGCTCGGCTCGCGTCAAATACCCCTTGCACACTTTACAACGACCTTCTCGCCCTTGATCAACAATCTCACGGCGATCACCGCTGAGCCTTAGTGAGCGAGGCCACCAGAAAGTCATGCGTGACACTCATCCGCATATCATTGCTGACCGTTCATGTCAAAAACTTGTGGCTACTGTTGTATTCAACACAAGAATAAATTCGCAATCCGTTTTGAATACCAATGATGATGCCCTGAACTATTTTTGCTTCGCAAAATCAATATCGCGTTATTGCCGTTGTCAAAAGGGTTGGCACAGCCCCGTCACACAACTGCCCAAAAAAAAATTCAGTCAAACGTGAATTTCTCTCGCTCAGAATAGTGGCGCGCAAAATGAATGACACAATTATGATGTACAAAAATTTAGCTATCAACTGCATGTATTTCTGAGTGAAATAAACAAGTTTAAAATTTCGACCAAGTTCTGAGGGGCGGGGGTGTGCCTCATTGGCTGGAGAAGGTTAACATATATGGGGAGTATACATGGGACAAGTATGAGTTATTCGAAAGAGGGTGAACATGAACCAAATGGATGCAAACCTCAACCACCTTCTCAGTATATAGTCCTCAGAATGTAGATTTGCCGCGGACTTTCCGAAGCAGTACTTTAAGCAGTTCTGTACTGATTCACATCAAGACAATGGCCTCCGCACCATCCATTCAGCACTCAAATCAAATTACAGGCATCATACACTCCCAATCTGCTGTCACAGGGTACCAGAGAAAATAAGAATGTTTTACATACTACCTAGTGACTGTAATGCTTATGAAATCAACCTCTGTCAACCCCCTCAGCCAAGGCAAGCTTGTGGGGCGGAAACCTCCTGATTTCCATAATATATTGCGCCTGTTTGACGAGGCAAGCCTCCCTGGCTGCCTTAGTGATCTAATAAGTTGAAATACACGAGTTTCAAGCACATGGAAATGAAATAATGAAAAATTACCTTCTTCCTTTGATAGCCCTTGTGACAGAGTGCACACTAGAGCATGCTCAAGCTTACATGTGCAGTTGGACATGTCTCTTATAGGTCTGAGAGGAGCTAATTGAGGAAACACATTGGGGTTTTGCAAGAGCTGGCCTTCGATCCATTGAAACAAATGAGATGACACTGGATCAGGGGAGAGATGGAGCATAAATCCGTGTGATTACCTGTAAGCTTTCTTGCATGCCCAATGGGCTTCGCTCTAGCTGGCGTTCAAACAGCACCACAAATTTGATGCTCTCTGATCATGTGACAGACCATCTGCATACTGGTTTTGGTGTATTCCATGACATGACACAGGTCAAATAGGTTGGATAACTGAATGGTGGTCCTCCATAGCACCGTTGGGATATGTTTCCATGTCCAGGACACATCAAGGTCAAGCCAAGCAACGTGAACTTGGGTGACCTCTATCTAGGAAGAAGCTGGGTTTAATGAGTGAAATAGAGCTATCTCTGCTACACAAAACGCGCCCCTGCTCCCCAGAACTCAGTCAAAAAATTCAACTTATTTATTTCACTCAATAATACATGCAGTCGATAGCTAAATTTTTGTACATCATATTTGTATCATTCATTTTCCGCGCAACTACTCTGAGCAAGAGAAATTCACGTTTGACTGAATTTTTTTTTGGCAGTTGTGTGACGGGGCTGTGCCAACCCTTTTGACAATGGCAATAATTTAAATTTGGCATTTTAATGTTCGCTGCCATCTGTGAATACAGACGTACAGGACATAAATGCAAAGCAAGGATGTATATTGACTACAACGTTTCATGGGCATAAGGAGGTAAAAGCAAGTATAGTAGGAATTGCGAGGCACGATGATAGCACAAAGGGGACAGACATATCATTCACTGAGCCCTATTTCGTCTGAAAAACCCTAGGACCTTGACCCTCTTTGTACGTACTGGCATGTTCACAGTCTCTCCAGTGGGCTTTGAGGTCTCGGCTGGGGTAAGGGAAGCATCAGCGCCAGCTCGCTGTGGGGAAAGGTGATGAAACACTGCATAGTGAGCCAGGTATAATGCCTCTCTGGCACACAAAGCACGCGCTGAAGTCCGGTGCATAAACACAGAATTTAATTATCCTCCCATGATTCCTTTCCAGAGCTTCAGTGGCTGCAGTATTTGCTTCTGCATATTCGCCAAGAGCACGGAAGGAGTTGGCAATGTTGTGGAGAGCCACAATTAGATAAATTTCCTCCTCAGCATCTGTTGCAGCAAGGGCACGCCGCATGGGGATAGATTCCTGATATACGAGCACAGCTTCTTCGTGCTGTCCAAGTAAAACACAGCTGATCCCATAGTTATATAGAGCATAACAGAGTAAATCTGTCCACTCGTTCCCTGTTTGAGCAAGGTGGCGAAGGAGTGAGATAGCCCGCTTTCCCACTACTGCTGCTTCAGAGGCTTGGTTTAATTCCTGAAGTGTGACTCCATAATTCATGAGTGCTTTTACTCTCAATTCACTGTACCCAAGTGGACCATGAGTTGGAATAGTCGTACAGATCTCCAGAACTTCCTTGTAGGCAACAATAGCATCATCATATTTTCCAATGGCATTAAGTGCTGCGCCAATATTCCTGAGTGTCTCAGCAACGTAGAAATTGTACCTCGCTGGATCATTATTAACCAATGTGCGGCGAATTGAAACTGCCTCGTGGTATGCCTCAAAGGCATTGGAGTCTTGCTTGAGTTGGCGGAGGGCAAGTCCATAGTTGTGGTAGATGACGCTGCGGAAAAGAGGGTCCACCATTGTCGGTGGAAGTTCTTTCGTCATGATTTGTATAGCACGTTCCAGCCATTGTGCACGAAGGTGATCTGGGCCGAAGTAACCAGCTTTTTCCAACACCATAAGGAGCTTACGTTTATTTGAGTGTGAGGCATTATTTTCCACCACTTCCTCACAGATGGAGACGGCCTGGATGAAGAGAGTACGAGCACGGGGCTGATACACAGAGAGCCCGGCAATAAGCGCAAGTGTATCAGCCTGCTCATGTCTGAACTCGAGTGACCGTCGAACCAAAGCCTCGGCAAGATCAAGTGCACAGTCGCCTGTTAGGCGGCATTCATCATACAGTTTCAGGTTGTCCAGGACCTTGGTAAGGTCACGAAGATGATGTAGGACGACAAGCGTAGAGATATCACGCGATTGGACAACATCCCGCAGCAATTCTTCGGCCCGATCCAGGTATTTTTGCATTTCGTTTGCTTGCTTCCGGCAGATAACGGTCTTGCCATTCTCGGTAGAAAGCTCGATCGTATCTGAGTCAGAGGCAAGGAGGGTACGGTATTCCTCTAGGCGAAGCTTGATACGATCATATGAAAGAGAGGCATCAGGGGATAATATGGAGAAGGCGACAGTAGATGTGGTTGTATTGGCCACGACCTGAGAATGATACCTATTAGTATACATCTATAAGCGTGGATGGTGACGCACCCTTGTTGTCTGGCTATTGAAGCCAGCCGGTTCGATTTGCGAGTGCATTGAGAGACTACGAGAGCGTTGCCGGACCTGCCCCTGCTGGAGCATGGTGAGTACCTGTTGGAGCAGAGCTGTCGTTTCCGTCTGAGCAGAGTCCATTCGCCCGAGGATCACGTTTGACAATACGAGTGTGGAAACTTGAAGTCGTGCCTGACCGTGATGGTGATCAGCACAATCCGTGTCCGCGAAACCTGAGCGCCTAGCCCCCACATACCTGCCATCGAGCGCGAACGCTACTGATCTTCGCGTTTGACGCGGTCAATTTCTCACGTAGATCTCCGGCTCTCCACAGTTCCTTGACGCCCGGCAGCTTCTTCTTCTTGCGCAGGTTCGGATTGACCGAGTTCAGCCATTCATCGAGGTCGCGTAGGACTCTGCGCCGTCGTGTCAGGCCCGTCTGCAAACGGCGAGCGGGAAGCAAGAACAACACCCACTCTGCGAGCTCCTTCAGGTCGGTGTCGAGTTCGTGCTGGTCCAATAGTGCCTTGTTGTTGTTGTAGAGTGACTCGAGGAGATTGATATCCTTTTCGTATTCGATGAGCGCTGCCAAGAGCTCCGCTTTCTCCGATGCGACCTGCGAGTACGGATATTGAATATAGAATGATCATGAACGCTCTGATGGTACGCAGAGAGTTCGGAGGATAACGGACGTACCAGTTTGATCCTGTCCCGTAATGCTATTGCAGATTTGAAGACTGGAATGGCCAGTCCGACGGCCGCACTAGTTGTGCTGAGGGGGTCCATAGGTGGTCGAGATGAACGCGTTGATTGGGAGAGTTGTTGGGGGGTACAGTTTACAGATTCGGAGTGGTTTAAGCTCTGGTGAGGATAACCGGGCGTCTAACGGAATAAGAGAAGTGGCCAGTCTCCAGCCAGACTCTAGACGAGACGGTGGCTCTGTTGATAGCAGCTGCACGGTGTTCGCAGCAGGTGCGTGCCGTTGGTAGTAGGTACATGCTGTCTGTAGCAGGTACGTGCTATTGATGGCAAGTGCATGCTGTGCACACTGGCGAGGCTCAAAGGAGGGGGTACACATTGGGCTGTGCAGTACGTTCTCGTCGTCAGTTAGAGAACTGAAGGACCCACACAGCTGGAACGTAAGCACTCCGGCTTCGATTAGTACTACGACTTATGCTGCCCCTAAAGGCTGGGGCAACACCGTCTTCGCCCATGAACGAACAAAGAGAGGAAAGCACAGGGTGGGTAGTCAGACAATTACACCTTGGGTCTGTGCCACGCAGCTTCTGGATATCACATATGCACCAATATCTTGAAGGGGCTTCAAAGTGTACGGCATTTCATTGGGCTGTCATCAAAATAAATTCCCATTCTACCCAAATGGACCACAAAGAGAGAGAGAGAAAAAAGAGGACGAGATAAGAAAGATCATTTGCCGAGGAATCGGAGTCGTGGGACCAGAGA
>Ga0307515_10008815_pt1 | contig 19587 bp, 17 predicted proteins | sample 17_EM_MG_FD_194513 | JGI IMG/M metagenome (GOLD analysis project Ga0307515, IMG submission 194513) | Populus trichocarpa ectomycorrhiza microbial communities from riparian zone in the Pacific Northwest, United States - 17_EM | ecosystem: Host-associated > Plants > Roots > Unclassified | place... | reverse complement strand
CTGATCACGGTGCCGGTCTTCATAATCAAGAAGACCGGAATCTGCACATTCGCATCCACAGACGAGACGCACCGTGAAGCCATTCGAATCGCCGACCATTGCACGGGCCTTCGAGGCGTACCCGCCGGCCATGAGGCGACGCCTGTTGGCTCTGCGGCAGCTCATCTTCGAAACCGCAGCGGCCACCGAAGGGGTGGGCCCGTTGGATGAGACGCTCAAGTGGGGCGAGCCGGCCTACGTCACGTCGCAAAGCAAGAGCGGCAGCACGATTCGAATCGACTGGAAGAAGAAGGCTCCGTCGCAGTACGCGATGTACTTCAATTGCCAGACCAGCCTGATCGAGACATTCAGAACGCTCTTTCCGCATGACTTCAGGTTCGAAGGCAACCGGGCCATCGTCTTTGGCGAGGCCGATGAAGTGCCCCAAGACGCGTTGGTGTTCTGCATTGCCGCAGCGCTGACCTACCACCGCGACAAGGCCACGGCCAGCGCCGCTCGCTTGGCAAAGTGAACTCGCATGCCCAGACGCACCAAGCCCTATCTGCTGCATGCATCGTTTCGGCCCGATGCCGAGATTGACGACGCGTCCTATCCGTTCAGCATTCCGGCCGTTCGCGAGATGGGCAGCATCGAATTTCACCCCAACGTGACCTTCTTCGTCGGGGAGAACGGATCGGGCAAGTCCACGGTGATGGAGGGCTTGGCGGTGGCTCTCGGCTTTGGCCCTGAGGGTGGCACGAAGAACGTTCAGTTCAGCACCGCAGACTCGGTCTCACCGCTTCACGACAGCCTGCGCCTGGCGCGTGGCGTGCCGGCCCCGCGCGACGGCTACTTCCTCAGGGCAGAGAGTTTCTTCAACGTCGCGAGCTACATGGACGAGACAGGCTACCTTGACAGTTATGGCGGCCGCTCGTTGCACACCCAGTCGCACGGTGAGTCTTTCATGGCGGTGCTGTTGAAAAAGCTCCGCGGCAATGGCATCTATCTGCTGGACGAACCCGAGGCCGCCTTGTCGCCCAATCGCCAGTTGGCCGCGCTCAGCGCCATCCACCAGTTGGTGGAAGACCACTCGCAGTTCATCATCGCCACGCACTCGCCCATCCTGCTCTCGTACCCGCACGCGAAGATCGTCCAGTTCGACGGCACCGGTGTGACCGAGATCGCCTTTGAAGACACCGAGCACTTCGCGGTGACGCGCGACTTTCTCAACAACTACCCAAGACGCCTGGAGCAGTTGCTGCAGGACGACGCCGATACCTGAACGATGACTGTACAGATCAAACCCATCACGGCCATTGCATATGAGCCTTGGCTATCACTTTGGGCGGGGTACCTGGGTGCTCAGTTCGAGGCAATGGGAGCTGATGTCCACCAAGGGACGTTCGCGCGCCTGCACGATCCGCAAAGTTCGCTGCAGGGGGTGGTGGCGATCCATGACAAGCCTGTCGGCTTGGCCCACTTCTACCTCCACCCTTCAATCTACAGCCTGGCCCCGGCCTGTACGCTGGATGACCTCTACGTCGCGCCGGACTGCCGGGGCCAGGGCGTGGCACGGCAGCTCATCGAGGCCGTCGTCGCACAGGCGCGCCAGGCCGGTGCCTATGTCCTGCACTGGAAGACCCGGGATTCGAACCTGGGCGCCATCAGCCTGTACGACAAGATCGGTAGCCGCACCGGCTTCCTGTCGTACCGCCTCGATCTCTAGCAGCGGCCCGCTGCGGCTACGACCGATCCCAAGGATCGCCCACCCACAGCGCCACCGCGCTGAAGTTGTCCTGGTTCGGCACAAGCCGCGCCTCGATGCACTCGCGCATCAGCTGCAGCCAGTGCTGCGGGGTGTCGGCGTTGTTCAGGGTCTCGATGATCTGGGCGTCGCACAGGCTGTCCCACCAGCCATCGCTGCAGAGCAAGTAGGCATCGCCCTCTTCGACACTCTCGGGGCCGCTCACGGCGTGAGGGGCGAGTTCTTCGTCCAGGCCCAGGGCCGCGACGAGCTGGTTCTTGTGGGGGTGCTTGCGCGCCTGGGCCGCGGTCAACAGGCCGGCGTCGAGCAGGTCTTGCACCACGCTGTCGTCGCGTGTCACGAAGTCGACGCGGCCGCCGCGCAGGCGGTACAGCCGCGAATCGCCCACGTGCGACCACAGGGCTTGCTGGCGACCAGGGTCGACCCACAGCAGCACGGCGGTGGTCAGCATGCGCTCGGCGAGTGGCTTGTCGCCCTGCCCTTGCCTGACCTCGGTGTTGGCGACCCGCAGTGCATCGGCCAGCGCCTCGGGCGACCAAAAACTCACGCGCTCGATCGACTGTGCCTCCAGGGCCTCTACGGCGCGCGCCGAAGCCACGGCGCCAGCGCGGTGCCCGCCTGCGCCATCGGCCAGCACGGCATACCAGGCCAGGCCGGCGCGGCCGCAGCGCAAATCGTCTTCATTGGTGCGGCGGGCACCAATCTCGCTGCAACTGGCCAGGCTGATGCGCGGCAGTGCGAGGGTGCGGGTGTCAAGCAGCACTCTTTTCGCGCTCCAAGCGTTCCAGTTGCTGTTCGTAGGCCGACAAGAAAGCCTTGCCGAACAGGTTGTGGAAGTCGTCCTGCGCCTCGTCGCGGATCGCCTCGAAGTGCTGCAGGTACAGCTCCCACAGCTTGGCCTTGCGGTTGATCGGCAGCACGCTGTCGAGCACCGAGCGCGCGACCAGCTTGTTCTCGAGCTCGGTCGGTGCGAAACGGCGCAGCACGCCTTCGAGCGCGGCGCGCGTGCCGGCCATCGAGCCGATCGCGTGGCCGATCAGGTCGTGCATCGCGTCGTCCATCGCCGCCGGCCCGTCCAGGAAGCCGCGCACCGGCGGCTGCAGCAACTGCTCAAGTGCCGACTGGGTATCGGGCGAGAACTTCAGCGGGTTGTTGTTGCGCGGCTGGATCACCGTGACCTCGGCTCGCAGCTCGTGCTTGGTGGCCGCGCGCACGGCCATCAGCTGCAGGCTGCCGCCCACCGCCGTGCGCAGCAGGCCGCCAATCACGCGCATCAGCTCGGGGTTCAGCCCTTGCGGCGGGTCGAGCTTGATGCCGGCGCCTTCGCAGAACGCACGCCACAGTGCGGCGGTGTCGGCCGCGCTTGCACCGGTGGTCTCAGCGGGGCTCACACGCGCCGGCGCTGGCGTCGACACGGGCGCAGGCGCAGGCGCAGGCGCGGGTGTGGGTGTCAGCCCCAGCTCCGCCGGCACAGTCTCCGGGTCGGCAGCGGGCGGCTGGCGAATCGACGGTGGTTTGAAAGCCGCGTTCAGCTCGGGCGTGTGGTCAGGCCACGCGGCGGCGCTCGGCGGCGGCGCCGGCGTCGCGACCGAGTGCGTGCCACCCGCCATGAAGGCGGCCAACGGATCGGGGTTGCCACTGCCGCTGCCACGCAGGCCGAACAGGTCATCGATCGACGTTGCCGCGCTGCTGGGCAGCAGGTCGGCGAACACGCCGCCTTCGGAAGGCGCGGCCCTCGGCGGGTTCGCCGGCCGCGGCGCCGTGGCAAAGGGGTCGAAGTCGTCCGGCAGCCGCGGGCTGAGCGAAATGGCCGCGCCCTCGGACAAGGTGGAGTCGCTCAGCAGGTCGGCAAACGGGTTGGCACCCATCGGCGATGGGGCCGGCCGCCGGGTGGGCGTTTGCGGGTCGCGCCGCAGCAGCGTCGGGCCTTCGGTGAGGGTGCGGGCGTCGTCGCTCACCTCCAGCAGATAGCCGCCGATTAGCAGCCGCTCGCCATGGCGCAAAGGCGCGGACTCGCCTTGCGCCAACGACCGCCCGCCTACGCTGATCGGGTTGGCGCTGCCGACGTTGCGAATGACATAGCCATGGCCGGTGGCCGCGATCTGCGCGTGCTGGCGCGAGATGTGGCGCTCAGGGTCCGGCAGGGCCATGGTGTTGTGATCGGCGCGCCCGATGGTGCCACCCTGGGCGCCAAACTGCGCAGTGATGGGTTGGGTGAGGGGCTGCTCATTCAGCGACAACACGCGCAAAGTCAAAGACATGTTCACTCACCCCCTCGTTGTTGCCACGACGGGCCGTATGGTGATGGTCATGGCCTGCGGCCTCCCTATCAATGACCAAAGGTCACGCCGCGTGGGCTGCAGCCAACAGGCGTTGCTGACGCCAGGCCGGTGCAGCGGTGGGGAACAGCGGCGTTCCCGGTTGCAGCAGACAGCGTAACAGCGCCGCCACCGCGCGCTGGCGTTGTGTGCCTTCGCGCAACACCTGCTCGCAATGCGCCACGGTGGGGACGGCGCCCATGAAGCTGCGCGCGCCGACGGGCCATTGCGCCGCGCGTGCGGCCCACCAGCTTGCAACTCGCTCGGCATCGGGCCACGGCAGATCGTCGTCTTCGTCGAGCGCCACGTCGTCGTCTTCGGGATCGTCGGTGGGGCCGGTCTGCAACCCTTCGGGCCGCGGCCGTTCCAGGCTCAGCGCTGCCAGGTCGGCCCCGGTGATCATGCTGAAGGCCTCGCCGGCCAGCCGCGCGAAACGGTCGATCGACATCAGCTCGATCAGCCAGGGCACCAGCCGCGTGTCGCCCAGCCAGCCGCAAGCCCGCACGACGCGGCGTTGCGGCTCACCCGACCGCTGCGCCACCGTGCGCACCAGTTCAGCGGCACGCTCCCAGCGCGTGGTCAGCAGCGCCAGCAGTGTGCTGTTGGCATCTTCCGGGTCGGGGGCTTTCGCTGCCGCCTCCAGCCAAGCCAGCGCCGCACCGCGGTCACCCAGCAGGCAGGCGGCTTGGGCGGCCTGGCGAGACACCGCCGGGTCCGCATCGTTCAACTGCGCCAGCGCGTGGCCCAGAAGGTCGACACGACCCAGCGCCGCGGCAGTACGCAGGGCCTCGATGCGCAGCGCCGGGTCAGCGTCGGCCAGCGCCGACGCCAGCACGCCCCCAGGGTCGACACGGTGCAAGCGGCAGGCCCCCAGGCCGAGCGTGCGCCAATGCGGCAGCGGCGAGGCCAACAAGCGCCGCGCAGTGCCTTGCAACAGCGGCGCCGAAACCCAGCCAAAGGCTGACAACAGGCCGCGAGCCGCATCCGGCATCGCTGCGCTCAAGGCGAGCAGGCGGTCCAGCGTCTTTTCGTCCTGCGATTCGATCGCACAGGCGCCGGCGGCGAAGATCTCGCCCGCGCCCGCACGTGCCAGCCCGGCGGCGGCGCACTCGGCGCCATAGGGGCCCGCGACCATCAGCCCATCCAGGTGCGCGGCGACGCGGTCGTCGAGCCGGCGAAGCTGGTGCAGCCGCACATGCGGCGCGCGCACCAGCACCGAACGCACATGCCGCAGCATGGCGCTCTCTTCGGCGTGCTGTTGCACGATGGCGGCAATCGGTGGGCGCTGCAAGACGCTGGAAGCACTGCGCATGGGGGCAACAGAAGACACAGGGCATGCTCGGGCGCCAGTCACGACGCCGCAATGTCCGAAAGTCACCTGCCAACCAGCAGGGCTTGTCGCAAACTCTGACGCGCCCAGGCCTGACTTTGGAGCGCCATGCCTTTCACGCCGATGATGACCAAGCACACCTTGCTGCTCAGTGCTGCGGCATGCTTGCTCGTGGCGTGCGAGACCCCGCCGCAATCGCCGACCGCCACCGAGCCCACACCGGTGCCGACAGCGCCAGCAGTGCCGCGCACCGAGCCCACCCCGCCGCCGGCCCCAACGGGCCCGGCCACGCCGGCCGCCCAATCCCAGGCGCAGAAAACCGCGATGGGGGCAGTGAATCTGCTGGAGACCGGCCGCGAAGACCAGGCCCGCGTAGAACTGCAAAACGCCCTGACTCTGGACCCGGCGAACAAGCTGGCACTGAACCTGACACGCCAGCTCACCGTGGACCCGGTGGCCACGCTGGGGCGCGAGTCGTTCGCCTACACGGTGCGGCCGAGCGACACGCTGTCGCAGATCGCCGGCCGCTTCATGGGCGACATCTACGCCTTCTACATCCTGGCGCGCTACAACGACATCAAAGTGCCGCGCCAAGTGGCCGGTGGCCAGGTCATCCGGATTCCCGGCAAGGCGCCGCCACCGGGCACGCAGGACCGAGAGCCTCGCCGTCCTCCCGCCGAAGCTCCAACACCAGCGCCCGCCACGCCACCCACACCCCCTGCCCCGCCGCCGCCGCCCGAGCCCACAGCCGGCATGCTGGCGTTGCGCTCGGCCGAGACCGCCGAGCGCGCGGGTGACCTGGAGCGCGCCGCCGCCGAATACAAGCGCGCAGCCAGCCTGGACCAGCCCGCAGCCGCCGGCAAGGCCGAGGACCTGCGCAAGCGCCTGGTCTCGCGCTACACCGTCAACGCGCGCACGGCCTTCGTCAAGCAAGACCTGACCGGCTCGATCCGCGCCTGGGACAAGGTGCTGGAGCTGGACCCCAACAACGACACCGCCAAGCTCGAACGCCAGAAGGCCCTGATGCTGCAGAAGAAGGTCGAGGGGCTGAAGTAGCGATCCGACAAACGGTCCGGTGTGTGCACCAGGCAAGTTAGGGATGTGCCTCCCACGGCAGCGCAAAGAGAATTCTCCGCTCACCGTCCGGATAGCGCGCCGCTTCGACCTCCGACAAGGAGGCAGTACACGCTGCTGATGTCGATACAGCCAGGGGCCGGATAACACGTTCGATCGATGTCTCACATATTTTTCTGAGCTTAAGCCAGCACAGTCGGCCTTGCTCTGCTCTGAGGGAGGAGCAATGAAAGTTCTGGCCGCACTTTGCCTGTCAGCCTTGACGAGCCTTGCCCAAGCGCAGGTTGCCACCAAAGACTACTTTCCGCTGGACGCCGGTGCCTATTGGATCCATAGCGGCGTGCGCACGACGCAGTTCTCGATTGAAAGCGGCATCTATCGTAGCGACGCGCTTGGCGGCGCACCGTCCGATCTGGTCCTGCACTCATATGGGCCGTGGGTAAGCAACACGCTGTACCACTTTGACCGCTCCGATGGCGCCACGACCGATCTGACCAGCGCCACGGCGCCCCAGGGGACTTATAGCTTCTCCCCGCCGAAACATTTTCTTCCCCCAACCGCTCAAGCCGGAACAACCTTTTCTTCGTCCGGAGCCTGCGGTGTGGTGGGCGGCTACACCTGCACCTATTCGTCCAACGGCACCGTTGAAGGGTTTGAGCATGTCTCCGTCAAGGCCGGTACGTTCAGCACGTTACGGGTCAAGTACGACGATCGGCTGACGCTGAAGGCCGGAAGAGTCACGTTCTCCTGGGACATCACCGACACCATCTGGATGGGGCTCGGCATCGGCGAAGTCAAGCGAAGCATCGTCACTCGCAACGTTCTGGCGCCCGACGACGTCCAGGACGAGCAGATCGAGTTGGTTTCCAGCAATCTCGCTCCGGACGAGAACAACAACAAGCAAGAGGAAGACAACGACTGCGAGAAGTTCCATGGCGACCCGATCAACCTGACAACGGGCAATAGCCGTCAGACAGCAACCGACTACGCCGCCACCTCCAGGTTGAACTTCGGACGGGTCTATAACAGCCAGGGTGCCACTCGCTCGAGCATGGGGACCGGCTGGCGACACCGTTTCGACCACCGGATCGCCCTGTTCGACGCGCAGTCACCGCGCACCGTGATCGTTACGCGCGCCGACGGACGCTTGTTGAACTTCACCGAGCCGGAACTGCGCACGACGCAGCCTTGGTTGAGTGACCCCGACAGCCGGGACCGCTTGGTGGCGCAGTACGCCAATGACGGCTCGAACCTCCCCAAAAACTGGCTGTATTACCCGGGCTGCGCCAGGGTCGAGTCCTACGACAGCACGGGTCAGCTGCAGAAAGTCGTCACGCCCAGTGGCCAGTCGCTCAAGTTCAGCTACGACGCTGGCGGTTTGACGAAGATTGCCGACGAAGTCAGCGGCCGCGGGCTGTCCATTTCTCGCAACGATGGCCTGGGCAGTCTCATCACGGGCCTCACCGACGACTCTGGTCTGGCGATCTCGTTCCAGTACGACCCATCGACCGCGGACCTCAAAACTGCGGGCGTCAGCGGCCGGGCGCCCGTCACCTATGCCTACAACGAACCGACGCGCACCGGCGGCGTGGACCTTCCTCACGCCCTGACCACGTTGAAGGCCGAAGACGGCAAGGTGCTCAGCAAGTGGACCTTTGATTCGCAGCGTCGGGCCATCAGCTCTGAGCGTGGCTCGGTAGGCGCCGTACACAGCGTCGAGTACACCCAGCCCGGGGTCAGCACCTTGCGCTACCCCAACGACAAGACCAGCCGCGTGAACTACCAGCGCATCCAGGGCGTTTCGACAGTCACCAAGCGCGAACTGCCGCAGCTAGACGACGCGGCAAGGCATGAAGGCATGTTCGCACGCGAACTGGACAACAACCGCAATGTCCGCTATTCCGACAATTTCAACGGCAACCGAACCTGTTTCGCCAATGACCAGTTTCGCAATCTCGAAACGGTCCGCGTCGAAGGATTGAAGCGGTCGGTGGACTGCGACACGGTCACGACGCCGGGCGCAACGCTGCCAAAAGTCAGTCGGAAGATCAGCACCAGCTGGCATCCCGACTGGCGCCTCATCGACAAGGTGGCGGAGCCGCTGAAGATCACGACCTACGTCTATAACGGGCGCACGGACCCGTTCACCAACAAGTTGGCGAGCTGTGTCAACCCAGGCCTCACCAAGCTGCCCGATGGCAAACCGCTGGCAGTGTTGTGCAAAAAGGTCGAACAAGCAACGGACGACAGCATCGGCGCACTGGGTTTCGATGCCTTGCCGAAGGACGCCCCGCGCACCTGGACCCTCAACTACAACGACGCAGGACAGTTGCTCTCGGCGATCGACCCCGTGCTGCGCAAGACGCTGTACAGCTACTACACCGATGAGGACTATCCCGACGGTGTGGCCGGCCATTCCCCCGGGGATCTGAAGCTCATGCGCAATGCGGCCGGCCATCGGACGGCCTACGACCGCTATGACAAGGCCGGCCGGCTGCTGCAGTCCACCGACCCGAACGACACGGTCACCACCAGAACCTACGAGGCCCACGGTTGGATCGAGACGGTCAAGGTGACGCCCGCCGCCAACGGCGGAGCCCCGCAGCTGACACGGTACGACTACTACCCGACGGGCCAGCTCAAGACGGTGACGCTGCCTGACGCCACCAAGCTGGATTTCGTTTACGACGACGCGCAGCGACTGACGGACGTGACCGACAGCGCCGGCAACGCCGTTCGCTACGTGCCTGACGTCTTCGGCAATGCCGGCACCGAGGAGACCAGGGACCCGCAGGGCCAACTGGTGCGGCGCATCGAACGGGTGTTCAACGACCTCAACCTGCTGCAAGACTTCAAGGTGGTGGCGAATTGAACGCCGGGAGGGTCACCGATATGACATCGAAACTTCGACAGTTGCCTCGCGCTGGAACGCGTCACGTGGCTCGGTGGGCCGGCGCGGCGCTGAGCGCGTTGGCGTGTGCAGCAGCATGGGGCCAAGGCACGCCACAGGGCCCAATGACGTGGCACCACGTCTACGACAGCAACGGCAACCTCTACACCGTTACCGGGCCGCTCGGTGCGCAGAACGATTATCGCTACGACAACCTGAATCGCTTGGGCTACGCAATACGGCCCGAGTCTCAGCCGGGGGCCGCTCGATCGAACGTCGAACTGTCCTACAACGGCCAGGATCGCTTGACCACGGTGTTCGACCCGCGCCGGCTGCGCACGACCTACAAGGTCGACGGCCTGGGCAACTCCAGCCCGGTGACCAGCCCGGACACCGGTATCACCACCTTCACTTACTACGACGATGGCAGCGTCAAGACCGCCACTGACGCGCGAGGCTTGAAGACCACCTACCTGTACGACGCGCTGAACCGCCTGACCAAGGCGACCTTCGCCCAGGGTGTGGCCAACAAGTACTTCTACGACGGCTCCGAGCTGCAAGTGCCGCCGCCGTTTTCGCAAGGCCGGCTGACCCAGTTCACCGACGAGTCCGGCACCACCAAGCTCGGCTACGACGGCTTCGGTCGTGTGCTGAACAAGACGCAACTCACCGCAGGCCGCACCTTCGCCGTGGGCTACGTCTACGGCGGCAACGGTGGGGCAAACGGCAAGCTGACCGACTGGCGCTATCCTAGCCAGGCCGTGGTCCACTACGAGCGCGACGACACGGGCCGCGTCATCGCCATCACCGTCCATCCGGTCAAGCCCGACGGCTCCGGCACGGACACCGGCACCACCATGGGCGTGCTCGACCAAGCGCAGTACACAGCGTGGAACGAAGCCTCGGGCTGGCGCTGGGCTGATGGCGTGATGTTCTTGCGCACCTGGGACGGATACGCCCGCCCTGACAGCTACTACCTGGGCAACCCCTCGGGTACCGGCATTTCTGCAGGCATGCTGCGCAAACTCGGCTACGACGACGCCGGCCGAATCACCGCGTTCACCCACTTTGATGGCGCCGGGCACCCCGTGACCGGCTTCGATCAGGGGTTCAGGAGCGATGGGCAGGATCGCCTGACCCAAGTGCAAGCCGCAGCCAGCACCTATGGCTACCACTACGACGACAGTAGCAACCGCGATCGGTTTGATGTCGGCGCCAAGTCGTACACCAACGTCGTGGAACCCGGCTCCAATCGGCTGGACAGCGTGCAGGCAGTCGCCCCCGGCGGCGGCAAGGCCACCTATGACTTGGTTATCGACGCAGCAGGCAATATCACTTCCGGCGGCGCCTACACCGCCACCTACAGCGCCCGTGGCCGCATGGCCAGCATCGCCACCACTGCCGGCACAACGAACTACCTGTACAACGCGCTGGAACAGCGCATCAGCAAGACAGGCACCGCAGTGCCCACAGGCGCTGCGTACTTCGTCTACGACGAAGCCGGCCACGTTCTGGGCGAGTACGACGCCACCAGTGCGCCGCTTTATGAGGTGATTTGGCTGGCCAACCGGCCGGTCGCAGTGATTCGGCAGACCCGCGCAGGCTCGCCACCGAACGTGACCATCGCGACGCGCATTGACTACGTCTATGCCGACCATCTCGACACTCCGCGGGTGATCGCAAGGGGCAGCGACCATGCCATCACTTGGCGCTGGGATTCCCCCGAGCCCTTCGGCGTCACGCCAGCCAATGACAACCCAAACGGGCTGGGCGTTTATGCCTTCAATCTTCGTTTCCCTGGGCAGGTCTACGATCGAGAGTCAACCTTGCACTACAACGGACACAGGGACTACGATTCTTGGACTGGAAGGTATCTGCAATCAGATCCAATCGGCTTGGACGGTGGTATCAATACCTACGCATACGCCGAAGCCAATCCGCTGAGCCTCATTGACCCCGAGGGGCTGGCGACCATCTACGACGATGGCGCTGTAAAAATATATGCTTACCCAGGTCCGTTCGCGGGCGGCATTGAACACGCGCGCTTCGGTCCTGGCGAGGCGTATCACGTCCATCTCATTGACAGCTCTGGAAGAGAAGCGCGTATGTCAACTGAGAGTTGGACGCCGCTGACCCCAGAGGATGCCAAGGTCTACAACGAGAGCAAGCAGATGCAGAAGGCTTGTGCAAGCATGACTGCGGGCGAGAAAAAGTTCCTAGATCGTGTCAATCGCGAGGTCTTCCATCGAGGGGGGCCGAGCATAAATCAACTTTTGCGGCTCGGCGGTTGGCGCGGACGCGGTGGTCCTCGTCAATCAGGTGATTGATGAAGCGTTCTGCTCAGTTCTTGGAGGCGATGGCTGCGTACGACTCAGACAATGAGTCGACGGCCTTGCGCTTGATGGAGCAATGCGCCGAGGCAGGCGACCCGGTGGCCTGCTATACGACAGCGCTTTGGTACAAGAACGGCGAAGGTGCGCCAGCGGATTTGAGGCGCTGCGCCTATTGGATGCAGCGCCTCGAGCAACTCGCACAAGACGACAACTTGTTAGCGCAATGGGAGTTGAGCTGCAAGCTTCGGTGGGGAGCTTTATTGCCACTGAACATTGAGCGAGCAAACTACTGGCTTGAACGTGCTGCAGGTAATGGATGCGGGGAGGCTCAGCATCATCTCGCCTGGTACTACGAGACCGGCCAGTACGACTACCCTGTCGACAAAGCAGTTGCAGAGAGTTGGTATCAAAAGGCGTTCGAGCAAGAGCATCCGGAAACCCTGTACCTCTTCGCGGTGAGGCTGTTCAAGGACGGGCAACCGACCGAGGAAGCGATCCGGCTTCTTCGCAAGGCGGCTGACAAAGGCTTCAAGCAGGCTGAGCACGTGTTGACCTCATACACGCACTGACTTCCGCCTTGCAGTGGCGGGGCTAAGCGAACGAATTCGCGCGCCTTGTGCGCCGGGGTGCGCGTTTGCCGACGACCTTCTCCATCTGCGACTTCTTGACCAAACCATCGATGACCAGTACCAGGCTTGCTGGTCTGTATCGGGTAGCGTCCACCCCGTCCACCTGCTGATAGAGATTGAGCAACTCCATGTTGTGAATCTTGGGCTCCGTGATGGAAGCACTGCGCCCGGCCAACTCATCCAGGCTCACTTGCCACGCTCCTTGTCGTCGAAGATCAGCGTGTCGGCGCTCGTGCCGAGCGCGATTGCTAGACGTGAGGCTCGGTGAGACTGTGCCGAGAGTTGTCAAGGAAGTATTCGTTCGATCTGACTAACGTCTTTGCCTCAACCGGTGAGCGGCGGTGACAGCCGTCGCATGCAACTGTGTGTGCAACGAGGCAGGCACGCTCGCCCATCGAACGCAATAACGTGCGCCCTTCCGTGCTGTTGGCTATGGTCAGGGCGGCGTCGACCGCTTGGCCGGCTTCAGCGCCTCAGCAGCATGGCCGCCGCCCTTGTCGGCTTCGGCGCTGCTTCGGGCTGCTGCCGATGCGGCACTCTTCGCAACGGGAGCCGCCTCGGTACCACCGGCGCCACGCCTGCCCAGCGTGACGCGCGAAAGCCGGCCCAGGTAGCTGCGCCGATTGCGCTCACGCTCGATCCCGCGCAGCGCATCGGCCGCTTGCGCATGGTCAGGCTGAAGCTGCAACACCATCAGGTACTGGGTCTGCGCAGCGTCGAGGTCGCCGCGCCGTCGAGCCTGATCTGCGCGGCGCAGGTGATCGCCAGCGTCCGACTCGGCCTTGGCCTTGGCTTGCTCGAGCCTGTCCCGATAGGCCGCCACGTCGGGGCGCAACAGCACCAGCACCTCCCACACATCAGCCGCTTCGGCATAGCGGCCTTGTTGGGTGAACTGCAGCGCCCGCTCTTGCTGGGTCCGCTCGAAAGCGGCCAAGGACGTGTCCGAGCCCGTCTCGACAGGCACAGGCATCGCGCCCGGGGCTTCAGGCGGCGGCGTGCTGCTGCAGGCGGCCAGGCCCAGGCACAGCGCCATCCAGCCCCATCGATGGTCCAGCTTTGGTGGCTTCATGGCTTGCTGAACCGTTTGGACGTTTCCAGCTTCGCCTTGAATGACTCCAGGTCGTGGTCGCCGAAGATCATCGTCCGGTGCAGCATCAAGGGCTGCGCGAAGAAGGCGTTGCCGCCGGGGTTGACGGTCACCGCCAGCGTGTAGCTCTGCTTGGTCAGCGAGGCCAGCACCGCCTCGTTGGCATCGCCGAACGGCAGTGCAAAGTGCTTCACCGGCTCGGCCAGCCGGCGCTCGAGCAGCTCGCGCGGCATGCGTGTCTCGACGTCCAGCGCCTGGCGATACAGCTCGTCGGTTTCATCGGCACCGCGCTCGATCAGGTTGCGGTGCGATTTCGAATGCGCCTGGATCTCGATCAACCCCGATGCGCTCAGCTCTTGCAGTTGAGCCCAGTTCAGTGCGTCGCCGGCACCGATGAAGTCGGTGTAGACGAAGACGGTCGCCGGAAAGCCGTGCTTGCGCAACAGCGGGTACGCCACCCGGTGGACCGACTCGTAGCCATCGTCGATCGTGATGACGACCGAGCGTCGCGGCAGGGCCCGCTCGCCCTTCAGGTAGGCCGCCAGATCGGCCAGGCGAATCACGCGGTAGCCGTTGCGGTCCAGCCAATCCAGCTGCGCCGAGAAGTTGGCGGCCGACACCGTCATCTTGTTGCTGCCGCCCGTGCCGAAACGGTGGTAGCAAAGAATCGGCACGGTCTGGTATTCACCGCCGCGCACACCCATCGGGTTCGGGTTCTTCAGCGGCACCACCAGCGGCTGGCCCGGCTCGACACGGTCTACCTGGTTGAACTCACCGATCACCCAGTCGCGCTCTGCACTGCCCAGCAGGCTGGCCGCGATCGAACGCAGGTCGTCACCCGACGCCGGCAGGTAGACCACGAAGCGGTCGTTGCGCGCGATCACCTCGCCAGCCACGGCAGCCTTGGCCTGCGGCGGCGCGGCCGGAGGGCCAGGCGGCGCGAGCGACGTGGTGGAACACCCCGCCAGCACGACCATCAACAGCCCACACGCCCAACGCAGCGCTGCGCCGGGCCCACGGCTGGTGCGACGGTCCGACCCGCCCAGGTTCATGGCCCCCCTCACGCCGGGCCTTGCCCGCTGCGCCCAGCGGTGTTCGGCTCTGCTTCGTCGATCGTCGCCGTGTGCGCGGCCGGCGGCACGGGGGTCGAGCCAACACGCACCGGCGTCTCGGGCCCGGACATCTCGGCCGGCGTGACCACCCCGGCACCCGACAGCTCTTGCAGCGCCTGGGCCATGCGGTCGAACGCTGCGTAGAGCAGCCCGAACTCGTCCTTGCGCTGCTCGCGGATGCGGTAGTCGAAGCGGCCCTTGGCGATCTCGGCCATCGAATCGCTGACCAGCTGGATCGGCTTCGCGAACCAGTTGGCGACGAAGTACATCGCCACCGCCACCGCCAGTACAGTGACCACCACCAGCACCGCCATCAACACCATCGACAGCTGGGCCACACGCTGCAGCGGCCGCTCGGGCAAGCCCAGCGCCACACGGCCGACCTGTTTGCCCTGGAAGGTGATCGGCGACTCGAAGCCCAGCATCGGCTCGTCATGCGCACGGTAGCGCGACACCGCCACACCACCCGAGCGCGTGCCGAGCGACTCACCCACCGGCGGCTGAAACGTCTGGCCGACCAAGGCTGGGTCGCTCGCCGAACGCACGACACCTTCGCGGTCGATCACCGCCACGCTGTCGAAGTCCTTGGTCTTCATGATCTCTTGCAACGCCACGTCGACCACGACCCAATCCTCGGACAACGCCGGCACCGCGTTCTGCGCCGCGATGAAGCGCGCCAACGCAGCGCCCGAGTCGCTGACCTGCCCCATCATCGCGGCGTATTGGCGCTGCGTGATGACCGACGCGGTCAGGCCCATCACCACCGCAACCACCAGCGCCATCGTCGCGGCCCATTTCACGCGCAAGGGCACGATGCGCGGCTTGTTCTCGCCGCGCGCCGCCTCGTCGATGCTGACCAGCACGCGACTCAAGGCATCGGCCAGTTCGCGCCCGGTGGCGAAACGGCGGTCCGGCGCCTTGGCCAGGCAACGGTCCACCACGCGGCGCAGCGAGGCCGGCAGACCGGGCCGCAGCTTCTCCATCGGCGGCGGGTCTTCTTTCGCAATCTTCAGCGCCAGCGTCACCAGGCTGTCGCCCTGGAACGGCCGCTGCCCGGTCAACAGCTGGTAGAGCACGATGCCGGCCGAGAACAGGTCCGACCGACCGTCGATCTTCTCGCCCTGCGTCTGCTCGGGCGACATGTACTGCGGCGTGCCGAGGATGTCGCCAACCCGTGTGCGGTGCTCACCGCCGGTGCCCGCCGGCACGTCCATGTGGGCGATGCCAAAGTCGGTGACCTTGATCGTCTGCGTGCCCTTCAGCCGCATGATGTTGCCGGGCTTGATGTCGCGGTGCACGATGCCGCGCGCATGCGCATAGTCCAGCGCGCGCGCCAGCTGGATGCCGATGATCACCACCTCGCGCAGCGGCAGCAGCTGGCCGCTGACCATCAGGTCGCTCAGCGAGTCGCCGGCCAGCAACTCCATCGCCATGTACGGCCGGCCTTCGATCTCGCCCACATCGTGCACCGTGACGATGTTCGGGTGCGACAAGCCCCCGGCCGCGCGCGCCTCGCGCAAGAAGCGCGACCGGTACTCGTCGTCTTCACACAGCGACGCATGCAGGAACTTGATCGCCACATCACGCCCGATCTGCGGATCGTGCGCCTTGAACACCGTGGCCATGCCCCCCCGCCCCAACCGCTCACGGATCTCGTAGCGGCCAACCTGACGGATGGTGGGATCGCCGGCGTGGCCCCCACCGGGCAGCGTTTCGCCGGCGGGGACGCGCGGGGTTTCGCGGCGGGGCGGCTTCGGAACGGCGGGCTTGACCGGTGCGATGCGGGTGGCGTCGTCGTCAGCTTCCGGCGTTGCGGCCGGTGGCTCCCCGTCGGCCGCAGCGGCCGCGGGCGGTCGGATAGGTCCTTCGGGTTGTGACATCGACATGCCTCGGACGCGGCAAATGTCGCCGCCATACGGCATGGTCCCGCCGAAGCCGGGAGCGGGCAATGTACGAAAGTCACCTCAGCCGAAGCGGCTCAACGCCCATCACCATTAAGGCCGATCTATTTGCCTTCGCGGTGCGAACGCGCGCCGCTCAGCGCCCAAAAACCTGGCGCCATGATCGTCACCTTCAGCAACTTGTTCTCGATGTTGGAGAACTCGGCACGCAACGTATAGGCGTCCAGGTGCCACATCACGAAGCCGACACGGTCCATGTCGAGGCGCTCATCTGGGCGACGCGGAATTTTGGCTGCAATGTCGGCCTGCGAGTCTTCGAAGTCGAGACCAAACGGTAGCGCGCCTGCCCACTGGCGCGCGTCGTACACCCGCGGACCGTAAAAGGTGACGCCCGCCAGTGCGTAAGCATCCGGATAGAGCAGATCGGCCGCCGGGACCTTTCGGCCAGCCGCGAAAGTGAACTCAATACCGTGGTGGATGCGCAGATCGGCACAGTGATGAGCCCGCACCTCGGGCAGCGCACGCACGTAACCGAGCGGTTCGAGACGCTCACGCAGGACGTCAGAAGACCACCGCTGGCCAAAGAGCGAGACCAATGCGTCCGGCGTGAAAGGTTGCGCCCGATCCGCGGCGCCCGGTAGAGGCGTGCGCGGCGACGCAGGCATGAAACACAGCACCGATTCGAGTAGGCCGTTGTCGCTGCGATAGGCTGCCACGACGGTGAACTTGGGCAGACGCCAAACATCACGCACGTAGCTGCGACGCGACGCCTCGTACGCCAACAGCTTCGCTCTGACCGCAGCGCGGTCATCGTCGAATGCGAGGCCGAAGGGCAACGGATACGGGAACGGCTGCGTGCGTGGCGTGTCACCGTAGAAGTACAGCTGCGTGAGCAGTAGAACGCCCTGGCGGCGCTGGTCGAGATCCTTGCCGAGAACATACCCCTCGTCCTCGAAACCGAACTCGAGGCCGATCTCATTGAGCGTGATCCAGTCGACAAAGAGCTCTTCATCATCGGGATCGAGGCGGGGCTGCAGACCGCGCGCGAACTGGGCTAGCGCGGATTGCACAGCGTCATCGCCGACGACGCGCCCCAAGAGCAGTGGCAAATCGTCGGCCGTCAGTGGCTGACCGGGAACCGCGTACAGGTGAGGGGTCGCAGGCACGCTGGGGAACTCCTACGGGACGCACCTGGCGTCCGCTTCTCGTCAGGATTCGAGGGGCAGCTGAACGGCCACCACTGCGACACGATTCGGTTCTGTCTTCGCATACTTCACGCTCAGACGCAGCGAACCCATGTCCCAGAAGTCCCGCCGCAGGTTGGGCTTGGACGACACGGGAGCGCCCAGCTTGCCGTGCACGCGCCCTTGATCATCGTCGAACGAGATGCCACCGGGCAGCGCTCCTGCGAAGCGTGCATGGTCCGGCTCGACATCGGAAAAGAACTGAACTGCATAGAAGACCAGGCGGCTCGATCGAGGCGCCTCCGGCTTGAAGATGAGCGAGAGACCTTGCCCTGGCAGATCGGCACGCGCATCAATGTCATCCTGCGGCATCCGCAACTGCTCGGTGACGCCGACTTGCGCGAGCATCGCGCTCACCTCTGGCGTTTCGATCGGTTTGCCAATGCGATCGATGAAGAATTGTCCGTCCATGGTTTCCTTTCACATCATCAAGATGATTTGTGCTGCTGCCAGCTCGTCCAACTGCTAGCAGCTGTCCAGCATCTTCTCAAGCCAGCTGTCGTACTGCTTGTTAGTGATTTTTCCAATCTCTTCCGCGGCCTTCTCGTAGGCTTCGGCACAGGCTTCATCGAGCTCGCCTGAGTCCAGTATCTCCTTCAAGTTGCTCTTGGCTGCTTTCCGTAAATTCTTGGCGTCCGACTCCGGCGTCGCACGTCCGCCGTAAGTTTCGCTGAACTGCTGGTGAACGCCCTTCGGAATGACGATGGCCAGGGCGCCCTTGACAATCGCATTCTTCTGACACGTCTCGAGCGCAGCGCCATTCAACTGCTCTGCGCGGTGCAGCAGTGAGCTCTTCGCCGGCACGTGGTCGCGGTCCATTTTGCCGCCCCCCGACACCTTCTGTTGCTCGCCGTACTGCCCGAGCTCACCACACTCCATCTCAATTTGGTCAAGCACGACCTGCACGACCAACGGGATCACCCCCATCGCGTCGATCGTGTTCTCGTCGTTCTGCATCTTCTTGTCGGTGAAGCGACACGCGTTCGCGCCGTCGAGCTTCACGTCGAAGGAGTAAAGAATCCAGGTTGAGGCGCCTTTGGTTTTGCTGGACTTGACGCCGCCGCCCGCGGTGCCGGGCTCGTCGCCGGTGCTGGTGGCGAACTTCGAGCCCTTGATGGCCGCCATGTTGCCGCCGTCCACCTTCACGGTGGTCGTGCCATCGGACAGGCTGCTCGAATCCGACATGTTCGGGTACGGCAGGGGCACTGGCCCGCCGGGTGACGGCGTCTTGCAGACATCAGGGGCCGTGGCGATGGACATCCACTTGTCGCCCTTGTGGACGAAGCCGTTGAGCGTTCCGTTGACTTTGATGGTGGCCATACGCAGCGACTTCCGGTCGTCAGGCCATCGCGGTGGCTGGACGCTCAATCACGACCGCCGCCCGCTCGCCACGCACCGAACTTGCCCACACAAGCGCGCGCCCTCCCCGAGCGTAACGCTTGACACCCGCCACGCACGCGAGTGCCAGCAACAGCGGACCTGAAGCCGCACCGACATCACCCCAGCAATCGGCCGGCGCCTGGAAGGCGGACGCCGACGCGAAGCGCTCGCTCGTCCGCGCGACCACAAACGCGTACTCGTCGGCGCGGTAGGGCTCGCCGTTCATGTCGCAGTAGACGTCGCTGAGTGTTTCGGAGACCGGCAACTCTCCGAGCGCCAGGCGGACAGCCCGGGTCAAACCTGTGCCAGTGCACACCTCACCAGTACCGATCAGCCGTTCCTCTGAACCGACGCCCACACTCAGCACACGACCGAACGACGTGCCCTCGGTGTCCGCAACGTCAGACGCGCCCGCGCGCATCAGCACTATCGCCCCCGCCCCCTCGCCCGGCACAAATCCCCAAGCGTTGTTGCGCCGGCCTGCACCATGAAGCTGCCCGGTTCGATCGAGCCACTCGAGCATGTCCGGATCGAGGTACGAGTCG
>Ga0307515_10008814_pt1 | contig 19588 bp, 12 predicted proteins | sample 17_EM_MG_FD_194513 | JGI IMG/M metagenome (GOLD analysis project Ga0307515, IMG submission 194513) | Populus trichocarpa ectomycorrhiza microbial communities from riparian zone in the Pacific Northwest, United States - 17_EM | ecosystem: Host-associated > Plants > Roots > Unclassified | place... | reverse complement strand
AAGACCTATGCTCCTAATCTTTTTTTTTAGGCTTTTCAAGTATCTTAATTTTTTATTTTTTAAATTAATTTTTTATTTTTTATTTGAGGGACATTTGAAAAAACATATAAGACAAAATATGAATATAAGACAAAATATGAATATATAAGGACAAAAAAGTTTACAAGAATTTTTATAAAAAACAATTATTTCATTAGATATTTGAATTGCTAATCAAGATTTATTTTGGTTTTCCTGTGCAGCCAAATTAACAGTTAAAGATATATTCAAGTTGTTAAAATATAATTATTTTTCCTAAAATTAATGTTAAAATATAGTAATGAATATATTCACCACATGAAATGCATGAACAAAAGAATAATCAAAGTATAATTTAATTAAGTATTACTATGATGAATTAAATAGTTTCAAGGAATTATAAAAATTAAATTAATTTGTATTTGTATAATATATTCTAATATTTAATGAATGATTAATTTCATTTCATTTTGTTTTCACAAACGCTCATGGCCTGATTTTATTTTTCTATTTCAGCTTTCATCATTGGATTTTTATTAATTTTTCTTTAATTTTATTCTTGAATACTTATTTGATTTTAAATTGGTCTTTATATCTTTTTTATCATATAAATAAATTTTAAAAATGGTATTGAACCGAATGGAGTTTATGACTCAGATCAAGAGTTTGATGTATTAACCCAAGAAAATGAAGTGAAAGATTTTATCTTTATATCCTAAGTCCTAACTAGATTATTTCTTGTGCATTTTTGAACATAATTAAGATGACCTCAAACTCTTTTTACAATTTGTCTTCACATTTTTTTTCCTTTTTATTGCAACATTCTAGGCCCAAATTATGAATAATTTAAAAACATTTGTTAAGGATAAAAAGTGTAAAAAAAAAGAGAATCAGGACAGAGTGTAAAATAAGGATAAATCTCATTGCAAATATAGAATTCAGCAAAAAAGTCTCTTTCAGTCCTTGTACATTTCTTTACAGTTCCTATAGTTTTTGTTATTTCCATTGTGATCCAAAAATTTATTTTCTTAACATTTTCAGTTTCTAAGATGAGAAAAAATAGAGAAAGTTACCGGGTTCTGATTGAAAAAAGAGAAAACATTGATTGACACCGATTTTAGCCATAAAATAATCGATCTTGACGTCAATAAGTTTCATTCGATAAGAAAAGTTCAATAGTGATGATTTTTTTTTGTAAACATGCATGGGAGGGTAGATCTGTGCTCAAGAAGTTTTTTCAATTCAAGTTGATTTTTTTTATTTTTAACCTATTTTTAGGTTAATTATTGCCATAAATGGATTTGTTCAGGTTTTTATGGTATTTTCTAGATATTTTAGGGTTAAAAACTAATTAAAATTTTATTTTTTAGATAAAAAACCCAACCTTGACTTTTCAGCCACCATTACGGTGGCAAGAATTTTGACACCTAGATGACGTGTGTCTAGAGTTGTTTTTTTTTTAAAAAAAAAAGGGTGGGGGAAGTTACTTAAAGATTTACAAGTATAAAAAATACAAAATTTATTTTTAAAAAATAAAACATAAAATAATAGAAAAACTAAGAGACTTGAAACCCTACTAAAAAAAGTTAAAAGGAAAAAAAAAGCGCGGGCCACGGCGTAAAAAAACTAATATATTTGTGCCACCAAATTAATAATTAAAATATATATTTAAATTGTTAAAATATAATTTGTTTTCCAAAATTTAATGATAAAATATAGTAATGAATATATTCATCACATGAAATACATGAATGAAAGAATGATTAAAGCATCATTTAATTGATTTTTAGACTACAATGCATAATTAAATAGTTTCAAGGAATTATAAAAATTAAATTAATTACTATTTGTATAATATATTCTTATATTTAATGAATAATTAATTTTCTTTTCTTTTAACAAGCGCGCTTGACCTGATTTTTATTTTATTTCAATCTTTAATATTAAAATTTTGTTAAAAATATTAATTTTATTTTTTATTATTTATTTGATTTTAAATTGATTTTAATATTTTACCTCATGTAACTCATTAAAAAGTGGTATTGATCTCAACAAATATAACTTAGATTATATATTTAACAAATTAACTAGGATTAATTTAATAAATTACTATATTAATACTAAAACAATTATGTTACAAGTTTTTATATTTAATTTTTTTTTATTCCAGCCAGCGGAAAGGGGAGTAGACTAGCATGAGATAACAAGGAATGTATTACACACGCGATTATTTATAAACTCCATGCATGTCCATGCATGTCTTATAGACCCTCCCCTCCATTATGATTCTTTCTCGTACCTCTTACGGAGAATAACTAGGAATTTCTCTCTCTCTCTCTCTCTCTCTGATGTGGAATGTAGAATCATTTTATCAATCAAGCTTTCTGTATCAACAGTCAAAGAGTCATTTATTGCTGAAAACAAATGCGATTGCTTTGTATTTTTATGCAATATGTTGGGCGGAGATGTTCTTCCATGCTAAATTATTAATTTCAAAATAAATATAAATGATTTGAAAAGAAAACAATTTCATTATATACTAGTGTTTTTTTCCTCTCAGCGAGATTTGAAGAACAGGTTTTCAAACAAGTGCCCTTGAAATACTCGAGAATTTTAACTTATATAATTAATTGATTTGTTTCTATAATCATGGAATTAAGCTTATGTCTTCCTTGGTACAGGAATTAAATCATTCTAATTATATTAATCAACCTGTTATGTCCTTGGAATACAGGTTAAGAATTGCTTGTTTACGTAATTATATGAAGGAATAATCCTAGAAAGAAAGGACAAATCAGAAATTAAAAAGGGGATGAAGGCAGAGTTGGGAAAGCTAGAAAAGAAATAAAATAAGTGAAGTGAGAGAGGATGAAAGAGAAAGGAGATGATGATGATGATGAGAAGGTGAAGGAAAAGTATTAGACAAGATGACAAAGGGTAAAGGACATATGCCGGCAATCTCTTTTGTAAATTCAATTTCCAAAGCCATTATGTTGTTCATATAAAGCTCTAATAAACAACAGTACCAACACACTAGCATACGAATCAATCAATCCCCTTTTACTTTCCTAATCTGCATCGACGAAAATCGATTTTTCTTTTCTTTCTTCCCTCTTCACACAAGCGACACTGGTTCTCTCTTTTCATCTTAGCCTTTTCATTTTAATCGATTAATTTTGGGGTTGTTTTGTTTCTGATCAAGAGTTGGCTTTTTTTTTTTCATGAATCAACATCTTTTTGTTTGAAGTTAAGGGATTTTTCAAAGATGGTTTTTTGAATTTTTTACAGTAATTATGGTTGATTTTTCTTTGCATCGTCTTTTTTTTATTCAGGAGTTGAAGACAGAAGAGAGAGAAGCAAGGAAGGCCAAGTCGGGTGAGAAAAACTACTGATTTTGATTTTTCATCTTCTCGGTCTCTTTGAATTAATAGAAAATGGAATCTTTGAATCTATTAATATTAGATATATTGTTGCGTTTCTTTCTTCTCTTCTCTTATTATTTTAAGTTGATGATGATGATGATGATGATGATGAGAAGGTGAAGGAAAAGTATTAGACAAGATGACAAAGGGTAAAGGACATATGCCGGCAATCTCTTTTGTAAATTCAATTTCCAAAGCCATTATGTTGTCCATATAAAGCTCTAATAAACAACACTACCACTAGCATACGAATCAGTCAATCCCCTTTTACTTTCCTAATCTGCATCGACGAAAATCGATTTTTCTTTTCTTTCTTCCCTCTTCACACAAGCGACACTGGTTCTCTCTTTTCATCTTAGCCTTTTCATTTTAATGGATTAATTTTGGGGTTGTTTTGTTTCTGATCAAGAGTTGGCTTTTTTTTTTTTCATGAATCAACATCTTTTTGTTTGAAGTTAAGGGATTTTTCAAAGATGGTTTTTTGAATTTTTTACAGTAATTATGGTTGATTTTTCTTTGCATCGTCTTTTTTTATTCAGGAGTTGAAGACAGAAGAGAGAGAAGCAAGGAAGGCCAAGTCGGGTGAGAAAAACTACTGATTTTGATTTTTCATCTTCTCGGTCTCTTTGAATTAATAGAAAATGGAATCTTTGAATCTATTAATATTAGATATATTGTTGCGTTTCTTTCTTCTCTTCTCTTATTATTTTAAGTTGTTTTTTTTTTTCATGGATCTCCATCTTTTGTTTGTGGTTCGCAAAGTTTTTAAGAGATGAGTTTTTGATTTTTGTCTGCTTTTTTATTTTCATTTGTTGATGTTGATAGGTTTTTCGATTCTCCGTGTAGGTTTTTTTGCATCTACACACTCTTTGGTGTTTTATCTTTCCATACTGTTCTTTTTTCTGTTTGGTTTTTGTTGTTTATTTGTTTCTTACTTGGAGATACTGATTGGTTTCCCTTTTTACTCCGTTACAGGTTGCTTTGACCTTCAAAGCCATTGATTCACCTAGCTTTGAGTGGGGATCCAGGTTACGAAACCAAGGTGGTTGTGAGGATATGTCTTGCTGATGGTATTGACATGTTCCTAGCATTGTTGGTGATGGATGGTTCTTGCATGATAGATCAATTGTATGGGAATTCATTGGAACCCTCTTGATGTTCAGGTAATCAATTTTTAAGTGGTTTTCAGAACTTTTGGAAGAGTTTTTTATTTCAAAATGTCCCCCCTTGCTATAGACAGATGATATTGAGGCTAATTATTATTACATTTTTAATTTATTAAGAGGCTGGTTTCTAGACGTGTTTTTCAATTTGTGGCTTTGGGAAAGTCAGTGATTAGGCAGGTAATTGGACAGAGGGGTTCACGAGTTTAGGTTAGTTAGCTTGAATTGTTATGAGTTGTTTACAAAAGTTAATGCTAATTTAAAATGTAGAACTTGGAAGAAATTCTGAGCTTTTTATTGGGACTTGATTTGTTAGAAATGCTTAGAAATTGGATAAATCACTAGCTGTTGTTTATGAAATTTGCTGGTGCTCTATGTAAAAAACATTAACCAGATTTGTCTCCATTCCATGATAGTGTTCAATGTGTTTGCTTTGTCGATCTTCATGCCAGATTTCAATGTTTAATTCAAAAATCATATCAAGCTGGTCATGGTCATATTCACTGTGCATAGAACAATTTCTGATTTGATTGTGATGATTGGTGATGTTCCAGCCTATATCTTTAGGAAATAGTTTGAGAATTTATAAAATTAGATTGGGTTCAAAGTTGTTATAACATAGACAACATTTTAAGTTACAGTTGGTGGGGAAAGGAGATTGATTATGATCTGTATTGCACCTAAGAAAATGTCAGGAACTGCTGTTCCTACAATGAATAACAGAACTGCCATGTTCTGGGCTAGCAGATTTTTTTCTTCTTAAATTTTGCCCTTAGTGCTTCACTCTATTGGATCAGTTGGTCACCTCTAATAACTTGCTGCATTGGGATACCAAACTTGCTGAAATGACATAAACCATGCTTTCAAACTCTGCTTTGATTTTTTCCAGTGGAGATGATTGCAAACAAAATCTGTGATTCATGGTGCACTAGGTCATCCAATCCTTTCTTTTCTTTCTAAGAGTCATATTAAGAAAATGTGCTATTAAGTGCACAATGCTTTATGCAGCATTTCAAAGCTAAGATTTGATGCTTCTATATGTGCAATCCATTATATTTACCACATGTTCATCCTATTTTTCTATTTTTGCAATGTATAGGTATTGAAACCTGGCTGGAATCATTATCACCACTACATCAACAAGTATGTCCTTTCCTCACACCCTGTCTTTCTTTCTCTTCTTCTTTTTCTTGGCATAGCATTCGGTTCCTATAGATGAAGAGCATACATGAAACATGCCTTTGGCACAAATACTAACAGATATGTATAAAGTCATGTTAGTTCCATGATGATGACAGACTTGGCTTGCGCAAAATTAACCACATGTTTTGAACAAAATTTTCATTTCGTTAGTTTTAAATGAATACTTTAGTTGTTTTCTACTTTGAATAGTCAGAATGTATTTTTTTTTTCCTTGCTTGGTTAATAGCTCCTATCGGGATCATCAATGCATTCATAAAGGCTAATTATTGTGCTTTTTTTTTTTCAATTCCATTTATTCTAAACATCTATCCCTGAGATGTTTTTGTTGACAGCTTCATCTACAAATATCGATTATGATCATCAACAAAGTTGTCATCTCATTCAAACCCAGCACCCCTCATATTTTGCCACTATAAATTATTGTTACTATTTGTTTTTTCATCTAACAGATTTTCCCCTGTGACTCAACCGATCAATTAAAAACATCTCCCATTACATTCACATCTATACATCATGATATATTTCTCATATTCTCTTGGTTAAAGCTACCCATATATAAATATGTGTGTGTGTGTGTGTGTCCCACACTTTTCTTTACAGCTTATTATATTAGATGACCTTCTGACATAATTCCTCTACTTTTTTTTTATAGGAGGGTTGGCTATTGCTCACGCAAATCTCTTGCACAATCCATATACCTACGCATATATCTGTGACTGTAGTCTCTTGTATCAAATTCTTTTATCAGGTGGCCCCTCTGTCCGGTTCCTTGTAACAAATTAAGCTAGCTAGCTATGGAGTCGGGATCTATCTGGGTGGTCCTAGCAGTCATATTTGGTGGATTAGGGGTTGGGAAATGGATTCTAAAGAAAGTGAATTGGTGGTTGTATGAAGCCCAACTGGGTGAAAAGCAGTACTCACTACCTCCAGGGGATTTGGGCTGGCCTTTCATTGGCAATATGTGGTCCTTTCTCAGAGCTTTCAAATCCAGCGATCCTGATTCTTTCATGCGCACCTTCATCAACAAGTATACTGCTAATTTCTCTTTCTCTTTCTCTACATCTTTCTCTTTCCTTTTTATGTACATACATATATCATGGCATTTCCGGTCTTCTGGCTTTCCTCTAGGCATGATTCCATTCCATCATTCTTCTTTGTTTCCAGGGGAAGTGGCAATTCGGTACAATAAATAAATAAATTTATTTATATGTATGTGTGTGTGTGTCTCTATCATCATCTGCCATGTACCTTACTCGCAACCAGTTATGTTGGAAAGGGAATAAAGAGGGTAGGAGCTGGCTTTGTTTTTGTCATTTTCCCTGTCCTCTTAAAATGATTCAACCTAGTTAGTTGTTTTTTTTTTCCTACCAACTCTTCCACTCGTATTTTTTATCATGTGTTATGGTGAATTACTTTTTCTTTTATCTGTTAACAATGGAGAGATCGAGTCTTTTTCAGAAGGATTAATTAATTAATAGTAGGAATGCTATATCTACATATTCTGCTTTTAGTGAAGCACAAGGAGTGAAGAAATGTAGCCCACAGGAATATGCAGTACAGCCCCAATATGCCTTTTCCTCTTTTCCTTTTGTTTTGCTGAGAAGAGGGAAGAGAACACACACAATCAATATAGATGGGGTTCGGTAAAGTTAGTTCAAGACTAGCCAGCTCAGATTTCTGGAGAAATATAGTATTATTATGAAATGAATGCGTGTGGGTGTGAAATGGTGTCCTTTTTCTGACTGTCTGCTAATGAATAGATATTTTAGTGCGTATGCAGCATCATCTAGGGTACCGTTTGGTTCTGTTCCAGAATAATATTTGTTATGTTTAGCCTTTACTTATCTTACCTGCCACTAATATTAAGCATGTGGATTTGATTCGAAGATTTCCTTGCCCTTTCACACCTTGACTAGTATCCTTGAAATTTTGACTGTTTTCTGCTTTTTTATGTTATCTCTCCAAGGAAAAGAAAAGTGGTTTTTCTATCTCGGCTTTGGTTGCCATTCTTAGGGGTCTCATACGCGTACATGGGTGCATGGTAATTGAAGTTACACAATTGAATTGCTCTATTGTTGCTCGAATCATATCTGTAATATCAGTAGTACTCTGGCTTATGAGAAGAAATTGTTTTCTATAATTAATTAATGATATATTACTCAATTGAATGGAAACAATATGATACAGATATGGAGATAATGGAATCTACAAGGCCTTCATGTTTGGGAACCCGAGTGTATTCGTAACAACACCTGAAGCATGCAGAAGAGTATTAAGTAACGATGATGCATTTAAGCCTGGATGGCCAATTTCCACACTGAAGCTTATCGGAAGGAAATCCTTCATTGATATTTCTTACGAAGAGCACAAGCGCCTTCGCCGTCTGACATCCGCTCCTGTCAATGGTCATGAAGCGTTGTCCGTTTACATTCCATATATAGAAGAAAATGTGATAGCTATGTTGGAAAAATGGACCACAATGGGGAAGATCGAGTTCTTGACTCAAGTGAGAAAACTTACCTTCAAAATAATCATGTATATATTTCTTAGCTCTGAGAGTGAGGTGGTCATGGAGGCTTTGGAGAAGGATTACACCACTCTTAATTATGGAGTCAGAGCCATGGCGATCAATCTTCCTGGATTCGCTTACTATAAAGCATTGAAGGTTGATCTCACTTTTCTTGATTACTACTCTTATTCTTTACTCTTAGCGTTTAAATTAATGAATTGTCATTAATTCCAGGCCCGCAAAAGACTTGTCGCTATATTCCAATCTATAGTGGATGAGCGTAGAAATTTAAGGAAGAACAGTGCTCGTAACGCAAAGAAGAAAGACATGATGGACTCTCTGTTGGGTGTTGAAGATGAAAATGGTAGGAAATTGACTGATGAAGAAATCATAGATGTAATTTTGATGTACTTGAATGCAGGCCATGAATCCTCTGGCCATATCACGACATGGGCTACTATTTTTCTCCAGGAACATCCAGAATTTCTCCAAAAAGCTAAGGTATGTACCGTAATTCCATTAATTATAAGACACATTCCATATTCCCATTGAAAGTATGTCCGTGCATTGATCCATCACTTGATTTCGTTTTAGGAAGAGCAAGAACAGATTGTAAAAAGGAGGCCACCAGCACAAAATGGATTGTCACTTAAGGAAGTTCGAGAAATGGATTATCTTTCCAAGGTACAATTTATCAGTAGCCTGTCATGATTTTATGTTCAGCTTCTTGCAAATCAATCAAGTTCATAACAACACATTTCAATTTCGTAATTTGTTACAGGTGATTGATGAAACACTTCGTTTGATCACATTCTCGCTTACTGTTTTCCGAGAAGCAAAAACAGATTTCAGTATAAACGGTTAGTTGCTAAAAGATCTTCTCCCTAGGGGAGTTGGTGTAAAATTTTACATTCTTTGATAGACCTGGAGTCCGTTCGCTGACGGATATAATGTCATGATCTTCAGGATACATCATTCCAAAGGGTTGGAAAGTTCTGGTTTGGTTCAGGACAGTTCATTTGGATCCAGAAATCTATCAAAATCCAAAGGAATTTAATCCTTCTAGATGGGATGTAAGTCAATCAGCTCCTGCAGTGGTTACTATATATTATATTTTGATGATCAAAATATATATTAACATCCTTAATTGTAGAATTACACCCCCAAAGCAGGGACTTTCCTTCCTTTTGGAGCTGGAAGCAGGCTGTGCCCTGGAAATGATCTTGCCAAGCTTGAAATATCTATTTTTCTGCATTATTTTCTTCTTGATTATATGTGAGTCTCTCTGCTAATATTTACGAACGATCCTGCATTATTTTCTCCTAGATACATTATTGTATGCTATATGTATTTGATGTTACAGGCTCGAACGTGAAAATCCTGAATGTCGTTGGATGTTCCTCCCTCATACCAGACCAACAGACAACTGTGTGGCTAGAATCAAGAAAGTTTCATCCACATCTGTATAAGAAGCAAGAGAAAGGGCATGCATTTATAGGTGCTTTGAGAAAATAATAATAAACTTTTAGAATTTTGGTTCATTAGCTGGATAAGCCTTTTTTGTGCTCCTCCATTCCATACATATATATCAAGAAAGTTTCCCTCGTAGCTGCTGCATCAACATGCATGTTGAGAAAAGGTGAATGTCATGGCCCTCTGAAATTTTGCAAAGCCAATACTGTCATATTGGTGGTTATGTCGTAAATATCATCATGCATGGATCTCCAGAACTGAAGAAACAAACCATTTGGGTTGCTAACTTCACAGAAAAGAACCGAATTGGCAAAAACTGTCTAATTTGTGGAGATGTTACTGTTGCAATAGCCTCATGTAAAGCATCTACCCATTCGTCTCCTAAAAAATCCAAAGATTTGCAAGCAAGCTGGAACGTAGAATACATAATTCCTGAAACTTTTTTAAGGTCATCAGAACTTAATGCCCCTTTAACATGGTTCAAAAGAAATCTTTGGAAGTATATCTCCCCTGCTGTAGGAAGAATATATGTTAGACAACCAAGATTAAACCTTTTTGATCTTGTGGTCCACTCTAAATCCCAAACAAATGTTAAACCACCAGAACAAAAAATTCACGATTCTTACTTCAACCACCAGATTAAATAAGGGCTACGGCCTAAAAGGGTCACCCTTATTGTGGGCGTGACTGTCATAAACCAGCCAGAATCTTAGTAAAAACACCAGAACAACAAATTCACGATTTGGAAATGTTCGATTCAATTTTTGGGATGACTTCACGGGGCCTTAAAGATGACTATTACAAGGTCATCCTCTCAAAGTGGATGCAAACCAAATCCCAACTCATCACAATTCACATGACTCATTTCCTTGCTATGTTTCAAAGGTCTACAACCCACCTGTGCCGTGTAGGAAAATGCATGTATACACTTTTTGCTCGTTATTTATTCAAAGAAATAGTTGATTATGATTGTGTTTGTTTATTTGATTATGTCCAGTATTCATAAATGAACATCAGCCAACTCAAGCTCATGAACTACCTTCAAATTATCAAATAAAACTCTCCTCGGAGCTTGGACTTCACTGGTAGGTGGGAAGAGATGATCAAAGCTTTGCAATGGCATGTCCAGGCAAGTTGAAACGAGCAGGGAGCTTCAATTCTTCCCATTCTTCATCATCTACTTTTGAAAAGTATTCCTCGACCACAGCATCACTGATGAGATCCAATTGAGAAGGTTCCCACTGAATAAACGAATGGGAAGATGGAAATTTTTATATCTCATCAGTGAAGAAGAAAACAAAATCTACATGTAGACTCTTAAAGGAAAGTTGTGGAGGTTTAAAGGATCTAAGATGCAGAGATAAAGAGAAAGCTTATTACACCTTTGGGTTCTTATCCTTGTCCAACAGTATAGCTCTACAACCCTGCATTAGAAAGTTAGGTCTTAGAAATATTGTCAAGAAACAGTAAAAGGTAGAAAAAGGAAATATTTGGCTCAGCTGAAAACAAACCTCGAAGAAATCCTTGCTAAGCTTTCCCTGCATGACATGACAAACCATTCTATATTCTCGAACCAGACATTGACCAACACCTTGGAGCCTGCCTTCTCTGATCTGGAACCACAGTACCAAAGCCATCTTTTAAGTTGCAATATTATATAAGCTCCTCAATCACATAATATCTGACTTCTGTCTCTATCATAAAGTGAAAAGGGTATTCTTCAAATCCAACAGTTTCTCTGAATATCAATCATATCCCTCAATGATCAATTTTGAACGATTTACATCTTTTAGTTTATTAATTATGCATGTCGATGTTAATGACATCTAATTTCATGGTTGGAAGAAAAAGTCACTAGTCCAAATGTCCTAAACAAAACGGAGGTGAGTATTGTGATCCTCTTGAACCATGAGTACGATACAAAATGTTTTGTTCTTTTACTCGAATAACTAACATAATACTTTTTTTATCAAGAAATTGATGAAAATAATTCAATCAAAGGTATGCTGCAGTCGTACAGATTTAAGAGAGATTTTAAGACTTGTAGGAGAAGCCTTTTTCAGTGATTGAATGGCTGCAGAGAACCAATCCTCTGTTATATTCACAGCTTCCTTCTCCTGCGACATAGGAAGCATAGAAAGTCAATTTATTACCAAAAGTCATATCCATGACTGCACAACTCAACACAAATGAAAAAAAAAAAAAGAGTACTCAGTTAACAGTGTAAAAAGCAACTATCTTACTCATCATGAAGAGAAATTTATATTATTTTTCTCTGAATAAAGCATGCAAACATCTTCAACTTACAAGGGCAGACAAAATCGCTTCAACGGTTCTCAGAGAAAAGCATTTGTCAATAACATCCAACCTACAACCAAGTAATAACAGAAAATGAGGATCTGGGAAACATACAGCAGTCTACATTGGCAATTTGGCACCGTGAAGGAGTAAACTCCTTGTTAGTTGAGTTTGTGAACGTATATAACTCAAGGGATTGCTCTATCTTTACATGTATGCTACTCTCTGGACAAGCAAATGATACTAAAAACTAACAAACTTCAGAGCATTTTTATGTGAGAAAAATATCAATTTAGCTATCAAGGGATGAAGTAGTTGTTTACAGTTTAGAATAGAATCTCAAAACATAACATTAAGTATAACATGTCAAGACTAACTCCCAGACAGTCTCCATAAATATTCAGGAAATAAGTTGCATTGATAATGAAACCAAACAATTAAATACATAAAGAAATATCTAGATTTAAACAGATCACACTTGCACATGCCCTGAGCTAGCTGCTACTGACAAATGTAGTCTGTCATGACATGACAAAACTTTCACACACATTGTTGATAAATTAGACAGAATAAGATTGATGGATGTCAAATTAAAAAAACTCACCGATGATAAGCACTTTTACCCTTCAAATATGGTCGCTCAGAGTATTCATCAATAATTGCTGAAATCCTGGCTGGATCACTGGAGTCTAAGTTGACCAATGCTTCTTCTAACAGAGGCAATTTCTATCAATCAAGAAATACACCTTTTTAAAAAAAGCACTCTGCCAATTAAGAAAGAAAACTTGAACACCTACCAATTACACGTACTCTGAAACACTGGAACGCATATTAAGATATAAATATTTTTATCAAACACAACAAACTGGAAGAAGGAATTTTTCAGAGTGGATGAAACAACATCCTACTAACAATAAACTTAAATGGACAATAACATGGTTTTGTACTTCGACAAATATTCACAGATTAATTCAACATCTGATGTATCTCAGCTTGCACTATAAATCAAAAAGCTTTCCATCAGTGAAAACAGATGCTAAAAATTTTAAAAGTTGTTTACCACCGTTAAAGATTCCATCAGTCTAGATAAAATGAATGTGAATAACTTGTCAGCAGCTTCATATAGATTAAATGAAATCAGAACACATGCAATGCAGCTTAAGTTGAGGGGTAACTCAAATTGTTCAAGGAACTTGATGCAGTGAATTCTAGATCAACTCAGGTTCTGCAAGCATGATATGTCTGTGCCAGCTAATATTACCATGACAGTAGAGAAGAAATTGTAACATCCATGTCATGAGCTGATACATGAACAAAAACATGTTACATATGTTATCACCTCGGGCTAACATAATATTTTCACTTTGCTCTTCAATTTTAGAGCAGATACATTTTATGATTTCAGTGCAAAGGGGAAATACCGCAGATGGGACAAGGTGAGTTGCAAGACCACACAAGAGCATTTCAGCACCATCCAACCTTGCACCTGTAAGCCCAACATATTCTCCTGCCACAATATGCAGAATGATGATCCTAATAAACAAATGAAATCCAAATCTATAAATTTCACAAGAAGCAAGACAAAATGAATTTCTCAAGCATGCAAAAGACAAATTTTATAAAACATTTGGTAAATTCTCAAAAGCATGATTTTATTTTTAGATACCAAAAGAATGAAAGATAATTAGGAGATAAATTTAGAGTTCCAGCAGAATTTGTTGTCGTCAATTGAAGTGGAAGTTCATATATTTTTTGTTAGAATGAAACCACTAAATTCCGCTTCGTCAATTCTTTACTTCAAATGAGTTGCTGGTATGACTCCAGCTCATTGGGCAGATCATTTTTTGTGTTTTCTTTTTTTCCAACTCATGTATGTTCAGACCACTTCAAGGCTCCTAAAGTATTCCTGCCACAATGAGAACCATCATATGACCTAACCACGACATCGAAAGGGCAGTGTGAAATGATATGGCTTCCATGAAAGCATAACAGTGTCTAAACCCTAAAACCTACGTAGCTGCGAAGAAGCTGAACTTCATCTTCTTTTTTTCTAGAAAATGAAAATGAAAAAATTGTTTGAGAATATCTCTTATAAGCCTGTAAAACAAGGATGCAAGTGGCATTACCAAAGAACCCAGGAAGTCTTGACAAGTAATAAGAGGCACCTACATCAGGGAAGAGACCCAGGGCTGTTTCAGGCATTGCAAAGACCTACAGAAAGTAATAATAAATAAGGTTATCATGCAAGCTCCAGGAGTTGGGCCCTCATTCTCTTGGCTCGTCACCAAATGAGCAAAATAATTGACCATAATCGATGAAAAATTGATTAATTAGCAAGAGAGATTCCTCTAGTCCTTGAGACTTGAAATAATGAACAGAAGATAGTTACTGAATTCTCAGTTGCTACACGGAATCTTCCATGCATCGAAGCTCCAGCCCCACCTCCCATGACAATCCCATCAAGAATCGAAACCTTGAAGTGAGAAGGATAATTAGAGACGTCACTATTTAGAAGGCCATTTCATTCGGGGGGGGGGGGGGGGGGGGGGAGCAAGTTAACTGTGGTTTAGTGTATGTTGCCATGATGTAGTTGAGAGTGAATTCCTTGCAAAAGAAATCAGCGCCAGACTTCCAATGAGCTGATTGATGCATTGTATAGCTGAGATGAGAAAGAATGTCAAGTATTTATGATTAATGAAGAGTACAAGGGGACGCAACCTTCGCGGATATCGCGAACCACTGCAGCAACATCGCCACCGGCACAAAAAGCTCTTCCACTTCCCTACCAAAAAAGAAGAGGGAAATAGTGAATTACTAGCAAGAAATAGGAAACACGCATGAATTAGTAGAGAAGTACCTTGAGGAGAAGCAACTTGACATTAGGATCCTTCTCATAAGCAAGGAAGAGCTCGAGCAAACGGGAAACCTACCATTTTTATCATTATTATAAATAGTAAAATTTTATGCAAGTGAAAAAAAGAGGAATAATACGATACCATTTGATGGGAAAGGGCATTCAATTGCTTAGGCCTGTTCAGTATCAAGGTTTTTGAGAAGGAGTTGTCTTCTACTAGAACCTGAGAAATCAAATTCAATTTTTTAAAAGAAGAAAAAATAAATAAATCATTTCTTCAATTCTCCGGGGAAAAAAAAAACACAAATAAAGAAGAAAAAAGAGGTAGCAGCTACCTGGTCGAGGAGGTGGGGATGGGGCTTGGAGGAAGCCATTCTTTTGCGTTTCAGTGGTCTTCAAACACTGCCCTTCCTCTGGTAGTCTATTTATTATATTTATATGCCGATCAATCGTGGGTTGAGATTTGTAATTTTTATTTTTATTTTTTTTATATAAAGTTAGCATGATTTACGGGTTTATCAAGGTAACTCAAGTTGTTTCAGTTTATAAATTTGATGGATTATTTTTTTTAATTAAACTTGACTTTTTTTATAGTTTATTTTTTCTCATATAGTTAAATTTTTTTATAGAGAAAATCAAGTTATTAACATAGTTTTAAAACTCAATCCGGTGGTCGATCCAGTATAGTAATCGGGTCACGGGTCAAAAAAGTTGACCCGAGTTAAAAAAAAAAACTGACATTATCTCTAAACAAACTGAGTGGAAGCATCGCGTGTTCCCATTATTCCAAGAAATAATAAAATTTCTATTCAATTATACAAGTCATTGAACGACAACACCCATACTTGCAGATACTCACACCCTTTATTGTTTACCTCAAATTAAAAGAGAGTTAAAATCCCCCCCCTCCCATAAAGACTCTCTGCGCAACTAGCCTCCTAATTACTCTACTAATTGACAGGTAACATAGGTGGTTGTTTGATTCCACAACAGATCAAACAAAGTATGCATGAACGTGGACGACTAAACGAGAGAGAAAAGTCTCTGTATGGCTGTCGGCTGCTATGAAGAGACATGTGGGTACAAGTAACATCAGCTTCATCTATAGCAGATTTGAAATAGTGATCTAGATTCTTCTGCTCCTCTGCTTTTCTTTACTACTGAAATGACTTTGAAGATTTCTAGGTTTTTTCAATTCTCATTTTTGTCTTTATTGTTAATCATTTTGGCATTTTACAATTAAAATGTCGAAACAACATCGTTACACACAGACATATATATATATTAAAAAAAAGGTCGGGTCTCAGCTGGGTTTACCCGGGTCGACCGGGTTTCGCTGGGCCAACTCCCAGGCGGGTTTTTGCTTAGACCCGGACCGGTCCCATGCCAGGGTCGGCCGGGTCCCGGGCCAATCCAGGTTTCAAAACTATGGTTATTAAACTTTATAAAGTACAAAAATTAATGGGTGTGAGAAAATCATTGTTCACTCACACACATTACACTATGAATGACAATAATAACCCACAATGTTTTGCTTTCTTTCTTTCTTTCTTTATGTTTTTTTAATTTTTGTCATGATTTGTTTCTAAATTTGTTTTTGTCGATTTCATCTTTTAATATTGAGATGGTTGAGAATTTGACTTCATAATTTGTTTCTTTTTATTTTATCTCTCTATAAGGTTAACATAGTTTGCGAATTTGTCAGATTAACTAAGGTTGTCCTGGTTTACGAGTTCGATGGTGTGTCTTTTTTTTAATTGAACTTGACTTTTTTATTATCTATTTTTTTCTTATACAGTTAAACTAGTTTCAGAAAAAAATTATGTTATTAAACTTTATAAAGTCCATGGACCTATTCACAAGTTTGGCTGGTTGACTTAGTTTGCGAGTCTGGCAAGTTTAACTTTTTTAAATTAGATTTTTTTCATCATTAGATACAAGGTTAATTGAAAATTCAGTTTCATAATTGGTTTCGTTTCGTCTATTACAAGGTTATCATGATCTAAAAAACTTGATAATTGGTTGGTGTTTGATTTCACAATCATCTATTTTTGTTATCATATAGTTAAATAAAAAATAGATTAAAAAAATAAATTATAATTCCAGTGGAGTCCATAATCCAACTCACATGTTTAACGTATTAGTCTGGCTTACCTGATTCACATGTTTGACGAGTTTACCCACCAATAAGATATGTTTTTTTTTTCTGTTTTTGATCTTTTAATTTTTTTTTAATTTATTCTTTTTCAATTTCATCATTTAATATTGGATTGGTTGAGAAGTGAACTGCATTATTGATTTTTGTTTGCTTTTTAAAGATAATTGTCTCAAATAGGTGTCTATTTTTAGGTTGGTGTCTAATTTTATGAGAATTTATTTTTATCATGTAATTAAATAAAAATATTATATAAAAAAAGTTATGAAACCCAATAGAGTCCATTACCTAGGTTGCAGAGGGGCGAGGTTGATCATTATCTCAATATTTTTTTAAAATATTTCTATCTTTAAGTTTTTTTAAAAACTAAATCATGCTTTTATCGATCATCAACATTGCATTTTAACCTATAAAATCGATCAATTTAAGTCAAGCTAGCTCTCACACGATTTAATTAAAAACTTGAGGTAGATAAAAAGTTGAGTCGAGAGGTTTCAGAATTAATCCATTTAATCAAGTTTAATAATACTATTAAAAAATTATTTATACTCTTAATATTTTTTTATATTTTTTAAAAATTAATTCAACTTACAACAAAACGCGGACCAATATACTGGTTATCATTAAGGTTCGTTCATCTTGATTGAGAAATATGTCGTTCTCCAACGGAGGATGAGAATTTATCATGGTGGTTCTTGTTTGTTCATGGTGTGGATGAGAAAGAAAGAGGGTGGGAGGAGGAGGTGGCGAAATGCTTGCAGAATCTAGTGAAATGGTTTCTCCGTCAAACTGGCTTCGTTGATTTCAATCTTTTTTCAAGTTTTGTAGTTTTTACTCGCTGTGGAGCTTTGAGAATTGGATTTTATTCACCGCTGCGAAGCGTGGATGAATATACTAATTTAACATATAAAAATTATTATAAAAATATAATTGCAATGATGTAAATAATTTAATTTTTTATTGAATTTTTTAGAATACCCATGTATATGTAAAGTGTTATTAACTTATAAATTTAAAAATATAAATTATATTTTTTTTTAAATAAAATAAAATAAAAAACTAAACTTCAAAAGCATCAGGGTAATTTCTCTATTTTATTATTTTATTTTGTAGATATAAAATATTATAAGCATTGTAATATACTAAAAATATTTAAACATATATATTTTATTTTTGTTAAATAATTTATAACTTTTAAAATTATATGACATGTGCGCATATTTTAATGAAAGTAAATGTTAAGTTTTAAAAACTAAAAATAAAGTTAAATAGGATGAAAAAAATATAAACATATCATTTTAATAAAATCAATGATATACAAAAAATTAATATAGAATTAAGTAAAACACTAATATCTTCAGAAGATGTATTAAAATTAGGGGTGAGCAAAAAAATTGAAAAATCAATTAAAATGAAAAACCGTAAAAAAATAACCGAAAAAACGGAATCGTGAAAAAAAACCCGATTAAACCGATTAAAATTTTAAAAAAACCGACCGGTTCGGTTTTATAAGCCTGAAACTGAAAAAACCGAACCGAACCCAAACCGGAAAAACCGAGCCCAAACCGGAAAAAAACCGGAAAAAACAGAGCCAAAACGGTTTGAACCGGTTTTTATCCTAAAAATCCAAACCAAACCAAACCGAAACCGGTCGGTTTGAACCGGTTTAGGTTTTTTTTTGAAAAAAAATTCGGTTTGGTTACTTTTTTTGATAAAAACCGAAACGAACCGAAAATAATCACTCCTAATTAAAACAAACAATATAAAAGGTTGTTATTTTAATTCTTTTAAAAATCTCAAAATAAGTAGCGATGCTTTTGATCAAAAGTAGGCATACATTACTTTATTTCAAAAACAAAGTAATTTTCTTTTCAATTAATAGTTGTTTTAATTTCAAAATGTATTAACTAAATTTTACTTTTAGAGTAAAAGTAGCCGCCAAACAATCGCTTAGATTAATGATTTTAGAGTTTTACAAATATATTTTTATAAGTATTTCATTTTAATTCTTAAAAGAATGTATTGAATTATATTTTCATCCTTATTATATGGTAAAATGTAAAGCGTATCACTTAATATATTATTTATTACCTTACCTTATCATATTTTCATTTTCATCCTCTTTTAATTAATAAAAACCTAATTGTCTTAAAAAAATATATTATACAACAGACGTGATTCATATGGATTGAAACAATGAGTTTATGTTTTTACAGTTTAAAAAATTCACAAAGAACTGAACTTGAAGGATAAAATAGTTTTCCTACCGAATTAATTTGATTAATTTGTTATTCTAGAATTGTTTAGGGCATCTCAGTCTTTTTATAATTTTCTTGCACAGTTAAATTAGTTCATTGCCTTTAAAACACATAAATAACACTTAACTATGGTCAAATGGTGTTTTGATATTTGACCTTTTTAAGCATAATGTAATGATTTTATTATTTTTAAATTCAAAATTCTCAATGCTTGACTGTAAGAGCTTATTCGTTA
>Ga0307515_10008813_pt1 | contig 19589 bp, 14 predicted proteins | sample 17_EM_MG_FD_194513 | JGI IMG/M metagenome (GOLD analysis project Ga0307515, IMG submission 194513) | Populus trichocarpa ectomycorrhiza microbial communities from riparian zone in the Pacific Northwest, United States - 17_EM | ecosystem: Host-associated > Plants > Roots > Unclassified | place... | reverse complement strand
GTAGAATATACCAATGCCAACCAAGGGATCATGCCTGAATCTCATAACATCTGGGTCCAGTATACGCAAAGTGAAGAGAATGACCTCGATAACACCTTCCAAGGACGAGTTCCTTCTTTTCCGGTACAATACTTCAGCTGGACTCCACCGAATCAGATCCTCCAATTTCAGGAGCGCCTGCCAACCGGGAAAGCATTATCGACTATTTCTAAGAGGTGCCAGACGACTCAACAATGGGTATTACGTCCTCAACCTCAAGAATACGCGGTGGTGATTCCAACAAAGTTCAAACATCTTCATGGTTGGGCTGATTGTGTTGACGGGTTCATCCGGGTTGTCAAACAAACGAATAAGATGCATATTGTACCCGTTGGAGCAATAGTGAGACCGGCACATTTGGCGTGGGAGAATGCTGCATTGGGCGGCATCGATAGCGTGAGGCTTGTAAATAATCATGTTGATTTTGATACCTACTGGACTGTGTATTAATTAGATTACAATGCCTGATTCAGGTGTGTAGCTGTGAGATAGTTTATCGAATTGTACTATTTGATATAGACATCATATGATATCACTCCCGGAGAGTCTGGCTCCAGGTGCACCGGAATCGTCTTGGAGATGAGTGTTGTAATCCCAGCAGCTCCGAAATTTTACCACCTTAAAGGTATGATTTTATAGCATTCTGAAGACGACTTCATACTCTTTAGAATATTCTTGTATTCTGTTCCGCTACGTCAGGAGCGTTCAGGAGCACCTGAAAGTATTCTCAGAGCATCTGAGAGGCAGGTCGTTTGCATTCAGCCTGTTCGGGAGCTTCTGGGAGCTTCTGGAAGGATTGGTGTGGCTGTTCAGAACAGCTGAGTCATTGAGTTATGACTTCCGAACCATTTTACATTTTGCTGATGAAGTTCGCCTGCCGGTCTACGACTATGTTTCCATCGATGCCGGAGTGTCCCGGGACCCAATGGATCTCAGTTGCAATGCTGTGGGGGAGGAGACACCGCACGCTGCTGTTGATCCGCCTCACCTGTAGCTGCCCGGGGCCCGGCTCCAGGTGTGCTGTCCATCGGATTGTGACCTGTGGGTCCCTGATGACTGCCACTGTCGTGACTCCATGCTGCTGCAAATTTTCTCGCATCTCGATCTCCACATCAAGAGCGAATCCGATCCCCCACAATTCTGGGTCGAAGCCCTCCATAGGTCTAGTGCCTGGAAAGCTGTGCCGAGACCTCCATTCATTTCTGTGTTTACACACTGCCGTGGCTCCCGGTCGGCCATCGTCTGAGTGCGATCAATCTGTCCGCCACATCCCGACACTTGCTCCTCTGTTGGCTTCTTTCTCTCTTGCCCAGAGATGCGCAGCGCTTTTGGCTGCAGTGGTGTCCAGTATGGTGGTCCTGACCACTGGTTCTTCGTCTGGGGCCAGCTGGTTCGTGCCTTGGGCTGTGCAGGCATGCTCATGCGCTATGCTGACTACTCTGCATATCGGTGCAGCGGAACTTGGGTTTCGGTGTGGCGTCTTTTCTTTGCCACTGCATGCATTTTCTAGTCTAGTGGCGAATCGCTGTTGTCTGGAGTGTAAGATGACTGGTGCCGGTGTTAGCCCTCACACAATATTCGCTGCACCCCATGGGGTCGTGGGCAGCGCGCCGAGGATGGATCTGGCTTGTCAATTGACGAGGAGTTGGAGGTTGCCTCACCTGCCTACTTCCCTGGGATCCCACCAGAGCTCGCTCCCATATTGTGCGACCGCTTGGACACACGCCAACTGGATGGCAGTGAAGCTCTCAGGAACAACACCGGAAGTCCTGGTAAGGGTTCAGAGTCTAGCTCCGGATGCCCTGGCTCTCTTCATGCACCAGTTGTGCTGCTCCTTGAATGTCAGATGTGTGTGTAACCAGAACCCCAGGCAGCGTGTCTCCTGAGTGTTGAATCATATGAACCATTTTCCCACTGATATCTTTGCTGTCAGTCTTGGCCGGAGGTGTTTTCTGTGGCCTGATCTAGTCCTGAATAGTACCGCCTCCGTCTTTGCAGTGTTGAACTGTAGCCCTCATCCACTTACCCACTCAATGATCTTTGCTGCGCATCTCTCAAGTATTGAGACAACATGGCTGACGTTGCTTCCAGTCACCACTCAGCTGAGGTCGTCTACCCAGGATAGCCCCCCGGCTTCTGATCCATACTCTTCGACCAATTTGATCAGTGCTGCGGTGTAGATTGCAAAGAGAATTTGTGACACAGGCGAGCCCTGTGTGACCCCTGCTTCCACTGGGTGTCTTTCGATGGCGTTGCCCTCGATTATCATCTCCACCGTTCTTTCCGACAGACAGCTCTCCCTCCATCACATATGGTCTCAGTCCATTTGCCAGGCTTGCGAATAACCACGCCGCTAGCCCGCTTCCATACCGCTGGTTGTCTTCCTGTGCGAATTGCAGCCCTTGTGAGTCTCATAATCCTCTCTTTGTCCCACATCCAGAGCGGTCGTATGGCGCCAGAAGACAGCTTGTCTGGTCCTCGTACTTTTTTGACTGAGTCAGAAAATCTGGCTCGCTCAACTGCTTGCTCAGTGACGTGTGTCTGTGCATTTCCTGCAGGTGGTAGTTTGTAGTACTGGTCGCCATCGTTCAGGGGAAATGACTCGTGCCTCAGCAGCTCCTCCTTCTCCAGTGATGTGTTTGCTTGCTTGCATTCTCTGTCTGTTATGGCCTCCACAGTCATGCCCGTTTGAGGGTTCGCGTATCATGCCTCTCTCCATACCTCGGCTCCCCTAAGGTTTTGCAAGTAATCACTCCACATTCTTCTCTTCGACTGCCGAATCAACTTCTGGAGTTCTGCCTTCGCCCTGGCGGCCTCCTCTGAGTTCTGTCTTTCCCTTCTTTCTCTCCCAAACATCCATCTTGTTACTTTGATGTTGGCGTTGCACTACCTTCTTGATCTGGCACAAATCCTGATTTTCTTTGCTGTGGCATCGAGAACACTGCTCAATGCTTTCTGACACCATGCGGCCTCCTGCTCCACCTCATCCTCTGTGAACTCTTCATCTAGTCGAGCTCTCTCCTTCGCTAGTTCCATCCATAGCTCTTCCGCTGCTTCTGCGTTCTTCTGAGTAATTGTAGCTATATTCCACCCTACTACTATCTCATGATCTGCCTCCTCCTGCCTGTCTACTCCAACCTCCCATTCTATAACCTCATGGTCGGATCCAGTGGTGTGGTCATCGGCCAGTATGGTCCACTTTACCATTGTTTTGGTTTGCCAACATCAGGTTGATGACTGACTCTGCTTCCTGGTCATCTCTTGGCCCCTGGTGGGTGAGCCTGGGGTCGTTTTCAATCTCCAGTCCATTGGAGTCAATCACGTCTTCCCAGAAAGTGGCATTTCGCTGCACTTGGCATCTTGGGTCCCATCGTTTGCTGTGGGCATTGAAGTCTCCTGCGAGGACACTGCTGCCCTGCCTAATGACTCTGTGCCAGTTCAACGTTCGTGCCGGTCTCACTCGGTCTCCCGACTGTGTGTCCTCTTGATCTTACACATCGACAATCCTCATTATCTTTTCATCTCTTCTCCTGATGTCAGGAAAGATATCATTGTTGTTAGCAGCTCTGCTTAAATCCGTCCGCTGATCAACCACCAGGCCACTGCCCTTCCGTATCGCCGTCCGAACTCTTTTCATTCTTCTTCTTCTGTATGCCGAATAGCTGATCCCAATATCTCCTCTTCCTCGCGATGGCTCTTGGAAGCACACTACATCCACCCTGCGTTCGACTCCCATCTCAAGCGCCGCAATGGCCCATTTGTATGACCTTGCACCGTAGTGCTGGATCACTCAACTGATTGGTAGCCAGGGATCCCGTTTCAGTCTCAGTCTTGGTATCAGTGGCAGTCTCTGTCGCAGTCTCTGTCTCGGCCATCCTGTTGTTTCTTGCCTCCTCTCCTCCATACACATCCGGCATCGCCTCTTCGTCTCCCCCTCCGTCTGACACCCACTTGGGCTTAGGGCCAAACACAACTCGGTTCGAGCCCGTTGCTGTTGCGCTGCCTGGAGCTGCACGTGTTGATGCTCGGCCTGCTAGTCTTAGTCTTCTAATCTGCCACGCCGCCTCAGCTGCTTCCGTCTTCTTCATGCACCTGCTGCTGAACGCGATATGATTTCCTTTGCTGTTAGGGCACTGCTCCAGAGTGTGGCCGCAGAGTGATCCCTGCTTTGCAGTGGATCCCACGACATTGCATTTGTGGTCGCTTGTCCGGTGATGGCCTGACCAGTAGTCACATTTGGGCTTCCCACCGTACTTGTCCTCGATGTGGCCACACCGACAGCTGAGCTCACAGCTGTTGTCACATCCCGCGTTCGTGTACGTTTCGACTCGGTCCCACACCCCAGCTGCCTGGATGCCGTTATGACCGCGCTCTGTGCCACCTTACTCCTCTTGCGGACAAACACTACCGATGACGCGGCAATTTCCCTGTTCTACGTCCTCTCCCTGATGCTATGGGGGTTAGCCAGCCACCTTACTTGGGTGGGGATCAAAGTACTGTCGTTTTCTGCTTCAAATTCTTGTCGCATCTTCTGGAGGCCCTCCATGCATTTCCTCATGTACCGTATGGGAGGGACTGCGTGGATCTTTCGCCTTTCCCAGGACTCATTCTCTTTGACGTCCACAACTTCTTTATCGACCGTGCTTGCTTCTCTGATGATGATGTCACGGTAATGCAGAGCCATCTCTGCTGTCCCATCACGGTGCGCAATCTCAGTAATCGCGCCCTTGGCATTCCTTTTGGCAATGATGAACCTAATGTGGGCCAGTGCCTTCTGGTGGATGAGCGCTCTGTTAATTGCTGACGCAATATCCTGCTCCATTTTATTGGAGAGCGGTACACTCTCATCTCTCAATAATATCAGGCATCTCTCTGCCATGCGTGATGCTGCCATCAGGGCGGGGCCTGGGCCTGGGCCTTGGGCGATGGGTGCCGTCTGACCCTTGGCTCTGGGTAGGGTGCTATCCTACCGTCAAGCTGGTGTGGGTGCTGACTTTGATTTGGGCGCGGCCTACGGATTGGGCTGCGATTTGAGCTGCAGTTTGGGCTTAGGTTTCTGCTGCCGCTGTTGGATGATCTCGTGTCCCTCACCCCGCGTCGTCTTGCCATGTTGCAAGGGCCCTAGCCCCCCACCGTCTGTCCTTGTAGTCATTTCTCTGGTTTTCTCTCACCCTTCCTGGCCTGGTGCTACTCCTTTCATGAGCTTTGCGATCATGCATGCGTTGCCCGCCCACCACAGCTTGTGATTGTGATGGAGGGCGTCCCACTTCAGCTCCCTCTGTTGCATTCACGTCATCGTTCCCAGCCACTGTGCCTCCTCACGGGCTGCCCCAGCTTCCAACAGGTTTGCAAGATGTCCAACTGTTCAGTGCAGCAGCATTAGCTCCTGTGCCTGCTGTCGTATTGTCCTTTCCATGTGGCTCCCCCAGTTGTTGCGGGCCGCCAGGGCCACCCTCCGAGTTCTACTCCGTTTTCCATTCGCATTTCTCTCCATCGGCTCAAGCATGGTTGTGCCCGCAATCTCCGTGGCAATGGATATCTTCGCCGTCACCATCTCCATCACCACATCCATGGGCGCATCACTCCTCCTATCTTCCGCATCTCCCACGTCCCGGTCACTCCTCTCGCTAACTCTGCATTCGGTCATCAATTCTGTAAGGCTAGCTTCTTAGTCCTCATTGTCGCTCTCTCATTGGCTGACACGTCGTGTCAATCAAGTTTTCTGCCAAGCCCCTACGAGAATCCACTCAGTAGTGTGGATTCTTCTGCTCCCCATCCTCAGGCGGTTCAGAAGGTGCTTGGAAGCTCACGCCGGATTCAATTCAATGTTGAGAATCGATTGCCGCTGTTCATTTTCTGATTGCTATCGTTGTTGGTGACCTAATGCGCCATTTCCTTTTTGCCAAGACTTTTTAGTCGGGCATGGTGACACAGGGCAAAAGAGTGCCCGACGTTTTTCCCCCATACAACGAGAAATGCCAAGATCCTCATCATACACTACACAGCAAATATTTTTCTAAGAAAACTTCATAGAAAAATCTCAGGTGGCCTACTATCACTCCCTTCACTTTTGGAATCTCTCTCAATTGTTGTTGTGGAGGTGTAGAATTTCCGAATTTTTTGGGCGCGCCCGACTTTGGTATCTGCCTAGTACAAGGGAACAATCGTTTGCGATATCACTCATACGCGCTCACGAACTTACACTCTGCCGGGTACATTTTCATCATCGTACCATCTATTGGAAATCCGCTCAACCCCGCGCCCGAGTCCGACCGATGGCTGAGCGGCCAACTTGGCCTTGGCATTCTGTATATAGAGAAACCGCTAGAGTAGAGAGAACGATATCGCTCTTGGACTTTCTCGCAGCGCCCGCTACCATTTCCAACGCTATCGTCCGTTATGAATAGAGAAGATACGCAAGTCTAAGACCCAATTTACATTCATTTCAACTGTTTAACGCAACACCACAACCTTTTCTAACAATGACCAAGAGCTAGATAAAGGTAGCACAAATTTAACTAAGCTTCAATTTAAAAAGTAGACAAAACAATTAGCAATTGATGGACTTATTTTTGTTTGAAGTTTTCAAAGATTTCATAGGGTGCACAAGTGGCAGGGTTTAGCTTGACAATAAGCTTTATGTATGCGGGTACAGTACCGCGTGATATGATGGACCACTAACCTTTCATGGCCCGTTAACCGTCGGTATGAGATAATGTGAATTCAGTGCAAATTTTGCATTAGGGTGTGAATCGCTCCGTCGTATGGATTATATGGTGGAACCCTTGTCACAATTGAAGCCTTGCGATACTGAATTCCGTAGGTTCATCGATAATATATCAAAACCTCAAACTCGAGACGCGGGATTTAGGGGTATGAACCTCGTGCTGCTTTGTTTTGTTTTGTTTTAATCACACTGCATTCACTCTATCTAGAGTATGACAGTACCGATTCCCCTCCCCCTCAGGATGGCCGGTTAAGTGGGGGAGCTTCGCTCCTTCTACCCTTCTTCTCCGTGAATCTATCAGACTACACACCCTGCGACTATCCCTTCTCGGTCGACCACTTCTGTGTCGACTTCCTGACGACATCGGGAAAAGTGAGATCGCACTCGAGCGGAGCCACCAGTGTGCTCGGGCGAGGATTTTCGACTGATCCTGCGCTCCGACTTGTTTACCTCGTTCCGACTTATTAAGTGGCTCAGATTAGTTCGTCTCGTTTACACTTGTAATCGATTTTGTAGTCCTAGAGAAGGGATTTCTCGCAGTCCGGCGAAATCACGCTATCCGGACGGGATTGTCCCTGCTGTTCCACTACCGCTCAAAAACGCAAAAACGGCCGCCGAGTATGAACGGCTGCTCGGAATCAAGATCAGACACTCGAGGCTAATAGAGCTCAACGAGTAGATCATTTGACGTCTGACAAGCGTCTTTATCGGACCAATATTTGTGAAGTGGACATGGGAGGATACTTCCATCAGCACCCACCATCCACCCATGCCAACTTCATGAATATTTGTCCGATAAGGACACTTGTTAGACATTGAATAATCTACTCATTGAGTTCTATTAGCCTCATGTATCCGATCTTGATTCTGAGCAACCGTTCTTACTAGGCGGCCGTTTTTGTGATTTGAGACGAAATGACACGGCATCCCGTCCAATACCGCGCAAGATGAACCCAATTTGTCATCCCAAATCCCGTTGCGGGATGGGATGACCAAGCATAAAAACCGTCCCATTACCATCCCGTGGTTCTCACTAGACATCTATTCTATAGTAACAATCTAACGTAAATATACCGGAAGCGAGACATCCATGAGAAGCGAGACGGCCGGGTAATCTATTGATGACCCCACCCAACCCCTCTCTTCTCGCCTGTCAGTTTGTCGCAACCATCACAGCTACCACCAACACCATCCGAGTTGCTGCCTGATCCTTCACGAGATCAGGAATGCCTCGAATGAAGGAGCAATCGAACATACCAGTGCTAATTCTCGAGCAACAGTATGTGCGTGCACTACAAGGTTGCAACGATGGAACATTCAAGTCATTCCAAAACGCAGCAGAAGCATACAACCTAAGTAAATCTAGTCTCGGACACCAAAAGAATGGACATTGCAGCGGTCAGCTTCCACATCATCGCGAGCAAATATGTTCACCTGCGATAGAGCGGGCCATTGTTCGATGAATTTTTACATCAGACAATTTTGGCTTCGCTCCATGAATTGACCACCTCATGGGTATGATAAAAGCACTCGGCGCAAATCCCAAAGAGCTTCAGGTTCCACTTCAGCCGGGTCAGAAGTATATTATCAGCAAGAACTGGCTTACACGATTCCTCAACTCACATCCAATTCTGGCCGCTGGGTTCGCTTGCCAAATCGATCGCCAACATACTTACGCAGGTAACCCACGTATTTTGTAAGATCATTTCTGCAAGATAGGGAAGATTAATACCGAGAGAAAGATAAAACCAAAGTCTATTACCAATGTGGATGAAAAGGGTTTTGTAAGGGAATTTCTCCTGGTACTAAAGTAATTACAAGGCGGGGGAAGAAAAATCCACGTGTTACTCAAAGAGGTAAGAGCGAATTTAGTACCGGACTCTGAGCTGTATCAGCAGATGGCTCTATCTTTCCCCCTTACCTAATCAGCAAAGGTGCAAAGCATATTTTTGACTGGTACAAAACTGTTAAGGATGAGGATGAAATGGCACGTTGGGCAGTTTCTCCAAAGGGTTGGAAGGATAATAAGATTGGATATGATGTGTTAAAAGAGCTGTATGATCTAATCAGTCGCCGCGGTTGTCCTAATGAAACACGACTACTGACACTGTATGGACATGTACCTCACATTAACTATAAGTTCCTCAAGTACAGTGAACAGAATGACATCATTGTCTTTTGTTTCCCAGCACACTCAACGCATCTTCTGCAACCCCTTGATGTTGTTCTTTTCTCGGCACTCCAGAATGCCTCCAAGGAAACAGTAGAGGATCAATTCCGTCTTACCTCTGTTGGTATCAACTGGGACATCTTCTTTCCCCTCTACAAGCAAGCATGAATGGAGGCCAACACTTTACACAACATACATCAAGCATTTGCTGCTACTGGAATTCAGCCATTCAATCCAAGCACCGTACTTGCAAATGCTAAGGAATGTGCTGCCCTTATGATGGAAGCTGAGAATGAAGCTCTTCTAAGTGTTGAGCTCGAAAAGATTCCCTATACCAAATGTGAACATTGGCTTCAGACCAACCAAGCACTGCAGTTCCGGTTTTCAAAAACAGCTACCTCCACTACACTGTGTGACCTCATCCTGCACTTCTCCCACACAGCAGAGTACTACATGACTGAGGCCAATATTGCCAGAACAGAAAGTCACAATCTGCAAACAGAAATCGAAAAGGTGCACCCTAGTGAAAAAGATATCCGACAGCTTGGTCGAGGAAATCTAGCAGGAGTTATGACTGGAAAAGGGATTTTTCAGGGCATGAAGGAGCATGATGAGAAGGATGCAGAAACAGAGGCTAATTGTGCAGCGAAAGCAGCCAAACCTGCGGTTACTCCTTATACCAAAAGGTGGCAGGTTTGGTTTCAACTCGATTGGCCTCCATCTACTATTTCACGGTTTTGGCAGTCAGTCATTGCCATCACTTCTAATGTGTCATCAACTGAGTGGCACTATCACCCTCGTCCTACTGCCAGCCGCTGCGGTCTTCTTACGACTGTGACCCAAGCCCATAATCCACCAGTCACCAGAAACGACTCACCAGCGCTGTCATCACCACCTCCTTTACCGACACCGCCTGTGGGAAGGCAGTTGCATTTGCGTAAATGACGGTGATCCAGCCTTCTCTCTACTTGTACCATTGTCTCAAAGCTAACTGGATACCAGCATTCTTTCTCGTTCATTTGCCTGCAGCATTGTATGTAGAAATAGACATTTTTGGCGGGGTACTCGCAATCGGAATTGCACGACACACACCTTCGACAACCACACTCAATGCCTGGTTTTGCAAAGCTTCCCCCTTTGCGGGGGGGAGCGGGGTTTCACTTTGGCTTCACTCCATACCTTTTGTCTGTGTCCACTTGCTTTTCCAAGTGTATGTCTTCGTTTTAAAGCTCTCTTTACTACTCAGCATCGACATCGACCTGTAATCTACCCAGCAACCTGCTTTTCGTTTGTTTTACGCGAGTTATCGCAGCCTACGACATGCCTGTGGGTATACCAGTACGTGAGGTCCGGAAAGGCCTATCTCCGCACTATCAGTGAACTTCTGTCAAGTGGCGGCCTAAAGAATCCTGTGAAAGGTGAATGCAGAGATACACGCTCCGTACAAGCTCTTCGAACTGTCCACTATGGACACGGCCCACTTCTCGGGCACCACCAGGACGAAGTGCAGGAGTGGCTTTCCGATAAAATCACCCTTCCACCCCCCTGTTCCCACCAAGCCTGAAGATTGTCAGAGCGCCCAGTATGCCCTAGGGAGTATTCATTTCCAGACATTCGAATGTCCTGCTCGCGAGAGTGGTTGGGGTATTTCACTGCGATAACATTGATGAGACCCTGGACTAGTGTGAGCAAGGATTTTGTAAGTGGTGGTCGTCAGATGACGGGATGTGCAGGTTATACTCTAGGAATGGGGGCCAATTATTTCAAAATGGGGGAAAGGAGAAAGCGATGGTACATTTGACCACGAGGAGGGCTCGGTGGACATGTCGGGTTCACCCCGCGGAGTATCGGGAAAAAATGGATTTTTGTCATACTCTAGTTAGAGTAAATACAATATGATTCAACAACAATAACATCGGAATTGCACGGACATCGTGCACGGACGGTGTCTCGCTTCTCGGAGATTTACGTTATGTCTATCTAAACATACCTACATACGGACTGATGGGAGACGGTACTAAAGTGCACATAAAGACGGTGCTTAAGCACACTTGGAGATGCATTTAGAGGGGATTAATTAAGCATTGAGACTAATCAATAGAGGGGAGAGAAGAAGATGATTGAGCTGTGTATCGTATAAGAGAGAAGATAGGCATAAGTAAGAAAAGAAACCATACCAAGAGCGAAGCACTTTTCAGGCGCGAGGCCCGTGGAGAATAGGCACCGTACCAAGCCCGAGGCTCACGGAGAATACGCACCGTACCAAGCCCGAGGATATCGGAAGCATGCTGTACCAAACCCACGGTAGTTGGAGACCCAAGCACCGTACCAAGCCTGGGGCTAAGTTTAGTGCCCGCCTTAGTCTCGACAGCCTATGGGCTAAAGCTAGTGCCCGGCTTAGTTGCGACGGTCTTTGGGCTAAATCCCTCAGTCAACATCAAGCATACTCATAGATAGGGATCGAGCACACTAGGAGGTGCACCGCGCAATTGGAGATGGTAATCGAGCGTACTTCTAGTTTGTGATCGAGCGCACGGTAATCGAGTGCATTCGGTGGTGGCACTTAGGTGCACTTGGAGATGGTGATCTGGGTTGCATTCGGGTGTGCACTTTGGGGTGCACTTGGAGGCGGTCGATCATGGCTGGCTGCAGGCGGTGCTTAGGAGCAGGTATCCCAATAGTCCGTCCCGTCCTAGGCCATGCCTCAGACCAGACTAAATTTTTCGGGGCTCAATATTTTAGGACTGGACGAACTATGGCTCTCTATGAATGACTATAGGACTGCGGGCCCTATAGTCTATTAATGGCTCCTATAGAAATTGAGATTTAACTTAACGAAGCTTAGAATCTTCCGATTCGGTATAAGTTCATCTCGACTGAAGGTTTGTTCCAGGATTTAGTGTCCGGGAACTCCCATTCCTGAGCCGGATATACTATATCCGATCCTCGTCACTACTACAGTCATCAGTACCGGGCTCTGGTCCCGGAGTTTTCTGCCCGCGAAGGATTAGTCCCTCCATACTCACGCCCTAGACGGGACGACGATGTCGGGACCTAAAAGACTGTTGTTCGGACTGACCGTTAGGGACACTGCTGGGGAGTTAGCTGGAGGCGGTAGATCTGGGCTGGCTGCAGAGGGTAGATCTGTGGGATGGCTGCAGACGTGCTCGGGAGCTGGCGGGGCCGGTCGATTTGGGCTTACCGGGAGTTGAGACAGCATTCATGGGTTAACTCGGATTCGTAGGGATGTAAGGAGAAAGGACTTAACTCGCGCTCCCCGAGAGCTGGCTGGAAATAATAAACCCGGGCTGACTGGAGCTGGTGCTCGGGAGCTGGCGACGGTGCTCAGGAGTTGGTTGGAGACGGTCGATCTGAGTTTGGCTAGCTGGAGACTGTATTAGTGTTAACTGAAGACTCTGCCATGGGCGGGTAGAGAGAATGACATAACTTTGAGTTCTCAAGTGCTGGTAGAATAGTGGACGAGATAGCGAGAGCTGGGAGAGGGCGATGGGAGGAGATGGGAGGAGATAGGCGAATCTATCTAGAGAAACTCCGACTCAGAGATTTTCGCATGAAGATCAACCTTCCTAACCTGATCTGGAAGGTTGAACCTCTTATTCCCGATATCCTCCTAATCCTCCTATCTCCTCCCATCGCCATCCCCCATCCCTCTCTATCTCGTCAGCTCCTTTACCAGCACTTGAGAACTTAAGTTTTCCCCTCTACCTGCCCATGGTAGGATCATGAATTAACATTGAATACAGTCTCCAGGTCGACAATCGACGGCTCCCGAGCACCATCTCCTGCCATGCTAAATCAACCGTCCCCTGCCAGCTCCCAATCAGTCTCCATTCAGCTCCCGAGCACCATATCCATCTAGTCCCAATTGATTATCTCCCGCCAGCTCCCACTCAGCTCCCGGAGAGCCCGAGTTATGTCTTCTCTTTTAACTTCCCTACGACTCTGAGTCAAACCCTGAATTCTGTCTCAGCTCCTGGTCAGTCCAGATCGACCGTCTCCAGCCAGCTCCCAGAAACCGCCTGCAGCAAGCCTAGATCTACCGCCTCTAACCGGCTTCCGATCACCAACTCCGGGTTGGTCTCTGGGAGGACGAGTTAAGTTTTCTCCCCTTACATCCCTACAATTACGAGTTAACTCCGGAATAGACTCTAGTGCACCTCCAATTACACCTCGAAGTGCACTCGATCACCATCTGTAAGTACGTTTACGGGGTCTAGGACTGAATAATTCAGCTCGAGACGAACCTGGCTGCAGAAAAGATACCCGGGACGTCGGGCTCCGAAAGACTATAGTCGCCCCGGGCTGTTGAGAACTTGAGATGCCTGTGCTTTGTTCCTAGGAATATTGGAGTGCCCCGGGAACCATCGAATGTCTGTCTTGACTCCAACTTCCAAGGTCGTGGAGGAGTCTTTGCTTCATCGCTGATCTACATCGCAAGCTGCTGCCCTGGGCCTAGAACATCGCTGAATATAATCACTTTCTTTGCTGCTCGCCGCTGCAGTACCTCGTACTGCTCTCAGGTATTACATCAACCTAGGGTAGAGGTTAATCTATTGCCAACCAGTTAGTTCATCGCTAGTAGTCCGGGGTTTTGTGGGGGAGATCGTGTTACTGTCATTCGTGAATCTTTCCAGTAGGTTGTTGGGGTGCGACTTCACCGATCTAGACGTCATTTGGGAGGTGGCCGTTTGGCTCCACACTCGGTAATGCAGTGGTTTCTCATTCTGCGATCGTTAGATTTGGGAGTGTTTGGGATTTCATAGTTGCTTGCAGCAGGGCAGAGTACTGTGGCATCATCTGGTGTGCATGTACTGGCGATCAAGGCCTGGAATACCAGTCAAGGCGTAACTGACAAAAAAGAGGGGCGCATTCGGTATGCAGACTACATTATCACAGCCAATTGTCTTTTCTGATATTGTTCTGGGAACATGTAAGTAACTTGATCGTAAGATAAAGGACAAGTGGGCGGCGGGAGTCTTCTTCATTTCCAGAAATGTGCTCTCACGATATAAAGAACTCAGTCTGTGATAGTGCATTTAACGGAACGTAACAGAGCGCAGCCGAGGATGAGGACTGGAATTATTCGCATGTACATCTAATCTAGGCCATAATTCCAATACACTTATTCATACCTAAACTGTGCTTTTGTTTTGTTTTAATCATGTATTCACTCTTTTCTAGAGTATAGCAGTGCCCGCTTCCCTCTCCCACCGGATGACCGGATAGGGGAGCCGCCCTCCTTCAAATCTTCCCCTTTAACAAATGAAAACAGAATGAACGACCGAACAGAAAAGAGAGACAGAAAGATGACTGCTCAACTCTGCTCGATGGTGTGGGAACTTCCCCATCTCCATGACCGTAAGGAAGTCCGTCACGATCGCAATTCTCCACGGAAAACTGCTTTGCTGTTTATGCCGGCATCGCCCCGCCTGAGAGCCAGTTACCCGATCAACTGCTTTCTACAGCTCCCGCTGCTCGTTCTGCTATCATTTGCAGTTGCGGAAAAGGTACTCTTGCGTCGCAGCTAGCTACTTTCCGCACCATTAGTATTGATAGTCGTTTCATATGCCGAACTGCTTGAGATAAATTGCCGTAGGCGCATTCCTACACTTCAGTCGGTAGTATCTGGTCGCTATGGACTTTTGGATTTTCATCGGGATAGTCCGACGTTCCCGGTCTTCGCGGCATTCCTGCTCCCTGTCAGTACCCATAGTGTCTGCTGCATTTCGTGGCCTCTTATTCTTGCTTAGCTGTAGACCTCTGTTCTGAGAACCTCCTGGCTATTGTGACCTAAACAGTGCGCCGCTGTACCCTTGGCAGTACTTGCTCTGAGTAATTGCAACAACCGTCACCTTCAACTTCTCCCGCTTCTCAATCCAACTACTTTGAGGTGAGAGCATCTTCCGCAGGCTACAATCTCTGCTAGCTCATTATGGTTCAAGGAAGCAGTTGAAGCGGATCGGGCGCCTAGTGTAGAGATCGAGCGGTGCAAAAGTTTCGGAAGTGGGTGAGATGCACCGAAGCGGGAGTGATACACCTGACATGGTTCAGGATGTATAAATTATACGGACCACATCATTCGTTGCGGCGGACAGGTATTCTGAGTGCGATCTCGGGATAAGCGTCCTGCCTTCATTGAGCTAGAGCCTGTCCAGTGATGTCAACAGTCGGGACGGTCCCAGTCTGAGGTAGAGCTCAGTACGATTCAGTCTAGCAGAAGGTCAGTGTTGACTAGGAGATTGGCTCTGTGGCTTACTTAGCCTTCGGAGCTGGTGGACTCGGGCATGATGCCGGAGGCTTGCAGCCCCAAATGTCCGATGGTTTGCGGCCCCCATGAGTGGCTTATAGCCCCCATCGGCCGCCGCCAGCCTCCGTAGGCCTCCGCCAGCTCTCATGCCGAGGAGGAGGCCTAGCCTCGGTACTTATACTCGGCTTCGGGCTCCGGATATGATTGTCGGCATGGTGTGTTCGTTCTCTCATTCTTTCGTATATAAGCCTACTAGTTATCCTTCCTTTGTATCGACAGACAATTCATCTTCTTCTCTCTTCTTCTCCATCTTCCCATCAGCCAGATTGGGCAGGACTGGACCTGGACAGTTCCGTACTTGGATCACTGGCATCACCAGTCACCGGCCGCAGTCGCTCAACCGCTGGCCTAATGCTTAGCAGTATTGAGACACGCTTGAGATAGAAGTCGCTGTCTGTGAGGAAGAGGTTAGCTGAATCCATTTACCAACCCCAAGTTTGTATCCGTAGTTTCCTCTTCTCACTTCTGACTTCACCACTAGGCTCGTGGAGCGAGTCGAGCTCGGAGTAGTATGGTAAGCTGCGTTGAATGGTTACGTACGGGTGTAATCGGAGCGCTGGAGTAGTTAGAAAGAGAGCTGCCAGCAGAGAGTATGAAAGAACTATACATAGAGCAGAGATGTCACCTGGTTATCGCTATTGCTATGGATCGATGATGTCGATGATGTAGGCTAATATCTGAGACCCGCGTGCTGCAAATCTGGTTTTTGGTTTGCATGGCTGCAAGCCTCGTATTAAGTACACATAATTTTGAAGACGAGATGATGGCGGGAAATGAACTGGGTAACGTGGATGATAGTCGGAGTATTGGATGTTGACGTATGCGAGGTAGCATGTTTGGCAGCTCACAGCTGACTTGCGGAATGATGTTGACATTCTCGGGGCGATTTCGGAGAAGTACGATGCGTGTTGATTGTACAGATGCACACGTGACGACTGGGCAAAGAATGGAATTGCTTGGATGGCGAATGTTTCAACTCAATTGAGTGGTGTACGAGGTAGCGGAGCTGTGAGCTTGTAATTGAGAGCGTCAGTTCGGTAAGCCATTTGAAATTTCATCGTGAACAAAACAAAAAAGCAAACGAAAGGTATCATGCAAGGCTTCAAGAGAGTGTAAGTGAAGCAATAATCAATTGTGCCGCAAACCCAAATCCTAAAACTTCATCATCAACATCAAATACAAGAATAGCTGCATAGATCTTCCTCCATCCCACTAGGCAGCAACTGAGTTCAGCTGCGCTAGACTCCTGCAGATGAAAACTTCGTTAGTCAATGAACCGATACAGCTAAAGGTTCAGACTCACCTTCGCGCACCACCTTCTCGCCTCCCTTTTTCAGCGCAATGTTGATTATCCCCACCGTCAAACCCACACCCACACCTACGACGGCAACACAAGTCCCAACAACCTCAGCAGCCGACCATTTCCGGTACCATCGGCTAACGCGTGTACTGGAGGACGTGTGAACTCCGGTTCCGCCAGCGTAGAGGGTAATGTTTGGACCAGCTCCAGCCGAAGGCATCGACGCATGAGCGGCGGGTGCTGTTGAGACTTCATGAAATTATTAGCCGAACTTTTGCCAAACGTAGGTTCTCAAACCGCCCGCCCTCGGCATAGTTACCATCTTCAGACGGTCCATCCTCGGCAAAACCTGCAGCCGTGTCAGTTGTTGAATGGCCACTTTTCACGGATTCGTTTTCCGTCTGGTCGTTGTTCATGTGGCCCAGTTCCATCTCGCTTGCGTTGGAGAATGACTGTGACATTATGCGAGAAGTTCTAAGAGATTTTGAAATCGAATGCTTTTGCTTGCGTCTTCGAGATGGGTATTTGTGACTACTGTTCGTAGGAGACGTTCACTAAAGCTGTTGGTAGTGGTTATCGAAAAAGTTTGCGAGATGAAGGAAAGGGTCAGTGGAGGCAGGCCATAGGCTAAAAACCATTTGAGATCTCGTGCAACGCAGAAAGATCAATTTAGAGTCCGGACGACCTTATGTGATGTGGCTTAATGTGGTTATCATTATATACTGGAATAGTTGCGGTTAGACCGCTATTTCCGGTTTCAGCTATTCGGTGAGCGAATCGTTCCGTCTTGTCCAACTGTGTCCATTTGCATGCTGGTGAACTTCGGCGGTCGGGATGAAAAAGAAAGTAATGTTTGCAGATATCTCATTAGTGTATCTGGACAAAGCTAATTAATTAGACCTATTCAGGCTGGGAAGATCGGTACGCAAGCACAAGTCTCAATCAGCATCTCCATTCTGAACAGACTGCGAAGGGAGACGAGTGTTCAACCATTTCTTTAAACAGATAGGTTAGTGAAAGAATTTGCTGCGCAGAAAGGTGTGCACAGCAAGCAAGGATATATGCACATGCACAACGCATATTGTAAACCGTAGAAACTGGGGAACGGGTGGAAGGAGCGGGGCACCTTGAGTAGAAACGCCAAGAGCTATCAACTAGCAATTCCAAGCCCTTAATCCTCACGCTCGTTTGCTGATGTCCTTCGATTTGTAGCCGCTTCACCACTTCCGTATAAGTGCTGCCGAGCTCCAGGACCCTGCTATTCGCGATAGTAACAACGTCGGCATTGACGTCGCTGTGCTGCACGATCTCAACTCGGCGACCTTCATGAACCACGTCCAATCTATCGATATCTCAATGGAAGCCAGTTACTTTCCCTCCTTCGTTGTATTCGACATCCGAACGGGTTTTCGGCTACACTGCGGTAAAGATGTAGCTATGATCGATTTCGAGGACGATTTAAGGACAGTATTCGAATTTTGACTTGTATATGTCGCCCGTTTTCTTCCCCGTGATTCTCGGATACCTCTCCGACAACCCTTCCCCAACTTCCTTAACCAGCCGACACAATCCTCATTTTCCCAGATCACACTCCGTCCGAACCCGACATACTCTCTCATAACATACCAACCATCCACGTCCCCAACCGAGCACCCCACTACCGATCTGTTGCGTACCAAACATCTTCACCGTCGATCCCATTGCTAACTTTCCTGATAGTACCCCTAGCCGTTAGACCCTGGACAGACATACCTTTGGTTGTATAGGACGATAGTATTACTCGTGTCGACGCATGAGGTAGTTGCAATATTGTTGTGGAGTTGGGGAGTTAGTTGATCGAGGAGAGAACTATTAGGTTTATCAACACAGTTCCGAGCGCTGGCTCAGAGAGAACGCAAGGCATGTAAAGGCTAGAAGCCTAACACAGTCCTACGATGTGTCTGTACAACTACTAACTGGAGTTTAGACCCGTTCCAGTAGATGTATTCCATGTTCGGTGTTTCTCGAAGGACTTCAGCCTATGATAATCACTAAGCCAGAGTCACTTACCATGCGCTGGGAGCAATGTGTGTGGAGTGAGGATACAAGCAGAGGGAAATGGATGAGAAGTACTTGGTAGCATGATGGTTTTTGACGCTGATAAGCCTGGCTTGTCCTTGCAGCGCAGTAGTGATTGCCGTATGGGTCCATTATTGTGGGAAGATAGATCGTATTCAAACGTTGCGGCCGAACTGTAAGTCTATGTCAAGTGGGAAAGGGAAAAATATCAAGAAGTTTAGAATGCTAGAGGAGGCTAGGGGTTAGACGTAAAAGCGGAGGAGACTGAAACAGAAACAGTATTGGGGGAGGCAAGGTGGTACTCGGGGGACGAAGTGAATGACAAGGCGCAGTAGTTATGTATGTTTGTCTCCTGCTATGGTAAAGCAGTCATTCTCCACCGCCACTGATCTATCATATTGCTTCTTAATGTGGATAGAAATACTTGTGACTTTAAAAGGATATCGCAAGTGTATTCGCGTATCGGCCTAAATATCGAAAACCTTGGCTTACCTTGAACAATAGAGTACCTAATAGACGGTCAAATTTGGCAATCTTACCCATTTTTGGGTTTCTTTGCTTTGGTGGCTTGAGGATCATTCAAGATCTATCTCTGATATATAATCCAACGCCGAATATACATGGATGCGACATGATCCACATGAGATTGACCAACATTCATTGGTTGAAAGTTGAAACTATATCAGGCAAACATTCTTCAAACTATGACTAAAAGTAACCCCACACTACATCAAGACCCCCCAAACGAAAAGATCCTCCAAGAGCTTCCTTTCAAAGTCAATGTGTGGACAACCCTTAATTTTACATGAATGAGCGCCAATAACTGAATGTTCGACTTGCCATTTTTGGAGAGCCAGCTACACAATTGGTCGCCGATTGGCCAAGCAAAACCGCGTTATCTTTACGCGCCAAAAGTTGATGGTGTGGCATAAAAAGCACATCTATCCAAGAATATCTTAGATCACAA
>Ga0307515_10008812_pt1 | contig 19590 bp, 18 predicted proteins | sample 17_EM_MG_FD_194513 | JGI IMG/M metagenome (GOLD analysis project Ga0307515, IMG submission 194513) | Populus trichocarpa ectomycorrhiza microbial communities from riparian zone in the Pacific Northwest, United States - 17_EM | ecosystem: Host-associated > Plants > Roots > Unclassified | place... | reverse complement strand
CTTTCTTTCATCCTCACCCTGGTTTTTTTTTTTTTTGGCAATGCCATTTAATTACTTGACTATTTATTTACTGTTTCTCCTGCAGCTAGGCCACCATTCCGTTGCTGAAAATCCATCTGATAAGGATCCTTGTGATGCTTTGATTGATCAAATCAAATATCTATTTTCAGACGAGGTTGGTAGTTTGTATAGAAATATATTGTGAAACACGTTACAAATAATTGCATTATCTGTGTAGTATTATTTATTTTAAATAAATTATTTTTATGTACACTTTTTAAAATTATGATACTTAAAACAAACCACTTAATCTTAAAATCAATTAATTGATAAATTCACATTCCAATAAAGAGCAATGCCCATTATAATGAGATTTTTGCATCGAAAACATTATGAATGAAAACAATGGCAGTAGGGTAATTTTGCTCAATTTTTTGGTCATTTTTTTATGTGAGCATTCATGATATTTTCATTGAAAAAATCGTTTTAAAAATCATTAGTCCACCCACCACTTGCTAGTGTTATATCTATTTTCAGACGAGGTTGCTAGTTTGTATAGAAATAAATTGTAAAACAGGTTGTGTTGTACATATAATACTCACATGTCACTTGGTTTTTGCAAGACATATATGTACGGATCCTTGAACTGGTTTGTCCATAGTGCTGTTCTCTAACCTCTCCTTTGTTTGTGTCTTTGTTAGTTCTCCCTACCTCTTCATCCATTGAGGGGTCACCTTAGAGCAGCTTTGCTGAGAAGAGGTGATCTTTATGGTCTGGTACCTGCTTCTGTCATTACTACCTGTGATACAAAGACGAGTAATCTGTGTAAATTACTCAACCCTGAGGTGGAATTAAAACCTTTTTTGGCTTTGTCATTAATTATGAGGACTATACCAAGATTATCAGGCTGTGTTACATCCAAGGGGCAGCTTTCAATTCAGAAGCAAAATCCATATCCCACTGAGATCATAGAGTCATCAGATATCCAGCAATCTGATTCCCCAGAAAGCATATTGGTTAAAGCAATACAAATTCCAGCTTCACTGGATAAGACTGTTCAGCCAGTGACTCTTAATATTTCATCCGCCGGATATTACCTGGATGTTATTGCAGAACAACTTGGTGTAACAGATGCCAGCAAGGTTTTGCTCTCAAGGTAGGCGGAAGTGTTTGTAATACAGAAAGCCTGGGATGATGTATCTTTTCACCTAAAATGGGTTCCTCATTCCTTGCAGACATGACATGATGTGATGTTTTTCTTGTTTGGAAGATGCATTATTCTTCTCTTTGCAGCATTATATTCTGTTTTTTTCAAATAAAATCTTATTTTTTCCTATCAAAACAGGAAAGAGTGACTTGTTTTGGAAATACTTCATACTTTTCTCCACAGGACTATTGGTAAAGCTTCCTCAGAGACCAGATTGTATTTTGCTGCTTCTGAGTCACTTGTGATGGATCTGTTGTCGGACCTTGCAAATGTGAAAGATTTTCATGTGGAAGGACCTCCAAATGCAAGGGCAAGTTACTTCTGTGGTCAAGGAATATACGGTGATGCAATCATGGCTTCCATTGGATACACATGGAGGTCTAAAGAACTTTTCCATGAACACGTGTCCCTCCAATCATATTACAGGTCTCTTTTGAACTCTTTCCCACGAATTTCTTGTTTTACCATCACTAGCCTTTCTCTGCAATGTTGCATCAAACCTTAGGTTTGATGCAAACTTGATGTACTCTTTCTGTAGGCAATGCTTAATTCATGTTGAATAATGTCAGCAAAGGATAAGCGTTTTGTTTAAATAAATTTCAAGTTACTCATTCTAATATAATGTCATTTTATTGATGCATTTTCATTTGCACATAATATTCCAAATTATAACTCTTCTTTCGTCTTCTTTTTTTGTTATTTATTTTCTTAATTTATTATGTGAAGTTGAATACTTTCTTATTTAATCAACTGTTGTATGCTCTAACTACTTTAAATCTAGATCATTTTGTCGCTCCTTATTAATTATTGTGGCAATGAATGGCTCCTGCTGTTTATCACCAAAGGCTGCATCTCCTATGCGATGCCTGCAGCTCACATTGTTGCATAATGTACTTTAATACCCTAAGCCTTCAGCTATTCATAATTTAATCAATTTAGATGGTCTTATTCAGGATGCTTATAAGCAAGATACCTAGTGGAAATTACAAGTTGTCTAGAGAAGCAATACTTGCAGCAGAGTTGCCCTCAGTATTCACTACTAAAGCAAATTGGAGAGGTTCCTTCCCAAGGGAAATCCTATTCGCATTCTGCCATCAGCATAGGCTATCTGAGCCTATCTTCTCAACTACAAGTGTTCCTTTAAAGGCATCATGCGAGTTACTGAGATCACAGAAGAAGTTGAAGGTTACTGAGGTAGCTGGACTTGCGACTGAATATGCAAATGGAGGAGGTTTAAATGCGGGCGATGGAGAATCAGTAGGACTGGAAAGCAACTTTAGATGTGAAGTAAAAGTATTTTCCAAGGGTCGGGATTTGATCATAGAGTGTTCCCCTAAGGAGATTTATAGGAAGCAGACTGATGCTACCCACAGTGCTTCTCTGAAAGTTCTCTCATGGCTGAATGCATATTTTAAGGACCTTGGCATGCCTTTGGAGAAGCTAAATTGCTCTGCTGATGCCCTTGACATTAGTTTTTCTCTTGAAAACTTTCATAAAGAGTTTGCTTTATCCCAATCCATTCATAATGTTCAGCAAAGTGGGACTCAAGGATCCAAATTACCAGAATCAAAAAGTACTGATATGCAATATACTTTGTCAGGACAAGATGTTTGCTTACCTAACATTGAAGGTTCAGATTCTGGTGTTTTCCCCTCTAATGGATCTTTGTTGTGTATAAGTTACTCTGTATCCTTAGTGACAGAAGGTGGACATACAAAAGAGCTTATTGAAAGTAAAGATGAATTTGAGTTTGAGATGGGGGCTGGAGCAGTGATTTCTGCTCTTGAAGCAGTTGTTACCCAAATGTCAGCTGGTCAATGTGCTCATTTCAACATGAATCTGCCCCCTCAAGAGTTCATTCTAGCTGCAGTTGATGATCCTGGAAGGATTCACTCATTGTTATCCTCAGGTAATTAATTCACACTTTTCAAATTCATATCATTTTTTTTTCTGGATGCATAAGGGCATTAACTGTGCTTCTTGACATCTGATTAATGAATTTCCTAACCTGGAATTTGAATTATTGGTCCCTATTATCAGATATGGATCCTCTCATGTTCCTAATCGAACATGACTGATCATGTTCTAAACCCCACTGTTGATTTTGAATTCAATGATCTAGATTAGATGAGAGAACATAAATTACAAGTCATTAAGTTGTTACCTTTTCTATTATGACTAAATCATGTCAGGTGTGTTAAATCCGGCACATTAAATTTAGATTTAATATTTTAGGATTTAACCTGCAGAAAGGAAGACTAGAGCATCCCAATCCTTTGTTATCTACCTAAATCAAGATGTAGCTAACTTAATGCACTGAATCAAGGAATCTTTAGACATGAATCATTGGTTGATTTACATTGCTAAAAAAATGGAAGTATATCTTATCAATTTCTTTTTTTATCTTCGGTTGGGAAATTGGGATTGTTGTGTTGTATTAACTTTTAAGATGAATTGCCCTTTCTGTTTTTAATACAGATTCTTTTTTACAAAAATTAGCATGATTTTTTTCTCTGTAACTGTTAGAAACAAACCAGACTGACTATTTAATGGAACTTATGTTGTACGGCAACTTGTACTCTCTTTGGAAATGAAAATTGTTAGTTTATGACATAAATTCAGGTTAACCATTGGATCTGACATCTATCTTATAGTGCATTGATCTTCTGTGTTCCTGTTTTGGCAGAAGCTTGCTGGTTGGAATACCATGTAACGTTGTTGCGTGTGACAAAACCACCAGAAGAAAGAATGGAGCAGGCTCTTTTCAGCCCTCCGCTCTCAAAGCAACGGGTGGAATATGCTGTGCAGCATATCAAAAAATCTTGTGCTGCTACTTTGGTGCATATTTTGTATTTCTCATTAATAGTTAGTTAATAGGAAATTAGGATTGTAATTTTTATCCCTCATCACTGACATCTTTGTCTCCCTTCGTCTCCACCTTTTTTTTTAAGGTTGACTTTGGATGCGGCTCTGGAAGTTTATTGGATTCTCTGTTAGATTACCCAACTTCACTAGAAAAGATTGTTGGTGTTGACATATCACAGAAGAGTCTTGGCCGTGCTGCAAAGGTCTGAACCATCACCGAGCAGTGTTTCTCCACTATATACTCTATGGCCTTTCTTTACTTGTCAGCGAATCTCAGTCACATGTCTTGGGTATTGTTTCTGCAGGTACTGCATGCAAAACTGAGCTCAAAGTCAGATGCAGGCATCAAATCTGCTATTCTTTATGATGGTTCCATCACAGAATTTGAACCTCAATTGTGTGGATTTGATATTGGCACTTGCTTAGAGGTATTTATCTTCCTCCTTTAGTACATTTCCTGCTAGGTTAGAGCTCTTGGAATGGGTTTTAGCATCTAATGTGGTGTTTCTTTTGCTGGAATATCATACAGTGGAGGCTGTATTAATCAAGAAGCATGTTTTACCTAACCTTTGATATTTTTGGTTGTTTTAGAACATTTAGAAAGGGGATTCATGTGTGCTTTTGAACACACAATGTATTGGATTCCCCATATTTTTTGGGGTAATTGACATGTTATAGTATATTATTGTGCCAATAGACAACCTCCCTGTGAATGTGGGGAGAGCTCAAATGTGCCTTACAAAATTAATGTTATAGCGGCGTTTTGAAAATTGGTTAGCCCTGTGTTGCTTCTAGTTGTGCCGTCATTCTTATACTTTCCATGTCAGTAGGCTCTATATATTGTGATGCTGTTAGTTTTTGCATAGGTAATTGTACTGCAACAATCTTTTGGCATGATTAGAGATGTTTCTATAAATCAATGAACTGTTTATCGTTCTCCTGCGATTTTCTTTTTTGCACCTGTATGTTTTTGGAGCTTACAGGTAATAGAGCATATGGAGGAGGACCAGGCCTGTCGTTTTGGTGATATAGCATTGAGTTATTTTCGTCCAAAGGTTCTTATAGTTTCCACCCCAAATTACGAATACAACGTGATTCTACAAAGATCTAGTCCTGTAACTCAAGAAGAATACCCAGACGAGAAAAGCCAGTCAGAGTCATGTAAATTTCGCAACCATGACCACAAGTTTGAGTGGACAAGAGAGCAGTTCAACCACTGGGCATCTGAACTAGCGAAGAAGCACAATTACAGCGTCGAGTTCAGTGGGGTTGGTGGTTCTGGTGATGTGGAACCAGGTTTTGCTTCTCAGATAGCCGTCTTTAAACAGGAGAGCCTGCTTGATGAAGATGATCTTCTGACAAAACAAAATTCATCTCAGCATTGCAAAGTTGTATGGAATTGGAACTGCGCTGACAGATCGGTAGTCGGTACCCTCTCTAACAAGTAACTAATACCAAGGGTTTTGAAACCACCCTGACAAAGATTTTAGCTTAATCAGTACAGCTGTAGTCTGTACTGATAAATTATATGATTTTTAGGAAGCAGAGGGTATCTAACAGAATTGCAGGCTCAGAATGGATGCATGTCTTTTGCTCCTAGGCCAATTTGTTTGGTGCATGATTCTTTTTCTTTGAAAGCCCCCATGCCATTTATGAATCTTTTGAAGGGAAGTCCAGCCTCATTAATACAAGTCTCTATATGCAAAACACCCCACCTCTCTCTTCAAGATGAGTGTCCGTTGGGGACATGCAAAATCATATAATCTATCAGATTCGATAAATTTTCCGATTACTGGGATTCCCAGTCTCATAACATCAATCACTTTTGAAATTTCAATACCAAGGGTGATTAAAGCCTCGCACATAGCATACATTTGTTCAGAATTGATATTTTTTTAGGTATTTTAAGTTTATCGTGTTTGAAAGTGTCGTTGTGGTTGTTTTTCAAAGAGTTTTTCACTTAAAAATATATCAAAATAATATATTTTTTTTTAAAAAATTATTTTTAACATCAGCGCATCAAATGATTTAAAAACATAAAAAAAAATATTAATTTAAAGTAAAGAATTTCTTTTTTAAATTTTTAAATTTTTTCAAAAACGTTTTTGAAACGCAAAAATAAATATAAATTTAATGATGTAAAAACAAGTTGTATCTTGTTACCAACCATATATAATTTAGAGTTTGAGTTTGGATAGAGTTTATTTTAATTTAAAATTTTTTCAATCCCAATTTTGGTTGAATTTCTTGCCATAAAAAATATAATTTTTTTTAATAAATGAATTAAAGTTATTTAATATTATTACAACAATCCCAAATCTTTATTCACATATTCTAATAAAATCATTGAACAAATTGGTTGTCACGAATTTAGATTTACACGATAAGTTAATTTAAGCCCTAAACCCTTCCATGACACAGAATATTAATGCCCTAATTCAATTCCCCCCCAAAAAATATTCCTTAATTCCAAATAAAAAAAAACTAAGATTTACTTGTAAAAAAGAAGAAGAGAGAATTAACTATCATGGAAAAAAATTACACCAACACACGTGCCCAGAGGCCAAACCTGCGAGTTCCAACGGCTAGTTATTATAAAACGGCTAGTCTTTTCTTTTTCACATTTTCACCTTCTCTTTTGCTTCTCTCAATCATCACACCTCTCTGTGCTTTCTCTTCTCTCTCAATAAAAATTTTCCTTCACTTTCTCTCTAACCAAACGCAAATAAAGCTATCATTCCATTCACAAGAAACCCAATTCTTTGATTTCTTTTTATGTATATCACTTTCTTGTAAAAATTTAAGAAAAAGGGTCTTAAAGATTAGTACTTTCTCTTGAAAATGTGGTCTAACAACAACAACGACAAGAATTCTCCGTCAAGGGGGTTCTGGACACCGCCGGCGTCATGGAGGTCACAACAATCACCGGAGGTGGTGATGATGCCAATGTCAGAGAGGAAAGAAAGGGTGTCTCATCCTAATTGTAAACGTGATCTTTTTCATGTTGTTCATAAAGTTCCTGCTGGTGATTCTCCTTATGTTAGAGCCAAACATGTTCAGGTACTAATTCTCAATGGCTTTTTTGTTGTCTGGGTTAATGGGTTTTTGAAAACATTTTAGTCTTGATGGGTTCTCTTGAAGAATAGTAAATATCTGTTTGGTTGAAATTGTGACAGAAGATGATAAACTAAGGATTTTTTTTTGCTATGGTATGATTTATTCTTAAACAAAAAATGAAAATGCCAAACTCTTGCATAAGTTGATTTTAGTCTATCTATTTTTTTTGTAAGTTCTTTTGTAATTTCTGGTTCGTGATAAAGTTGAATGTTATTGATCTTTGTTTTATGAATTTTTGGGTTTGGTCCATTTGGATATTACAGGTTAGTATGGGATTTGGTGTTGGTAGTTTAGTATTTCTTGTAGCAATTTGAAAAACTGTTACCTATTTTTCATTGTTTGGAACTCTTATCTGCATGAGAAATCAGTGGATTTCACATGGGAATTGCTGTAGGGAAAAAGAGTGAGAAAAGGAAAAGGAAATTGAGTTAAATAGCTATATGCACGAGACATTGTCACCCGGTAAGAGGAATTCAGGTACTAAAGTAGTAAATAACAATACAATTAGATTATACCACTAGGAGATGTCAGGTCATACATTAGTTTCCTCAGGATTGAAGAAAATGTTGTTTTTTTTTTATTTTTTTATTTCAACTCTTCTTGTCTCCATTGACTTCCCATTACAGATTTTGACTTTCCTCAGGTCATACATCAATGACTGATTTTTGGAACTTAATTGAATAGATTGATTCTCCGGTTTGGTTCCAGTGTATGCGTGTGATTTTGATATTTGAATCTTTAATTACAGTTGATAGAGAAGGATCCGAGCAAGGCTGTGTCCCTATTCTGGGCTGCTATCAATGCTGGGGATAGAGTTGATAGTGCCTTGAAAGACATGGCAGTGGTGATGAAGCAGTTGGATCGAGCAGATGAGGCAATTGAGGCGATTAAATCTTTCCGTCATCTCTGCCCTTGTGATTCCCAGGAATCTATTGACAATGTGCTAGTTGAACTCTACAAGGTGAAGTGATCTTTTCTTTTCTTTTCTTTTTAATCTTTGCAAACTGTAGTGTTTTGGCTAGAATTGACTCTGATGATTTGGTAATGTGATTTGTCCATTTGCATACTGATATTTCATGAGGAAAATCTATGTGAAGAACCCATCTTACATGTTTTGTGAGTTGTCTTCTTAGTAATGCCATCCTTGTAAGGTTTAGTAGTTTTCTTCATTAATGGTGAAGGATCAATCTGTTGCAATGGTGCTGTTATAAACAAAAATTAAACTCTTTCAGTTCTTGATGTAGTTGAGGTATGAAATTTTCATCTACAAGGGCTTTTTAAGGAGTGCAAATACATGGTAGAGATAATTATTATTTTCAGTAGGAGACCTAAAATATATTGTTGACTTAGAAGCATATATTTGCAATGTATGTGGCTGAATAATTTTCTTTTTGCTTTGAGGAATCTGGTTAGCAGATCCATTTAAGCCAAGCCCATCAAGTTTGGGATTAAGGCTTGTTTTGGGTTGAGTTATAGTTCGGAGGAAATCTGATTATAACTTTGGTCTGCACCTGACTGAGGCTGATGTGATGATTCCTGTTCCTTTTGTGTAGCTTTATTGAGTTGTGATGCATGCTTGTATCTTTTGCAGAGATCTGGAAGGATTGAAGAAGAGATTGAAATGCTTCAATGCAAACTGAAGCTCATTGAAGAGGGTATTGCTTTTTCTGGCAAGAAGACAAAGACAGCAAGATCTCATGGAAGGAAGATTCAAATAACTGTTGAGCAGGAAAGATCAAGGTGATACACCTGCTCTACTTTTTTCCCTACTTTTACCGTATATCTCTGGATATCATTTCATTTTCTACATTAAATGATGCAGAATACTGGGGAACTTGGCCTGGGCTTACTTGCAGCATCACGATTATGGTTTGGCTGAACAACATTATAGGTAAACTATATTTCTATGCTGAAAGATATACCTAGACATGAAAATAATAATCTTCTTCATGAAATAAAATTTGTTTCTCAGGAAAGCGCTCTCTTTGGAGCCAGATCAGAACAAGCAATGCAACCTGGCGATCTGCTTGATGCACATGAACAGAATTCCTGAAGCAAAATCTCTGCTTCAAACTGTAAAAGCTTTATCTGGAAGTAAACCAATGGATGATTCATATGCTAAATCTTTTGAGCGTGCTTGTCAGATCCTAGCTGAATTTGAGTCACATTCGAGAGATAACCCAACTGAACAGAATGAAGATCACCAAAGATCTTTGACATTGCCTACCACCAGAAATTTGAAACAAGTTGCTGGCTCCCCGAATGGAGATCCATACGTTTCTGGATTCATAGACTCTATAAAGTGCACAGGAGGATTTAATGAAGAGAGAATGCTGGCAGATGAACAGAATAGAAGATATTATTGGCAAAATCGCTCTGAGAATGAGAAAAACTTATTTGTATACAATAATGGGAGTTCTCATTGCATATCATCTGAACTAAGTGGTCCACAGTCTTCTCTACAAACTGCAGCTGACAATAGCCGGAGGAGAGGTTCTTATTTTGAAAGCCCAGTTGAAAGGCTTGGTTTTGTCAGCAAAATGAAGGAGAATCGGTTTAGTTTCACTGAAACAGGCCCAGCTTCCACGCAGAAGAAGACATTTACTTCCCCAGCACTATTTACACAACCGAGAAGATGCTCCTTGGGGTTTGATAAAGGAGATCAGATTAAGATAAGGTGGGGAGAGGATACAGTTGAGACAAAAAAAGAGAATGCAATCCGAAATCTCTCTGAAGTACTGTTAGGCTTATCTGATGATCATACAAGCTGGAAAAGAGTTCAGGAAAATGGTGGCCAAAGGAAATCTGCAATGGAAGACAGCAACACATGTCTAAAGTGTCTGACGGAACAGACCGCCTTTATTGACAATGCAGGAGTATTGAATGCTTCCACTGATTGTGACTGGGATCAACCAGCAGATACTTCTGGAAGTAAATCTCTCGGACAGGACAGAATACTCAAATCTCGTCGCATGAGTTGGGCAGATATGGTTGAAGAAGAAGAAGGAGAAGAACAGGAATTGTTTACTGCAGACCTTGGCCAAGGTTTCAATAGTTGGAACTATGAAGAAGCATCTAATGATGAAAATTTAAATGCCAACATAGTTCATCAAAATTCTTATCAAAAGTTTCAGCAGGGAATATGTCAAAAACATGAAGCAGTTGATCTTCAAGATGGCATGGGTACCTCTATGAATGCTGTTTCGTCAAGGAATCCAACAGCGCGACGCTCATTGTCTTACGAATCTGCGGAGGATGCGAATACAAAGAGGAGAAACAGGTTGCAGGTTTTCCGGGACATTACTCCTACTCCGGATAGTCCATGAGCTTGAATCAAAATATATCAGCTGTGAATATAATTCAGTAATGTTTGAGTGTTTGAACTGCAGTTGATCTTCAAGATGGCACTGGTACCTCCATGAATGCTGTTTCGTCAAGGAATCCAACAACATGACGCTCATTGTCTTTTGAATCCGAGGAGGATGTGAATACAAAGAGGAGAAACAGGTTGCAGGTTTTCCAGGACATTACTCCTACTCTGATAGTTCATGAGCTTGAATCAAAATATTTCAGATGTGAATATAATTCAATAATGCTTGAGTGTTTGAACTGCAGTGATCAAAATCAAAGTAATGTGGAGTGTTTATTCTTTTTCCTATATCATTTTATTTTACAGCTTGGTGAGTCACTGTTGCATCAAACATTGTATATCTCTGCCATTCAACTCTATCCATAGTACAAAAAAAAGAAAAAAGTTGAAATGTATGTGAACTATACAAATTATGCTTACTGTTTGATTGAAATGTCTTTATTCATCTCTTTCAAAGATGGTAAACCTGCCGTCTTAATGCCTAAGACACGAGTTAAGTAAGGTAATTCATATTAACATGATTATTCCAAAACAATATCATTTTAATATTTTTTTTATTAAAAAGTTAAAATAATATGGTTTTAAATTATTATTTTTTGTGTTCATAGTAAAAAAAAAATAAAAATTGTGATGCACGGAACTATACAAATTATACTTATTGTTTGATTGAAGTGTTTTTATTCATTTCTTTTTGAAAGATATTAAACTTACCCGTCTCAATAATTAGATTACGAGTTAAGTGAGTTAATCTGTATTAACTTGATTATTTTAAAAAAAATCATTTCAATATTTTTATTTTAAAAAATATTAAAATAACATGATTTTAATTTTTTTAAGTCAAATTAAGTTTTGACTGAGTTTTAATTGAGTTAATTATATCAAATATCAAATCAACTAACTCAATTTCTATCCATTTTAACTTGAAACACAATCTAAGTTAATTATCGAATTATCATGTCATTAAGTTAATGTAAAACCAAACTGTTTTAATAATAATGATCTCTTACTACCTTTATTATTTTTATATATCCATGTCAATGATCACATTAAATAGAAAATTCTCTCTTTGTTGGAAGATTATCCACACATTTTATTCCTTGCATAAATTGAAAAATGTTTTTTTTTTTAATTTTTCTGTAACTTTTTTTCTTGAATTCGTGACAATTGAGGGCCAATGATAGAAATCCAATAATCAGAGGAAAAAATAAAAAAAAAAGATATAACTTTGTAGGGCAAATAACATAAATTCGATATTTCAAACTATCAACATGAAATTCTAAGTTCCTACTGAAAAAGTTAAAAAAACCCATTTTCTTAATTATTTATTTTTTGAGAAAATCAAACCGTTTTTTTTTATTTTAAAAAAGAGAATACAAAAACACCTTCTTTTGTTGACTGGCTCTAATTTACAGACACTTGAACTTAAAAAGTTAAAGCCCAGCACCACCACCACCACTGCCGCCGCAGCCAGCACCACAACCACCACAGCTTTCTATTAACCTTCATAACCATCTTTCTCACTTAATAGGTAACTCTGTAACAATCTCCTCCATATTTTTCTTTTATAACGTTTCCACCTTTAATTTCTCATTTTATACTCTAAAGTTCTAATCTTTAACATAAAGTTTATAACTTTATACTAAAATTCTCATTTCTCATTATGCCCTTTACTGTGATTAATCTTATTGATTCAAGGTGATTAATGGACTCCCAGCTTCTATTACTTAACAAGACCAACGCTTTAATCAAACCTCCACTATTCAGTTTCTTTGCTTCTTCAAAACCCAGATACAACCCATCTTCCAATTTCTCTTTAGGTATTTTTTCACTGGAAAAGTTTCAATTTTACTTGTTTTTTCTTGTTGATGTTATTGTTAATTTGATGGGTTCTTTTTGTCTTTTGTTGTGGTTGAAGGGTGTAAGTTGAAGAGAGTAATGTGTGCAATGAAGTCTTATAGGTTATCAGAACTTAGTAATGCAGAGGTTGAAAGTTTGAAAGCTCGGCCTCGTATTGATTTCTCTTCCATTTTTGGCATTGTAAGTAACCCTTTTTTGTTTTGTTTTGAAAAGGGTGTGATTTTTAAAATTTAAGTTTGTTGTGTTGAAGTCCTGAAAAGGTAATTGCTGATAGGTAGTATTGTTGCTTGTTGTTTTTAGGTTAATCCTATTGTTGATGATGTTCGTCAAAGAGGCGATGATGCAGTTAAAGAGTCCGTCATTCTTTAATTAGTATTTTATCATTATAGTCTTACCATTGTGTTTGTTTTAGTAATGAGGTTAGACCGATGGAGCTGTTTATCTGTTCTTTGTAGTTATACTGCAAAATTTGACAAAGTCAAATTGGACAAGATTGTCGAGAATGTTTCTGAGCTTCCTGATCCGGAGGTGAATTCCAAAAATATATCTTATAATAAAAGAAATTCCTTGCATTTCTAATTTTCTATTTGAAGTTATTTGTATGGTTTGATATTTTTGGTTCCAAATGTAACTTTTGGCTATTATTTTTTGTTGCCTTTTGCTGAATGGCAGCTTGAGGCAGCTGTTAGGGAAGCATTTGATGTGGCATATGACAACATATATGCATTCCATCTTGCTCAAAAATCCACTGAAAAAAGCGTTGAGAACATGAAAGTATGTCAATTCTATTGATTAATTGGTTCTAGCTTTTACTGTGTGTTTCCGTTGATAGCTAAGCCTAGATTATTTCCAAATATTTCAGGGTGTTAGATGCAAACGTGTGGCTCGGAGCATTGGTTCTGTTGGTCTTTATGTACCAGGGGGAACTGCAGTTTTACCATCCACAGCTCTGATGCTTGCTGTTGTAAGTTGATTGGGTTTTACCAATTATTTTGCCTGGTGCAAGTTCTATAATTTTTATTATGATTGTCATATTCTAGTTAAGTTCATTTGGTTGACATTTTAGTTTGTTTTTTAAACTAGCCTGCACAAATTGCTGGGTGTAAAACTGTTGTCCTTGCAACTCCCCCATCTCAGGATGGCAGCATATGCAAGGTATTTGTTTGTATTTGAAATGCTATAATTTTGCAAAGCATGTTCTTAATGGGAGTGGATTTGTGGTCTTTCATAGGAGGTACTGTACTGTGCCAAGAAGGCTGGTGTCACTCACATCCTTAAAGCTGGTGGAGCTCAGGTTAGAAAACAAACTTATGGCCATATGTTTTGTGCACCGGGCATGTTGTCTTTATTGTATTTAGTTCCTAGTGATCTTACTAATTTTTGATTTCTAGGCTATATCTGCCATGGCTTGGGGGACAGATTCTTGCCTCAAGGTATTTTACTCATCAACTCATTTCTCAATTTTTAGTATCCGAAAATCTGATAATAAGAACAAACAATCCTTTTATTGTTCCTCTGTGGAATTTATATTAGTGTTTTGTATTTTCTGTTTGTTAACTTGGGGAGTGTGGTGTTTGCTATGGAATTGATGGACAAAAGGCTCATTGCATTTTCCATATCAAATCACTACATTTTTGTTATTTGTTTTTATGATATGAGAATAACCTGCATATATTGGCTCTTCTCTTTACCTCACTGTATCCTCTCAAATTTATGCTAAAAATGTTTTTGAAAAATTTGCAAATATTATTATTTAATAATTTCACAAATGAAAAGTCGACTTTCAAACTAGTTTTGTATTAACACAGACATAGCATGCTTAAATATGTAGAAACTTTTTACTTACTCTAGAGATGTGTTTCGTTACTGATTGTAATGTGCTAGCACCTTTCACCTGAAATTTGTAGGTTGAGAAGATTTTTGGGCCAGGAAATCAGTATGTGACAGCTGCAAAAATGATTCTCCAAGTATGGATACTTTCTCTCCAACTGGACTTTATTGAAGCCTATTAGTCTACATAAATATTTTATTTCATATCTTTCTCTGCCTGGGTAGAAAATGCTGATCCTTTTTTCAATTCGACTCAGTTTGTCCTTGCTTTTATTCACATAACAGAACAGTGAAGCAATGATTTCGATTGACATGCCTGCTGGGCCGTCTGAAGTTTTAGTCATTGCTGACAGTTATGCTAGTCCTGTTCATATAGCTGCAGATTTACTGTCCCAGGTGCTTAATTTTTTTTTCTTTTTTAACCATGTTCATATTCATGTTGTGTAGGTGATGCATGTAATATTTTATCTTTCATATAATTCTCCCAAAGTGAGGAAGTTCTATTGTTACAGATACTGATTGAACTAACGGCAGAACAAAAAATTCGATAAACTGATAAATAAAATAAATAAGATTTTAAAATGTGTTTATTTATTTCACCTTATAAAGGTTACATGCATGCTCAGTATCAGGGCATTGTACTAAGTGCGTGTTTGGTATTGTGATGTACAGTGTTTTTTAAAAGTGTTTTTCGCTTGAAAATACATTAAAATGATTTTTCTTTTTCAGTTTTTTTTTTTTTTTTGACATCAGCACTTCAAAACCATTGGAAAGCACTAAAAAAAGCATCGATTTAATATCTTTTCAAGCCAAACGCACTTTTGAAACATAGTTTCAACCATAAAAACAAACAGACACTATTTTCATCTTGTTGCATTTTTCGATCATCAATGTTAAAAATTAAATCAAAATTCCCTTTATGATCCTTTCAAAGGTTCAATTATCATGAATTAGATGTTCATTGCTTTCATATATGCCATAGTTTTATCTTGCCTGATATTTTTATTAAACTCTTTGCATTTTCCAGGCTGAACATGGCCCTGATAGCCAGGTTGTTCTTGTAGTTGCCGGGGATGGTGTGGATATGAAAGCCATTGAAGAGGAAATAAGTAAGCAATGTCAAAGCTTACCAAGGGGTGAATATGCTTCAAAAGCACTTAGCCACAGTTTCACCGTCTTTGCTCATGACATGGTTGAGGTCAGTCTTTTATTTGACCGTTTCTGCCTGGATATTTGTAATGTCAATCCAGAAGTTGCTTGCTTTGCATTATTGGGATTTATAGGATGGGGGTTGGAATTCTTATGTGTCTTAAGGAATTTAACATGTGCTTTTGAATCACAAAAATAAAAATGAATATGGGGTTGCTATTTTTGCAGACTATGCTAATAATGAGCATGAAAAATGTTTTAACAATCTCTTGTATACTAGTCCCCAAACTATATCGATTAGTTGGTTTGGAATTGGCGCCTGCAAGATTTTTTCAGCTGCTTTCATTTGGTATACTCTTGAAATCTGTACATTTAACATTATGCTGGTGTTATATTTTATTTTCCGAAGCTAACATGATTATTGGGTTTCTTAAGGCTGTCTCTTTTTCAAACTTGTATGCTCCTGAGCATTTAATCATTAACGTAAAAGATGCGGAGAAGTGGGAGAGCTTTATTGAGAATGCAGGTATGCTCTTTTAATGCTATAGCCTTTTTTCTAACATCTTTGGTGCTATTCTTGAGTTTCTACCTTCGACCCCAAGTGAATTCTCTCAACTGCTTTAGAGAAAATACATAGCAGATTTAAGCCTTGGATGATTTTCTCTGCAGGTTCTGTGTTCTTGGGCCCGTGGACACCAGAGAGTGTTGGGGATTATGCCAGTGGGACAAACCATGTCCTTCCAACATATGGATATGCACGGATGTATGGTGGGGTATCCTTGGATTCTTTCCAGAAATACATGACAGTGCAGTCTTTGACAGAGGAAGGTCTCATGAAGCTTGGTCCATATGTGGCAACCATGGCTGAAGTTGAAGGGCTGGACGCCCACAAGAGAGCTGTAACTCTTAGACTTCAGGATATTGAAGCCAGACAGGTTTCTAATACGAGATAGTGTTTTAATTAGGCAACCACATATATATATATATTCATTTTTTTTGGGATGACATTTTTACCATGCTTGAGTTTACCGAAATTTCAAGTTGTATCACTATAAAGTTTTGGCTTGTAACGTAACCTTTCCCATTAAGTCATAAATGAATCTCTCATTTGCTTCATGTCCCTGAATTCATCATTTAAATTGTATGGGAGCATCAAGTTGAGGACTTTACGATATTAAGATGGTAGTTGAAATAGAAAGGACATGTCTATGTTTTTTAAAAAACAAGAACTCACTTTAATTAAAATTATCTAGAGATATTTATTTTTTAGACTTCATTTCTGTCCCTTTAATTAAACATGTTTTTGTTTATTTTATCATGAGAAACTTCATGCTGCCATCCCATGTGCTCATCCACCTCCAAATGACACAGGAAAAAAGATAAAAGGAAGGAAAAATAGACTTAATGTGGTTTTTAATCTCCCATCACCAAAAGCCCTCGTCATTGCTAACTGCCCGTCCATGAGCGGCGCATTGCCTGAGCCAACCACAGATTAAGAGCTCACAGAGAGATAAAGAGTCCCCACTCTCACACCTCAGAAGAAAAAAGAATTGTATGCACCTGGCACCATCATTGGCCATAATGAACTTCTCTTTATCAACTAGTATTTCTACGTAACTTCTCTATAACTAGTATTGATCCTTGAGAACCGACTACTCTATCTAAAATCTTATTATTCTTTTATATTTTATTATCTCTTATTTGAATCCAAATGGAGATGATTGAGAGTGAATTATTCCTTCTGAATTGAAGTATACATCCACACACCAATGGAATGTCTAAGATCTCATTGGAATTATAAATTAAGCCAGATTAATCAGTTGGATTTGACTGATTCTCTGTATATAGTTAAATTAGCCGTTTGTTAGCCATGTGTAGGAGGGACTCAAAAAACTTGGTAATTGATCATCCATGAAAGAGACTTGTAAAATGAAGTCACATCAAGTGGCTAATAAAAAAAAGGAGATTAGTGAGAAGAAACAGGGATTTAATACAGAAAAAAGAATGATTTAATACATGAATTCAAGAACAAAACACCTTTTAATACATGGAATACAAATCCACTTAAGCTATCATGCAATGAAGCACAAGCACTCCACTGCATGCACACAAAGATAAGAACAAAACCAAGGAAATACAAAAGAACTTAATGGCCTAACCAACTTGTCTTTCTTCTCCCACCATTTCCCATTTCTTGTCTAGAACTTTGATTGCAGGGAATTGACAACATTCTTGTGCAACTGGAAAGCCTTTGCAAGAATGTCGCTAGGAATGTCTGGATTAGACCCAAACACAGCATTCGCAATGGTGATGACACCTGGGTTTTGGCTGCTCAAGGCTGCTAGGGCAACAGCATTGCTCGTTCCCCCATTTCTTTGAAAGTGAACAAGATTGATAGGGAACACAAACACATCACCCTTTTGTAAGACCTTGGTAATGAGACGGTTTTCAGGGTTAGAAGTAACAAATCCAACTTCAAGACTACCTTCAAGAACTGTCAAGATTTCAGAGGCACGAGGGTGCGTGTGTGGAGGGTTAATACCAGCTGGTGCATAGTCAATGCGTGCAAAAGAGATACCAAGTGTGTTAAGTCCTGGTATTTGGGCTACATTCACTGCAGTTACCCTCGACCCCACTGCATTTGATGTGTTGCCTAGCATGTGAAGTCCACTGAAAGAGAAGTCACTAGCTTGAACACTCTTGGGGTCCTTGCAAGCCAAGCCATTGACAAGAACTGCCATAAAATAATTAAATTGTGTTATTTTCTTTTATGAAAAAATCAACAAAAATAACAAATTTACATGATGCATACCATTGCCATCTCCACCTGCCACACAGAAGTCTTGAAGTGGGCTCGGATCTGATGCCAAGGCAAAGGAGAAGGACAAAGCTAGAAATCCAAAGAAAATAATGGAAGCAGCCATTGGGAAATCAAAGGTATGGAAGCTCTGTGAAACAATTAATTGCTTGTGTACCAAGAAAATAATATTAATCGAGCTTTTAGTTATGAATCAAATACCTTTAATGCTTCCTATATATATACATTTGAGAGCTAGAGGAGATCATTAACTAATTAATCAGCTGAATCAAGCTGTGAACCATAACTCCATGCCGTCCTGTTGGAAGAATCTTATTGCTTACTAGTCTTCTCTTTCTTCTATCTCGTTCATACATACAGGCCATAATTAATAATCTAGGGATCTTTCAGTACATGCCGGCCTTAATTTATCAAGGGCACAAAATAGTTAAGCTAAGATTTGGTCATGGAGGACTGGTTAAGCTAAATAGTTTAATGGAAAGACGGAATGTAATTCTTATTAATTAATTGAAGCCTAACATGTCATCTCATATGCTGCTAAGTGTCAAGTACGAAGGGGCTCCCTCATTATATTCTCATTATATTATGTTTAATTTAATAAAATTTGGGTGGTTTGATTTAAATTTGTAATTCTTAACCGGCAAAACTTTGATACTATCTCAAAATACCATTTTATTCTAAAAGTTAGAATGAGTTTGTGCAAGTTTCAAAACTAAAGAACTTTCACTTAAAGGGGAGTGTTATAATAATATAAATTAATTTGTCAAAAAACTAATTCAACTCAATAGCTTAAGCTAGTAAGTGAGACCTCAAGATATGATTTATATAATTATCTAACATACCCTCTTAAGTGAAAGCCCTTTAGGCTTTAAACTTGTACAAACCCACATTACATTGTGCTTAATTTTTATCAAATAGAATTAGGGTGGTGAGATTTGAACTCATGACTGCTTGGTCAATAAGGCTTTGATATCATGTCAAAAAATCAATTCAATCCAATAACTTAAACTGTCAGATAAGATTATAAAATATGATTTATACAATTCTCTGACAAAATTATATTTTAAAACCTCACCTAATACTTATTCAGAGCAGCAACAACCATATAAATAATACAAGCTGCAACACTATTATTGAGCTGAAACTAACCAGCCTCACTAGACAAAAGAACATAAGTCCACCTACTTAAATTTGCAAATCAGTTTCACAAGCTAGTACATAACCCTAATGACTTGAATTTTGTATAATCCCATCAGAATAGGAAGTGAATGATTTTGTGAGCCTTAAAAGCTATGGTATTTTCCTCATAATATTCTGATCTGCATATTGTTTTTTTTAAAAGCTAATATTCATTAACGATTAGTTAATTATTAGTGT